>Ga0315282_10004567_pt1 | contig 24031 bp, 20 predicted proteins | sample YL17G07_20_MG_FD_203693 | JGI IMG/M metagenome (GOLD analysis project Ga0315282, IMG submission 203693) | Sediment microbial communities from Yellowstone Lake, YNP, Wyoming, USA - YL17G07_20 | ecosystem: Environmental > Aquatic > Freshwater > Lake > Sediment | place: USA: Wyoming | collected... | reverse complement strand
CGATCAACAAATGGTGGAGATGGGGCTGCCCGTCGCGCGCCGGCGGGAGATGCGAGACGCATTCGCGGCCGCGGTGATTCTCCAAGACTACCTGAACGCGCGGCGGCACGCTCCATGAGGAAACGCCGCCGGCCCCCGACTCGCATTCGCCGCCTGATCGTGCTGACGCTGCTGACCGCGGTCGCCGCCTACGCCTACTGGGCGCTGGCCGTGCCTATGGGTCGCGGACCGGAGAAGGCGTTCACGGTGACGGCCGGCCAGTCGTCCCGCGCGATCGCCGCCTCCTTGCAGCAACAGGGGATCATCAAGAGCCGCGTCGCCTTCCTCGGGCTCGCCTATGTGACGCGAAAGTACCGCCAGCTGCAGTCCGGGGAATACCGGTTTTCCCCCCGGCTCACGCCGGCCGAGGTGCTGGACGCACTCTACCGAGGCCGGCACCGCGCGTGGGTCATGCTGACTATCCCCGAGGGGTTCACGCTCCGGCAGATCGGAAACGCGATGACGCGGGCGAAGCTCGCCGGGGCGGACCGGTTCGCCTCCCTGCCGGCCGCGGCACTGGACCCGCAGTTCCCGCTGCCGCCGAGCGGTCTGGAAGGGTATCTATTCCCCGACACCTATCGGGTGCGCGGGGAGGCGACGCCGGCCGAGATCGCGGAGCAGATGCTGCGCCGCTTTCGGGAGGTGGTGTGGAACGGGCTGTTTCACGGCCAGGCGAGCTACGAGGGCCGGCGTGTAAACGATATCATCATCTTGGCGTCTTTAGTAGAGGGGGAGGCGAAGTTGGACCGGGAGCGGCCGGTGATCGCGGGAGTACTGATGAACCGGCTGCAGCGGGGCCAGCGGCTGGAGTGCGACGCCACCGTGCAATACCTCCTCGGAGTGGATAGGAAGCAGCGCTTGCTGTACAAGGACCTGGAGCTCGAGAGCCCCTATAACACCTACCGGCACGCGGGCCTCCCGCCCGGCCCGATCTGCAGCCCCGGGAAGGCGAGCATCGAGGCCGCGATGCGACCCGCGACCGTACCTTACCTGTATTATGTGGCAAGACCCGATGGGTCGCATGTCTTCAGCGAGACGTTCGCGGACCACCAGGCCGCGATCGCGCGCCTCCGTTCGCAGCCGGGAGCAGGGCAGTGACACAACCACCGGCCGGTCCGAACGTGATCTACCGCGGGCCCGGGGCCTCCGGTTCGCAGCCCCGCTTCCGCGCCGGGCGGGACCAGCGCGCCATCGGCCCCCAGCTTGTCCAGTTGGTGGTGGTCCTCTTTGGCCTGCTGGTGATCTACGAAGGGGCGATCTGGTACTGGAACACCACCGCCCCGAAGGAGGTCACCATCCCGAAGGTGAGCGGCCTGCGGGAAGAGGAGGCCACCAGCGTGCTCCGCACGACGGGCCTCGTACCGGAGATCGTGGCGCGCAAGTACGATGAGGGCATCGCGGAGGGAATCGTCTTGGCGACGGACCCAAAGCCAGGCCGGCAGGTGAAGGCGGGGCGTGCCATCCGGCTCACCGTCTCCATGGGATCGCGCTGGTCCAAGGTGCCTGAGGTGGGCCAGATGTCCGTGGACCGCGCGAAGGCCCTCCTCCACGAGGCGAGGCTCACGGTGGGCAAGGAAGGCGCCTCCTACCATGATAAGATACCCATTGGCTACGTTATCAGCCAGGAGCCGCAGGCCGGCACGCGGGTCATCCGCAACACCCCCGTCAATGTGGTCGTCAGCCGCGGCCCGGAACCGCCGGAGGAGGCGAACTTTCCTCAGAATCCGACGGGTTTGCGTTTCTACGACGTCGAGTTCCTCATCCCGCCCGGCCCCTCGCTTCAAGACGTGCGCATCGTGGTCCTGGACAGCGCCGGGGAGCACGAGGTGTACCACCAGAGCCACCAGGTGGGAGAGACGGTGCGCAAGCGCGTCTCCGGCCAGGGACCGGACCTGAAGGTGCAGATCTACGTAAGCGGTAACTTGGCCGAGGAGCATGCGTTCTAGGGACCCGGAAGGGGGAGCGCGGACGGGATGCCTCAGTACCGGATCGGCATTGACGTCGGAGGGACGTTCACGCACGCCGTGGCGCTGGACGCCTCTACCTTCGCCCTCCTCGCACAGGTGAAGGTGCCGACGACGCACTACGCTCCCCGCGGGGTGTCGCAGGGAGTCGTGGACGCCCTGCGCACGCTGCTGGCCGAGTCCGGGCTGACCCCCGGCGACGTCGTCTTCGTCGCCTACAGCACCACGCAGATCACCAACGCGCTTCTGGAGGGAGATGTCGCGACCGTCGGCATCGTCGCCCTCGGCTCCGGCCTCGAGGGCCGGCGCGCACAGGCGGAGACGAGATTGGGCGATCTCGAGCTGGCCCCGGGCCGCGTCCTGCGGACCTATCACGCGGCCCTAGACGCCGATGCCGGCGAGGGAGGGATCCGGGAGGCGGTGTTGCACGTCACCTCGGCCGGCGCGCAGGCCATCGTCGCCGCGGAAGCGTTCTCGGTGGACGACCCCTCTCGGGAAAGGCGCGTGATGGAGGTCGCGCGCGCGGCCGGGATCCCGGCCACCGGCACCCACGAGATCTCGGGCCGCTACGGGCTGCGGGTCCGCACCCGCACCGCGGTGATCAATGCCAGCCTCCTTCCGAAGACCATCCTCACCGCGGACATGACGGAAGCGGCGGTCCGGGAGAGCGGGCTCGCCGCACCGCTCATGGTGGTGCGGAGCGATGGGGGGGTAATGTCCGTCGCGGACTTGCGGCGCCGCCCGCTGCTCAGCCTGCTCTCCGGCCCGGCCGCCGGGGTGGCCGCCGCGCTGATGTACCTGCGAGTGAGCGAGGGTGTGTTTCTGGAGGTGGGCGGCACCAGCACCGACATCACCGCCATCCAGCATGGGCGGGCCCTGGTGCGCAGCGCGGAAGTGGGCGGACATCGGTTGTTTCTGAGCACGCTGGACGTGCGCACCATCGGGCTCGCGGGCGGCTCCATGCCGCGGGTGCGGGGGCGGGCCATCGTGGACGTCGGGCCGCGCAGCGCCCACCTCGCAGACCTACCCTACGCGGCCTTCACGGACCCACAGGCGGTACGCGAGGCAAAGGCCGTCTCGCTCTCCCCGCGGCCCGGCGATCCGGAGGACTACGTAGCCCTGGAGGGGGCGGAGGGACGCATCGCGGTCACCCCGACCTGCGCCGCGAACGCGCTCGGCGCGGTGCCGCAAGACGACTGGTCTTATGGCAACCAAGAGTCCGCGCGCCTGGGGCTGGCCGCCTTGGGGCAGGCGCTCGGGCTCACGCAGGACGGCGCCGCTCGGGCGCTGCTCGCGGCCGCGGCCGAGAAGGCGGTCCGTACCGTCCGTACGCTCCTGTCCGAGCGGGGGATGAGCGCGGAGACGACGGAGCTGATCGGCGGTGGCGGTGGGGCGGGAGCCCTGGTTCCGGCGGTGGGAGAGCGGATGGACCTGCCCGCGCGCATTGCCCCGAACAACGCCGTCGTTTCCGCCATCGGCACCGCGCTCGCGTTGGTGCGGGATGTGGTCGAGCGGACGGTGCCGGAGGCGAAGGAGTCCGACATTGTTCAGATTCGGCGGGAGGCGGTGGAGGCCGCGGTGCGCGCGGGCGCCGACCCGGAGACCGTCACCGTGGAGGTGGAGTACGACGCCCGCACCGCGGTGCTCCGCGCCGCGGCCAGCGGCCAGGTGGAGTTGCGCGCGCGGGACCTGTCCCAGACCGCGGCCACGGACGAGGAGCGAGCGACCGCCGCGGCGAAGTCTCTTCGCGTTCCCGTCGAGCAGGTGCGGCCGGCCGCGGAGAGCGGCCTGCTGCACGCCTACGAAGCGGTGAGAGGCCAGCGCCGCTTGTTCGGGCTGCTCTCCTCGCACACCGCGACCGTGGCCCTGGTGGATCACCAGGGCGTCACGCGCCTGCTCTTGGAGCGAGCCGCCGTCCACGCGTCGGAGGCGTCGCACGCGCGGGAGAGGTTGGCCCGCCTCCTCGACGAGGAGACGAAGTACGGAGATGCGGGGGCGGAGCTGCCGCAGCTCTTTCTGGGGGTGCGCGCCCGCATCGTGAACCTATCCGGCCTGGCGAACGCCGCGCAGGTACTGTCGCTCGCAGAGGCGGAGCTGGCCGGGCTGGCGAACGATGAGCGCGTGCTGCTGCTGGTGGCGCGGCGCCCGTGAACTGAGGAGAAACATGAGAACCCTGACGGCCGAGGAATGGGAAGATCTGGAGCCGCGCCTCGCGGGCGCCGAGCGAGCCGCACACGACGCCTTCATGGCCACCGAGGACATGGTGGCGCTGACGGGCGGGGCGGAGTTCACCCCCGGCTACCTGCTCTTGCAGCGGCTCAAGACCATCAACGACACCGAGGCCGTCCGTCTCTTCCGCGCGGTGGAGATGTACCACCACGAGCTGACGCGGGCGGACATCGCCGCGGCCTACCTGCGGGGTCGCGAGCGAGCTACAGACACGTCATCGTAACGGGAGCGCCCTGTGCGAACCAGCCGACTCTTCGCCCCCACCCTGCGACAGGTGTCCGGGGAAGTCGAACTCATCAGTCACAAACTGCTGCTGCGCGCCGGGTTCATCCGGCAGGTGGCGGCCGGCATCTACACGTTCCTGCCGCTGGGGCTGCGCGTGCTGCGGAGGATCGAGCAGATCGTCCGGGAGGAGATGGACGCCGCGGGCGCGCAGGAGGTGCTGCTGCCCGCGCTGCATCCGCTGGAGCTGTGGGAGAAGAGCGGGCGCGCGGAAACTACGGGCGAGGAGTTGATGCGCCTGAAGGATCGAAACGACCGCCCCTTTGCCCTCGGTCCCACGCACGAAGAGGTGATCACTGACCTGGTGGCCTCCTCCGTTCGCTCCTATCGCGAACTGCCGTTCACCCTGTATCAGATCCAGACGAAATTCCGCGACGATCCCCGGCCGCGGGGAGGGCTGATCCGAGCGCGCGAGTTCGGGATGAAGGATGCCTACAGCTTCGACCGCGATGGGGCGGGGCTCGATCGGTCGTACGACATCATGTTCGAGGCCTATCACAAGATCATGCGGCGCATCGGCGTCCCGTATCACGTGGTGCTTGCCTCTGGCGGCGGCATCGGCGGGTGGGACACCCGAGAGTTCGAACTGGAGAGCGAGGCCGGCGAGAGCCACTTCCTGGTGTGCCCGGACTGCCAGTACGCGGCGACACCCGAGGTGGCGGAGATGGGCCCAATCCCGATCACGACGCCGGCCGAGGAGATGCGCCCGCTGGAGCCGGTGGAGACGCCGGGGCAGCGCACCATCGAGCAGGTCACGGCCTTCCTGAAGCTTCCCGCGCGCAAGTTGGTGAAGACGCTCCTCTATGTGGCGGGCGAGCGAGTGGTGGCCGCGTTGGTGCGCGGCGATCGGGAGCTAAGCGAAGATCGGCTGAAGGCCGTGCTGGGCGTGCGCAAGCTGAAGATGGCCGACCCGGGGATCATCCAGCGCGCGACGGGCGCCCCCGTGGGCTTCGCCGGCCCGGTAGGGATCAAGGGAGCGGAGATCATCGCGGATGAGGAACTGAGGGGGGAGCGGAACTTCGTCACCGGCGGCAACGGAGCCGACCTCCACCTGCGCAACGTGAACTGGGAGCGCGACTTTCAGGTGAGCCGGTGGGCGCTCCTGCGCCAGACCGTGGCGGGCGACGCGTGCCGCTGCGGAGGCACCTTCGCCGGGCGGCGGGGGGTGGAGCTGGCTCACATCTTCAAGCTCGGCACCATCTACAGCGAGCCGCTGGAGGCGTACTACCTGGACGAGACCGGGGAGCGGCGGCTGGTTGAGATGGGGTGCTATGGATTCGGCAGCACCCGGATGATGGCCTCGCTCGTGGAGCACTTCCACGATGCCGACGGCATCCTCTGGCCCCCGTCGGTTGCACCCTTTGACGTCGAGGTGATTCTCGTGAACCACGACGACCCGACGCAGTCGGCGCTCGCGGAGACACTGTACGCTTCCTGTCAGGAGGCCGGCTACGAGGCGCTGCTCGAGGACCGGGCGGAGCGACCGGGGGTGAAGTTCAAGGACGCCGACCTGATCGGCATTCCGGTGCAGATCGTCGTAGGCCGCCTGGCCGGGGAAGGCAAGGTGGAGGTACGGCGCCGCGGAGGCGAGACCCGCACCGTGGCGGCCGAGGAGGTGATTGCGAGCGTGGAGGACCTGCTCGCCAGGAGGTGAACGCACATGAATATCTTCTTGCTCGGAGACCTGGTGACGAAGTTGGCCGCGGCTACCGTGCTGGGCGGATTGGTGGGGTGGCAGCGGGAGGCGCGGGACCGTCCGGCCGGCCTGCGCACCCACGTGCTGGTCTGCCTCGGGTCTGCCATCTACACCCTCACCTCCCTGGGTTTTGGCGGTCGCGCCGATCCCTCGCGGGTCGCGGCCCAGGTGGCCACCGGCGTGGGCTTCCTTGGGGCGGGCACTATCATGCGGCACGGCAACGAGGTGCGCGGCCTCACCACCGCGGCCAGCCTGTGGGCGGTGGCGGCCATCGGCATCTGCGTTGGCATGGGGGGCAACACATACTGGGTGGCCGTGTTGGGCACCGTGCTGGTACTGCTGACGCTCACTCTCTTCCGGCGGCTGGAGATGCACTTCCTCATGCGCACGCGCTTCGCCACGATCACGGTGCGCATTGCGGGCGGGCCGGAGCGGATCCCCGAGGTCCAGCAGTACCTGACCGACAAGAACGTGCGGGTGGAATCCATGGACGTGACCTCGGCGGAGGGGGGACAGGAGGTGCACGTCGGCCTGCGCCTGCCGCCGGGGGTGGACCCGACCAAGCTGATGGGCGACCTGTCGGCGATACCAGGGCTTCAGGCGTTGCGGTGCGACTGAGCGTCGCGCCCGTATCCGCGTCTCGGTGCTTCCTGTGGTAAGATGAAGGCGTAGCCAGGCTCGGGCTGCTCATGCCGCGCCGGGTCGTGCGAGTGAGGTGCACGGGTAACATGGCAGAGCTGCTGATGGCGCCGACGCTGGCCGAGATCCGCGAGGTCGCGCAGCGCATCGGGGCGCGCTTCCGGCCTCAGCGCGTTGTCCTGTTCGGCTCCCACGCCTACGGGCGTCCTACCTCCGACAGTGACGCCGACCTCTTGGTCATCATGGAGACCCCCCTGCGCAACGTGGAGCAGGCGGTAGCCATTCGCCGGGCGATTCGTTTCCCGTTTGCCGTGGACCTCTTGGTGCGCTCGCCAAGGGCGCTAGCCGAGCGCCTGGAGATGGGAGATACGTTCCTCAAAGAGATCATGGCGAGAGGGATCGTGCTCTATGAAGCCGGTGACTCGGGAGTGGGTTGAGAAGGCCGAGGGCGACTACCGGGTAGCCGCTGATCAATGGGAGGCGGCCGACCCCGTCTACGACGCGATCTGCTTCCACGCCCAGTAGTGCGCCGAGAAGTACCTCAAGGCGTGGCTGGTTGAGAACGAGGTCGAGTTCCCGCGGGTGCACGACCTCGAAGCGCTTGCTCTCCTGTGCGCTCCGTCGCTCCCGCTGGGAGAGGATCTGCTCGACGGGCTGCGATTCCTCACCAGCTTCGCGGTGGAGGTCCGCTATCCCGGTGCCTCCTCACAGCGGGAGGACGCAGGCAAGTGCTGGCAGGCGGCCCAGCAGGCGCGGACCCACCTGCGATCGCACCTAGGTCTGGACTAGACGGATCTTCACTCCTCTTCTCCCCACCGAAGCGGCTCTGCCGCCGCCCCCTCCGCCTCCCTCCCACCTTGCCCGCCGGGCAAGCCGCGTTGCTTGTCAACCCCTGGCAAAAATGGTATAGTGAAACCGGCGTTCAGGCGTGGCGTACTGACGAAGAGTGGGATTCATCCCACTCTTTGACATTAGGAAGCCGGAAAAATGCAAGTGGACTTCGTACAAGCACTGCGCGATATAGGTCGGGAAAAGGACATCCCGCTCCAGACGTTGAGCGAGATCATCGAAGCCGCGTTGGTGTCGGCCTACAAGAAGCACCACGGGGCGGCCTGCGAGATCCATGTCGAGATAGACTGGGAAGATGGGACGGCGACCGTTTTCACTCGCAAGCAGGTGGTGGAGCACGTCGAGAACGAGCACCTGGAGATGTCGCTGGCCGCCGCGCGCCGGCTGGACCCGACCGTGCGGGAGGGCGAGTACCTCGACATCGAGGTGTCCCCGGCGGAGTTCGGGCGCATCGCCGCCCAGACCGCAAAGCAAGTGGTCGCCCAGCGCATCCGGGAGGCCGAGCGGGACATCATCTACAGCGAATTCAGCAGCCGCGACGGCGACGTGGTGACCGGCGTGGTGCAGCGCCGCGAGGCCCGCACCGGGACCGTGTTCATTGACATGGGCAAGATCGAGGCGATTCTGCCGCCCTCCGAGCAGAGCCCGCTCGACAGCTACCGGTTCGGCGAGCGCATCAAAGTGTACGTCCTGGAGGTGAAGCGCACCACCAAGACCCCTCGTGTGCTCGTTTCCCGCAGCCACCCGGGCCTGCTGCGCCGGCTGTTCGACCTGGAAGTGCCCGAGCTACACGAAGGGGTGGTGGAGATTAAGGCCCAGGCGCGGGAGGCCGGGGCCCGTTCCAAGATCGCGGTGTGGTCGCGGCAGGAGAACGTGGACCCGGTGGGGGCGTGTGTGGGTCACCGCGGGGCGCGCGTACAGGCCGTGGTGGACGAGCTGCGGGGCGAGAAGGTGGACATCGTGCGCTGGAGCGACGAGCCCTCCAAGTACGTGGCCAGCGCCCTCAGCCCTGCAAAGGTGGGCCACGTTACCGTAGACGAGGCGACCCGCTCGGCCCTGGTCATCGCCCCGGACACACAGCTCTCTCTGGCCATCGGACGGGAAGGGCAGAACGTGCGCCTGGCGGCGCGGCTGACCGGCTGGCGCATTGACATTCGCAGCGAGACGCAGGCCGCCCAGTTGGCCGCCGAGCAGGCGCAGCGGGCCGCGGAGGCGGCGGCTGCCGCCGCGGCCGCGGCGGCGCCAGCGGCTCAAGTCGAGGGCCCGGCGCCGGAGAGCGCCGAAGCCGAAGCGCTGGCCGCGGCGGCCGAGGAGTCGCTGCCGCCATCGGCGGAGCCGCTCCCGGCCGCGGAAAGCGAGCTGATCTCGGCGGCCCACGACCAGGCCGAGGACGAGGCCCCGAAGCAGGACGCGCCCGTCGCGTCGGAGGAGCTGGGCGAACAGGAGTCGTGATGAAGCGCGCACCGCACGTGCCCCAGCGCACCTGCATCGCGTGCCGGCAGGTGGGGGGGAAGTCGGGATTGCTGCGGGTCGTGCGCACGCCGGAGGGCGAGGTGCGCCTCGACGACACCGGCAAGCTGCCGGGACGAGGCGCGTATGTCTGCTCCCGCGCCGTCTGTGTGGAGCAGGCCGTCAAACAGAAGAAGTTGGGCCGGGCCTTGGGCGTCCCGGTGACCGACGAGGTCATCGCGGCGTTGCGCGCCGCGGCCGAGCAGGATTGAGAGAAGGCGACACAAGCAGAGCATGAGAGTTCACGAGCTCGCCAAGGAGCTAGGTGTCCAAGGGAAAGATATCCTCCTTCTGTTGGAGGAGCTGGGAGTCGGGGGCAAGACCTCCAGTTCCAGCATCCCGCCCGATAAGGAGCCGATCGTCCGCGCGCGGTTGGGCCGCGCCGGGGCCGCGGCACCCACCCCGCCGCCGGCCGCACCGTCCGTGAAGGCCGTGAGAGTGCCGGCCGCGGGCAAGCCCGCGGCACCCCCGCCGGCCCCGGAGCCTCCCCCGGCCGAAGCAGCGGCCGGCGAGGAGCAGGCTATCCGCCTGCGCGCACCGGTGTCGGTGAGCGACTACGCCACGGCCCTGGACGTGGATGCCGACGTGGTCTTAGAGGCGGCCGCCGCGATGGGCGAGGAAGTCGCCGAGGGCGGCACCGTCTCTCCCGAGCTGGCGGTGCTGATCGGGGAGCAGTGGGGATACGTCATCGAAGTGGAGCAGCCGGCCCCCGCACCGGAGCCCGAGCGCGAGCCGGAACCGGAGCCGGTCGCCGTGTCCGAGGTGGTCGAGCCCGAACCCATCCTGGAAGAGCCGGCCCCCGAAGTCGCACCCATGCGGGTGGTGCCGCGGCGCGTCGCCCCCCCGGACGCTCCGCCGCGGCCTCCCGTGGTGACCGTCATGGGCCACGTGGACCACGGGAAGACGACGCTGCTCGACGCCATTCGCGAGACGAATGTCACTGCCCAGGAAGCCGGGCAGATTACCCAGCATATCGGCGCCTACCAGGTAAACGTGCGGGGCCGCGTGATTACCTTCATTGACACCCCGGGGCACGAGGCCTTCACCGCCATGCGCGCCCGCGGCGCCCAGGTGACGGACATCGCCGTGCTGGTGGTGGCCGCCGACGACGGCGTCATGCCCCAGACCGTTGAGGCCGTTGACCACGCCAAGGCGGCCGGCGTGCCCATCATCGTGGCCGTCAACAAGATGGACCGCGCGGACGCCTCCGCGGACGCGATCAAGCAGCAACTCCTCGAGCACGGAGTGGTGGCGGAGGACTGGGGCGGCGACACCATCTTCGTTCCGCTCTCCGCCCTGCAGAAGGAAGGCGTGGACGAGCTGCTCGAGACGATTCTGATGGTGGCCGACATGCAAGAGCTGCGCGCCGTCGCCCAGGCGCCGGCCGAGGGCGCGGTGCTGGAGGCCGAGCTCGACCGCCGCCGCGGCCCGGTGGCCACCCTGCTCGTGCAAGAGGGCACGCTGAGGACCGGCGACGCGGTGGTAATGGGGCCGGTGGCCGGGAAGATCCGGGCCATGACCAACGAGCGCGGCGAACGCGTGAAGGAGGCCGGACCCTCCACGCCCGTGCAGGTGATCGGCCTCTCGGATGTCCCGGAGGCCAGCGAGCTGTTCGCCGTTCTCGCGAGTGAGCGAGAAGCGCGCGTCCTCGCGGACGCGCACCGCCTCGCCACGCGGCGCGCGGAACTGGCCGCTCCCACCGGGCCGCGCTCCATGGCGGAGATCTCCCGCATGCTGGCCGCGGGCGAGGTGAAGGTGTTGCACGTGGTCCTCAAGGCCGATGTGCAGGGCTCGCTGGAGGCCATCACCCGCGCCCTCAGCGCGCTCCGACATGAGGAAGTGCGCTTCACCCTGATCCACGCGGGGGTGGGGGAGGTGACCGAATCAGACGTCAGCCTCGCCGCCGCCACCAAGCCCGCCGTCATCATCGGCTTCCAGGTGGGCGCCGACACCGCGGCCAAACGCCTGGCCGGAGACGAGGGCATCCAGATTCGCCGCTACGATGTCATCTACGACCTGATTGACGAAGTGCGCCTGCTCATGACCGGCATGCTGGAGACCATCTTCGAGGAGTACGTCTCCGGGCGAGCGGAGGTGCGGGCGCTCTTTAGCTCTTCCCGCGTCGGAACCATCGCCGGCTGCTACGTGAGCGAGGGTCACATGCTGCGGGGATCCAAACTCCGGGTCATGCGGCGGGGCGAGGAGGTCCACGTCGGCCCCCTCACCGGGCTGCGCCATCTGAAGGATGACGTGAGCGAGGTGGTGCAGGGCTTCGAGTGCGGCATCTCCCTGCAGAGCTTCAACGGCTTCGAGATCGGCGACCTCCTGGAGTGCCTGGAAGAGCGCGAGGTGCGCCGCCCCGGAGTGTGAACGGCGGGCGCACGGAGGCGGCCTGAGAGGTGACCATGCACATCGCCTCCTTGACAGTCGAGCTGGAGATCGCCGACGGGCTTACCCTGAAGGACAAGCGGCACGTGGTGCGGAGTCTGCTGGACCGCATCCGGGGCCGGTTCAACGTGGGGGCGGCCGAGGTGGATCACCTCGACTCGGTGCGGTTCGCCACCATCGCCATGGTCGGTGTCGCCAACGAGCAGCGCTTTCTCAACGAGATGATGTCCAAGGTCACCAATCTCATCGAGGGCGAGCCCCGCGTCGTCGTGCTCGACGAAGGGCTCGAGTTCCTGTGAGCACGGGGTGAGGGCAGATGCCATCCCAGCGCCTGGCCCGTGTGCAGAACTTGCTGCGCGCGGAGATCAGCACCATCATGCTGCGCAAGCTGAAGGATCCGCGGGTGCACATGGCCACCATTTCCGACGTGGACGTCGCCCCCGACCTGAAGAACGCGCACGTGTGGGTCAGTGTCTACGGAGACAGGGACTACCAGGAGGAGGCGATCGAGGGGCTGCGAAGCGCCGCGCGCTTCATCCGCGCCGAGCTGATGAAGGTCCTCGACCTGCGCCCTATGCCCCTCTTCACCTTCGACCTGGACACCTCGCTCGCGCGGGGCGCGCATACCCTCGACGTCATGGACCGAGTCCTCCATGGGCAAGCGGAAGATCAGCCTGGCCCTGGGCCAGGCGGTGCGCCTGATCCGGCGCAGTGAGCGAATCTACCTCGCCACCCACCTGCGCCCGGACGGCGACGCGCTCGGGTCTCTGCTCGGGCTCGCGCTCGCCCTGGAGGCGGGGGGTCATCGCGTCGCCAGGCTCTGCCAGCACCCCTGTCCGGAAAACTACTGCTTCCTTCCCGGCGCCGCACAACTCTCCCCCCGCCCGCCCGACTGGCCCGCGGATCTCGGCGTGGTGCTGGACTGCGACGGCCTCAGCCGCGTCGGTTCTCTCACGGACGCGCTGGGCGCGCTCCCCCATCTGATTGACATTGACCATCACGCCACGGGGCAGTCCTTCGGCGAGGTGCGCGTCGTTGACGCGAGTGCGGCGGCCACCTCGGAGATCGTCTACCAGTTGCTGCTCGCTCTCCACGGCCCCCTCACCCCCGACATCGCCACCTGCCTCTATGCTGGCGTGCTGACCGACACCGGCCGCTTCTCTTTCACCAACACCACGCCTCGCTCGTTTTCCGTCGCCGCGGAGATGATCGCGCACGGCGCCGATCCCGCGCTGGTCGCCAACCGCATCTACTTCCAGCGCAGCTACGCCTCCGCCCGGCTCCTCGGCGCGGCGCTCGCGCGCCTCGAACTCCACTGCGAGGGTCGCGTCATCACCTCCGTGCTCCGCCTCCAGGACTTCGCCGACACCGGCGCCCTGCAGGCCGACACGGAAGGCATCATAGACCGCATCCGTGCCGTCGGCGGCCCGCTCGTCGCCGCGCTCTTCACCCAGTCCGAGCCGACCGAAACTCGGGTGAGCCTCCGCTCGAACGGCCAGCCGGACGTGAGCCGCATCGCCCTGCAGTTCGGCGGCGGGGGGCACGCGCCGGCCGCGGGGTGCACGCTCGAAACCGACCCGGACACCGCGCGGCAACGCCTGCTCGCCGCCATCGCGCGCGCCCTCCAGGAGGTGGCCGGTGGCGCCTGACGGGTTCGTAAACCTGATCAAGCCCCCCGGGATGACCTCCCACGACGTCGTCGCCTTCATGCGGCGGCAGACCGGTGCGAGCCGCGTCGGGCACCTCGGAACCCTCGATCCGGCCGCGGCCGGGGTGCTCCCCATCTGCCTGGGCCGCGCCACCCGCCTCTTCCACTTCGCCCAGGGCACGAAGGTCTACCGGGCCGAGGTCTGCTTCGGCCTCACCACCAGCACGCTGGACGCGGAGGGCGAAGTCACCTCGCTCGCCGACGCCTCCGCGGTCACGGCGGCCGCCGTGTCCGCGGCCCTCCAGGACATGCGTGGCGAACAGGAGCAGAAGCCGCCGGCCTTCTCCGCCGCTCGAGTCGCTGGAAAGCGGCTGCACGCGCGGGCGCGGCAGGGCGAGGTCGTGTCCGCGCCCGCGCGCACCGTACAGTTCCATGCGCTGGACCTGCTCGACTTCCGCCCCGGGCCGCGAGCCCGCGCGCTGGTGAAGGTGGAGTGTTCGGCCGGGGCTTACGTGCGCGTGCTCGCCGAGGACCTCGGGCGCGCGCTGGGCTGCGGCGCCTCTCTCGCCTTCCTGCTTCGCACCCGCGCGGGTCGCTTTCCGCTCTCCGACGCGCTCACCCTCGAGGAGGTTTCCGCCTGTCCGCAAGAGGCCTTGCTGCCTGTGGATTGGCCCCTCGCACACCTTCCCCGGGCCTCGCTCTGCGGGCGTAGCGCGGTCGCGTTCCTCTCCGGCACGGCCGTCCTCGCCGAGGGGCCGCCGGCCTGGCCGGTGCGCGTCTACGACGGGCACGACCTCTTCCTCGGCCTCGGGGAACTTGCTGCTTCCGGCCAGCTCCGCCCCCGACTCATCCTGGCGACCCGCGAGGAAGTCCGGCCGTGAGGGTGATCCACGGCATCCCCAAGGGCCGCCTGCGCACCCCCCTCTGTCTGGCCGCAGGGGTGTTCGACGGCGTCCATCTCGGCCACCGCGAGATCATTGCGGCCGCGGTCCAGCTCGCCGCGGTGCAGGGGTGCGCGCCGGCCGTCCTCACCTTCGCCCCCCATCCCGACACCGTCCTCTTCCGCCGTCCCATGCCTCCCCTCCTCACCACCCTCGAGGAGAAGACCAAGCTCTTCCGCTCGCTTGGAGTCCAGGTCGCCATCGTGGCTCGTTTCGATCGAACGCTGGCCACTACGCCGGCCGGCGCCTTCGTGCGGGACATCCTGGTGGGCCGGCTCCACGCCTGCTGCGTGACGGTCGGGGAGTCCTGGCGCTTCGGTGCCGGAGGCCGGGGCGACGCGGCTCTGCTTCAGCGCCTGGCCCAGAAGCACGATTTTTCCTTCCGCAGTTGCTCCTCCGTGACCGTGGACGGGAAGCTGGTGAGCAGCACCCGCATCCGCGCCCTCATCGCCCGCGGCGAGGTGGCCGAGGCCGCCCGCTACTTGGGCCGGCCCTACCAGCTCAGTAATACCGTCGCGCCCGGCCGCCGTCGCGGCCGCCAGCTCGGCTTCCCCACGGCCAACCTGGCTTCCCCGCCGTTCAAGGCCGTGCCAGCCGACGGAATCTACGCCTGCTGGGCCGGCGTCGCGCGGTGGGTGCCCGCGGTGGTGAGCGTCGGCGTGCGCCCGACCTTCGAGCAGAACGGCGCCAGGCTTATCGAGGTGCATCTGCTCGATCAGCCGCACGCGCCCCGTCTGCTGGGTCGGCGCCTGCGCGTGGCCTTTGTGCAGTTCCTGCGCAAAGAACGCCGCTTTGCCTCGCCCGAGGCCCTCGTCGCGCAGATGGGAGTGGACCGGGACCGCGCCCGCTCCCTTCTGGCGACTTTACAGCCGCCTGCCCTTATGCTATGATCCCCTGTGGAACAACAGGAATGTGCGCGTGTGACGCGTGATGTGTCAGGGAGGAACGCATCGGTGCCGTTAGTGAAGGATGTCAAGAACTCCATCGTCTCGGATAACCGTCTGCACGGGAGCGATACCGGTTCGCCCGAAGTGCAGGTCGCGCTCCTCACGGCGCGTATCAACCAGTTGCAGGAGCATTTCCGCCTCCATAAGCGAGACCATCACTCTCGCCGGGGTATGCTCATGCTGATCGGTCGCCGCCAGCGTCTGCTCGATTATCTGAGCCGCACCGACATCACTCGCTACCGCGGGCTCATCGCCAAGCTCGGTCTGCGCGACAAGCTTCGCACCAGACGGGAAGCGTAACATCGGGAATCTTGCCCTCGGCTTGAGGGCGTAATCTAGCGTAGGGCCATCGCCCGGAAGTTCCGCAGGTGGGCTTCGCCCCTTCTCACAGGGAAGTCTCCTGAACCAATGTGTGCCGGCCCGGCTCACGCAGCCGGCAGACATCGGTGCAGGGGAGATTCCTGTCCGGGGAACACGCCCCTCACTGCGGCTTTCGGCGATAGCCCGGATCGGAAATGCTGTGGCTATTGCGCATTGTGAACTCGACGGGAAGACCATCTCCCTCGAGACCGGCACCCTCGCCAAACAGGCTGATGGCGCCGTCGTCGTCCGGATTGGTGACACCATCGTTCTCGTCACCGCCAATGTCGCCGCCCCCCGTGAGGGGGTGGACTTCTTCCCCCTCCTGGTGGACTTCGAAGAGAAGATGTATGCGGCCGGGAAGATCCCCGGCGTTCGCTACATCCGCCGCGAAGGCCGCCCCAGTGAGACCGCCATCCTCACCGCCCGCCGTACCGACCGTTCCATCCGCCCGCTCTTCCCCGCCGGTTTCCGCAACGATGTGCAGGTGATTGCCACCGTCCTCTCCGCCGACGCCGAGCATTCCCCCGACATCCCCGCGATGAACGGCGCCTCGGCCGCCCTCATGGTCTCCTCCATTCCCTTCGAGGGACCGATGGCCGCCGTGCGCGTTGGGCGCATCGGCGACGAGTTCGTCATCAACCCCACCTACGCACAGCTCGACCAGAGCGACCTGGAGCTGACGGTGGCCATCTCCCCGAGCGGCGTCGTCATGCTCGAAGGCGTGGCCGACCAGCTCCCCGAGGAGACCGTCGTCGCCGCGATCCGCTTCGCCCTTCCCTACGCCGAGAAGGTCATGGAGATGCAGCGCCGCCTCGCCGACGAGGCCGGCAAGCCGAAGCTGGAGTTCGAGCCCGTGGTGATCAGCCCGGAGGTGAAGGCCGCGGTGGCCAAGCACGGGCCTGCCATCCGCGAGTCCATTCAGGATCCGGATAAGAAGGCGCGTCAGGACCGGACCGCCGAGATCCTCGCGCAGCTCACCGAGGAGCTGGCCACCGAGTTTCCCGAGCGCGTGCGCGAGATCCGCGAGGCCCTCGAGAAGCAGACCTACGAGGAGCTGCGCGGCCTGGTCATGGACGAGGGCCGTCGCCCCGATGGCCGGACCATGGACGAAGTCCGTGAGGTCTCCTGCGCGGTCGGCCTCCTCCCGCGCACCCACGGCTCGGCCCTCTTCACCCGCGGCCAGACGCAGGTGCTGTCCGTGGTCACCCTCGGCGGAGTCGGCGAAGAGCAGTTGATAGACGACCTCGGCATGGTCGAGTCCAAGCGCTACATGCACCACTACAACTTCCCTCCCTACAGCGTCGGCGAGGTCAGGCCCCTGCGCGGCGCCGGCCGCCGGGAGATCGGCCACGGATCGCTGGCCGAGAAGGCCATGCTCCCGCTGCTGCCGGAAGAGGACGACTTCCCCTACACCGTGCGGGTGGTCTCTGAGGTGCTGGAGAGCAACGGCTCCAGCTCCATGGCCAGCGTCTGCGGCACCAGCCTCTCCCTCATGGACGCGGGCGTCCCCATCAGCGCCGCCGCCGCCGGCATCTCCATCGGCAAGGTCAACGACGGCCGCCGCCACCAGTTGCTCACCGACATCCAGGGCGTCGAGGACTTCGGCGGCGATATGGACTTCAAGGTCGCCGGCACCCGCCGGGGCATCACCGCCATTCAGATGGACGTGAAGGGTGACGGGCTTGCCGCGGATATGCTCGACGAGGCCTTCGGCCAGTCCCGCCGCGCCCGCCACCACCTCCTCGACATCATGGATCAGACCATCTCCCAGCCGCGGTCGGACCTGGCGCCCCATGCCCCGCGCGTCTACCGGCTCGAGATTGCCCCGGACAAGATCGGCGACGTCATCGGCCCCGGCGGCAAGACCATCAAGAAGCTCGAGGCCGACTTCGACGTCAAGATAGACATCGAGCAGGACGGCCGCATCTTCGTCGCCGCCACCGATCAGGCCTCCGGTCAGAAAGCGGTGAAGGTTATCCAGGACATCACCCGCGAGCTTCAGGTCGGCGAGATCTATCTCGGCAAGGTCGTGCGCATCGTCCCCTTCGGCGCCTTCATCGAGCTGATGCCGGGCCGAGATGGCCTGCTGCACATCTCCCAGGTGGCCCGGGAGCGGATCGAGCGCGTCGAGGACGTGCTCAACCTCGGCGACGAACTCGAAGTGCGGGTGATCGAGATAGATCCCCAGGGCAAGGTGAGGCTCAGTCGAAAGGAAGCCGTGCGCCCGATAGAGTCAGGGTCGCGCGATCGCGAGCGCGGAGGGGGCGGAGGCCGCCGCGGCGGCTTCCGCCGCTAGCGCGGCCGCGTCATGTGATCTACGGGCGCCTGGGTTGGAGGTTTCCGCTCAGGCGCCTGGCGCGAGAGAGCGAGAGCGAAATGGCCCAGCCGCGTGTCGGCGCCTCGGCACAGAAGATCCTCCTTCCCAACGGCGTCCGCGTGCTCACCGAGCAGCTCGAGCACGTGGACTCCGTCTCCCTCGGGCTGTGGCTGGACTCCGGCGTGGTGGACGATCCCGCCGGTCGCCACGGCCTCACCCACCTCATCGAGCACATGATCTTCAAGGGCACCCGCACTCGCTCCAACCGGCGCATTGCCGAGACCATTGACGATATCGGCGGCAACGTGAACGGCTTGACCGATCGCGAGTTCACCTACCTCTACGCCCGCACCACGGCCGACCACGTGGAACAGGCCTTGGATCTCCTTCTGGACCTCCTCCTCGAGAGCGTCTGCACCGCCCGCGACCTGGCGAAGGAGAAGGAGGTCGTGCTCCAGGAGATTCGCCTCGTCGAAGACACTCCCGAGGACTGGGTGCACGACCTGCTGCTGGAGGTGGTGTGGCCCGAACACCCGCTGGGGCGCTCCGTGCTGGGGAGCGTCGAGAGCGTGCGCGACATTGGCCGCGCCTCCCTCCTCCAGCACCTCCGCCGTCTCCGCGCGGGACGCAACCTCGTCGTCTCCGCGGCCGGCCGCGTCACCCACGATCAGGTCGTGCAGTGTGTCGCGCGCTTGACCGCCTCCGTTCCCCCGGGCGAGCCTTTCGCCTCCCCGGGCGCTCCCACGTTCACGCCGGGCCGTCGGTTGGTGAACCGTCCCACCAACCAGGTCCACCTCTGTCTCGCCGCCCCGGCCTGCGATCGTACCGCGCCCGAGCGTCACGTCTACGCGGTGCTCGATACCATCCTCGGCGGCGGCACCAGCTCCCGCCTCTTCCACGAGATTCGCGAGAAGCGCGGCCTCGCCTATAGCATCGGCTCCTATCTCCAGCTCTACCGCACCACCGGCATCTTCACCGTGGACGCCGGCACCGGTCCGGACAACTTCGAGGTCGTGCTCGACCTGATCCGCAAGGAGATGGCCCGCCTGCGCCGCCGCGGGCCCACCGCCTCCGAGCTGGAGCGCGCCAAGACTCAGACCCGCGTCGCCCTCTCCCTCGCCGCGGAGAGCACCAGCTTCCGCATGCAGCACCTCGCCATCTCCGAGCTGTGCTGGGGACGCGCCCTTCCCTTTGAAGAGATCCTCGCAGGGGTGACGGCGGTCACCGCCGAAGACGTGCATGCCCTCGCCCGACGCATCTTTGCCTCCGAGCAGCAGTCCCTCGTCGCCATCGGGCCCTTCGGAAAGAGGAGGAGGTAGCATGAGTTCGCTCCGCGTGATGGTCGTCGGCGCCGCCGGCCGCATGGGCCGCGAAGTGGTGCGCGCCGTCCTGCCCCAGAAGGACATGACGCTGGTGGCCGCCGTGGACTTGGCGCGAGTAGGGGAGGACGCCGTCGCACTTGCCGGCGCCGACGGTCCGGCTCTCCCCGTCACTGACGATCTGGCCAACACCCTCGCGCAGACTCACCCCGACGTGGCCGTTGACTTTACCCTCCCCGCCTCCATCATGGGCAACGCGCGTCTCGCTCTTCGCGCACACGTCCCGTACGTCATCGGCGCCACCGGGCTCCAGGCACCTGATCTGAGCGAACTCGCCGCGCTCAGCGCCCGGCACGACACTCCCGTCCTCGTCGTCCCCAACTTCGCTATCGGCGCGGTCCTCATGATGCAGTTCGCCGCGCAGGCGGCGCGGCACTTCGACGCGGCCGAGATCATCGAGCTGCACCACGACCAGAAGCTCGACTCTCCCTCCGGCACCGCCCGCGCCACCGCCCAGCGCATGGTCGAGGCGCGCGGCGCCGCGTTTCCCACCGCGGTAGGGGAGGACCAGCCCGCCCGCGGCCTATGCGAAGGCGGCGTGCCCCTCCACAGCGTCCGCCTCCCCGGCCTCGTCGCCCACCAGGAAGTCATCTTCGGCGGCCTCGGCCAGACGCTGACCATCCGCCACGATTCCATCAACCGCGAATCGTTCATGCCGGGCGTGCTGCTCGCCCTGCGCAAGGTGCGGGGGCTCTCGGGGCTGCAGGTCGGTCTGGACAGGGCGCTGTAGATCGAGGCCGGGAGGCACCTCGGCCGCACCCGCCTGTCCAGCTGTCTGCCAGGATAGAAGGAGATTCCGCTTCCCCGTCGCACCCTCCAGATGCACGGGCATTTGCCGCCCCTACGGCGTACTTCGCGCCTCCCCCGCCTACCCGTGCACGCAGGTCCATTCGCTGTGCTGAGGAGTACGCAGATGCAACGCGCCCTGCTGTACTGTCTCGCTCTCATCCTGGTGTGCTGCTGCTGTCTCCTGTTTCCTGCCCGATCGGCCCTCGCCAGCCCCGCCCCGCCACCAACGGGCGACTGGACCATTGAGGTTGGCGAGGACGTGACCCTCGATGGGCAGGATATCACGTTCCCCGGCCGGGTCTACGTCTACGGTCGCCTCACCGTGACGAACTCGACCTTGCGCTTCCACGCGGTGGGATGGGATGGAGATGGTCTGGCGGCCGCAGGGTCGGGTGTGGTGGAGTGCTCTGACACCCTCCTCACGAGTACGGGTGAGGGAGTGGCCTTTGCCGCCGCGTGGGGAACCAGTCACAGCACGTTCACCCGCTGCCAGTTCGACGCGGTCTGCGGGTACTTCGACAACCAGTCAATCAACGTCCTCTCCGACTGCACCTTCTCCAACAGCACCTGGACGTACTTTCGGGCCGATTCCCACAACACCATCACCGGGACGACGTTCAACACCTACGCGTGCTTCCTCGAGAACAGCGTCAACGACCTCACTGACTGCCACCTCCAGTGGCAGACCGCGGGCGGCGGCTGGGCCACCGGCAGCTCGCAGAACACGTTCACCGGCTGCACCCTCAGCGGCTTCGAGTGTCATGCTCCCTCCCAGAACACCTTCACCGACTGCGATATCTCCGAGAACCTCGCCGACAACCGGTTCGGGCAGATCGGCATCACCGCGGAGGGCGTGACCGCCCTCTCTGTGCATGACCTGGCCACCGGGCTCCAGGCCTCCACCGTCATCGCTTCCTCCACCGACGCCTGCCGCGTCGAGTTCCACAATACGCCGGTCGGTCACTTCGCCTTCAGCGCCCACGGCGCCGCCGCCCTCTCCTTCGACAACTGCGACCTCGAGTCGGTGTGGTGTCACGACTACTCCCAGACCACCATCGCCGACAGCCAGGTCAAGGAGCTTCAGATCATCACCACCACCGGCTCGCCCCACTTCGATGGCCAAGGCGGAGCCGGCTGCCCCTACGAAGGCACGACGGTGAACGTCCAGACTCACGACTACCATGACGGCGTTCCCCAGACCGCGGAGGTCACCTCCGATAACACCACCTTCCACGTCGCGCTCGACAACACGGTGGTCGCTAATACCTGGTTCCGCCTCGGCGATAACGGCGGCCCCTCCGGCTCGCACAACCTGTTCGAGGAGTCAACCTTCCACCAGCTTGCCTCCGTGGACAACGCGGAAACGGTCATTCGCAACGTGCAGACTTGGGCCTTCACTGGGGGCGAGACGGCCCAGTTGCTCGCCGAAAACTGCACCCTCACCGGTCTCGAGTTGGGGGGAGAGTCCACCGTCGCCACGGTCCGAGATAGCACCCTCTCCTCCGGCCTTGTGCTCTGGAGTTCCGGCCCTTCCCTGGTCTGGGACTCCGCGGCCTTCGGCCCCCTCGGTGATCCCCGCATCATCGTCCGCTCCGACGTCGTCGGCGCGCACATCTCCGGCAGCGTCATCATTCATCCCAACCGCTGGGTCTGGATCTGGACGCCCGGCTCCACCATTGTTCGCTCCTATCCGGTCTTTGTCGGCGATGCCGCTCAGAACCCCATCGCCCTCGCCCCGGTGCGCCTGGCGGACCGATACGGCACAGTCCTGTGGAGCGGCGAAACCGACGGCACCGGCTACGCCTATCCCGAGATCACCTTCGACGAGACGAACTACATCGCCGAGTTCCGGGTGAAGGCCTGGGTCTACGGCGGCGTGGACATCGCCTCTCTCTCTTTCCTCTCCTCCACACCCATCACGCTCTGCCCCGGGGCTCACCCGCTCTCGATCACCAGCTTCGAAGAGGAGAGCTATCCGTGGAGCGCCTTCTCCTCCGGTTCCGGCACGGCCGTCACGTGGTGGCAGCTCGGCAACACCCTCGTCCCCCGCCTGGGCGTGCTCGCCCCGGAAGCCCACTCCGGGGACTACGCCATGCTCTGCGACACCGTCGGGGAGGGCCTGACCGGCCTCCGCCTCGACTTGCCGGTGACAAGCACCGCGCCCGCGCAGGTGTCCCTGCGCACCTGGACGTACCTGCTGGATCGCAGCGGGGACAGCGGCGCCTCCAGCTTCGTCGGCTTCCAGCTGGCCGGCTCCCCCCTCGATCCCGCCGCCGGCTGGACCGGGGCCCTCGGCTACGAGGTCAGTTCGGCTACGGCCGGCCTGTTGCAACTCGGCGGCGCGTCGGTGGCCGCGCCCGGCCTCAGTTCCGGGCAGTGGCACTTGGTGGAAGTGACCTATGACCGCGCCGGCCACCTCTTTCGCCTCCGCCTGGACGGAGAACTGGTGGCCGACCAGGCCGTGAGTGACGCCCTCGCCGCGCCGGTCTGCGCCGTGCTGGGCGCATGGAGCCAGAGTGGCTCCGAGCACCAGACGACCCTGTTCGATGATGCCGAAGTGGTGCTGGGTGTCCTTTCTGCCGTCTTGCCCGAGCATCCCTACAGCAGCCTGGGCGGGCCGGAGAGGATCGTCGCCGGCGTTCCCAGCTCCTACGTGCTCCGCTACGGCAACGGTTACCCAGTGATAGGAGGCGCGCCGTGGCCCGGCGAGCAGGGCTCGGTCGCCATGACCCTGCGACTGACGCTCCCCGCAGGGATGGACCTGGTTTCCGCCACCCCCGCCCCGGACAGCACCGCGCCGGGAGAGGCGACCTGGAATGTCACCCGCCCCTATCTTGGAGGGGAGAGCTACATCCTCTTCGAAGCAAGCGTGCCCAGCGGCACGCCCGTGGGCAACCTTGGAAGCCTGGCCGTCTATCGCGACGGCGCCACCTCTCCGGACGACGTCTTGCCGCAACGGGTGCTCGCGCTCAGCGACCTGAAGCCCGATCTCTGGGTCCGCAAGGAAGGCCCCGCCGCCGCCTGTCCGGGCGACACCGTTAACTACTGCGTCACTGTCGGCAACGGCGGCTTCCGCCCGGCCACGCGCATCACCATTACGGACGTGGCCCCTCCAGAGTTGGGGGGAGGCACCCGCATCCTCGCCAACCTCTCCTCACTGGCGCCGGGTCACATCTGGCGCGGCGCGGTCAGCTTGGTGCTCAGCCCGACCACTCCCTCCGGCACGGTGGTGGCGAACCTGGCCCACGTCATTGGGCATGAGGCCGAGCTGAGCCTGCTCAACAACTCCAGCGAGAGTCGCCTGACCGTGCAGCCCACCCCTGACCCGAACCAGGTCACCGTGGCCTCCGGCCCGCCGCCGGGGAGCCACCGCGTGGGCGCCCGCTCCATCGGCGGGGTGGAGCGAGGCGACGTGCTGTACTACACCATCGCCTGCCGCAATGACACCGGCGGCGCGGTGGAGGGCGCGTATGCCACGATGGCCCTCGACCCGCGCCTGGACGACAACACCCTCGCCCTGCCGGCCGGCCTGATCTATGACTCGGCCACGCGCACCTTGCTGTGGACCATCGGTCACCTGGCGGCCGGCCAGTCTGCGAGCATCACCTTCTCCGTCCAGGTGCCGGTCACCGCGCGCCGCGCCCGGGCCATCACCGCCCAGGCCACCATCTACTTCCCCAGCGTGCCGCTGGAGTGCCCCACCAATGTCACGGTGAGCGTCATCAACGGCTCCTTCCCGGACATTGCCTGGAATCACTGGGCCCTGCTGCCCATCGAGCAGGCGCGCGACTACGGCGTTGTCGGGGGCTATCCCGACGGCAACTACTACCCGACCGTCACCGTCACCCGGGATCAGATGGCCGTCTACATCGCCCGCACCCTGGCCGGAGGGGATGCGCTGGTCCCCGATCCGCCGGCCACCCCTACCTTCCCGGATGTGGCCGTCGGGACCTGGGCCTACAAGTATGTGGCCTACGCGGTGGTCCATCACATCGTCGGCGGCTACCCGGACGAATGGTATCACCCCGAGTTCCTCGTGGACCGCGGCCAGA
>Ga0315282_10004566_pt1 | contig 24037 bp, 14 predicted proteins | sample YL17G07_20_MG_FD_203693 | JGI IMG/M metagenome (GOLD analysis project Ga0315282, IMG submission 203693) | Sediment microbial communities from Yellowstone Lake, YNP, Wyoming, USA - YL17G07_20 | ecosystem: Environmental > Aquatic > Freshwater > Lake > Sediment | place: USA: Wyoming | collected... | reverse complement strand
CTTCGGGGTGAGTCGCTACGTTGCGGTGCCCCTGGGCGCGCTCCTGGTTTGGGCGCTGGTCGTGAAGGGCACTTACCGGTTCGTGGAGAATGTTTTCTTGGCGGCCTGTGTCTTCTACGTGGCCTACCCCATCTCGTGTTTCCTGGCGCATCCCAATTGGTCGGAGGCGCTGATCAGCACCCTAAAACCCACCGCCTTTCAGTTCAATGGCAGCTACTTCTACATGATCACCGGGATTGTGGGGACGACCATCGCGCCTTGGATGCAGTTCTACCTGCAATCGGCGGTGGTGGAGAAGGGCATTAGTCTGAAGAACTATGTTTATTCCAAGTGGGATGTTATTGTCGGCTGTTTTGTGACGGACATCGTGGCGTTTTTCATCATTGTGGCTTGTGCGGCTACGATTTTCGTCAGTGGGCACCGGGAGATTCGCGATGCGGGTGACGCTGCACTGGCCTTGCGGCCGCTGGCCGGCCATGCCGCGAGTGCCTTGTTTGCTTTGGGCCTATGTAATGCTTCGCTCTTTTCGGCCTGCATTCTGCCTTTGGCAACCGCCTACTACGTTTGCGAGGGTCTGGGTTTGGAATCCGGCGTCAATAAGCGCTTTCACGAGGCCCCCACTTTCTACTGGCTTTACACGACGCTCATTGTTCTCGGCGCGCTGGCGGTGATCCTGCTGAGCGAAGCCAAGCAGATCCCCATCATCTTGCTCTCGCAGGTTGCGAACGGCGTCCTCCTGCCCTTCGTTTTGATATTTATGTTGCGGCTGATCAATCGCGAAGACCTGATGGGAAAGTATCGCAACACGCGCACTTTCAACATCATTGCCTGGATCACCTGCGTGGTGATGATCGCTTTGACCCTTCTTCTGGTGTTCAGCACATTCTTCCCTAACCGGCTGCCCACCTGAGGTGAGGCAGACATCGCGTTCTCTGCGATGCTTGGGACCTCCCCAACTTGTTTGGTCGCCACGGGGGTCTGTGCAGCGCGCCGGTCGGAGGGGCAAACCAACGGTCCCTGCGCGCAGCGGGGCGGCGGGTAACCAAGCGGCGCGTGCCAAGGGGTTGAGCAAGACTTTCCAAGCGGAAGGCGCGGAGCACAGATGTTCGCGCGGAAAATTCGGGTGGAGATTTTGGAGCCGGAGGGGCCGAAGCTCTGTCCACTTCTCTGGCTGGATAGTTTTTGCATGCGGAGCTTTACGGGCCGCTCCGGCTTTGAGGAGACCCTCCCGCTTTGCGATGGGCAGATGGAGGCCAGCTTCCGGGTGGATCTGGAGGCCTTGCGGACTGGTATGGAAGAATGGTTAACCCGAAAGTTCGGCGAGGGAAAGCCTATCAAGCTGTGCCTGACTCAAAAGTAGGCATCAGGTTCCAGGGCCAAGGGCGGAAGCAGGGCCCGCCGACCCAGACCCGAAGCCTAACGCCCAACCCCTGATTCCTGGCATCTGACACCTGCACTTCTTCACAGCACCTTAATCACCATCATTACCTTGTCGTCAACGTGCGTTCCGGTGCGCGAGAAGCGCGCCACATCGCTGCTGACGGCGGAGACGATCTCGGTGGCCTTGCGATCCGCCACAGCGCGGACACAGGGGAGGAGTCGTTCCATGCCGTACTCGTCGTGGTCGGCGTCCATAGCCTCGGTGATGCCGTCAGTACACAGAACCAGGATGTCGCCGGGCTCGAACTTGGCTTGGCCTCGTTCGTACTGGACGTTTTGAAACAGCCCTATCACCATGCCTCCCTCCGTCAGGCAGAGCACCTCCTGATTTGTCCGAATGACGGCGGGGGGGACGTGGCCGCAGTTGATATAGTGGATGGCTTTGCGGCGAGTATCGATGAGGCCCAGGAACATGCTCAGGTATTTGCCGCCCCGCGTATCGTCCAAGATCATTTTATTCAGGGCTTCGGCAATCTCGTTGAGCGAGTGGAGTTGTAACACCAGGGCGCGCAAGGTGGCTTGGAGGTTGGACATCACCATGGCGGAACTCACGCCCTTGCCTTCCACGTCGGCGATCACCACCAGCAGGGTGTGCGGGCCGAGGCTGAGGAAGTCGTAGTAATCTCCTCCCACTTCATAGCAGGGCTCATTGAGGAGGGCGATGTCAAAACCTTCCACCAGAGGAGTCGTCTCCGGAAGCAGGCTCCGCTGGATGCCGCGGGCCAGGGCCAGTTCTTTTTCCAGGCGTTCCTTCCCCAGCAGCTCCTTGTGAAGCTGGGCGTTCTCCAGCGCCAGGGCCATGTGCCCGGAAAGCGTGAGCAGAATGTCGATGTCTTCGTCGGTGAACTGTCCGTCCTTTCGGTTCAGCAGTTCCAGCGCCGCGATGATCTTTCCACTCTTGTTGCGGATCGCCAGGCAGAGGATGTTGCGGGTGCGATAGCCGGTGTGCTGGTCGACCTCAGGGTTGAAGCGCGGGTCGGCATAGGCGTCGGAGATATTGACGGTCTCCCCCGTCTTGGCCACGTGGCCGGCAATGCCTTTCCCCAGGGGGAGCCGGATTTCCTGCTGTTCCAGGCCATGCGCGATCAGCGACCAGATCTCTTCTGTCTTCTCATCTATCAGGAAGAGCGTGCCGCGCTCAGCTTGGGCATGGGTCTTGGCCACATCCAAAATGCGTCCCAGTAGCTCCGTCAGGTCGAGCGTGGAGCCCAGGGCCTTGCTGGCTTCCGCGAGCAGGCTCATTTTACCGAGCGTGCGCTGCACGGAGTCGAGCAACTGGGTGTCGCGCAAGGCCAGGGAAGCGAAGCGGGCCTGCAACCGGAATAAGGCCAGGAAGTGCTCCTCGGGTGGCTTCGCGCAGGCGATGAGCAACACACCCTGGGCTTTCGAGTCGTGCAACAGGGGATAGGCCGCTAGGAAGCCCAGGCCGCCTTGCCTGGCCCAGTTGGCAAGCGCGTCGCGTTGGGCGGCGCTGAGGGAAACCGTTTGAGGCTGGCGGCTTCGGACGGCTTTCCCCACGATGGTTTTCGTCAAAGATGCCTTGGCAAAACCGCGAGGAAAAGTGGGTTTTCCGGCGGAGGCGCCCAGCTCGAGCTGGGAGGTCTGGTCGTTCGTCAACCAGACGCCACTGGCTTCCACGCCGTAACGCTCCACCAGACGCTTGGTGAGGGCTTTCACTATTGCGCTCGGCGCCCATAGGGAAGCCAGCTCGCTGGCGAAGCCCTCCACCTCCTGGATCAGGTGAAGGGCAGACATCTGCTTTTTCGGTGCCTGCGGAGTCTTCTTGATTCTGGTTGATTTAGCCACAGGAATGTCCTTGAAGAATTAGCCGACGTAAACGTTGCGAGTATATATGCGCGTCGCCTGTCATGCAAACCGTTTCCTGCTCGCTGGAAGGACTTGATGACGGCTCGTCGGGCCGGCTGCTGTGCAACGCGCGGTGGAACCTGCGGAGTTGATTACCAGGCGCGCGCAGATTCGTCGCGTGTGCGGGGTCACGGAAACGGAAGGAGGAAGTGGGTAACGTGCTTGCTTCCCCGGCTACCCACTTCCCCAGGTAGTCTTAAAGAATTGACTTGGTGTATCAGATGCACCAGCCTGCCCAAGGGTTGCAAGGAGTTGACTTCCTCTGGCTAGTTTCGGGGAATGGATTATAATGGGCGGTCGGTTCGCCGTTCTTCCCTAGGTTCGACAGGTCGAATATCCGGAGCCACTTGCATAATGAGCCATATCATCACGCCGTTTGAAGTTAGCTCGCAGTCGCTTCCCGAGTGTGTCAGAGTCAGGTTCGTTCACATTTTCCCGGCCATCGCCACCCGTCACAGTGACACCATCGACTGCGTCTTCCGGGTGAACGGCCAGACAGCCGTGGTGGCGATCTCCTGCGCAACGCTCACGCAGTTGCGGGAGCGCGAAAGCAAGTATCTGAGCGACCAGCAGCTCGCCGAGATGGCGGCCCTCTTCTTGCGCCGCACGCTCGAGCAGGGCTATGACGCCACCCAGGCGGAACTTTTCCTGGGCGGGGATAAACTTCGCGAAGTGGGGCGCGAGCTGGGCTATCTCTAACTGCCGAACGCGGAACACTGGAAACTGAAAGCTGAGAGTTACTCCTATGTGTGGCATTGTGGCTTACACGGGGCGCCAACCTGCGCGAGAAATCCTGATTGAAGGGCTGAAGAGGCTCGAATATCGCGGCTACGATTCGAGCGGCATTGTTATCCTGAACACGCCGCCCTACCTGGCGAAATGCGTCGGCAAGGTAGCCGCACTTGAGCAGCGCGTTTGGAAGGACTCGCCGGAAGGTGTGACGGGCATTGCCCATACCCGCTGGGCCACCCACGGCAAACCCACCGAAGCCAACGCCCACCCGCACGTCGATTGCTCCGGGAAGTTCTTTCTTGTCCACAACGGCATTATCGAAAACTACCAGTTGCTGAAGAAGCGCCTGGAGGAGGTCGGCCACACATTTCGCTCGGAAACCGACACGGAAGTGCTGGTGCACCTGGTGGAGAGCCATTACCAGGGCAATCTGGAAGCCGCCGTGCAAAAAGCCCTGCTGCAAGTCCGGGGGACTTACGGCATCGCGGTGATGCACGCGGCGCATGCGGACCAGATCATCGTGGCGCGGCGGGGGAGTCCCATCATTCTCGGCATCGGGAAGAACGAGTCGCTGGCGGCCTCGGACGTTTCCGCGCTCGCCCAGCACACCGACCAGGTGGTCTACCTGGAGGACAACGAGGTGGCGCGGCTGGAACCGGGCCAGTTCTCCATCACCACTCTCGATAACCGCTCGGTGAGTCGTGAGGCCACCGCGCTGGAAGTGGGAGCGGAAGTCATGGACCGCGGGGCCTTCCCGCATTTCATGCTGAAGGAGATCTTCGAGCAGCCGGAAGCGGTAGAGAACGCCTTGCGCGGCCGTCTGAACCATGCGGAGGGCGTCGCCAAGCTCGGGGGACTTGAATCCGTGCAGGACCGGCTTCAGCAGGCGCGCCACCTCATCATCATTAGCTGTGGGACTAGTTATTATGCCGGGCTCTTTGCGCGTTACGTCTTCGAGTCGCTGACGGATCTGACGGTGGAGACGGAGCTGGCCTCGGAATTCCGCTACCGTAAGCTGAACCTCCGCCAGAATACTGTGGTGCTGGCCATCAGCCAGTCGGGCGAGACGGCGGATACGCTCGCCGCCCTGCGCGAGGCCAAGCGCAAAGGCGCCCTGGTGCTGGGCCTGGTGAATGTGGTGGGCAGCAGCATCGCGCGCGAGACTCACGCCGGGGTTTATTCTCACGCCGGAGTCGAAGTGGGGGTCGCCTCCACCAAGTCTTTTGTCTCCCAATTAACCATCCTGACCCTGATGGCCTTGCTGATGGGCCGGAGTAGGGATCTGTCTTATCAGGAAGGGGAAGCGTTACTGAGAGGCCTCGAGAAGGCGCCGGAACAGATTCGCGAAGTCTTGAAACAATCCGACCGCATCCGCGAACTGGCGCAGAAGTACTCAAAGGCTCAGCACTTTCTCTTTATCGGTAGAAAGTATCAGTACCCCATCGCGCTGGAAGGCGCTTTGAAACTCAAGGAAATCGCCTATATCCACGCGGAGGGCTACGCTGCGGGAGAAATGAAGCATGGCCCCATCGCTTTGATTGATCCGGCGTTTCCGACCATGGCTCTCGCCCCCGAGGACGCGTCCTACGAAAAGATTGTCTCCAACATCCAGGAAATCCGGGCGCGAGAAGGCCACATCGTGGCCGTGACCTCGGAGGGGAATACCAAGTTGGGGTCGCTGGTGGATGATATCGTCTGGGTGCCCCGTAACCACGAAATCCTCACTCCCCTCCTGACCATCGTGCCTCTGCAACTCTTTGCCTATCATTGCGCCGTGTTGCGCGGCTGCGACGTGGATAAGCCGCGCAACCTGGCCAAGAGCGTTACGGTGGAATGACGAACCACGAACGATGATGCAGGAACGATAAACGGGGAATGACAAACCCGTGACTCCGCCAAGAGCTTCACGGAGGAACAGGTAGCCTCACTTCGCGCGAGCGCGGGAGGCATGCCAGTCCCAGGCGCTCTGCACGACTGAGTCCAGGTCGGGGTGGTGGGGTTCCCATTTCAGGAGCTTCTTGGCCTTGCTGGGGTCGGCGATGAGGACGGGGGGATCGCCGGCGCGGCGGGGAGCGTCGCGCGCGGGCACGCGGCCAGCGCATAGCCGCCCTACCGCCTGGATTACTTCCCGCACCGAATGCCCCTGGCCGGTGCCCAGGTTCAGCGCCACGCTCTCCCCGCCCGCCTCCAGGTGCCGCAGCGCTCGCACGTGAGCGTCCGCCAGATCGACGATGTGGATGTAATCCCGAATGGGTGTTCCGTCGGGTGTGAGGTAGTCCGTGCCGTAGACCTCCACGCATGGGCGCTGCCCCAGAGCCGCCTGGATGACCAGCGGGATCAGATGGGTCTCGGGATCGTGGTCCTCGCCTAGTTCGCCCTCCAGGTCCGCTCCCGAGGCGTTGAAGTAACGCAAGGCCACCCAACGCAGGCCATACGCCACCCCGTACCAGTGCATGGCGCGTTCCATGCCGAGTTTGGTTTCTCCATAGGGACTCACCGGAACGTGGGGGTGCTCCTCAGGGATAGGAATGGTTTGAGGGTTGCCATAAGTTGCCGCCGAAGAAGAGAAGACGAGACGCTTCACACCTGTGTCCATCATGGCATCGAGCAGCCGCAGGGTGTTGACCACATTGTTCCAGAAGTACTTGCGGGGATTGGTCATGGACTCGCCCACGTAAAGGCTGGCGGCAAAATGCATGACTGCCTCCACGTGGTATTCCTTCAGGATTTTGGGCAGCAGGTCGGGGTCGGCCAAGTCGCCTTTTACGAAGGGTCCCCATTGCACGGCCCAGCGGTGGCCGGAGACCAGGTTGTCGAGCACCACGGGTTCGTAACCCGCACGGGCCAGTGCCTTGGCGGTCTGACTTCCAATGTATCCGGCTCCACCCGTAACTAACACGCGCATCGCCACAACTCCCGGCAGTAACCCTCAGCTTTCAGTCCCTCGACGCTTTCTCGAAACCCGCAAAATATACCGTAACCGACCGGCGTGGCAATGGATAATTCGTGAATGCGCTCGCCGCGCAATTCTCGGGCGCGATGAGAAGTGGGGTGAAAGGTTGCGAGGCGGGATCGCCGTCAGGGCTTGGCGCGATGAGCGGCTGCCCTCGCCCAAGATTCGATCCTTCCTTTCAAATCCAGAAAGATCATATGGGCGAGGACCGTATGCGCGTCCTCAACCTGCTGCATGGAGTCGGAAGGGATGATGATGGGACAGTCAAGAAGGTCTTTCATCTTGCCGCCGCCGCACCCGGTCAAACCCACGGTGGTGGCGCCTACCCGGCGGGCGAGTTCGAGGGCGCGGAGGACGTTGGGGGAATTCCCGCTGCCACTGATCCCCAATGCCACATCGCCTGAGGCGATAAAGTTCTCGATCTGGCCGGCGAAAACATTCTCGTAACTGGAGTCGTTGGCCCAGGCGGTGAGGAGCGGCACGTTATCGGTAAGGGACAGAGCCTTCAGCCGCTTGACGCCGGCCAGGGAGGGAGGGCCGGGAAGGTGGGTGGCCTTGCCAATGTCCGAAGCCAGGTGAGAGGCCAGCGCCGCACTGCCTCCATTGCCAAAGATGAATACCGTGTGATCGGATTGGTAGGCCTGAAAGAGGATGTCTGCCGCGCACCGGACCTCCGCCAGCGGCAGGTGGTCGAGAACGGTCTTGAGTTCGCTCAGATAGGACGAGTATTCGCTTGGCGCGTCCATCAATTCTTGTCCCCCCATCCGGCCTTCTGCCTGTGGGTGAAACGTTTTCTCTGCCCACGCGCAACGACCCGCAATCACGGAACAGTCCAGAAGGTCGAAGAAAGAATAAAGAGCCCTCTGGTTAAAGTCAACTCATGGTGACGGCCCGGCTCCGAGGGCGACACGCCTCCCCATGGGAGATTTTCTTCCCTACTCGCCAGACAAATTGCCATGCGGAGTGTTTCTCTCGCTGTGGGACCTTGCTCCTTCTCCAGGCATCACCGCCCGGACAGCAAACCACATGCGGCTATTGAATGCGCGTTGCATAACCAACTGAGAAAACACAGGTAGACCTCATGTCTCTGCGCGAAGTCCGACTTATTGTCTATTGACATACGATGGTTCCGAACTATCCTCAGGTTACGAAATATAAGCAAGGAACAATGTAGCTTTTTTCTCTGGTCCCGCGCGGAGGGCTTTATGAAGCTGCAACTGTGGCGGTGGATCCCAGCACGCCGGTCAGTGTGCCTAATCGGGTTACTTGTCGGCATCATCTTTCTTGAATTAGCTGCGTCTGCCATGGGGAACGAAGGCAAGAATCCTTCGGGGAAGCAGGTGGTCGGGCTGAAGCGAATGGCCGCTAGCGGGGCGCCCCCAGCATCCAAGGCTAGCGCTGCAAAAGAACCTGGCCGACCGAGTCCCATGCTGGCAGCTGCAGCCGGGCAAGCCGGAAGCGCGACGCGTCCCCACATCAGCGAAGCTTACGGCAAACTGCCCATGAGCTTCGAAGCGAATCAGGGCCAGAGGGATGCGCGCGTAAAGTTCCTGGCGCGAGGGCGCGGGTACAACCTCTTCCTGACGCCCACGGAAGCGGTGCTTGCCTTGCAGCAAAGTAAATCAAAAGGGAGAAATGAAGACGCAGCAGTCAGCAGTCGGCCCTCGGCCAGAGGAAACTCGAAAATCGAATCCTGCAGAGCGGGACCCGAGTCCCGAGCCCCGAGTCCCCAGCCCTGGCTGTCCTGCGGATGAAGCTGGTTGGGGCAAACCCGGCCTCGCAGATCGCCGGCCTGGAGGAACTGCCGGGCAGGAGCAACTACTTCATCGGCAACGATCCCAAGAAGTGGCGAACGAACGTGCCGAACTACGCCAAGGTGCGATACAAAGGCATCTATCCCGGCGTCGATCTGGTTTATTACGGCAATCAACGGCACTTGGAATACGACTTTGTGGTGGCGCCAGGGGCCGACCCCAAGGCCATCCGGCTGGGTTTTGAAACTGGAAACTCGAAACTGGAAACTGGAGATTCGAAACTCGAAATTCGAAACTCGAAATTCGCACCGACCCTGCGGATTGATGCGGACGGTGATTTGGTGGTCTCGATCGAAGGCGGCGAGCTGCGCTTCCGCAAGCCGGTCATCTATCAACCGACGGGTTCATGGAACGGCTCTGGCAATTCAGAATTCACAGTTCAGAATTCAAAACTGATAGACGCCCGCTATGTCCGCCGAGGAAGAAACAAGGTCGGATTCGAGATTGCCGGTTATGATCGCACCAAGCCTCTCATCATCGACCCCACACTCAGCTACTCCTCGTACCTCGGCGGCAAAAATGGTGACTATGCCTACGGGGTCGCAGTGGATGCCTCGGGATATATGTACGTGACGGGGTACACCGACTCCGCCGACTTCCCCACCTTCCCGCCTCTCGACGGTACCGGGCCGTACCAGATTGCCAATGCGGGCGGCACGGATGCCTTCGTGACGATGATTGATACGACTCAGACAGGGTCTGCGTCGCTCATCTACTCCACCTATCTGGGCGGCAGCGGCGACGACTATGGTTATGGGATCGCCGTCGATGCCTCCTCCGGCAACGCCTACGTGACGGGGTATACGAGATCGCCCAACTTCCCCGCGCTGAATTCCCTCCCCGCTCCGAACAATGCGTTGCAGGGCAACGAAGATGCCTTCGTGACGAAGCTGGGTCCGGCAGGCGATACACTGCTCTACTCCACCTATCTGGGCGGCAGCGGTGACGACATCGGTTACGGGATCGCCGTGGATGCCTCTGGGAACGCGTATGTGACGGGGTCTACCACGTCCGCCTCCACCTCCCCCTCCACTGCCTTCCCCACGACTTCAGGAGCCTACAGCACCTCCTGTGGTACGGATGGCACCTGCAATGATGCTGGAAGTGGCCCCTTGCCAGATGCCTTTGTGACGAAGATTGGTGTTAGTGAGGAGACAGGACTTCCGTTGCTCATCTACTCTACCTATCTGGGCGGTGAGATTCATGATGAGGGACGAGCCATCGCAGTTGATTCTTCGGGCTGCGCTTACATCACGGGACTAACTTATTCCACTCTTTTCCCCGTGGGGAACCCGTATCAGGGCGTGAAGAAGGGGCATTTTAATGCGTTCGTAACCAAACTGAACGCTACGGGCTCGGCGCTGGTTTATTCCACCTATCTGGGCGGCCGGGGCTACGATGGGGGCTACGCCATTGCCGTGGATTTGTCTGGCAATGCTTATCTTTCCGGAACCACAGGATCTGCCGAGTTCCCCACGACCGAAGGAGCCTTCCAGACTACGCTCAAGGGGGTCACGAACGCGTTCGTCACCATCCTGAACGCCGCGGGTGGTCAGCTCCTTTACTCCACGTATCTGGGCGGCAGCGGCAGCGACCAAGCTTCCGGGATCGCCCTGGATGGCGCCTCCCGCAGCGTCCTTTACGTTACAGGCCAGACCACTTCGAGCGACTTTCCCCTAGCAAGCCCCATCCAAAATTCTCTTGGAGGCGGCCTCTGTGGAGGCACGTGTCCTGACGCCTTCGTGACCGAGCTGAATGCGGCAGGACCGGCCCTTGCCTTTTCGACCTACCTCGGTGGACAGGGCGAAGATTACGGCTCTGGCATTGCCGTGGATTCCTCCGCCAACATCTACGTCGCGGGATATACGGGAGCGACCGACTTCCCAACGACCCCCGGCGCTCAGCAAGAGACGGCCCCCGGCGGCTACGACGCCTTCGTGGTGAAGATCAGCCCGGCGGAGGTTCCTGGGGTGAGCTTGACTCCTTGGACTCAGACCTTCCCTGAGCAGGCCGTGGGCACGACCAGCACAGCCCAGACGGTAACGGTGCACAATGTAGGGAGGGCGCCCTTGGTCATCAGCACCGTCTCGCCGGGTGGCACGAACCCCGCCGACTTTGGGCTCAGTGAGAATTGTTTCGGAGTGGCCTTGGCTCCCGCGGCGACCTGCACGATTGGCGTCACCTTCTCGCCCACCGCCGTCGGCACCCGTACGGCGAAGATCACCATCACCGACAACGACAACAACGTTGTCGGCTCGACTCAAACCATCTCGCTGAGCGGAACTGGCATCGCCGCTCCGACTACCACTTCAATCAGCGCTCTGACGGTGACTTACAACAGCAATGCCAGTGTGACCGTCACGGTGACGTCAGACGCAGGCATGGTGACCGTCAATGTTTCGCTCTCGGTCGATGGCGGAACTCCCATCCTTCAGGCGCTCACTGGAGGCTCGACAACCTTCACCCTGACCAGCCCGAGTGCCGGCGACTACAGCTTAAGTGCCAACTATGCTGCACAGGGGAACTTCGCGGCCAGCGCTGCCTCGGGCACCTTGCACGTGAACAAGGCCGACCAGGCGATCACCTTCCCGGCGCCAGCCAGCCCGGCGGTGTACAACAGCTCGTTTGCCGTGGCTCCCACGGCCAGCTCAGGTCTGGCGGTGGCGGTGACCCCCTCAGGGGCGTGCACGATGTCCGGCAACACCGTGACCATGAGCAGCGGCACGGGTGTCTGCACGCTGACGGCTTCACAAGCCGGCAACGACAACTACAATGCTGCCGCCAACGTGGCCCGGACGGTGCAAGCGGCCAAGGCCGACCAGACGATTACGGTGTCGTCGGCGGCTCCGGCGATGGCTGTGTATAACACGACATTCCTAGTGGCGGCGACGGCTAGCTCTGGCCTGACGGTCAGCATCGGAGTGTCGGGGGTCTGCTCGTTGAGCGGCGGCACGGTAACCATGACCAGCGGCACGGGCACCTGCGCGGTAACTTTCAGCCAGGCGGGCAACGCCAACTACAACGCGGCGACCCCGATTGTCGAGAACACCACCGCCACGAAGGCGACTCCTACTGTGACCTTTACAGGGGCCCCCGCCAGCGCCAACTTCCAGTCGACGTTCACGGTGACGACCACGACCAACGCCAGCACCACGGGAACCATCACAGCTTCGGGGAGTTGCTCGATCACGGGCACCATGGTAACCATGACGAGCGGCACGGGCACCTGCAGCCTGACGGCGAACTGGGCGGCGGACAACGACTATCTGCCGGTTACAGCTACGCAGTCCACAGCCGCCTTGCAGATCGCAGCTACAGTAACCTTCACGGGCGCACCCGCCAGTGCCGCGTATCAATCCACCTTTAGCGTGGCAGCGACGACCAACGCCAGCACGACGGCGATCATCACAGCTTCAGGGAGTTGCTCGATCACGGGCACCACGGTAACCATGACGACCGGCACGGGCACCTGCAGCCTGACGGCCAGCTGGGAGGCCGACCCGAACTACCTCGCCGCCTCTGCCAGCCAGCCGACCACGGCACAGAAGGCGACCCCGGTGATCACGTGGTCGAACCCCACAGATATCGTCTATGGCACGGCGCTCGGCGGCGCGCAACTGAACGCCGCGGCGTCTTTCAACAACAATCCGCTGCCGGGCTCATTCAGCTACACGCCAGCGGCAGGAACGCTGCTGCCCGCCGGCAACAGCCAGAACCTGTCGGTGAGCTTCACCCCCAATGACAGCACCGACTTCACTAGCGCTTCGAAGACGGTGCAGATCAACGTGAACCAGGCCTCGCTGACGGTGACGGCGGCGGATGCGTCGCGCACCTATGGGGCAGGCAACCCCGCCTTCACGGGGACGATCACGGGGATTCAGAACGCGGACAACATCACGGCCACCTATGCGACTTCGGCCACGGTGACCAGCCCCGTGGGGACTTATGCGATTGTGCCGACGCTGGTCGACCCCACGGGCAAGCTGGGCAATTACACGGTGGCCAGTAACAACGGCACGCTGACGGTGACCAAGGCATCGCTGACGGTGACGGCGGCGGATGTGTCGCGCACCTACGGGGCAGCGAACCCCGCCTTCACGGGGAGCTACAGTGGCTTCGTGAACGGGGAGACTTCGGACATGCTGACGGGAACGCTGAGTTGCACCAGCACGGCGACGGCGACCAGCGCGGTGAGCGGTAGCCCTTATCCGATAACCTGTTCAGGACTGACTTCGACCAACTACGGCATCTCCTACGTGATAGGACAACTCACGGTGATCAAGGCGACGCCGGCATTCAGCAGCCTGACGGCTTCGCAGACGATTCTCTACGGGACACCGTCAATCACCATCGCAGGGAAGATTGCGGCCGGGTCTGTGATCCCGCCAACCGGCGAGAGCGTGACTATCACCATCTCCGGCGGTTCGCACACAGCCTCGATTGGCGGTGACGGGTTGTTTACGGCAGCCTTTGACACCCACGCCATACCTGCCTCACTTACCGCTTACACTATCACTTACAGCTATGCCGGGGACACCAACTTCAATAGTGCGGCCGACGCCAGCACGAGCCTGACGGTCACTGCCCCAGCGGTGAGCTTGTCCAGTGCAAGTGTGATCTTGGGGGACGAGGCGGTTGGCACTGCCAGCGCCGCCCGGGTGCTGACGCTCGCCAACACGGGCACGGCGGATTTGGCCATCACGAGTATTGTAGCCGCTGGGGACTTCACTCAGACGAATACTTGTGGAACCTCGGTGGCCACGGGTGCCAGATGCATCATCCTGGTGAGGTTCAATCCTGCCGTGACCGGGACGAGAAGCGGGACACTGACCATTACGGACAGCGCCAGTGACAGCCCGCAGGTGATCGCCCTTTCGGGGACAGGCACGGCGCCCGTCGTCAGCCTCTCGGCCGAAGTCCTGACCTTCCAGCACAACATCAACATCGACTGCCCGCCCAAGACGGTGGCGTTGACCAACAGCGGCACCGGGCCGCTTGCCATCACCGGCATTGTAGCCACTGGAGACTTCACTCAGACCAACACCTGCGGGACAAGCTTGGCGGCTGGGGCAAGCTGCGACATCTCGGTGATCTTCAAGCCCACGGCAGAGGGGTTAGTGGCGGGAGCCGTCACCATCACCGACAACGCCGCGGACAGCCCGCAAGTGGTGGCGCTGGCGGGCACGGGGCTACCGCCGTGCTTGCTGATCACCCTCGCGCAGACGGCCACGGTGGTGCGGGGGATGGATTCCACGGCCTTCAGCATCTCCGATCCCAAGCCGAGCTGCCACACTTCAGCCATCGGGCTGGCGTGCCAGCGCACGGGCCCGGTGAGCTGCCTGTTCAACCCGCAGACCATCCCGCCTTCGGGGAGCAGCGCGCTGACGCTGCGGAACCTGAAGGCGCTGGCTGCCGACGCGCTGAACTTCCGGGTGACGGGGACCAGCGGGCGAGACACCACGGCGCTGGACCTGGTGGTGCTGGTATCGGACTTCTCCTTCAGCACCTCGCCAGCGAGCGTCACGCTGGAGGCGGGGCAGACGGCGAGCTACTCGCTGGCGATAGCGCCCTCCAACCGGCTGACGGGGAGGGTGCAATTGAGTTGCAGTGGGGCGCCGGCGGGGGCGACCTGCGCGCTGACACCCTCGGCGGTGACGCTGGACGGGTCGAAGCCGGGGCAGGCAAACGTGCAGGTGACGACCACGGCGCGGGCGCTTGCATCGCCGGGCGGCGGAGACGGACGGTACGGGCGACCCGGCGGGTCGCCGCTGCTCTGGCTGCTGGCGCTAGTCGGGTTGGCGGCTCTCCTGGCGGTTTGGCGGCTACGGGCGTTGAAGCCTGCCCCGACGCTAGCGCTGGCAGGGATGCTGCTGTTGATCCTGGTGTGGGCGGCGTGCGGCGGCGGAGGCGGGTTCGTCTCAACCAATGGCCCGAGCGGAACCCCGGCAGGCAGCTACTCGCTGAAGGTCACGGGAACCTATACCAGCGCGTCGCCCGAGTCGGCTGAACGTTTGAGCCACGAAGCCACACTGACCCTCACCGTGAACTAGCGGCCGGAGGCGGAGGAAGAGAAGACGGTAGACGGTAGACAGGAGACAGAAGTCAGAAGGCAGTAGACGGTAGACGGGGAACAGGAAACCTGACTCTCCGGGATCTTGCGATCCCGCAGAGCGGGACACGCTGACCAGGAATGTGAACTAATGGCCGACGGCGCAAGAGCACTAGCAGAAGGCAGAAGGCGGAAAGCGGACGGCAGGAAGCTGAATACGAGAAGCTGAAGGGTGACAACGGGCTACTGACTTCTAACTCCTGACTACTCCTCCTCCGCCGGCTTGCCCAGGATTGCTGCTAAGTTCCTAAGGATTCTTTCCACGTGCGAGCCTTGCCAGTAGACCTGGCCGCAGCCGGAGCAGCGATAGAATTCCGCATAGAGTTGGAAGACCTTCGGCTTGACCAGGGACTCGACCTGCGCCTTTTCGATCCGGGTGATTGTCGCGTTGCACAGCGTACAACGCGTCCACAGGCCTCCCTGCAGGTCGAGGCGGTATTTCTCCAGGACTTCTCGTAATTGCTCCGCTGACTTTTCGCTCTTCAAGCTGAAAACATTTTCCATACCTGTGAAACGCCTGCTCACCTCGCCGCGTGTCAAGATCACCCGGTCCTCACGCCGGGCAAGTTCCTTTAATTGCGCGGGGGAAATATCGGAAGCATAGATGGTGTCATAGCCCAGCAGGCGAAGCATCTTCGCCAAGCGCCCCAGCATGCGGTCTGCGACGAAGAGGTAGTTCATCGATTCATTGCGCCATTGAGTGATTGAGTCATTGAAGGAAGGAAGAAATTAGGCATAAGCGCTTGAATGATTCAATGGAAAAATGAATCAATGGCTCAATGGTTCAGCGGCTCAATTTTCTTGGCCTCGCGCGCCGACGCGGGGAGCCAGAGAAGTCCGGGGACGGCCATGGCGACGCCCAAGCACGCCGCCACCTGCCGCGCCGTCAACTTCCAGTTGTCAAGCCCCACGCCGGTAAGGTAGGTCGAGCCGGACGCCACCAGCGTGTGGAGCCCGAAGTCCAGGGCAAAGACGCGGCCGCGAAAGCGGTCGAGGGTATGGAGCTGCAAAAGCGCGGTGGAAATGACCCAGATGTTGCTTCCGCCCATGTGCGCACAAAATACCGCCAGCGCTGCCAGGGGCAAATTGGGAGCAAAGCTGAAGGCCACATAGGAAGCGGACATCACAAAGAAGCTCAGGCTGATGGCCTTCCACATGCGACCGTCGTCACCGCGCGTTAAATGGTCGCCGACCAAGGGGCCAATCCCTGCCCCGGCTCCGCGCGCAGAATAGAGTAACCCCATCGCCAGGGCGCCGTGCCCGGCAATCGGAAAGATTCGTTCTCCGAAGACCGCCAGCAGCAAAAGGACTCCCCCCAGCAGCCCCAGGCCTGCTTTGGCCAGAACCAGGATGAAGACTTTGGGATTCCGGCGGAGGTACTCCACGCCTTCCCGCGCGCTGTCCAGGCCCGCGCGTTCTGGGTTGTCGGCAGCGTTGACGCCGTGAGCTTTCAGATGGGTTTCCTGGACCGCGATGCGGAGGATGAGAAGAGCAGAAGCGAAAAAGGAAAACGAGTTGGCCACAAACGCCAGGTCGCGTCCGCGCAGGACAGTGGCCGCGCCGCCGACGGCGGCGCCCACCGCCAGACAGAAGGACCAGGTGGCCGAGCATAACGCGTTGGCGGGAAGGATTTCGTCCGAGCTGGTCAGGTTCGGCAGCAGGGCATTGCGCGCCGGTTCGAAAATGGAAGCGAAAGCCATCTCGATCCCGAGCAGCACATAAATCAGCCACACGTCTGCGGCGGTGCGCGCGAACATCAGGCCGAGCACCACGATGCCGCGCACGACATCCGCGACGATCATCAGGCTGCGGCGGGGAAAGCGGTCCACGAGCGCTCCGGCGAGCGGGGTCATGATGAACCAGGGAAGCAATTGGATGATGATGGCCCAGCCGACAGCTTTTCCGCTGTGAGTGGTGGCGAGGAGCAGGTCGTAAATCGCCAGGCTGTAAAACCAATCGCCGAGCTCGCTGATGAGTTGTGCCAGCCAGAGTCGCCGGAAATTACGGTTGTGCGGAGAAGGGAAAAATAACAGAGGTGCAGTGGCGCCCGCGGCGCCAGCGGCCGTTCGGTGACAGGAAGAACTGTGCTTTCACCAGCCATGCGATGGGAACGGGCATTCTAGCACGCCAGAAGGTAGTAGCGGTGTCCCGGTCTGCGGGAAGCGCCCAGCCCAACACGGCACTCCCGCCTGAGCTTTTTCTTGGCCAGCTTGGCGCGGGCGGGGGACGCCGCGCCCAGGACGACGGTCATCCCGACAAGTCGGGACAGATAGACCGCCGCTATAGAGGAAAGCGCAGCCTTTCTGGCGCTCCCGGGCTGAAAAAGGAGAGACCCGTCCGGCTCAGGGCTTATCAGGCAGGATTGTGGGGTTGTAATATAGGTCCCGGACGGGTCGGTGGGCTTGTTGGTAGCAGGTCTCCTTGTGACGGCTCACGCGCCGCCTTCTTGCGGGGCCGGGAACTCAGCGAGCTCCCTTGCCCTTACTACCGAAACTCTTTTCTAGGAATCCTGCCGCCAAGTGTCGGGACTGTCCTTGAGGTAGGGGGCCACCGCTCGGTACCAATCCCAGCGCGCGCCCTCATTAACCTGGGTCCCGCTTTCAAATACCTGGAGCACGGCGGTTTCCGTTGCGATCCGCGACGGCTCGCCCGTGCCGCCTTCCGTCTCCTCTCGACGGCCGATCCGACAGGATTCCAACACACTCTCTCGCGCCAACGTTATATTGTTTCAGCTAAACGCTTGGCCCGCGTTTACCACCATAGCGCACTTTACATGTTTGTCAAGCCATGCCCCGAGGAAGGCCCCATTTTTTTACATTTATGTTAAAATTCAAGTGAAAAGTACATCGAGGAGGGACATTCTGTGAGCATCGGCACCCGCATTATCCAGATCCGAAACCAGAAGGGAATCAACCAGCGGCAGTTGGGTGAGCGCTCCGGCATTGCCAGCTCTTACCTTTCGCGCATTGAAAACCGGCGTCTGGAGCCGCGGCCCAAGACCCTGCGCAAAATCGCCGACGCCTTGGGAGTTACGGTGAGTGAGATTTTCCAAGAAAGAGGCGCGGGCCCTGGGATACCGCAGTGTGTCATCACTTCCTCGGGCAGGTGCATGATGGAACTGCTCAGCAGCGGGCGGCGTCGGCGTCGCCGGTCAGACGCCGAGGCATATTCCCCGCGGCAGGTGCAATTATTGCGAATGGCGAGCTACCTGATTCAAACCGGCAACACCCGGCTGCTCGAAGCCCTGGAAGTCTTGTTCGAGTCGCTCCTGAGTACTGCTGGCAGCCGTGGCGAAGCCAAACACACGGTCACCCCCCTGATGAAACTGGAAGCTCCTACCAAGACCGCTTGAGCGTACCAGGCAGGCTCGAGGGTTTGACTCGCGGTGGGTTTGCTTCTATTCTTCGCGGCATGTGGAGGTTTTCCGTGCGGAGCATCGAGGGGTTGATTTGGCGGCCGGGCGCGCCAAGAAGCGCGTGTGCCATCCTGCTCCTGCCGGGGACGCTCGCCCTCACCATCCTGGCTGTCATTATTGCGGGTGGCCAGGCTTTGGCGGAGCGTCCTGCCTCCCAGGCGCAGTCCGCGGCTGTCGTTTCTCCCGCGCAACAAGCTGCGGTAGCCCAGATCGCTGCGCAGGCGCAAGGGGCGTTGCGCCAGGCCGACTATGAGGGAGCGATTCGCGGCTTTGAGAAGCTCATCCAGATGGCGCCCCGCGTGGCGGAGTTCCACGCCAATCTCGGCATGGCCTACTATTCCTCGGGAAGATTTGCCGACGCCGGCCACCGTTTGCGCGAGGCGCTGCGGCTGAAGCCGGCTCTGGAAAACGCGCAGTACTTCCTGGGGTTATCCCTGGCGGCGTCCGGCCAGTGTCAGGAGGCGCTGCCCTACCTCCGAAAGAATTATGGCCGCATCCTGGATCGCCAGTTGAAGCGCCTGGTGGGTCTGGAGGCGCTCAAGTGCTCGATGGCTTTGGACCATCCCGACCGGGCGGTGGATTTCCTTCGCTTGCTGGCGCGGGATTTCCCCGACGATCCGGACGTGCTTTATTACAGCACCCAGGTTTACTCCGACTTGTCGACCAGGGCCTCGCAGCGATTGCTGGTGAGCGCGCCCGGGTCTTACCAGGCGCACCAGCTCAATGCCGAGGTGTTGGAACTTGAGGGGAAGTTGGAGGACGCGGCAGCGGAATACCGCAAAGTTCTCTCTTTGAACCCGCGCTTGCCGGGGATTCACTATCGGCTGGGGCGGCTGCTGCTGGCGGGATCGCGCGAGGCCAAGGCGCTGGCCGAGGCACGGCGGGAGTTTGAGGAAGAGTTGAGGGTCGATCCTTCCAGCGCCGGACCGGAATACGAGCTGGGGGAGATGGCGCGCCAGGCTCGTCAGTGGAACGAAGCCATCGAGCATTTCTCGCGCGCCGTGAAAATGGAACCGCGCTTTGCGGAAGCGTTGATTGGCCTGGGGAAGTCGCTGGTCTCCGCCGGACGCGCCGCGGAAGCGGTGGCGCCGCTCGAAGCTGCGGTCAAGCTGGAGCCCCAGAATCCCGTGGCCCACTATCAGTTGTCTTTTGCTTATCGCCGCGTGGGGAGCGCCAAGGAAGCGGAGAAAGAACTCGCCGCTTATCGGCAGGCCTACGGCCAGGCGCTTGAAACCCGCCAGAAGATCCGCGCCGGCATCCTGGGCCGCATGACCCAGGAACAAACCGCCGAACCACCGGAATAAGGCACTAATTTGTAGGGGGGATGGCGTCCGCCCGGAGGACACTTCCGACTACGCTCCTTGAGGTTGCGCTGAGTCTGTGCCCTCCGTTGTACATTCCGCCCAGGCTGCTTCTCCAGACTCAACTTCAGCCAGGGTGGTAACGGGATTATACGACAGGGTGGAGGCTGAAAGTGAAAAGTCGAAGGTGAGGGTTAACGATCGAAACTCGAAAGAATTACACCTCCAAGACACAAAGGCGGCAAGGCAAAGCCCGGGTGACGGTTCCGCATCCGGCGGGCAGAGTCCGAAGGCCGTTACAGAGAAGCCGCAGGGTCATCAGGGTGCCAAGCCGGTCGGAGGCCGGGGCCACGAAAGGCAAGAGCTGCGACCATCAATCGCCGCGACTGGGGGCCGGGCGCGGGCCTAGTAAACGATGTCGATGGAGGCGTCGTAGAAGCGGTGTTGGAGACCGACGAAGCCGCCAAAGAGCGGCGAGGCGATGTTGCTGTAAACGTCGCGCGGGTTGAAGTGGTTAGTCAGGTTGAAGATCTGGAAGGCGCCGCGGAACTTGTGCTTGCTGAGCCAGGGAAGGAAGCGGACGCGAAAGTCCTTGGCCAGCTTCAGGTCGAGTGAGGCGAAGGTGGGGAAGCGCCGGCTGTTGGGTTGGCCGGCGTAATTCTGGACGACGTCGACGGCGGAATAGGGGAACCCCGAGTGCACGTCGAGCAGGGGGCTGATGGTCACTGCCCAGGGGATGCGGAACTGTCCCCAGGTCACCAGCCGGTGGGGGATGTTGGAGGGAAGGTCGGCAAAGAAATTGGGCCGGATCACCGGCTGCTCGAAGGGCACGAACACGGAGGTCAGGGTATTCAAATCGCCGCGCGCCCGGCTGCGCACATAGGAAAAGTTGATGTCGGCGTTTTCAGCGGGGCGAACGCGCAGGGTCGATTCAAATTCATGGTAGCGCGAGCCGCCGGTGTTGGTGAGGAGTAACACGGGATCATTGGGTCGCAGGGGCATGGGATTTACATAGAAGGCGTCGTAAGTACGGCTGGAGAGGTAGCTCAAGCGCACGACCACGTGGGGCTGGATCTCGCGGTCCGCTTCCAGGTTCCAGGTGATGTTGTAAGGCGTGCTGTCCAGGTGGTGAGCGGAAGGGATGACGATGCCTTGGTTTTCATCGACTCTTTCGTAGGCATTGCGAAAGGTCATCGTGGGGCCCAGGGGCACGCCCGCGTTGTCGAAGAAGGTGACTGAACGGCGGGGATTCTGAATGAAGTCGCCGGCCAGCAGCGGCAAGCGATCATAGAAGATGCCGACGCCGGAACGGATAATAGTCTTGCCGTCTTTGCCAGGGGAATACAGCAGTCCCAGGCGGGGGGCGAGGGCCGCCTTTTCGCCGATGGTCTGGCCGGAGAAGCGCAGGCCATAGTCCAGGGCCAGTTGGTCGTTGAAGGCCCAGTGGTCCTGAAAGAAGACGGCGAGTTCGGTGTCTTCGGCGGAGAGCGAGGCGGGGCCGGAGAAAGCAATCCGGCCGGCGAGCGAGCCGTCGGGTCTCAAAATCTGCACGGGATGCGAGCGGCTGTTCCCGTCGTAAGCCCGGTGGACAAAGTCACCTCCAAACTTCAGCTCGTGGCGGCCCAGCCATTCCTTGCGGGGAAGCTGGAAGGTCTGGAGGACTTCCTGCTGCTGACTCGATCTCTCCCAGGAGTTAAAGAAATTTCCGCCCCAACCGTCCGGCTTGAGGAACATGTTTTGCGGGCCCTGCCCGCGCGCATTGCTGCGGAAGTCCGTGTACTTGACGAGGGTGGTGATGACGCTGCCCGAAGCCAGCAAGTAGCGGTCCGTGGCGCCGAGGGAAAAGCCGCGCTGGCCATAATCCGACGAGGCCGATTGCGGGATGAAGGAATTGATGTTCGCGAACTGGCGTCGCAGTGGAAACACATTCACGTTTGCCGTGAGCAGGTGCCGGGCGGAGATGATGTACTGAAAGTTGGTGAAGGAATCGAATCCCTGCGTCTTCACTTCATTGTGCGGGTAAGCCAGGCCTCGCACCGGCTGCTTCAGCAGGTCGTAGGTGAAGGATTCGGAGAAATTCAGCTTATTGGTCCAGAGGGGCCCGGTGAAGCTCAGGCGCGGCTTGTTGTCGGAAATCCCGACGAGGTGGCCGCCCTTGATGCGAGGCGTGGGCACGAAATCGTTCAACTCGTAATTCCACTTGCCGGAGGGCGGCTTGGTCTGGATGCTGGTCAGGCCGCCGGAAAACCGGCCGTATTCAGCGCGATAGGCGGTCTTGTAAACTTCCACCGATTCCACCGCGTCGATGGGGACGTCGATGGAGAAGCTGCCGGTGACGGGATCGACGGTCTCAGCCGCGTCCACTAGCAGCATGCCCTGGTTCTCCACCACCCCTTTAATATTTATTCTGCCGTCGGGGGTGCGCACCACACCGGGAACCAGGGGCAAGGCGGCTTGGAATTTCTGTTGCGTCAGGGGGAGCGTGCGGAGTTGCTGCGCGCTCAGCGTGGCGGGCGGGGCGCTGCTTTGCTGGGAAATCGTTGGGGCGACTCCCCGAATTTCCACCTTCTCGTGCAGCCGGATCTCGGCGGGCAAAGTAACTTGCAGGAAAGGCGCCGCGGTTTCCGCCACTTCGATGCCCTTCTGCATCACGGGTTCGTGTTCGAGGGCCGCGCAGGTGAGGTCGTAGGCGCCCGGGAGCAGACCTGGGAAAGCAAATTCCCCCTTCTCACCAGTAGTCACCGGAATGCTGCGGTCGGCCAGAGGAAGTCCAGTGAGGGTGCAGGAAGCTCCCGCGATGGCTTGACCCTTCTCGTCCACCACCTCGCCCTTCAGGTCCTGGGTTTGGGGCGAGGCCCCGGCGCAGAGTTTGGCTCCAACTTGCAGCGCCACCCAAGAACCTGCGAGAAGTGCGATAGCCCACTTGGTTTTGTGCCGCATATCTTGTTTGGATGCGCGAAGTGCAATGCGCGACGGTGAAATTGTACTTCCGCTGAGGCCCAAAACGCCAGCGCCCGGCTGGTTAATTCGGGGTTGGGGGCCGTAGGCCGGAAGGAAGTAGGCAGTCGGCAGAGGGCAGAAGGCAGAAAGCAGAAGGCAGCAACAGGGGCGGGCTGGCATATGCGAAGGATGGCTGTCGCCAGGCAAGCCCCTCGTGCCATCTGCTTCCCTGCGAGTTGCCCCTCTTGGAACCTTGACGAGACCAGCCCGATTGGAGCATCCTTAACACCTTAAGACAGTGGGTCTTGTTCATAACCGGCCGGGGTTCGTCCCACCACGAGACACCTGCCGCAAATTCTAGAGAGGAACCTCTTTGAACCTTCTTAATCGACGAACGCTCCTCATGGTTCTACTGCTCATGCTTTTTTGCCTCTGTGCCTCACTCGGAACAGCCTCCGCGCGTGCCGAGCGTGCTTCGTGGCGGGGAGTGCTGCGCGATGCGGCAGGCAACCCTGTGGCGGGAGCCGTCGTGGAGCTGCAACCCACCACGGTGAAGCAGGTTCTCGCCAGCACCACCGACACGGGTGGCGCCTTCACTTTTCCCAACCTTGATGCCGGCAATTATGCGCTTTCCGTGCGCTCGCAGAGGGGTGTGTGGAGAGCGGAAAGCGCCTTGGAAATTCGCCACGGCGAGCATCTGGTGACGGGGCTGCAACTTTCCGCCCACCAGCAAATACTTATCGCGCGTGTAGCGGTCGAGGAGGCTGGAGTCTCGGCGAGTGGCGGGGAGCGGCTTTCGAGCCGGGAAGTTGCGGGATTACCCCTCAACAAGCGGGACTTCAGCCAACTGCTCTTGCTGGCCGCGGGCACGATGACTGATACCAACGGTGCGGCCAATTTCACGCAGCAGTTTGCTGTGAATGGGCAGCGGGGCTCGACCACGGTCTTCGCCATGGACGGCATCGACACCACCGACCCCGAGATCGGGGGCGCCACCTTTTCCAATTTCAACGTGGACGCCATCCAGGAGATCCAGTCGAGTTCCGGAGTGATGCCGGCGGAGGTTGGCCACGGCGCCGCGGGCTTCACCAACATCATCACCAAGTCGGGAGGCAATCAAGTTCACGGCTCGGTCTTTGAATTCACGCGCAACGCCGCCTTCGACGCGCGCAATTTCTTCGACCGGCGCACGGTGGCCAACCCCGGCCGCATCCCGCCCTTCGTCCGCAACGAGTTTGGCTTCACCAATGGCGGTCCGGTGGTTTTACCGGGGCTTTATGACGGGCGCAACCGCACGTTCTACTTCGGGCAGTACCAGGGTTTCCGCCAAGTGCTGGGGACGACGCAGGTGCTCTCAGTTCCGACGCCGGCCGAGCGGCAGGGAATCAACACGACGGCGTTTCCGGGTGACACGCTCCTGGTTCCCGTTAACCCGCAGATCGCACCGGTGCTGGCGCGTTATCCCAT
>Ga0315282_10004565_pt1 | contig 24041 bp, 25 predicted proteins | sample YL17G07_20_MG_FD_203693 | JGI IMG/M metagenome (GOLD analysis project Ga0315282, IMG submission 203693) | Sediment microbial communities from Yellowstone Lake, YNP, Wyoming, USA - YL17G07_20 | ecosystem: Environmental > Aquatic > Freshwater > Lake > Sediment | place: USA: Wyoming | collected... | reverse complement strand
AATTTAATTCCTGCGGCTTATCCCGACGTAGCCTTTATTCACGTCCACCGCTGCGACATCTATGGTAACGCCCAAATAGATGCCATCCTTGTGGAAGATTTCGAGCTTTCCAGATGTGCACGAAGGTTAATAATAACCACCGAAGAAATCATCGACAATGAAGTAATTAGAAGAGAACCCTGGAAAACAGCTATACCCTTTCTTGTAGTAGATGCTGTGGTTGAAGTCCCCTACGGCTCACATCCTTGTGAAATGCCCGGTATGTACTATTACGATGAGGAGCATATAGCTGAGTGGCTGAGTCTCTCCAAAACTCAGGAAGGCGTGGATGAATATTTAAACAAATTCGTGTTCGGCGTCGATTCTTTCGATGCTTATCTCGAGCTTTGCGGCGGCATAAGAAAGTTGAACTACCTGAAAAGGAGAGAATTTCTTAGAGAGCCAATGGTCGCTCCGTGGCGGAAATAGATAGAGTCAAGAATTCCCAATAAAGGAGGAATTTAAAAATATGTTCGGAGAAGGTAGATATAATACTAGAGAGTTCTTAGTCTTTACTGGCGCGAGTTTATTAGAAGACAAGAAAACCGTCTTTGTGGGTACAGGATTTCCCATAATAGCTTCCATGTTAGCTCAAAGCAGCAAGACTAACTCAAAGAATCAGTATTACAAATGGGGTAATTATGCTTAAGCGCTAATTGCAAATTGCGTTGTTTAAGGTCTAATCTGTTGTCTTCGCGAATATTCAAAGAGGTATTTCATCGGTATCCATACAATGTGATACTCTGTATGATAAACCATGTATCCTGAATACCTCGGCTCCGCGCATATATTTACTTCAATATCGCCGCCTATTTATTCACCCACAAGCAAGCCCGTGGGACTCTGCTTTTCGGGCTATTTTAGATTAATATCTACTTCCCCTTAAATTCGGGCTTGCGCTTCTCTATAAAGGCGCTTATCCCTTCTTTGACGTCTTCAGAACGTAAGAGCCACATGACGGCACCTCGCTCTATAGCCAAGGCGGCCTCTATGCTGTCGCAGGTGACTGAGTTATTAATGACGTTTTTGGCCCCCCGTAGCGCCAGGGGCGGCTTTGACATCATGGCTTGCACTGTGTCTTCTACTTCGCTGTAGAGTTTATCCAGAGGTGTAACTTTGTTGACCAATCCCCACCGATACGCCTCGTCGGCAGAAATTATCTCTCCCTTGTAAATCATTTCTTTAGCCCGGTTAACTGGAATCTTTCTGGGGAGGCGTACCGTGCCACCCCACCCAGCCAGTATCCCGAGATTAATCTCCAGCAGCCCGAAGGTGGCATTCTCGGAAGCATAAATGAAGTCGCAACACAGGGCTAGCTCAAACCCGCCGGCGTAGCACCTCCCATTTACCGCTGCCACTACCGGCTTTTCCATATAGGTGATCAGATGCTGGATATGGTTTCCCCGCTGATAACTGAAATCGTAGCTGGTGACTATATCTAATGTCTGAAAGAGATTGATGTCGCCACCCGAACAAAAGGCCTTATCCCCTGTGCCGGTAATGACCACACAACGGATGGAATTATCGACCAGCGTGTGCTCTAGTGCTTCTGTGAGTTCCAACTGCATCGTTTCGTCGAGTGCATTACCCATTTTTTCATTGCTTAAGGTCAGCCACAGAACCTCGCCACCTTTCCCCCTCCTCTCGTAAATAAGCCGCTGGAAATTGGGGTTATATTCTGACATTTATTTCACTCCTTTCTTAATGGACGGAACCTGGGGAGGCTCATTTCTTCGGTGACGTCATCAAAGACTACCTCAACTTCCATCCCAATCGACAGTTCCTCCGGCTTCGCCTCAACAATAGTCGTCAGCATGCGCGGACCCTCGGCCAAGTCTACCATGGCAATGGTGTACGGAATATCATCGGTGAACAGTAGCGGCGCTCCAAGCATGACCGTGGTGAAGGCATAAATTTTTCCCCTCCCCGAAGTTTCTATCCACTCATGTTCCTCCGCCCAGCACTCAGTGCAGTAAAGATACGGTGGATGGTCAATTGTGCCGCACTTAGTACATTTTTTCAAAAGTAATTTGTGTTGCTTGGCTCCATCCCAGAATGGCTGGGACCACTTTGAAGGCACCGGTAGTGGTTTTGTGTAACTGCTCATAGCCTGCTCTCCTTCCTTATGGAATTTCATTGCCCAGTACAGTGAAGTGTCCGTCCGAAAACGCTCCGCCTCCGCAGTTCTCAATCAGGAACCTGGCTCCGGGAACCTGAGCCCTTCCCGCCTTACCTTGGAGCTGCCGGATGCTCTCAACAAGAACGGCCATACCGACTCCGGTGCCGGTGTGCCCGAAGGACAGAGCCTCTCCGTTCGTCGTCATAGGCAGCTTGCGCCCCGGCCAGGTGTTCCCTTCCAGGACAAAACGCCCTGCCTCGCCCCTCTTGCAAAAACCCTCCTGCTCCAACAGGATCAGTATAATCGCGGGATAGGATCCATAAATCTCAGCAATGTCCATATCCTCGGGGCCCAGGCCCGCCTCTTGGTATGCCTTGTCAGCTACCCCTTCAAATCTAAGAGTTGTGAGGTCTTCGCAGACCGTCAGGTTGCGGTGGGAATAGTTAGAGGCTTCGCCCAGAATATACACGGGCTTTTCTACCAGCTTTTTCGCCCGCTCCGCCGTTGTCATGATGAAGGCACTGCCGCCATCCGCCAGCACGTTGCACATAAAGGCGGTAAGCGGAGTTGAAACCATCTTTGAGTTGAGTACCTCTTCTACTGTCAGATCCTTCTTGAACATGGCGTTTTCCTGCAACATAGCCCACTTGCGGCAGGAAACACAGACCGAGGCCACCTCTTCTATAGTTGTCCCGGTTTCATACATATGTCTCTGAGTAATCATCGCTGATAGGGAGTTGTAAGTGATGCCGTATGGAATCTCCCACTCCGGGTCGGAACCTGCTTTGGCGAAATATTCCGCTTGTGCCATGGGCGTATAAGCAGTAAACCTCTGAGCATGTACAACCAGTATCATCTCGCATTCTCCCGAGGCCAGCAGTCCCTCAGCGGTTTTGCAGAGGGCATAGCTGGATCCACCCCCAGCAACAGTGACTGCATACACCTTGCATGGTTTTCGCAGACCAAGGGCCTCGGGCAGCCGGCCGAAGAACAGTTCGGTGTTATAATCGTTATCCATGATAGCCACGGCGGACAAGACCGCATCGATGTCGGTCTTTTTTATGCCCGCGTCTTCAATAGCCAATTTCGCTACCCTAGAAGCGATTTCCAACGGGGATCTTTCCGGATACCTACCACAAGGCACCTCCCCAGTTCCAATGAAGGCAAATTGACCTTTGCTCATATGCATCCCTCCTTTTTCATATCAATTCAGCTTATTAACCTGTCCCTGTTCTGCCAGTATTCCTTTCTAATCTGCGACCTAGCTATTTTCCCGGCCGCAGTTTTGGCAAGAGCACTTCTGAAATCAATGGATTTGGGGCACTTATAGCTGGCCAGCCGGGATTTGGCAAACTTGATGATTTCCTCTCCCGTCGCTTTCATCCCCTCTTTGAGCACAACCACCGCCTTCACAGCCTCGCCCCACCTTTCATCGGGAACGCCAACCACTGCTACCTCAATAATAGCCGGTTGCTCGAGCAAAGCGTCCTCAACCTCGCGGGGATATACGTTTTCACCGCCGGTAATAATCATGTCGTTCTTGCGGTCCACAAGATAAATATACCCGTCCTCATCAACAGTCCCCATGTCTCCCGTATGCAGCCAACCGTCCTTGACGGTTTCCGCGGTTTTATCTGGCATCTTCCAGTACCCCAGCATAATGTTTTTGCCCCGGCCAACGATTTCTCCCACCTCTCCCGGCGCTACCTCACTACCATCTTCCCGTACCACTCGTACCGTAGGTGAATAATGCTCCCGGCCAACCGACTTCAGGCGCCGCACCTTTTCCGGCGGACCCTCGACTACATGGTCCTCCGGCCGCAGGACTGTAAGCACAGGCGACGCTTCAGTCAGCCCGTAGGCTTGCCAGAAAATATTGCCGAATTTCTGTATCATCTTTTTAAGCAATACCGGTGCAATGGGGGACCCCCCATAAGACATTTTTTTAAGGCTGCTCAGGTCAAACTTGTCTAGGTCTGGATGTTCCATGAGCCAATTGTATATTGTCGGAACGGCGACGATATGGGTGCATTTTTCTTCTTGCAACAGTTCCAGTATTTTGTCCAGCTCGGGCCTTCTCAGTATTGCCGCCTTCCCACCGACAATAAGCACACAAAATACGGGCCACACCGCAGCGTGGAACATAGGAAGGATGATACAGGTAGTGTCATTCTTATCAAACATGTAAGTTAAGGTCAGATCCAGCATAGCGGTCATAAAGCTACGGTGGCTCAGCATAACGCCCTTGGGCCTGCCAGTGGTGCCGCCGGTGTACATCAGAATGGACATCTGGTTTTCATCCACAGCTATTTCCGGGTCGGTTGCGGGGAAGTTTGCCAGCAATTCTTCATAGTTGAGGCAGCCCTCCTCTGGAGCCTCAATGCTGACCAGGATGCCTATGCCCACCTCCCGGGCGATTTCCCCGGCAGTATCTGCATAGCCCTGACCGAAGAAAAACACCTTCGCCTCGGCATCTTTCAATATAGGTATCAGTTCATTCCTGGCCAGCCTGAAGTTAAGCGGCACCGTCACGCATCCGGCCTTGGCCGCTGCGAAGTACATCTCCACATACTGAGGGCAGTTCTCGGCCAATACGGCGATATGCTTGAAACCGTCAAGTTCCAGGGATAAGAGGTAGTTCGCCAGCCTGTTTACCCTATCATCAAGCTCTTTATAAGTCAGGCGACTTCCCTCAAAAACAATGCACTCCCTGTCCCCGTGCAGTCTGGCTCCTTTTCTGGGGATATCTCCAAGCACTTGCATAATAATAGCTCCCTATAAATTGCCTTTTTCGCCGGCTTGAGTTCTGTTAGAACGACCGGGGTAGCCCCATCCATTCCCCGAGCATGTTCTTTGCCATTTCATCGGCGATAGGGGCAAAAATCATTTGCTTATAGTCCCTGAAGTAACGCTGTATGTCATATTCCATTGTATAGCCCCATCCTCCGAATATTTCCAGACCTTTGATTGCGGCTATTTCCGATGCATAACCCGCCACAATCTTCGCCATGGTGCTTTCTACATGCACGGGCTTTCCCTGCTCATAGAGCCAGCAACATTTATATATCAGATTTCTGGCGTTCTCTATGGCGATGGCCATATCCACCAGGTAATGCTGAATAATTTGGAACTGGCCGATAGGCTTCCCAAAGGCGTATCTTTGCAGGGAATAGTCCATGGCATCCTGGAACGCTGCCTTGGCAACGCCCAAGGAGAAAACTGATGTGATTATCCTTTCCGGATTAAGTATTTCCAATAAATGGCTCCACCCTTTGTTCAATTCTCCCAGCACATTTTCTTCAGGTACGCTGACGTTGTCCAGAAAAATCTCGTTGGCCCCGCAGGCATGTATGCCCAGCTTTCTGATCGGCACCACGGTAATCCCCGGCGTTTTGGCGTCAACGATGAAGATGGATAGCGCCCTTGAGCGCTTTGCCGCCTTCAGATCTGTAATGGCAATAACCAGTATGTAGTCCGCTACATGGGCGCCGGTTATAAAAACCTTCTGTCCATTCAGGATAAAGCTGTCACCCTGTTTTATGGCGGTAGTCTTGAGCGCCCCTAGAATATCCGTCCCACCGGCGGGTTCTGTCAGGGCCAAACAGAATTTAAGCTGACCGGCGGCAATCCTCGGCAGTAAATCTTTTTTTTGCTCACTGGTGCCAAGTCGGCTGATAATGTCGCCCCCAAAATCCTGGCTTAATCCGGCGCAAAAAGCCACCGCCGTGGAAGCCGTGGCAAGCTCCTCACAGGCTACAATGTAGTCGGTAAAGGTCATACCGGCACCACCATATTCCTTCGGGATTCTAATGCCGAAATACCCCAGTTCAGCTATCTTATCCCAAAGCTCTTGGGGTATAAAGCTGACATTTTCATCAAGCCAGCGAACATATTGCTTCGTCAGTTCTTTTTTACAAAAATTCCTGATTGTGTCCCTTAAAAGCAGCTGCTCTTCAGTAAAGTTGAAGTCCATAGACAATCCTCCACGTTTTGCGTATTAAAGACATGAAAAGCTTGGTAGTGTGTCAAAGAGCTGAGATTTCTCCAGACAGCTCAAGCGGATAAGTATATTTACCCTTCCGAACACTGTCAAGACGTTGTACTCGTCCAGTAGATTAGTGAAACATTGCCTCCTTACTAAATAATGCGACCAATACGTGAACCATCAGCGATAGCATCATACATGTAGCCAGGCTCCCTGTAATCGCCAATTCGATGGACCTCAGGAACCTTCCCCTCCAGGCTTTTCATGAGGTCGGCACCTGGCTGCAAGGGCAAGGCAGTTATTATGGTATCAGCTTCAAGAACCCGCCTCACACCATCCTTGGTGGTGATGACCAGCCCCTCATCTGTTATTTCCTCGTACTTGACCTGAGCCAGCATAGTCGCCCCCTTTTTGTTTAGCCACTTAAAAAGGCGATCTGGATCGTCGGACAGCATCCCCTCTCCCAGTTTCTCAGCGGTATCCACAATGGTTACCTTTCTGCCCCGCTTAACTAGAAACTCAGCCAGCTGACAGCCCTGCAGGGCACCACCTATAATAACTACCCTCTTTCCGACAGGCATCCACAATTTCGTCAGCCGCTCCAGAGTCTTCGGCCCGAAAAACCTTAGATAGGACTTCAGTGTGCGGTGAAGCTTAGCGTTATCGACTACCTTGCGGCGGTTGATCCCAGGTATGGCTAAAATGGTAGGAGCGCCACCAGCAGCCAGTATGAGCACATCCGGCTTAATCTCCTCAATAATGTAGAGATTAACCTCTTCACCTAACCTTATGGTTACTCCCAGCTTGGTAAGCTGGGTTCTGAAGTAGCGAATTATGTCCAGGATACTTTCAAGTTCAACATCCTTTACCATAGCCGCCAAACGCATTAATCCGCCCAATTTAGTCTCTTTCTCATAGAGTATCACTTCATGTCCTCTTAAGGCAGCCACCCTGGCTGCTTCCATTCCTGCCGGCCCACCCCCAGCTATCAACACTTTTTTCTTCTTCTCAGCTGGTTTGATTTCGTACTCTCGCTCTCTCCCCAGAGCGGCATTAATCCGGCACCGAAGAGGCGAGTCTACGAAGGCGCGTATGTGCCAGCAGTAGTTACAGCCCGAGCATGGTGCGATGTCCTCTAGTCTCCCAGCAGCAACCTTGTTGGGCAACTCCGGGTCGGCAAACAGTCGTCTGGTCATACCGATAAAGTCCAGCTTACCCTGTCGCAGAATCTCCTCACCGAGTTTAGGGTCAAGCCTGCAAGCAAGATAAACCGGTACCGAGACTACCTCCTTGACCGCTGCGCCGAGAGGCACTGTAATACCTTTTCCCTTACGGCTCCAGTCAAACTCTTTTACCATCAGTTCCTTTGGAAGTTCGGGGTAGAAGAACCGGTCGGGATGGAGCATACCTGCAAATTCACCGTAGCCAGCGGCTCTTACCTGAATTGCGTCGGCACCGGCCTCTTGCAGTAGCTGCGCGAACCTTTTAGCCTCCTCAAGGGTTGTACCGTTTTCAATACCGTACTCGACGGCGTTAAAAAGGGCAGTAACCGGATAGTCTTTCCCGCAACGCCTTTTGACCTCACGTACGATATTGCACATAAACCGGGCTCTGTTCTCTAGGCTGTCACAGCCATAGGCGTCATGGCGTCTGTTCCAGAAGCGGGAAAGGAAAGCATTGATAAGGTGGTAGTGGGAACCATTTATATCCACACCGTCAAACCCGGCCTTTTGAGCCCGTTCCGCCGCCTTGGCGAACGTATCTATCAGCTCTTCCACCTCAGCAGTTAACAATTCTCTCGTCGGGGTAAATAATCCCGGCGGCAACTCATCTTTGGTAAATGCCGAAGGAGCTATCCGGTCACCCGGTCCATCAGACCACATATTTGATTGATACCAGGGTCCTGAGTGCATCAGCTGCATAAAAAACGGGCAGCCGCGCTTGTGGACCACCTTGACCAATTCGCTATAGCTGGGAATAAACTTATCATCGCTGAGATGTGCCGTGTACCACTGACGCAATGTTCCCCTGGGATATTCAACAGAACAGTATTCAAAAATGAGTAGACCGACCCCACCTTTGGCCATTGTTTCGCAGTAACCCTTCATTGCCTCACCGACAATACCGTCCTTCTCAATTAAGCCTGTACCCGCGGCAGTCTTTATTATCCGATTCCTTGTACGCGCTCGGCCTATGTAACCCGGTTCCATTAGTTTCTCAAATCTGGCACTACTAGCCATTTATATGCCCCCTTCTTGATATGTCCGATGACGTCGACAGGTATTCATAGGGTTAAAACAGGCTTTTTAGTATAATGGTAATGCTAAGATGGGGTATCTTGGGTTACCATGAGTTGGGGAGGTTAGGCATAGGTTGCAAGTGGCAGTTTGCCACCAAGGAGGAGCAACAATAATGAAAGACCTAATCCTACTACCCATAGTCCCCTTAATATTCTGGATAATCATACTCATTATTCAGAATATACCCTCATAGAATGGCACCCTTGGAGTACCCCATCTTAGCAGTATTTATCATCATATCCTTACTTGCTGCCAGCTGAAGATTTACACTTATCAGTGCAAAATCACTTTCAGCATGACACTGTAGCTATGCCCTATATTTTAGGGTCCGCTCTTACCAGGCACTTATTTGTATACGCCATATTCCCTGGTAAAGTCGACCATAGCCCTGACATTTTCAGGTTTTGCCTCGTCAGGTATACCTATATCGCCATTTAGTATATAGCCGCCGTCCTTACCGACCACATCTATAAGACGTTTGCAATAATCCCTGACGTCCTGCTGGCTGCCGGTACACATTACTGCGGAAGGCATAAGCCCCATGATGCATACCTTGCCATCCAGAACCTCCTTAGCACGGTGCATATCAGTGCGCTCAAACCAGTATATTGCCTTTCCCTTCGGTATGTCGGCGATAGTCTCCAAGCGCGAAGTGCAATTCCCTTCCCATAGCACAATGGGGACAATGTTCTGGTCAATCAGCGCCAGTATCAGCTTTTTCAGGGTAGGCCAGTAGAAGATATCGAACTGCTTGGGGGACATGAAACCGTCAATCCCCTTATGCAGGGGTATAAAGCACCTGGGTATGCCAAACATCTGTGCCATCCCTATGGCAGTATTGATTATGGCTGGCGTTATCTTATCCATGGCTGCAAGGATTTTATCAGGACGCTGGTACATATCAAGCATTATGCCTCTGGTTCCTCTGAATAAGTCCCCTATGTAGTCAAAAGCAGTAAAAGCAAAGGAGGCGCTCATGTTCGGAAAGCCGAGTCCGGCCATTTCTTTGTCAAACGCTGCGCCTCTGGAAATCATCTTGAAGCTCTCTTGACCAGCCCTGGCCAGTGTTTCTAGAGCCTGGGCAACTTGCGGATTGGCGAACGCCATCGGTAAAGCAAGATCCAGCGTCAAATAGAAAAGTCCAGGTATATAAGGCAGCATTTTCAGTGGCTCCAGCGCCCCCAACACCCTTGGTATATGTGTTCTTAATATATAGTCGGTGGGGTCAGCAATGAAGGCATCATATTCATCCGCTGTCATGTGCTCTGCCTCGACATACTGGTAGGTGCTGTTGACAGAGACTCCGTGACCAGGCCACTTAAACCGCCTATCGCCGAGCATTTCCAGCAGAGGTCCCATAGAGACGATGGGGAATGGTGTCATATACACATCGGGGTCAAAATCCACAATTGCTTTTCGGGTTGCTTCTGCCAGCTTATCGTAATCATACATGGCTTCCTGACAGGTAAGCCCACCGTATTTGGCTCCGAAGAAGGTGTAAAATAGTACTATGGGAACCCTGTCCGGCATCTTCAACTGGATGGCATCATTGAATCTCTTTTCTCTTTCCTGGTAAAGCTCATCAGGTGTTTTTCCCATTTTTATTCACCTCCTATCCACTGTTTGGCCAGAGACACCCCTGCCACAGCGTCTTTACCATAGGCATCAGCGCCGGTATACCTCCTTATTTCCTCGTTGATTTGACCACCACCAATCATGACCTTTACCTTGTCTCTCAAACCAGCATCCTTTATGGCTTCTACAGTTTGTTTCATAGAATCGAAAGCCAGCGTCAAAAACCCGCTTAAGCCAACAATAGGAGCACCACTCTCCTTTATCTTTTCCACAAACTTCAATGCTGGGACATCCACGCCGAGGTCATAGACCTCGAAACCGTTAACATCGAGCATAAAGACGACGATGTCCTTGCCGATATCATGTATATCCCCGGCCACAGTGCCGAAAACAACCTTACCCAGACGCTTAACCTCCGCTGCCTTGCTCATCTTCGGCTTAACCATCTCAGTTATTCTCTTTAGTATTTCACCGGAGTACACCAAGTCAGGTATGAAATACTCGTTGTTGGCGAAACGCTTGCCCACAATTTCCATGCCGCGCCTGGCATCGTCCAGAATTTTGAGCGGCTCTTCACCGGCCTTCAGCCTGTTTTCAGCAATCTTGAGCGCCTCTTTTTCCTTCAAATCAGCTAATGCGCTAACTAAGTCTTTAGCCATGTTTCCTTAACCTCCCTAACCTATATTGCTTTTTAGGCTGCTGCGTTATGAATATATTGACCTTGACCTTTTCTGGCGGCACCTCACTTAGTTTTGATTTTCCCATATTGTCAACCTAAAATAGCTTGAATAGACTAATTGCCAACGATACAGATGCTGCATACACTTTGAGGCGGTTGTCCACCTAAGTTGTGTGTAAGTCCCAACCTGGGGTCTTTTACCTGTCTCGGCCCGGCCTTGCCTTGAAGCTGTTTGTACATCTCATATACCATTCGCAGCCCTGAGGCACCGATAGGGTGGCCAAAGCACTTTAGCCCGCCATCAGGTTGGCAGGGAATCTTCCCATCAAGCTCAAAGAACCCAGCATCAATATCGTCCTTTGCCTTCCCTCTGGGAGATATCATCAGGTCTTCATAAGTAACAAGCTCAGTTATGGAAAAACAGTCATGAACCTCCATCATGCTTATCTCTTGCCGTGGGTTCTCTATTCCTGCCTCTTGGTAAGCCTTAATAGCGGCGCGATAGGTTGTCTCCACGTGGGTATAATCGTAACCCGTGTACATCAGACTTTCTCCGGAGTCGGCAGCGACCTGGAGTGCTTTGATATAGACTGGATCAGGCCTGAAGCTTTCTGCTATATCGGCCCGCACCAAAATGGCTGCTGCCGCCCCATCACTTACACCACAGCTATCAAACAAACCGAGAGGCATAGCAATCATCGGGGCATTGAGCACATCTTCCACAGTGATTTCCCTGCGGAGGTGTGCCTTAGGGTTCAAGGCCCCATTATGATGGCTTTTCACAGATATCTTTGCCAGTGTTTTTTTGCCTTCTTCAATGCTGAGCCCATACCGCTTAAAGTATCTGATAGCCATCATGGCAAACATTCCCGGGTTAGGGTTAACCCAGCTCGGGAAAATGACTCTCCCCCTGGTTCCAAGGGACACTATATCTTCGTTGGCCCTTGGGAGACCTCCGAAGCCCAAATCTTTAACCTTCTCTACCCCAAGCGCCAAAGCAATGTCGCAGGCGCCTGAGGCAACAGCGTAGCAGGCACCTCTAATGGCCTCCGTACCACTGGCGCACAGGTTCTCAACACGGGTTACGGGGATAAAGGGTAACTTTAGCGTAGTAGCTAAGGGGAGGGCACTATGGCCTATATTGACCTCGGTGAATTGGTTACCCTGCCAGGCTGCTTGGATATCTTTCTTTTCTATGCCGGCATCCTCAAGAGCCTCTTGAAATGCTTCAACCATTAAGTCCTCAGCACTCTTATCCCACAGCTCTCCAAACTTGGTACACCCCATGCCTATGATGGCAACCTTGTCCTTTATTCCCTCTGGCATTTCTACCACCTCTTATGATTTATCACTCTATTATCGGTATTGCCTTCCAGAAATAGCCATGGATACCGCGAGGTTCGTCGGAATATTTCCTCCGCAAACTCATCTCCACACGCATATCGATATCAATTGCATCCGGTTCGCAATCGGTAAGCTCAAACACAAATCTCCCTCCACCTTCAAAGTCTATCATTCCATATATTAGTGGCGGATGGAGAGAAGGGGCCGTGTGATCTGCGGTATAACTGAAAAGAACAGCCCTTTTATCAGAGAAGCAGTAATCTTCCTTCTCATCAACAGCCCCGCAGTCAGGGTTGACGCAAATCCTTTGTGGTGGATATTGGGGAGTGCCGCAATATTTGCAACGGGAGCCAAAAAGTGCCAATATCGGCCTGCGCTCTCTCCATGTTAAAGGTAACTCTGTTTTAGCAGTTTCCTCGTCATACCCTGTATCTACGGGAAGCAAGTTACGGAAGACCAGATATTTTTCATAGCTATCAAGTTCTGCCCTCCGGTCCAAGTATTTCTTAAGCCACCGCCTGTCTTCAACATTGGTTATCTCATCAGTCACTTTGAAGAACAAAGCCTCGGCACCATTGCCATAGCTGGCTACGAGAAGATTATCTCCTGGCTTTGCCTCTTCCAGCATCGCAATAAGTAAAATTAGTGGAGAAGCCGCTCCCGTCTCCCCTATTGAACCTAACAAAGGTTGCTGAATTTGATCTGGTTGAAATCCCAAGTTTTTACATACTGTTGAGTACTGTCTTGCATCAAGGCAAGGGAAAGCCACCCTGGCGAAATCCTTAGCGTCCAGCCCATATTTTTTCATCAAACCGGAAATAGCTTCAGGGATAAATTTGGCATAACCTTCTTCCCTAACGAATCTATTCTCTATAGTCCGTACAAACTTATCATGTTCTGCCCTACGAAAATCAGGGAAATCACGAGTTATTGAATACGAACCCTCTAAACCAGCAATTACTCTCTTATTGCTTAAAATGAAAGCAGCGGCACCATCACCGAATGTCATTTCCTGAGCGCTACCTGGCTTGCCCAGGCGGCCGGGCAGATTGACCTTTTCCGTGGAAGTAACCAATGACGGTTACATCTGTGACATACACCCAGCTCTAGCCCAATACCTCCATACCCTTCTGGCCTCCGAATAATGTCGCTTCAAAAACTACGCTGGTACTGGCTCCGTAAAATAGTAACAGCAGCGAGCATCATCTGTTTGAATATTTCGCATTTGCAGCCGTATAATAATGGGCGTCCCGCGGGCCGTTAGCTCAGTTGGTAGAGCACCTGACTTTTAATCAGGGCGTCACAGGTTCGAATCCTGTACGGCCTACCAGCTGCTCCGTCACCTTTTGGTAACATATTACTGATATTCTCGTGCAGTTCTGTTTGCATCATACCGTCAAGCTTCCGCATGGCTGCTCTTTACAGCTCTGGTTAAGGAAAACATGTCGATTCTTCGCACTCTATCAACTTGGCCGGTAATTTTCAGTGCGGAGTTGCTCGAAACCCCTGTCTCAGCCTGTTGCTTGACTCAAATTAAGCGAGCTTTATTTCTTTTTGTGACTGCCACAGCCCGTGAATGTTGCAAAGGGCATCGGCATAGATAACTCCAGGCTTATTAATCTTTAACGAGGCGGTCACTTCATGATGAGTATAGACTGGCCCCTGATTAGGCCCTTCTACAGACTCACCATGCGCGGAAAACTCGAAGTGTCCTACTTCATAGGGGAATTTTGCAGCCTCCGGGTGGAAATACACCGAAATCCACCTGATGTGGTGCTCGGTAGTGTTAGGGTGAGCAATCTCCTTCCCCAATGCGACTTTAACCGCGAATAACTCGCCGGCTTTCACCTGGTCTGGGCATTCGATCACGGGTACATGCTTCTCCGTTTTCCAGTCAGCGGTCTGAAAGAGCTCTCCTATCAGTTTCATTTCAATCCTCCTTTTTATGCTCAACCTTAAGATATATTTATATATTTGACTTTAAGATGGGCTCCCTTTTTTCGGTCTCAAAAAATTATACCATACATATTTTAGTCAGCCCATGATATAGAAGTCATAAAATCCGGGCAGAAAAAATTACATAGTTATAACATTTGATAGCATTCTTATCACGGGGGTTCTCCGAGATTCAAGCATTTAAAGCCGGGTGAGGGTATAGACTCAAGGCTGCGCGATATTGTTGAGTGTTTGCGGTATCAGTTCGGAAAGTGCCGGATGAATATGCATGCTTCCGGTTATCTGGTCAATGTGACCTCCGGACTCCATCGCATTGACTACCTCCTGAATCAACTCTGGTGCATATGGTCCTATAATATGAAAACCCAATATTTTCCCGCTACTCTTTTCTACCACAGCCTTGGCAAAGCCCTCTTTTTCCATCATGGCTTCACCTTTAGCCACATCTAAATATTTAGTCTTGCCGACCAGTATATCATGGTCCTTCATGGCTTTCTCTTGAGTCAACCCAACCGATGCAATTTGGGGATAGGAATAAACGGCATGAGGTGCAGCACTGTAACCCATCTCTAATTTGGTACCATGGACTGCGTTGCTAACGGCGAGCGTCGCTTCCTTATTTGCTACATGTGTGAACATCTGTTGCCCGTTGGCATCGCCTACCGCAAAAATGCTCTTCTTATTAGTCTGAAGATATTTATCAACCTTTATGAAACCTCTCTCATCCAGCTGCAAGCCTGTGTTCTCAACTTTTAGAAGGTCAGCATTGGACCTTCTACCCACAGCTACTAGAATCCTTTGTCCTGTAAACTCCTTCAGCTGACCGGCATCCTTGTCCTGCACTACAACTGTTGCACCGTCCTTATTTTTCTTTACTTCCTGAGCTTGAACATTCGTATATACCTCCATACGTCTGCTCAAGGCTCTTTTCAATAGTTCAGATATTTCCGGCTCTTCAGGCAGGACAATTCGCTCAGCCATCTCAAGAATGGTAACTTTCGTGCCCATAGCCGCAAAGAAATGCCCATATTCGACCGCAATATAGCCACCGCCAATGACGATAAGGCTATCCGGCCTTTCATTTAGCTGCAGCACTGTTTCGTTCGTCAGATAGTCAACGCTATCTATCCCTTTTATACGAGGAATGAGAGGCCGAGAACCTGAAGCGAGGAATATCTTTTTGCCCTTTACTTCCTGTCCGTTTACCTTAAGCGTATAATCAGCGACAAAATGCCCTTCACCCTCGTAGAAATCTAAGTCATCGGACTGCACAATTTCCTTCCTGGCATGATTCCGAGTCGCTTCTATGGTCTTTCTCATTCGTTCCATGGTGAACTTGAAGTCCACGGCTTTTATCTCTACGTCGATTCCCAGTCTCTTTGCTTCCTGCATCTCAACTATTTTATCTGCCACATATATCAACATTTTTGAGGGTATACAACCCAAATTAAGGCATGTCCCTCCCAAGGGGCCTTTATCAACGAGAGCAACCTTTAGCCCATGTGCTGCTGCTTCTTCCACAATGATCATCCCGCATCCCGAACCAACAACAATGACGTCATATTCTTTCATGGCGTATCCTCCTTTTGAGCTGTGCGTGAATCACCATTCATATTAGGTGGCAGTCAACTTCTTGGCAATGGTCGCCACGTGACGCCCCTGAAAACGGGCCATTGCCAATTCATTCTCGCTGGGCATTCGGCTGCCATCGGCACCACAAATCGTGCTGGCGCCATAGGGGCTGCCCCCGGTTATCTCATCCATGGTGCTCTGGCGCGATTCCGAGTAGGGCAATCCCACAATGACCATGCCGTGATGAAGTAATGTAATGTAGAAGGTGATGATAGTCGTCTCTTGCCCTCCGTGCTGCGTATTACTGGAAGTAAATACGCTGCCGACCTTGCCGACCAGCGCATTTTTAGCAAATATGCCTCCAGTCTGATCGAGGAAATTGCGCATCTGGGCACACATATTACCAAAGCGGGTTGGAGTACCGAAAATAATGGCATCGGCGTCAACCAGGTCATTCACCCTCGCTACGGGGATATGAGCGAAGACTTCACGCGCCTTTTTAGCTCCTGACTTCGCCAGTACTTCGTCTGGAATCAATTCGGGAACTTGAAGCAGTTCTACCTCTACCCCTTCCACCTCACGGGCACCTGCAGCAACCGCTTCTGCCATTCTATAGACATGTCCATACATACTGTAGAAAAAGATTTTTACTTTCATCGTCTTTCCTCCCCTCCCGGTTTCTTAATTCTTTGTCCACTATCTGGCTGTGGTGACATAACTGCCATATGCGAGTACGGTTAATTTTCTCCATAGACCAAATCATCGTAGAATATCTCTAATTTTAGCTTATGCTTCAGTTCCTCGGTCGCCAGTTTCTGACAGAGACGCTTGGCAGATTTATCTCTCATTACACCCATCATCCTGGCATAGAATTCGACAGACTGCTGTTCACGCTTCATCGCAAAGACAAGTGTGTCCTGCAGGCTAGCGTCTTCTAGTGTATCGGCACCAGTCAGATACTCGCTTATCCTCAGGTCAGGTACTTTTTCACGATGCCAAGCCTGGCCTTGCACTCCCTCGTCCTTGAGCTTTTTTAATAATTCGGAATGCCGTAACTCTTCCTGAGCCAATTCCTTCATTAAGGCTATGGCACCAGGGTCTTGAGTTCTACTCTGCCCCGCTATATACGCAGCCTGAGATGCGATTTCCTTGTATATGGCGGTTTCTAATAGCTCAGCCAATTCATCTTGCATTGCTAACCTCCGACTAATCAATAGTGACAGGGAAGCCAACAGCTTCTCATGGATTAGACTGGGCCATGATGTAGCCCACCTTAGGCATGGTACGAATCTTTGTGGGGTTATGCGGGTCTTTCTCTATCTTGTATCTAATCCGGCTCATCCATGTTCTCAGTAGCTGAACATCATCGCGGTACTCAGGTCCCCATACTCGCGTGAGCAACTCTTCATAGAGCATGAGGCGGCCTGCATTCCGGGCAAGCTCGCTAAGCAGCAGCCATTCGAGCCGAGTCAGTTGTATTTCCTTGCCCCGAACAACAACCGACCGTTTGGCGAAGTCTATATTCATATCTTCTAATGAGAATGGGGCGGCTATTTTCCGCTTCTCCGCAGGTTCAAGGCGACGCTTGATCGACTCAATCCTGGCTACCAACTCATCGGGGTTGAAAGGCTTGGCAAGATAATCATCGGCACCCAGACTAAGCCCCTTGATTTTGTCAGTATCATCTCTCCTGGCACTAAGGATGATGACTGGTACCGAGGAGAAACGCCGCAGTTCCTTCAGCGTATCAAAGCCATCCATTCGGGGCATGAGTATATCCAGCACTATGAGGTCGGGTTCTTGTGCCTGAGCTTCTTCCAGGGCATCATGGCCATTGCTTGCAGTCAATACCTCGTAGCCTGCAACTTTGAGTTTGGACCTAAGAAAATTGAGGACTCTTTCCTCGTCATCAACCAGCAATATCCGGAATTGCTTAACTCCCATTTCTCGAGCAACCCCCAGCGCTGACAATAATACCCGCAAGTATGACCTATGTCAAAGGGAACGCCATGATTTAGAGGTGGATAGTTAACTAAGCTAAGCCAGTAATACAATACCACTTGCCAAGTTAGGAAGTTGCAACAAGGATATATGGCAAATTAAGAGAAACACTGAGCCATTTATGCCTACGAATGGCTGCTATTAAATACTCACCACACAGCCGGGTGCCCTCACCATTAAGATTGGCACACTACTGGCTCTGAAAACCTTATCAGCAACGCTGCCATAAGCCCAGCGACTAGGTCCGGAACGCCCATGACTGGACATCACGATTAGGTCAACCCCCTGATGCTTGGCAAACAACGTGATTTCCTCAGCGGGGTTTCCTAGCAGCACCTCTGTTCGCACCTTAACTCCTTCGGCTTTTAGTACTTTCGCTATCCTGTCAAGATATCTTTGGGCCTGCTTCTCTTGCTTGCCTACTGCCTCAGGCATCAGACGTTGCCCAAGTGGTTGGCTAGGGTCATTAACGGGTCTATAGCCTTGAATACGCTCAGTGACACTTACTAAGACGACCTGCTCTGTGTTACAGCATTTTGCAAGCTCCTCTGCATAGGGAAGAGCGCATTCTGCTAACTTAGAGCCATCCAATGGAACTAATATACTTCTAAACATTTCTCTCCTATCTTGTGATTTCTCAAGTTTACTTCTATTCACATCCTATACAAACGGCAGGGCTCTTGTGAGCCACAGTCGTGATATAATTCACCGTTCATTTGGTTAAACTTACGGGCTGGCATGAGCCATCCATTGGTGAACCAAAGCGTTTCTAGGGTCTTGCACTTCGGACAGAAGACTACGAGTTCACGCTCAGCCGCCGATGCATCCATTGTCATCGATTCTGAGGTTGTGGATTCAAGCTGTTTGACTAACGCCAGAGTCATCTCTAGCCCTCAAGAAAGCATCAATGAAAATATCTTATATTGAAAACAATGGAGAAGTCATAAAATTGCCGCCTGAAATATAAAATTTCTATAACATATTTGTCATGTTGTGTGATTGTTATCAAAACCGTTAGAATAAACCAGAGATGCATGCGTTAAGGAACCAGTAAAATGAAACTTGTTATTTTCGACCTGGACCAGACTCTCGTAGACTTCACATCGATTCATAATAAGGCAGCGCAAGAACTGTTCAAACAGTGCTTTGGTGTAGATGCTCGACTTACAGAGATCGATTTTGCTGGTAGAAGCCTGGCGGAGAATTTTCTTGAGTTGGCCAGGTTGAAAAATATACCCGAAGACAAAATTAGGCAGAACAGCAAGGTCCTACTCAACAGCTACGAAACCAGCTTCGGTAAAAACATTCCACCACGCGCATCCAAATATGTCTTGCCCGGGGTGAAGCAGCTTCTAGAGGAACTTTTGAGCATAGGTCACTTTGTCATATTATATACAGGTGATTCAGCAGAAATAGTGAACCAAGTTTTCAAAGCTTCCGGCCTGGGCAAATATTTCAAGTTCTCGGTTTATGGGACTGAAGCCAAAACCAGAGCCGATATGGCGAGACTTGCAGTAAAGAGGGCTGAAAGGCTAACTGGTAGAAAGTTCAAGGGTAAGGATGTAGTAATAATTGGGGACTCCATCCGGGACATAGAATGCGGCAAGGAGATTAATGCATTAACGATTGCGGTAGCTACCGGATTTCACTCAGCAGAAGAGCTCCAAAAACTCAAGCCCGACTATCTATTTGGCAATCTTAAAGACTACAAGCAAGTATTAAGAGCCATCGGATAAATCTAAGCGCTTTCATAATACTAATAAGGAATTTCAAAACATAAGTGCATGTGCAAGTGATTCTATTAAAAGCAAAAGGAGGTGACTGTGCAATCAACAATCGGAAAACTTGGTATAACAGTAATAATATTAGCAATTATAGTCGCAATAATGGGAATAATCTTCCTACAGCAAGGTTTCTCCAAACAAAGTTGGTTGACACATAACATGAAGCAGGAGAATATAATCTTCGAGATTGACGGCAAACAGACAGTAATAGACAGCGCCGAGAAAGCGCAGAAGGCCGGTGATACAGTAAGGGAGCATAGGCACAGCATAGCTCCAACCTATGGCGATCTATTGGGAGGAATGAATTTCGACCCGACTAACCCAAAACAGCTGACCTATGCACAGGCGTTGAATCTTGAAAACTATCTGTATTTGGCGGTAGCCAGCTTTGGCCTAGTGACAGTAGTTCTAGCGAGTGGCGGCTTCATGTTACTGACCGGCATTGCTCTTGGAATGATTGGCTTTGCGCTAATTAAGATTGACAAATAGTGAGCTGTCTCTTATAGCCACATAGGTGTGCATTTTTATACCATAATGCAGATATCTGTGAATTCCGAAGAAATTTAATGGGCTATAGAAGGTCATTTGTGGGAGTTAATTTATATCTGCTAGTCTTGGATAATTATTTCGAAGGGGCATATTATAGCACCAGTGGTACATACAGCCTCACAATCCGCACACCAGTCGCACCGTTCTACTTCGATAACAGTAACGATCTGGTCAACCAGAATCAAAACATTACAAGCGCACACATTAACACACAGCCCACACCCATCGCATTTTGTGCGGTCTATTAACGGCGCTTCAACCATTACTATATAACTCCAACTTGCTCATGCTAAGATAAAAGTTGACCAAACGCTGTGACCTTTGTCTCAATACTGGGCATTTGTTATTTGCTTAAGCGCTTCCTTGTCAGTAACAACTATGCGATGGTGTTCCAATTTAATAATTCCTCTCTCTTCCAAAGTCTTAAGCGACCTTCCGACGACTTCCCGAGCAGTACCTGCAATAGCTGCCATTTCCTGCTGCGTAAGGCGTTGTCCCGGCCTTGTACCATCTCCGGCATGCTCAAGAAGTATTTTAGCCACCCTACCAATCACATGCCTGAAAGAGAGGTCTTCAACAAGGGACACAAGGTGCCGTATTTGACTCGCTAGAACCTTGACGACATTCAAAGCCACTCTCGGATAATCTCTGAGAATGGATTCTAGGTCGGTCTTGCTGATTATGTAAAGTAAAGCTGGACCCATAGCCTGAGCGCTGGCAGGATTCGGACCACCATCAAACACAGGAACTTCATTGATAGCTCCTCCAGGACGCACAAGCTCCAGAGTTTGCTCTTTCCCTTCAGCCGAGACCCTGAAAAGTTTGACCACTCCCATAGCAACAAAAAATAGCCTATCTGTCGGCTCTCCCTCAAGCAAGATAATCTCGCCTCTATCAGACCGCTCTTCAGAGAAGAGGCGCTTTATAGAATCCAGCTCAGGGAGGCCCAACCCATAAAAGTAAGGATTTTCGCTCAAAAATCTAGGCTCAATAGGCATCATTTTACCCTGTGCCAGACGCAGAAGTCATCGGCTAGCAATAGCTCCTGCTCCTTCTCTACCTACTCACCCATTCTATCTTAAACCAAGCAGAGACCGCCAACACCGACCTCTCTCGTTGGACTATCCGGACAAATATTACACGGATTCAACTGTGTTCGCAATGGTCTTCCAAATTAATAGAGGTATATCTTTGCGACAGAAGTCACATACGGGAGCATTCATTCAAACTATACTTACTATGTAAGTATATACGTAGTTAAGCAATAAGAAAGGAGGCGAAAATGCGCGAAAAGATCGAAAATGCGCTGAATAGTATAAGACCTTATTTAACAGCCGACGGCGGTAATGTAGAGCTAATCGACGTTATCGGCGATACCGTGAAGCTTAGATTGACCGGTGCTTGTGGCACTTGTCCCATGTCAACTATGACATTAAAGCATCTTGTTGAGCGGACACTCAAGGAACAGGTCCCTGAAGTGCAGTCAGTAGTTACTGTCTAGTGGCTTAAACCCAGGTGCTGCTCTGGCCTTTAAATCTTTTGGGTTGGGACAAGGGGCAAAAGAGATAAGGCAAGTCGAAGGAACATAAAAGGAGACGCCTAAAAGGTTCTAAAGGAATTGGAACGCTCGTTGCCGAGAACAAAAAAAGGGGAATCTAAATGTCAATACGTTTGCAAGATATGGAGACACAGGATATGGGGAAGATACAACAAATTTCGCATGATGAAGAGCCAATAGCAAGCTATAAAGGCCTAAACCTTGAGGAGCAGGGGTTATCGGACGTTGGCGACATTGGACCGGTACAAGAGCAAGATTTCTTCACAGACTTCGACTCAATCGATATATATCTTGCTGAATGTGCTCAGACGAATTTACTTAATGCTCAAGAGGAGAGACTGCTGGGCTGTCAAATTGAGGATGGGAAGTACCTGTCGCAACTTGAAGAGGCATGGAATGCTGAACACGGCGTCCAACCGTCCGCGGCTGATATTCTGCTTACATTAGTCGAATGCCTTTCCAAAATTGGCCGGCTGTTTGATGCGATTGCTCAGCATTTTCAGATACCTTCATCTCACAGCCTAATGGAAAAGGCATTGCATCCGCAACTACGTCATGCTATTGATGGCCACATAGATGAGAACCTGTGCACTGCTATAAGTCAGGTTACCGGAGCTACACAAATTCAAACCAAATCGGAACTAATTCAGCTATCGCTCGCTACCAGATTGATGCCGTGGCAAATCATCGCGGACGTGGCCCAGATGACATCCGTTCTCGAGTTTCAGCATGCCGTGCTCTCTGGCAAGTTTCTTGATTGGCTTGACAACAATACGTCAGGGCTTACACTACATTTCGAGCGAATAAGAGAAGGAGCGCAAAAAGCAAGAGAGCGTCTAACTCAAGCAAACTTGCGTCTGGTAATCAGTGTAGCCAAAAAACAGAGGGGTTATGGCGTGCCTTTTGCCGATCTCGTCCAAGAGGGCAACATCGGATTGATGCGTGCGGTCGAGAAATTCGACCACCGCCTGGGATATAAGTTTAGCACATATGCTCACTGGTGGATCCGACAGGCAGTTGGCCGGGCGATTACCGACCAGTCGCGTACTGTGCGTGTGCCGGTTCATATGCATGAGAACATGCGGAAGATGACGAAAGCAAAGGAGCGCTTATATCAAAAACACGGACGCAGACCGAGCCGCGAGGAGTTAGCTTCAGAGATGGGAGTTGCTTCCGATGCCGTAGATTGGCTTAAAACTGTGAAAGCAAGTAAGCCCATTTCTCTTGAAACCCCGTTGGGGCAGGATGGAAGTCAACTTGGTGATTTTATTGAAGATGTTGCTACGCCTCAGCCAGCGGACGAGGCGGCTATAGGCTTGTTGCGGTCGCAATTGAGCCAGGCATTAGAATCGCTCTCAGCCCGTGAGCGTCGCGTGATTGAACTGAGATACGGTTTGGCTGATGGATATAGCCTAACTTTGGAAGAAGTCGGCACAAAGCTAGGTCTCACCAGAGAAAGAATCAGGCAGATTCAAAAGGAGGCTCTGGCCAAGTTGCGCCACCGAAGCCTTAGCCGCCATTTGATAGAATATCTCGATATGTAAGATAGTAATATCCGGCTCAACTTCAATTCTTCAGTTCCGCAGCCCAAAGAAAAGCAGGGATACTACTCCTCTTCCGAACTAATATAAAGAGATGGGAAGTAGTTCTTGGGTCCTGTACCAAAGAGGACAAGGCATTTGTTAAGCTTGTTTTGATTTGCTTTCCCTGCTGACCAGGGTTGCTTTGTTAGCCTTCGTTGTATTCACAACCCTTGCGCTTTGTATCGCTTCGCCAATTCAGCATAGCCTTGAGATGCTCCTTGTATCCAAACAGAGTGGCGCGGCGATACCTTTCCTTTTATTTTTCCGGGAACGCCAGCCACAAACGACCCGTCTGGAACTTGCATGCCTTGACTAACCAGACAGCCTGCCCCAACTATGCAAAAGTTGCCAATTTCAGCATCATGAAAAATAGTCGCATTCATGCCGATAAGCACGTTGTTTCCAATTCTGCGGCAGTTGATAACTGCCCCGTGACCGATATGCACTTCGCTGCCGATGACAACATCCCCGATTTCAGAGGAGAGCGAACCTGAATGAATAACGCAGTTGTCTTCCACGGCAGTGCTCTTGCCAATTTGTATCTTGCCGAAGTCACCACGTATTACTACACCGGGCCAAACGCTAGAGTTTTCACCAATTTCAACATCGCCGATAACATAGGCAGTTTCACTCACAAAAGCCGATTGGGCTATCTTGGGTTTCTTACCATCAAAAGTCCTAAGCATTCTAACCTCCTGAACAAGTTATAGGTTTGGGAGAAGACAAGTAGCTTCCTGCGACGAATCATCTATCCCAGGCGGCGGGAAAAGCATTGCCTAACCATGTCTCAATCACCGATTGTATTATATCCTAATTGTAACCTATAGTGACTTCTTCGATATCGATAATGGTGTCCGTAATTACACAAAATAGCGGTTTAGTATATGGAATAAGGAACAGAGATGGCTCCGGATACAATAGAATGGTATAGGAACTAGACACCAAATCTAAAGTAAAAGGAGTCATCGAATGAAGAATGCTGTAGCTAGTAAACTAA
>Ga0315282_10004564_pt1 | contig 24043 bp, 19 predicted proteins | sample YL17G07_20_MG_FD_203693 | JGI IMG/M metagenome (GOLD analysis project Ga0315282, IMG submission 203693) | Sediment microbial communities from Yellowstone Lake, YNP, Wyoming, USA - YL17G07_20 | ecosystem: Environmental > Aquatic > Freshwater > Lake > Sediment | place: USA: Wyoming | collected... | reverse complement strand
AGCGCCAGCCTTTTCGATCTCGAGTTTTCAACCGTCTCCACCATCTCGGATATCAGGTCCTCTACTGTGGCTTTTGCCTTACTCATCTCCCCAGCGACCCTTGCCATCGAACCGCCCAGGATCTCGAGGCTACCCTCCTTCTCAAGGTTTTGAAGTTGCCATCCGAATCCTAAGGCGTCCTGGTATAGCTCCTTCTTGTCCCTCTCAAAAGAAACCAGAACACCCATCTCCCCGTAGCCTACGATGCCCCTCGCGATGTATTGTGTGGCGAATATCGACTTGCCGGTACCCACCTTCCCCGAGACGAGCACGCAGCTGCCGGTCGGGAAGCCCCCCTGAACTAGTTCGTCAAGCCCGAAGATGCCTGTTCTGACCCTCAAATTAGCACCCATACGATGTTTTCCTAGAACCTCCTCGGGTTAGGTCGAGTTTAGGCTCTAGACCTTGAAATGGATTAGCCATGAGCTGTATTGGGGGAACAACCGTCAATAGGCCGAGCTCCCAGAGGAGAACCCTAGAAACAGGAAGGACCTGGGCTGATTTTCGATCGTCCACATCCTCACCATTATTCCTCCTGGGGCACCAATTTATCGCCCATTTCAATAGTTTTCATACTCATCCCTCAATACTCTCAAAAGTACGGGCTGGCGGATTATTATTAAAGACTTGTGAAACTATCATCTTCTCTTGCATAGATTTTTGGTTCCGGTGGATGTTGTCGAATTTTCCATGGTTCGGTAGCTCCTCCTTCAACTTTTCAACGAACTCGTAGGATATTCTCACGGCTCCCACCGGCACCTCCTTCCCGTGAGCGTCGGATCCGCCCACAATAAGCAGGCCGTATTTCTTAGCCAGATGTTCAAAATGCCTGGTGTCTGCAGCATCGTGCTTGCTGTGATAGACCTCGATCGCCTGCAAGCCCTGGTTCACGAGTTCCGGCAGCATTTCATCGGTCCTCGCAAACACGGGATGGGCAAGCGCGGCTATTCCACCCGCCTTTTGGATGATCCTTATGGCTTCAGCCGGTTGCAAGGGGTACTTTTCTACATAGGCTGGCCTATCTATCCCTAAGTATCTCTCAAATGCCTCCTGCACAGTTCGGACGTAGCCCCGGTCAAGTATGGCTTGGGCTATCTTAGGCCGCCCAACCGCCCCTCCGGCTATGACTATTGTGACGTTATAGGAGATGTTGATGTTGAGACCCCTAAGCTTTTCAAGGATCCTCTTTGCCCTGTCGACCCTCGCCTCCTGAATGGTGAGGAGTTTGTCCTGGAGCCATTTATCGCGCCAATCGATGAAGTAGCCCAGGATATGGAGTTCCCGGCCCTCAAATCCCGAGCTCAGCTCCACCCCCGGGATTACCTCGACCCCGTATTTACTGCCTGCCTCCATTGCGGCCTTTATCCCAGCCACGGAGTCGTGATCTGCGATGGATATCGCGGTGAGGCCAGCCCTATTGGCCTGCTCAACCGCTACACCGGGCGTGAGCCAACCATCGGATGCTTGAGTATGGATGTGAAGGTCAGCTAGCTTCAATTGTTCATCTCCGCATTCAAGAGGCCTGTCGCTGTTAAGTGCCTTATGAAACTATCATACGGATGTATTGTCCGAACGAAAAATTGAGTTTTCTAATGACTAATTCTCTCTTTTTTTAAAAATCTTTCACTTAAACTGGGGAAAAATGCTTGAACTTTCAATAAGGTCTTAAAAATCGGAAAATTGGGGGTTGGCCTAGCTTGATCTAACCCCTCGGGTTCTACCCCACCTCCTCATCCCTCCTCAGATACTGGCCGAGACCGCTCAATGGAGCTAGAATACCCACCTTCAAGTCGAGAATGCTTCAGAGCTGTCTATAAGTTTCCTGTAATTTTTGAGCCACTCGTGGCCCTTTTTGGTGGTCGCGTAAACTAGTGGTGAATTGACTCTGACACCTATCAACCCAGCGTTCAGGGCCTCTGTAAGGTATCGCTTGCGCTGGGCGAAATTGAGGTTTGCCTTGTACATGATGTGGGTACCCCGCACCCCTTCCACGGAGGCGGCCAGGATATCAGCAAGTATCTCAACCCTACCCCTGCGTTGCCAATTAGTATTCACCATCCTCATACCCGATTTCAGTTAAACACTAGGTAGATTTAACGCTTGTGCTTGTTCGACATTTGCCGATTTTGAGATAAGCTATCAACGAGATTTTAGGGGAAAATAAGGCTTTTTAGAGCTTCTTTTACCAGACGCGAAGGTTTAAAGTAATGTTTAAATACTCTGGGGGTTAGAATTTACCCCGCAAACAAATGAGGTGAATAAATGGAAAGTAAGAAATTACTAACAGCGATCGTAGCATTGCTAATAGTGGCTTCTATAGCATCTATATCGACAATTAGCGTTAATGCAACACATACACCACCGACTGCTAGCGTTACGCCTAACCGTGTGAAATATAATGACACCACAGTTTTCACGATGAGGGTGAATAACACGGGCGGCGATAAGATACAGAGGGTCCAGATAACAATGCCAGGTGGATTTTCAGCTCCTGAAGCGGCTGGAGAACTGCCTGCGGACAGTATGGTGGAGTTAGTGAACAACAACAATGTAACCCTACCTGAATCCACGGTAGTAACCCCCACAGACAACATTTTAACATGGTTGAAGGAGAACACGGTGGTCATTCGGGAGAATGGCACAAGGATTTTCTTGACGAAAGGTTCAAAAGTAGGTGAATTGAGGTTCGGCGCTGCAGGGATAAAGATAATTGGCGTCGACCAAACACCACCTGGGTGGAGAGGTTATGCTACGTGGGAGAACATCACTCCAACGGATAACCTGCGCCTCTTGTACGACAAGGCGGTGACTTTAACAGACAACGATGTAAGTCTGGAGAACGACACGCGCGTGGTAATGGAGTCCGACAACATAGGTCGCTTGCCAGACAATGCAATGGTTAAAAAGTTGGGTGATAACGAAACACTCGATAACTTTGATTGGAACGATAACCTGTACGCCATGGAGAATATACTAGTGACTATGTGGGACAACTTGCTATACGGCGGAGATAACAATGCAGTTTTGGCCTATGATATACAGGTGTACAACGTAACTGACGGCACTGTGGAGACATGGGCTGCGGGCGAAAACATACAGTTGGTCGACGGCAACAACGTCATAATCACAGAGGGCACGCAGATACAGCCATTCGAGTTGGGTTGGTTCCCAACGTCGATGACGATATCTGAGAACACGGAGATGATAAGGGAAGAGGGCAGCAGGCTGTTCTACGGCACGGTCCCGATCAAAGCATTGCCAGAAAGCTGGACTTGGGATGGCACCGATACTTGGAGCACAGACAACGCAGACGCGATGATAAACTCGACCAGCAGCTACAAGGACTTCGTGTTCGTTTCAACGACGCCGACAGTGGGAGGTCTCTACACATTTACTGTAAAAACCACGGACAATGGGACGCCTTCAGATAACCAGTACGCGACCTTCTCGGTGTACGTCGATAACGAGGAACCATACATAAAGAGCATATCGATCTCACCGGACCCGGCGAAAGGGGCAACTGCGGTCACGATCACCATCGTGGCGAGCGAGAATCTAGCCAAGCTCGACAACGTGATGGTGGCCGAGAACAACGCCCCAGCGAACACCCAGGTCACCATGACATCGGCCGATAAAATCACTTGGACTGGTACCTACACGACCGACAACGAGAACACCAAGCGTGATGGTTTGGCTACTGTAACTGTCATAGGCGCTAAGGTGGAGGATTTAGTCGGCCTCACCCAGAGTGGCGACAACACCAAGACCTTCACTGTCGACAGGATGCTACCTCCTAAGCCGTCCGCCGCATATGGTGTGATATTGCCTACGGGCATTACAAGGTCGTCCTCCTACGCGATAAGCGGGCGCACAGCGGACAACATACTGGGCACTATAGTAGAGAACATCGCGGGCATGAAGGTCAAGATCCGAGTGGGCACTTCAGTCACAGAAATAACAGCAGGAGTAGGTGGTGCGTTTAGCCAAGTGATAACGCTCTCGCAGGGGCGCAACGAGGTGGGCGTCCGCTTCGTCGACCTCGCGGGCAACGAAGGTCCAGAGAACACCGACAACATCTTCCTTGACAGTCAGGTGCCGACGATCAGCATGAACACGCTCTCGGGCCATACGTTCGTGGAAGGTATGGAGACCAACGACAACACGCCAACGATTCTTCTGACGATAACTGACCCTGGTTACCCGACGACAGGCCTTGGGGTCGAGAACGATCCCGCTAGGCTCATCGTGAAGCTGTTGAAGGATGACAACACCTTAATCGCTATACTGACGAATGCACTCACATGGGACAAGACAACTGGCCAGTTTGAGAACGCTTGGTCAACCGAATTAACGGACAACTATTACAGAATATACGTGTTCGCGAGCGACAACCTCAACTCCGATAACAAGGTCTTCAGATTCAAGATAGACACCACCCCTCCAGCTGCGCCGACATTGAGCGCAACAGCAAGCCAAAATCCACTAGCACCAGACATTAAGACAAATACAACGGTCTCGCTAGGCGGAACAGCAGAGCCTGGCGCAACGATAAGGATCTGGACAAGTCCGGACCCGTTCACGTCTGAGACGAACGTGGAGAACGTCGTAGCAGGCGCAGACGGAACTTGGACCGCAAGCATAACAATAGCCCAAGGGGTGACAGTGAGAATCAGGGCAAGCCAGGTCGACACTGCAGGCAACGAGAGTACTACTAAGGTCACTTACGGATACCTGAAAGTGGATGCTAGTGCACCTGTTGTCGTAATAACAGCACCAGCAACTGGCACGAAGACAGACAAGGCGACCATCACAGTTAGCGGCACCGTTACAAAAGACGCATGGGAGTCGTATGATAAAGATATAACGTTGAGGTTGCAGAACGGAGTTACTAGCACGTCTATTGTTATCCCGCTTGCTAACGACGGTACCTTTAGTGTCAATGTAACACTAGCAGAGGGCAAGAACTCCATCATCGCGACAGCAACAGATTCGGTGAGCAATTCCACCAGCTATACTGTTACAGTTGAGCGCACAGTGACTTCATGGGCAATCTACGCGATTATCCTAGTGATAATCGCCTTGATCTTGGCTGCGATCGCAATATTTAGGATGAGATAAAGGGGAAAAACGCAATCAATCCCCTTTATTTTTTAGTTTTTATTTTTCTTATTGTGTTGTTAGATAATAAGTTGTGATAATCATCGTTTGAAAACTAGGTGATGTGATTATTCAAACGAAATTTTCTAGAACGTAAGGATAGTCGTTCTCAAGCCATTGCTGCGAATTGAACTCTGTGATAAAATAGCTATACTTGAACCAGTCGTGATCTGGATATGCCTTTAGCCCCCACCTGAGCACCTCGGCGTTGACGTTGATCCACTTGCCATTCTCCTTCACGTATACCACACCCAAAAGCCTTCCGTTTATATCATGGTAAGGGGTGTCGGATTTGTTGTCGAGGTCCAAGAAAACCTCGGCCTTATATGAGCAGAAGTGGTCGCGCACGAAGGCCTTTGCCTCTTGTCCCCCCTCATTTGCTAGCTCTGGAGCATCTATTCCTCCAGAAAACCTAACACTTTGAGTGCTTGGGGCAGAGACTCCTACTGTTGATGGGTTTACCCAAGTCAGGTTGACTCTAACGGTATCGCCATCTATTGTATAATCCACAGTTCCGTAGGCCTCATAGTTCAAGGGTATAGCATATGTTTTAAACGAGTAAATCGGACTAGAGATTTCTTCTGAACCGTGCTGTAGGATAGCTTTGAATTCGTAGCGGGTGGTAAGGGATAGATTGTGGATGTCCTCGTAGAGGATCCCGTTTTCAGATACCCCGCGCCAATCGGTGGAATTCCAATTATCCGAAGAATTCTCCATTTTATACTCGAACCTGATTTTTGCGTCTGACCATCGGTTTTCAAATTTGTATTCGGCCTTCAGGGTCGCGTCGGAAGAGGTGAGGTAAAGAGCCCCTAGATTCTTAATTTCGGACGGAGCTCTACCCTTGAGATAAATTACAACAACTCCTGCGCAGGCAAAGATAACTACTACGATGAGCACCAAGATTTTTTTGTTTATTGCCTCGGCTTTCGTATCTAACTCCTCCTTCTATCTCCGCTACTCATCCATATAATCCCTTTTCAATTCCTTAGTTCTCTTAAAGCCTTCTCACAGAACGACATAATCTAGGCAACTTTGACTGAGAAACTCATGTTCTAGATCATCCTAACATCTACTGTCGTGACAAACCCAATTCTTGAAAATTAAATCTTGACGTTTTCTTATGTAGAGCATAATTACGATGCTAATTACTGCTATCACCAATACTCCAACAGCTATGTACGGAGTATAATTTGTTGAATGGGTAGACGGTGGGGATGTAGGTGAAGATATCCCTGATTGAACAATCGCGGTGTACCATATATCTGCCAAAAGCTGGACGCTCGAGTTAAGCCTGTTCTCTGTTATAGTTTTTATTTCATCGTTCCATAAAATGCCAGACCTCAGATAGGGGTTCAGGACACTTGTGTAGGAGTAGCTTTCTTTCAACATCTCCATCGTAGAGCTAAAAATATTCTCGATTTCGGAAGGCACGGATCCAGGAACGTCAACATTCACATTGTCTTTGCTTACCTGAGAGTCCACGGTCGACTCGAAGGGCACATGGTTTCCACTGGGGTCATAGTCCGAGGTCGCGTGGAGCGGCTGGGATGCGTCTCCTATATAGTGGCTTATCACGCCTGCGAGCTGCGCCGCATGGTCCAAGTCATTCTCTTTCAAATACTGCACTAAAGCGTTGAAGTTGTCCTCGACGGCCCAAGGCAACACTCCATCCACGTAATCGCCCTCGCCGTGGCCGTGGGGGTAATTCACATCCACTTGATAATAATGCCTATATTGCTCGTAATTATCGCTGTATTTCCACGAGTCAGGCTTGTTGGAATAATCCACGATGGTACTTGAATATGTTTGGAAAAACCAATCAAAATCACCGGGCATGAGATAGATGGCGTTCGAGGCGATGAATTGATGGGTTGTATATGACCATGAATGCACGCTGGGAACCTGCGTGTAGATACAGATAGAGACGGCCAGCAACAAACACAATGAAATGGAAACTTTAGACTTTAAACTCATTTTTTAACCTCTTTATTTATAGTCCACTCATGCGCCCCCTTTGAATGCCTGCATGATGCTATGTGAGGAAAACTTTTTTTTATTTTTTACATTCTTCATTTTTACACTTCTACAATTTAAAAATATCGTTAAGAGACTTTTACAGAAAAGCTTATGTTTTCAATGTTTTCTCCTTGGAACGGTACTTTGATCCAAACGTGATTTTCATCGTCCCTGAATTTCAGCGTTACATTGACATTGTTGCCTTCTCGGTCTAGGAACATAAAAACGCTCTTGTAGTTTTGCGCCCAATCAAGCGAACAGTCGGAGAAAACGAGTACTTGGTTCTCGAACCAATAACCGCCCCATGCGTGGATATGACCGTAAAACCAAGCGCGCAATTCCGACCCATAAACCTGGTTTTGGAGATTCTCACTCCAAACTTTCCAACCGACGGGGGGCTGGTGTGAGAACACAAACACTGGCTTATCCGAGTAGAGTACTTGGTTTAAGAACCACTCCCTCACGTTTTCCGGCATAGTTCCATCATTATATTCTGGAGGGGAATTGGACGTATCACCTGCGTGATCCGAAATCAAAATCCATTTCATCCCCATGACATCCAACGTCGTGTCAACTTCTGGCAGCAGGTTCTCTGTCCATTTATGTCCCGCCTCAGTGCTTTGATTGTAGTCATGATTGCCGAGGATGTAATACCAATTATCGACTTTCAGGTTGTCCATCGCCCGAAGGAACATTCCAGTGTATATATTGCTCTCGTGGATTAAATCTCCAAGTAAAATCGCATGGTCCACATTCACCCCTTCGATTTTTTCAACGTATTCATTGACATCATCTATCCCCATTTGCAAGGCCGTTAAGGCATAATCCCTATAGTAACCAACGTGTGGGTCGCTTGCTATCCACCAAACTTGTGTTTCTCGGGAAACTTCCCCTGCCTTACCTTTGGAAAGATAAACATAAACGCCCGCCAAAACTGCCGCTATTACAGCAATTATCCCTATTATTTTCCAAACACTTGACGTCGAAATGCCTCCTCGCTCATTAACGAAATCCTTATAAATAACCATTTAATAAGGCTGTCGGAGGCATAGCTTGCTAGCGAAAAAGGTTTTGATTGCAGCGGTATGCGTTTCATCACTTTTGTCGCTAGCCTTGGTAATCCCTTCAAGCGCGCAAGCGCAGAAGCCCATAATTATTGTATCGGGGGAAAGTACGGGGTATAACATTAATACGACGGGTGCACCTCCGCTAAAATGGTACAAAAGCTCTCCGCCGTTGATTGTTGCTGAGAAAGTAGGGAGTGGCGCGGTCGTCGCTGCAGGAATTGCCTCGACTTGTAGAGATAATAGATGGAACAATCCTGCTAATTCGGGCCCATCACTTGGGAATTTAGACGTGCTACTTGACAAGTCTTTCCAGTGGATGACAAATGGAAAGGCTCCAAGCGCAACCAAGGTATTATGGTACGAGGGCTATGGAGTTTACAACACTATCACAACCTCTCCAGTTCAATGTGCAAATCTCAGGGATGCACTCCAAGCCAAAGGGTACACGCTAACGGGTGATGCTACAACACCTATAACCAGTAGTCTTCTCTCGGGTTACGATATCATGGTCATACCCCAGTTTGAGCTCCCCATCACCGGGACTGGGACAGGTGGCGATCCAAGTTTATTGCCCGATGCCGATGTCCAAGCTATCGTGAGCTTCGTTAGTGGCGGCAAAGGTCTGCTCATCATGGAACAGAGCGACTATGCAGGTCATAACTTCAGCAATGTGCAGAACAAGATCCTCAAGGCCCTCGGCGTCGGCTTTTATTTCCAAGATGACCAAGCACAGGATGATACCAATAAATGGGCATCAGCAGCTTACCAGCCGATCGCCGTTATAGACACGACAACAGAGATCGGGAGCGCTTTTCAAAGCGCAACGGGTAAGGCTGAAATCGGCCTTTACGACATATGTTCGCTCAGGATCGAGGAGAACTATGATGTTTCCGTGACGGTTTTACCTACCGTAAATGTCGCTAAAGGTGGAGAATCCACTACTTACACGGCAACAATAACGAACATCGGGTTGAAACCTGATAATTACACCATAACGGTTGGGGATGAGCTCGGGTGGTCACTCTCTCTTTCCCAGACCAATGTCAGCATCGAGAATGGTGAGAACGTAGGGGTAAATGTCAGTGTGACCGTGCCCAGTGGCCTGACGGCGAAAGTGGTTAACTGGATCACCGTAACTGCTTCAGGAGTTTTGGGAGGAGAAAGGGAAAACGCGCAAGTCAGGGCCATAAACGTATTTCCGAAGACTGGCCCATCCTATCCTACAGTAAGCGTGGGCCCAGGTTTCTTAGGGCCTGGTCTCCCCACCCTCACAGTCGAAAATTCCGCTTCTGTGGTGCCGATTGTATCTGGAATAGGGTCTGGCTATAGCAATGACATCACGCCTAGGGAACCTCAGCCGATACTTTGGGGTCGGGGCGAGTTTCCGCCCGTGGTTGCCGCGGCTTTCGTGGATAACGGTCGTGTCGTGGTCATGCCCAATTCCATCCTGCGGGACAGTTATTTCGACCGAGCTGAGTTGTCAGATGATGAGATGATGTCAGATATAGCCAGATGGATTGTGAATTGGAATGACCCGAAGGGATACAAATTCTTATACCTAGTTACTGGGCCAGGCGTCTATCACACTCCACTAGTAGTGTCGAAGTGGCTCGACTTGCTCGGAGGTCTCGGATTTAATGTCAGTACTGCGGTTGATGTTAGTGTGGATCAGCCTGTGATTATAACTCCAAACTTGCTTGAGAACGTCGACGTCCTACATATAAATGAGCTCTTGAGATCTCTCTCCACTGATGAGATCCAGACGGTTGTGAATTGGGTGAGGGCTGGAGGAAGGCTTATTATTGGGTGTCAGGCTGACTATGGTGGGTACGGCATGCCTAAGTACCCGAACGAGGTCCTAGACGCTTTGAACTGCCCGATCAAGTTCCAGGACGATGAGTTGTACGACGATAACAGCTGGGTGATTGATGGCCCGTGGTACCCTCAGGTCTATTTCCTCGACGTCAGGCAAGTAAATCCTAATTTTGATGTTTGGTTCCCGGCGTATGGTTTTACTGCAGCCATGCCCGTGCAGAGCTTGACGGCCAATGACGTAAGAGTTCTCTTTACGTTTACGATAACTAACACTGGGACTAAGGATTCATCCTATAAGATTGAAGTTGAAGAAACTTCTAGCACTCTCCTAGGTTGGGATCTCAAGTGGTGGCCAACGGAAGCTAGTGTTGCAACTGGCGAAAATACTGAAGGGTACATAACAATAACTGTTCCAAAAATAGAAGTCGGAAGGAAAAGGATGGAGGTAAGGTTAACAGTTACTGACCAAGCCCAAACTTATCTAACGAAGTCAATTCCCTTTGCAGCTCTGGGGGATAATAAGATAGTAATTACTCAGGCGAAGTTTGAGAACGGGAATAGCGTTTCTACCGTTAGCTTGGGAAAGGTCACAATTATAGATCTTGGGTACAGTGGAGGCGGAGCTTGGACGTATGTAGTCAAGACCACGAGTGGCGATACCAAGGTTGTGCCCGAGACAGATATTATCCTGTCAGGGGGAGGATTTCTAAAGTGGATAATTGTAGCTGTGGTCGTCGTTGTCGTCGTCGTGGCCGCGGGGGGCTACCTCGCAATGCGAAAGAAAAGTAGTCCAGAGAGTGGACATTAAAAGTTATTGATAGTTACGTTAAAGCGGAAGATAAAAGAAAATACTAAACGAGAAAAATTAATGCAGGTAGGCGTATGGTCAAAACCTCTACAGTGGCTATAATTATTGTAGTTTTAATCGTGGTCGTAGTAGCGTACGCTTCAATTAATAGGGAAACGCAGCTACCGAAAGAGAATAATATGCTAAGGGCAATTCAAATCTCCGACACCAACTCTCTTGATGTCGACCGCACGAAGATGGATCAGGCTATGCAAATTTTAGCCCTCACACAGGACACCCTCATGACCTACGATTGGAACATGAATTATATCCCATTGCTGGCGGAAAGCTGGGAGATCGGCGAGAATGGACTCTACATAGACTGGCACCTAAGGCATGACGTGACGTTCCACTCGGGGACACCATTGGACGCAAACGCTGTGGCGTATAGCATTAGAAGGGCTGGACAACCATGGTCTGTTCAGTCGGATACTGTAAAAAACATCTTAGCTGTGGAGGTGCTCGACCAGTATACTGTAAGGGTACACCTGAAGCAATGGGATAGATGGCTGTACGATTGGTTCGCCGAGACTTCGAGTTCAATAGTGTCTCCTGCGCTAGGCGATGACCCGGCCTACGGCGTGAGTAAGTTCGATGGAACAGGCCCGTTCAAAGTTAAAGAATGGGTGCGGGATACGAGGACTATTTTGGTGAGGAACGAAGACTACAAGTGGGGTCCCTCCATCTATAACAATAGAGGCCCCGCGCATCTTAGCGAAATAGACATTGAAATTGATCCAAACAGTCTCACCTCGGAGGATAAATTTTTTACAGGTCAGGTGGACATGATGATAGGTTTTTCACCCCGCCCTGCGATGATAATAAAGTTGAAGTCGGATCCAAACGTTAATCCTAATTTCACTTACCCGCGCTCGTCCATGGCCTGGATTGGCTTCACCGCAAGCTCGCTCTCCCCGGAGATCCAGCAGGGCCTGAAGTCTGGTCGCCCCATTCCCGCTAACCATCCGAAGTCACCGCTCGATGATGACAAACCATGGATAGATCTCGGAGGAGGTGTAATGACTCCAGATAACACTAATAAAGGTCTGATGGTCAGACGGGCACTCCTATACGCCACCGACAGGGAGAACATGCTTCTGTATGGGGGGTGGGAGAACCTGGGCAAGATAGCATACGGCCCGCTCACGAGCCTGATGTGGGGATACAATCCTGCTGTTGAGAACATGTATCCTTATGACTCTGAGATGGCTAAGAGCCTGCTCGCTCAGGCTGGTTACCCTGGAGGAAGCTCCACAAATATGGTTCTCCATATCACGGGCTACACCGCAAGTGGTAATTCAACCTACGTGGCAGAACTTGTAGAGTTGAAGCAAATGTGGAAGCAGGTCGGGGTAGACCTCGAGATTCAAGAACTAGCATTCGACGATATCGAGACCAAAATTGCCCAGGATGCAGTCGACATATTCACAGGGGGTTATACTTGGCCCAACGCTGACATGCTCTGGTGGTATTGGCACACAATCCGGGTGCCCCCGAGCCCTAACAGATTTTGGTGGGGTAATGCGTATACTGATGAGGTAATAGATAACACGTTTTCGTATGACGACAACGTTGCTTTTAAGGCAATTCAGGATGCCCAAGTGCTGATCATGGAGGATGCAATGTATCTGCCGGTAGTCGAGCGACCGTTCCTCTTGGCCATGAAAAATGATATCAAAGGCCTTAGGGTGCATCCATTGAGTAACTTTATCTGGAAGCAACTCGATACTTACATTGAGTAGTAAGGCATGCATAATTTTTGACGATAATTTTAGCACAATGTTTGACCACAATTTTAATATATCAACGAGATTTTGATTAATTAATTGGGGGCATGGATGCAATTAAGGTTTCCGGGAGGCATGTACGGGTTTATAATAAAAAGGCTGCTGTTCCTTATCCCTATATTTTTTGCGGTGACCATAGTAGTTTTCCTGCTTCTTCCTCTCACGGGTGACCCAGCAAGGCAGGTTTTATCGGGGCAGGGCAGGATGGATGTAACTCCAGAGTTACTCGATAACATAAGTCATCAATATGGTTTTAGTAGGCCCCTTTACATTCAATATCTAAGATATCTAACCGGCTATCCTCCAGCCGATCCCAGTCAGGGCGAGAATGCCCTAGTGATACCTAAGGGCTTGCTGAGGGGAGACCTTGGATGGTCCTACACCCGGTCCAGGCCTGTTTTGGGTCTTATAGCTGGTGCACTCCCGCAAACACTTTTGCTGACCTTCACTGCATTCGTGATTTCGCTGGCAATTGGAGTTTTGATAGGGATAATCTCAGCATTGAGGCGGAAGACGTATGTGGATTATACATTTATGGGGGGCGCTATTTTTGGCGTATCGATGCCTTTCTTCTGGCAGGGGATGATGATGATATTGATATTTGTGATCTGGTTGGGATGGTTTCCCGTACCAACCGCAGGGCAACATGGCCTGATGTATCTGATTTTACCAGCTGTCACGCTTGCAACTCATGAGTCAGCCTCCCTTGCTCGAATGACAAGATCGAGCATGTTGGACGTGCTCAGGCAAGATTACGTAAGGACGGCGAGGGCGAAGGGATTACGGGAGAGGGCAGTGGTCTATAAGCATGCGCTGAAGAACGCTTTCATCCCAATTGCAACCTTGCTGTTCTTGCGGCTCCCCTTCCTGTTTGGGGGGACGGTTATAATGGAGATCTTATTTTCGTGGCCTGGCATGGGAAGGCTCCTAGTAACGGCGATGGGAGCAGCTGGCTCTCCTGCTAAAGACTGGTTCATAGTCCAAGGGGGGGTCTTGATGTTTTTGGTGCTAGCTATATTCGCGAACCTCCTCGCCGACATCATGTACGCCTACCTCAATCCAAAAATAAGGTACGGAGAGGGTGGATAAAATGTTGGATAGAGTCCGTAATTTCCTCGCAAAAATCAATCGGAGAATATCGGGAGCAATTTATAAAATGTTGTATAGGGTACGTGATTTCCAAAGGGGGATACGGCGGTCTCCAGCTTTCCGGTACCTAAGGCGAGACATAAGGGCGAAGATCGGTGGTGTTATCGTGTTGTTGGTGGTTTTTACCGCAATCTTCGCAGGCTTCATAGCTCGGCATGACCCCACGGAACACAATAATGAATTAAGATTTCAGGGACCGAGCTGGAACTACCCTTTTGGGACCGATGACAAAGGCAGGGACATCTTCAGTCGGGTAGTCTATGGTGCTAGAACCGCATTATTAATAGGAACTTTGCTTGTCGTGGTGCAGACAACGATAGGTCTCCCGCTGGGATTATTGGCGGGCTACCGGGGAGGAAACGTTGATAATCTGATAATGAGGCTTGTGGATGCTGTGCTCGCTATGCCGGGTTTGATAATAGCGCTTGCGTTCGTCGCCGTTTTTGGTCCCGGCATCTACAAGGTGGTACTCGCATTGGCGGTAACCGGATGGGCTGGGTACGCCAGGCTCATGCGAGGCCAGACGTTAGCGATCAAAGAGGAACCTTACATCGAAGCCGCGAGGGCGATAGGGGAAAAGGATAGGAATATAATTTTCCGTTATGTATTACCCAATGCTATATCGCCGTTGATAGTTATGGTGACGATGACCTTTCCTGCGGCGATATTACTGTCTTCATCAATGAGTTTCCTCGGATTGGGAGTACAGCCCCCTGCCCCAGATTGGGGATACGATTTAAACGCTTACAGAATATACATGGCAGATCCGTGGCCGGTGCCTTTAATGTCTATTCTCCCAGGTATAGTCATGGTGCTAACAATCTTTGGATTCAATTTCTTTGGTGATGCGCTGAGGGACGCATACGACCCAAGACTGAGGGAGTAGTCAATGTCAGAGGCGCTTTTGAAAGTGCAGGGCCTGAAGACATATTTCCTCCTCGAGAGGGGCGTGGTTAAAGCAGTTGATGGAGTGGACTTCGAGATGAAAAAGGGAGAAATCCTTGGCGTGGTCGGTGAAACTGGTTGTGGAAAAAGCGTCACGGCTCTGTCTATTATGAGGTTGATTTATAGCCCGGGCAAGATCGTTGAGGGTAAGGTCATCTTCGAGGGCGAGGACCTGCTAAAGAAAAGTAGTGAGGAAATGAGGAGGATACGGGGGACCAAGATAGCAATGATATTCCAAGATCCCCACACCTCTCTCGATCCTGTCTTCACCATAGGTTCCCAGATAGCGGAGCCGATTGAGTTACATCAAGTCGAAGAGCAACACTTGATAAGTGCCGAGGAGGTACCCAAAAAGGTAATAGAGATGCTCAAGCTCGTCGGGATACCTGACCCAGAGCAGAGGGTTACTGAATATCCACACCAGTTTAGTGGAGGAATGAAGCAGCGAGCGATGATCGGCATGATGGTATCCTGTAACCCTTCCATGCTAATTGCGGACGAGCCCACTACTGCTGTAGATGTGACCATACAGGCACAAATCTTAGACTTGATGAGGGAGTTAAGGCGGAAGCTAGGCACATCTATTTTGATCATCACCCACAATCTAGGGTTAATCGTAGAAATGTGCGATAGGGTGGCGGTCATGTACGCAGGGAACATAGTGGAGCAGGCAGACACCCTAACCCTGTTCGAGAATCCGGCGCATCCTTATGCAAGAGCCCTGCTCGCGGCGGTCCCGAAGGTTGGAGTGGAAAGAAGGGATCTTGAAACCATACCAGGAATGGTTCCGAGCCTCATCCACCCTCCACCTGGTTGCAAGTTCCACCCAAGATGTCCTCACGCCATGGATGTCTGCAGAAAGAAGTTTCCAGAGACGGTCGAGGTCGGGAAGGGGCACTTGGTGAACTGCCATCTGTATTGTAAAGGTGCGGGAGGTGCAGATTGAATGTTTGTTGCCTTGACACTAATTACATCCAGTTTGTCATCTCCGGCATTGGCAAAAAAACCTAAGAATGAATTAAAATTGGTCGAGAAAAATGCCAAAATTCCCGAGGAGCATATTATAGAACTCAGGGATCTAAAAAAGTATTTTGAAACGAAGAGTGGTATATTCGCACGGGAAAAGAAGTGGGTTCACGCCGTTGACAACGTGAGCTTTTACATACGAAGGGGAGAAACCTTCGGGCTGGTTGGCGAAAGTGGATCTGGTAAGACAACGGTAGGGAAGCTCATGTTGGGGCTAATAAGACCCACGGCTGGCGAGATTTATTTCAAAGGGCGTAACCTTACGGAGTTTGGAAAAGAAGAGTTACGGAAGCTCAGGAAGAGTATAGGAATTATTTATCAACACCCACAATCCTCACTAAACCCAAGGATGACGGTTCATACCTTACTCAGCAGGCCGATCGATATTTACAAAATTGCAGAGGGTGAGAAGAAGGAGGAGCTAATTTTAAGGGTTCTTGATGAGGTTGGTCTCGAGCCTCAACAACTCGATAGATACCCGCACGAGTTCAGCGGCGGTCAGCAGCAGAGGATCGCCATCGGCAGGGTACTTGTCCTTAACCCTGAGTTCGTCGTACTAGACGAGCCGACATCAGCCCTTGACGTGTCGGTCCAGGCCCACATTCTAAACCTACTTGGCGAGCTACAGAGAAAGTTCGGCTTCACCTACCTTATCATCTCTCATGATCTAAACATAGTCGAGCACATGAGCGACAGGATAGGCGTTATGTACGTGGGTAAAATATCTGAGCTTGCGGACAAGAAGGAGATTCGCGATAACCCCCTTCATCCTTACACGCGGGCGCTGCTCGCTGCCGTTCCGATCGCTGATCCAAGGCATAAACATACCAGCAGCGTTCTGAAGGGAGAGGTTCCTAGCACGATAAACCCCCCTCCGGGCTGCAGGTTTCACCCGAGATGCCCGTTTGCGAAGCCGATATGCAGGGAAATGGAACCGGAGTTCAAGGATGTCGGTGGCGGCCATTACGTGTCGTGTCATTTCGTCGAGAGCCTGAACCATCGGTGGCCTTCATTAACCTGATTTTACTTGCGTAGAGGTTGTTGCCAAAAGTATCAACTGCGACGACTAAAGGACCGAAATCCTGAACGCGGAGCACCCAGAGAGCTTCCGCGTCGCCCAGATCCCGCCAAAATATTTTTTGAACCTCCTTGATCGCCTGCCCAGCTAGCACACCAGCCCCACCTGTGAACGCCAGGTATACGCAACCCAATCGAGCGAGCGCACCTGCTGTATCCTCGCTCAAGCCTCCCTTGCCGACCAGAGCTCGTACCCCTGTTCGCTCGATGAACTCGGCCTGCATCGAATCTAGTCTTGCGCTGGTCGTAGGGCCAGCGGATAAGATATTCCAACCATTTTTATTTTTTATCGCAAGTGGTCCACTATGATAGACTATTCCGCCGCGAAGGTAGAGCGGCAACCTTTTTCCGGTGCGTAGAAGTTCAAGGGCCCTTGCGTATGCCTTATCCCTGGCGGTCACCATTTGACCTGTGATACTGACGACATCACAGACTTTCAGTTGTCTGACCTGCTTCTCGCTCAACGGAGACAGAAGTTGTTTTTTCATCACAAGTTGTTTTTTCATTTTAAGGCACACCTACACGCATGCGATCTCCGACGAGCTTGGCTGAAGCCCTGCGCGCTGCCCAACATTGGAGGTTGATCGCGACAGGTAGGCTGGCCGTATGGCATGAAGCTTTCTCGATGTGGACCCCCAGCACGGTAGTCTTTCCACCCAAGCCCATCGGCCCTATTCCGAGTTCGTTGGCGGCTCTGGTGAAGCGGTGCTCGAGCCTAGCAAGTTGCATGTCTTTATTAGGTTCATCGAGCGGCCGCAGCAGGGCCTTTTTGGCGAGTAGACAAGCGACTTCCGTCGATCCTCCAATGCCGACGCCGACTATTGTTGGAGGGCAAGGCTGACCTCCGGCTTCTCCAATGGTCAGCAGTACTGCGCGCTCGATTAATTCGCCTTCGGAGGGCCTGAGCATGTATAACCTACTCCAGTTCTCAGCACCAGCGCCCTTCACTAGCAGATCGATTTGTAACCGTTTACCGCGTACGAGCTCTATGTGGACTGCGGGCATGCCGTCGCCGACATTTGTTTTTGTGTTAACGCGGCTAAGGGGGTCGACGAGGTTTGCGCGGAGAGGTATCGACAGCGTCGCTTCCTTCACCGCTTTCCTTAACCCCGCGATGGGATCGAAATCGAGCTTAAGGTCGTTGCCCAATTTTACAAAAAAAATTGGGGTGCCCGTATCTTGGCAAATGGGCGCGCTTAGTTTTCTTGCGAGTTCGAGGTTCTTCAGCATGCACTCAAACTGCAATATTGCAACTTTGTCGCGCTCGCGCCGCCTACATTTTTCAAGCGCTTCGATCACATCCTTTGGTAGGGTCGTTGCAGCTCGCCTTAGCATTTCAACTATTGTCCGCCGAAACTCGGTTTCTGATAACATGTGATCGATTTTGGTTAGATTCGATACAATAAAAGCCCCTTGGGTTTATTGTAAAACATGCGCCTGATCGACGAGACGACTGGTAATATCCTTGCGAGCAGGGTTGAGTTAGCCGATACCTTCTGGAAGCGTTTTCGGGGCCTAATGTTCAGGCGCAGATTCCCGAAGGGTAGTGCGCTGCTTTTCACTCCACCGAAACCAGGTCGTTACGGCATTCACATGTTTTTCGTAAGGTTTCCCATAGATCTGCTCTACCTCGACTCAAGATTTGTGGTGGTTGAACTTCGCAAGGATTTCAGACCTTGGCGCATGCACAGGCCGAAGGCGATCGCAAATTATCTCATCGAATTGCCCGAGGGCACAATATTGCGTTCAAATGTTGAAATTGGACATAAAGTTACACTACAGTAAAACATAAATTAAGTAAAATCAACCGAAGTCTGGGGTTGGAGCCGAGTTTCGGGGGTGACATCGGAGTGGTAGACTGATGGAGATCCCTGAAGCAGTAGCGGCGATGGCGGCCCGTCTGGCGTCTGAGATAAACGCAGATGCTATACTAGCGTTGACGGAAAATGGTGAAGCTTGCGATTTAGTTTTTAAGAAAAGCTTTGGCGGGTCTTTTGTCAGGAGAGCGACCGGTATACAAAAAAGAAAAATAAAGTTCGTCGTGGCAACACCGGATCACGAAACTTATGAAAAATTGAACAAACACTCACAGGCAAAGGTGATCAAGCTCTCCGTTCGCGCACCAACTAGAGTTTGTCAGGTTCAGCACGCTATTTGTCGCGGCATTCGGGAGGGCGTCCTATGGCCTGGGGAACTCGTGGTATGTATGGTTGGAGATGGTTTTCTGGGTGACGCGGATATGGTCCTCGTTCATCGCGTCACGGGATCTGAATCCACGGTGGCGGAGATAATTGAATCAAACCCTGTGCTGGCATCTATAGTCGAGATAGCGATGGAGCTTGGCCGGAATGGCTACCATGGCGAACCCGTGGGCACTGCATTCATGATAGGGGACATCAAGTCGGTATTGAAACGTTCGAGGCAACTCATACCAAATCCATTCAGAGGACACCCAGATATTTTCGTCTCAGACAAAAAGGACAGGGAGATCATCAAGAGGTTCGCTTACCTCGATGGTGCATTCATCATAGACGATAACGGGCACATGATGACTGCGGGCCGCTATCTGGATGCGAACATTGAGACTGATATTCCGCTTGGCTTCGGTACTCGACACAGGGCCGTTGCGGCAATGACCGCCGCAACCAAGACGACAGGGATAACAGTTTCTGGGGAGGATGGCATGGTGAGAGTTTTCAGGGGAGGAGAGCAGGTGGCGAAAATCGACCCGAAGAGCAAGATGTTGATGGAGGCCCTTGTGGAGTGAGCAAGGATTAAGTCCTTGTGTACTCGAGCGCTTTTGATAAATCTTCTTTTAATCTAAATTTTCGTCTAAAGTATTTCAAGACGTTAAAGACATCACGCTCCAGCAGTTCCTGCGCGTTGCGGTGGCTTGTCGGAACCCACTGAGGCCAGTCGATGATCAACACCTCCCCGCTCGGCTTGATTAGGATATTGTGTTCGCTAAGATCAGCATGCACGACGCCGAGATTGTAAGAGCGTTTGATATTCTCGAGCACATCCTCAAGCACAGCTTTTGGGTCGGCTATGTCTGTAACTTTTGCTAGTTCGACGCCGTCTATTAATCCCATAACGATAACATGACGATCAGCCGCGATTGGCCTCGGCACGGAGACTTGAGGATAAAGCTTCTCTAATGCTTTGAATTCTCGCGCGGTAGCCGATATCGAGGCTTGTATCCAGCCGTGTTTGGGCGTGTACTGGCGAAGCCGTCCCACGCGGGTGAAACTAGTGCGCCCCAGGCGGTTGAACTTGACCGCGACCTTCTCGCCATCTGGCATGAGAGCGTCGTAGATGTCGGCCTCCTTCCCGATTCCGAGCGGCGTGCCGAATGCCTGCAGAACATTTTGCGCGACAAGCTTTTGCAGAGCAAGAACATCATGTCCAGCTGGCGTGAGCTTGTAGCCGACGTATCCCACGGTCTGCCTCGTTATCAGCCTGAATTTGTTGAGCTTTCTCAGGACGTAGTCCACATCCTTAGCTGTGAATCCGCTCAGAGCGGGAAGCTTGTTTACTGGTACGAACTCGTAGCGTCGCATCCATCGCTCCATTGCGGCAAGCATTTTGAAGTCCTTTTGTTGCAACTCCTTAAACACTCGTATTGCATGCAGAATCATGGTCTCTAAATGTTTTATGTCCCATGACTAAATCAATTTAGTTGATGATACAATGCGCTACGCAACTTTGGCCGAGGCTTTTGATAAGCTTGAAAAGACGTCAGCATATCTTGAGAAAAATGATATCATCGTTGGCATATTGAAAAAAACCCCAGTTGATGAGATGGAGAGGGTCGTCCTACTACTTTTGGGCAAACCTTTTCCCGCTTACGTTTCGAAGGAGACCGGCGTCGGGCTGCAACAGCTCAAAAAGGCCGTGGCTCAGGCCTCAGGATATTCAATTTCCGAGGTGGATAAACTCATGAGGCAGGTCGGAGATCTCGGTGAGGTGACTCGACAACTTCTAAGTAAGAAAAAACAGGTGACGCTTTTTGCTGAGACCCTGACTGTAAAAAAAGTCTTCGAAAATATTAAGGCGTTGCCTGATATCACTGGCGGGGGTTCGGTAGATCGGAAGATAGCGTCCATCGCGGAACTCTTGAGCAGTTCAACTCCTTCAGAGGCAAAGTATATCGCCCGAAGTGTTTTGGGTGACCTGAGGATAGGAGTGGCTGAGGGGCGGCTTAGGGATGCAATTGCAAGTGCATTTGGAGTTACTCCCGAGATTGTCGAGCACGCATACATGCTAACAACGGACTATGCGCTGGTTGCGAAAGCGGCTGCAGCCGGGAGGGAGAAGGGGCTAAAGAAGCTTGGGCTAGAGATAGGGCATCCAGTCAATCCGATGCTGGCCCAGCGCGCTGAGGGCATCGATGAAATAATGGAGCGCATGGGCGGCAAAGCGGCATATGAGATAAAGCTCGATGGGATCAGGATCCAAGCTCATAAAGATCGGGATGAGTTGATTTTGTTCACGCGTCGGATGGAGGATTACACAAACATGTTTCCTGATCTAGTTGGGCCTCTCTGCCAAGCGCTCAGGGCTAAGCAAGCGATAGTCGACGGCGAGCTAGTTGCCATTGACATGAAAACCAAGAAACCCATGCCTTTCCAGGAGGTTCTAAAGAGGCGCCGAAAATACGAGATCAAGGAGGCCATTGAGCAGATCCCGGTTGAGATTCACCTGTTCGATGTGTTGATGATCGATGGTAAAAGCCTGCTCGACGAGCCGTACACGAAGCGAAGGGCGGAGCTTGAGAAGATGGTTAAGCCGACGCCAGGTAAGGTCATGGTGGTAGAACAAATTGTCAGCGACAAGGCAGGAGAGATCAAGGCGTTCATGGATAAGTCGCTGGCGATGGGGCATGAGGGGCTGGTGGCGAAGGACTTAAAGTCCAATTATCGCGCCGGTAGACGGGAGTTCGTTTGGCTTAAGCTAAAACCGACAATGGATACCCTTGACCTGGTGGTCGTTGGCGGATTGTACGGTAGGGGCAAGCGGGCTGGCTACTTCGGTAGCTACATCTTGGCAGCGCGGGACGAGGACGATGGGAGATTCAAGACCGTGACAAAATGTGGGTCAGGATATACAGATGAGAACTTGAAAGAACTCACCAAGATGTTTAAAAAAATTCAAATAGATAAACCTCATGAGGACGTCGATATCGAGATCGAATGTGATGCATATTTTGAGCCCAAGGTCGTCTTTGAAATTGCTTGGGAGGAAATTCAGATAAGTCCGGCCGAGAAACACACTGGGCGGTATGGACTTCGTTTTCCGCGATTCGTTAGGATCAGGGAGGATCGAAGGCCAGAAGAAATAAGCAGTGTTCAAGAAATCGCTGAAATACATGAGATGCAGGAGAGAAGAAAGGCAAAGGTAAGATAAATTTTAGTCAATTTTACTTATTAGTCGAGCTTGGTAGATATCTGATTTTCAAACTCATTTAGAAAATCTTGGAGCTTCACTTCATCAACTTGCGCTCCACAGGCGACAGCGTGTCCGCCGCCCTCTCCACCGACCGACTTAGCTGCTTCTCGAATGGCATTCGCCAAATCCAAACCCTTCAGGAACAACAGCTTCGAACATCGCGCTGAAATCCTGACAACACCCCGCTCTCGGAAGATGCCCGCGATAGGTTTGTATGGATCACACGTTCGATGTCCAAGCGCTAGGCTCGCGATTGTACCAATAAAAGTCTCCTTGGTAACTCCCGTGGCGTCGAAGTATTGAAGGTAGCCCTTGGGCGTGCGCTTTAGCCCTTCCTGCTCCACGAATCCCATCCCCTCGGCTATGCAGCGTCGATGGTATCGTAGCAAGTTGAGCATCGTCCTGTAGTACACCCCCCGATCTCCCTTGGCGATTTCGAAGCCGATCAAAGGCTGTTCGTGGCGGGCAGTGGAGTTTATGCAAGTGGAGAATTCATCGGCATCTTGAAGAGGCGATCGCGCATTTTCCCCAAGAATGGTGTAAGCTTCGCCAATTATCAGCCCAGGAACGTATTGCACCAGTTCCTTGGGTACATGCATATAGGCCCTCGATATCAGCTCTGTCGCAAGCTTCTGCTTCTCTTCGTTAGTGAGGTCGACTGGGGTCCGCCAGCCGCGTTCGCTTCTGTAAGGTATTCCTAGGTCCTTGAGAAGGGATACGCAGCCGGCAACTGAGCTACTGACGCCAGGAATTGGAGGGTCTGTGAACGATTCGAGTGCCTTGAAGATGGGCCTTGTATGGCGGCCATAGAGGAGGAGGTCCGTTTTGTACTCCAAAACCCCGGCATCGGAGGCATTTTGGGCTATTTTCCTGTTGAAGCCCCGCAATTTTCCCCACGCGTTTTGAATATCGCCGACCGCGCCCACTATAGCCATGGCTGATAGATCCTTGTTTGCGGCGTCCAACTCTCTTGAGATTAAGTAGGACATACCGGAGCCGCATATCTCGGTGGCGCCGTCCAGGCCCTGGTGATGGGCATTTAGGTGGATGAGCTCAGGCCAGCCATCCCCCTTTTCCGGCTTATGGTGGTCGGCGATGATGATGTCGCTCCCCTCAAATTTTTCGCTGAGATTTTTCAACTGTGAGCTGCCTAGGTCTGTGAAGATAGTTAGGTCGACTGGCTCAAGCCGTTGCACTACATCGCGGTACAGCATATGGACGAACTTCACGTGATGTTTGGCGTTCAGCCTGTCTAACGATTTTGAAATTATCGCGGCCGCGCAGACGCCATCGGCATCCATGTGCGAGATGATCTGAATGGAATCGTTGCGATGTTCTCTGATTAGTTGAGCAGCATCTTGGAATGAACTAAGCATTCAATACCCTCAATCAAAAATCATATAGCGTAGTTGCTATTTAAGTCGTGGCGCAAAAAAATCAGGGGGAATCTGCGTGCGGACTATAGAGCTTCGAGGGAAATGCGTCGTGATCATCGACCAGAGTAGGCTGCCGCAGGAACTAAAATTTGTGAGGTGCAATAACGTCGACGATATCGTTCACGCTATAAAGACAATGCAGATAAGGGGGGCACCAGTGCTTGGGGTTGCGGCCGCGATGGTTCTCGCTGTAACCGCCATCCACAGCAGGGCCCGCAGCACGAAGGTCTT
>Ga0315282_10004563_pt1 | contig 24048 bp, 19 predicted proteins | sample YL17G07_20_MG_FD_203693 | JGI IMG/M metagenome (GOLD analysis project Ga0315282, IMG submission 203693) | Sediment microbial communities from Yellowstone Lake, YNP, Wyoming, USA - YL17G07_20 | ecosystem: Environmental > Aquatic > Freshwater > Lake > Sediment | place: USA: Wyoming | collected... | reverse complement strand
GCACCTTAAGCACCAGCACAGCGTGGCCTGTCAGCTCAAACTGGACGACATGCTTTCGGTAAGTGGCCAGTTTATCCGCCTGGACATCCAGCTAATGGACGAGGGTAAAAAGAAGATGCGGATCCAGCTACACACCCTGATCGAATCGGGCACAGAGGCCAGCGTACTTTGGGCCAATAAGCTGGAGATTGGCAGCAGCTTGAATATGCCGATCATCTCCGGCAACGAGACTCTTGCTAACACTCCCGCCACTATTCAGGCAGTCACCAAAACCATTGAGGCGTTACATCCCATTCCCCGACCCCGGCGGAAACGGGTCCTGTCCGCAGCTAAGTCCGTAGGACATGAACAGGGTTGACCCAAGATTAGCCGATATGTTAGTTTCAACATATAATTAATTCGATGCCTCAGCAGCGAGCCCGAATCAACCATCAAATCAGAGTGCCCCAAGTGCTCCTCATTGATGAAAACAGTGTCCGTGTCGGCGTGATTCCCACCAGCGAGGCACTAAAGAGAGCTTTCAGCGCCGAACTCGATCTAGTCGAGGTCGCTGCCAACTTGCACCCCCCCGTGTGCAAGATCATGGACTTTGGCAAATACCAGTACGAACAGGCCAAGTCCTTGGCCTCCCAGCGCAAAGGTCAGAAGAGCCATGAGGAAAAAGAGATGCGGCTGGGACTTAAGATCGATGACCACGATTTACAAACTAAGGCCAAACGGGTAGATTTATTCATTGGTAAGGGTCACAAGGTCAGAATCACCGTGGTCTTCCGCGGTCGCGAGATCACTCATCGGGAGCTGGGGCAGGAGGTGTTGGAGAGGTTTCTTAAATCCCTCACCACCCCCTACCGGGTCGATAAGGCCGCTATGTTCCAGGGTAAACAACTGATCACCATCCTCACTCCTAAATAAGATGCCCAAGATCAAAACTCACAAAACCGCCACTAAAAGGTTCCGCCTAACCAAGGGCGGAAAGTTGCGTCGGCGGCACGCTGCCCAAGCCCACAAATTGGAAAAGAAATCATCCAACCGTAAGCGGTCTTACCGCGTAGCCCAGGGCGTCGCCCAGGCAGATATCAATCGAGTGCGTAAGATGATCGGAGCGTAATATGGCTAGAATTAAACGGGGCATCCTCGTCCAGAAGAAACACCGCAAACTGAAGCGATCGGTCAAGGGCTTTCGGACCGGCCGGCGCAAGTCGGTGAAGTTGGCGCGGCAGGCGGCCATGAAAGCCATGAGCTACGCCTATCATGATCGCAAGAAAAAGAAGACCGTGATGCGTTCCTTGTGGATCGTGCGGATCAACGCCGCCTTGCAACCGCTAGGGCTAAGCTACAGCAAATTCATGGCCAAAATGAAAGCCGCCAAGATAGAGATCGATCGTAAGGTCTTGGCCCAGCTGGCCTATGCCCATCCTGACGTATTCAAGGCCTTGGTCGAACGCCTGGGTTAGATACCTACTATAACTATTAAAACCACCGGCACCTCGCCGGTGGTTTTAATACCCTATCAGTACCTACTTGATCAAGAAGAATAGCCAGATGCCGATGACGCAGCTGACCAGCCCAGCGAACATCAGCCACCCCGTTGACTTGGTCACGGCCTTGGCCGTCCCCGAGATCGAGCCCGGCAGCCACAGCAACCACAGCCCCTTGAGCAGGGTCAGCCACCCCAGCAGTGGCAGCACCCAGAGAGTCCCCTGCCACACTGGAGGGTAAGTCACGCCCACAACGACCAGCCCCAGGATAGTGGTCCAGATCCCAAAGCTAAAAATCGCCCACGGTTCATTAACCACCTGCAGCAGCAGCTTAGCCAGCGCCTTGGGACGCAGCAGTAGCGTCACGCCGATGGCTACCAACAGTCCGGCGTAGACCAATGTAATCAGGCCGAATCTATCCATAGCGTCTCCTCCATAAATTAATAAATAAATTTGATTTGAATATCCTTTATCCGTTAACCCCTCGGCCGACCTACTGGTGATAGATCGAGCGCGTGAGCACCTGGTCCTGCTTAAACGCGCCAGAGAACCAAGTAAGATAGCGGTCAGAGGCCTTATCCTGGAAGCTAAGATCAGAACTTAGATTCACCCGGCTGATAAAGTCGGTGCGAGCTAATCCGGGTTGCTTCTGCACTAATAGCCGGTACTGCGGATGTGCCGTGGTTACATCGATCCGAAATGGCAGCACATACTCCATCTCCACTGTGCTACTATCCTGCGGCTTGGTAGTCAGCCAAAAACCGATCACGGTCTTCCCATCCGAGACGCTGGTATCAATTTGCGTCCCCGGATCGTAGCCGGTAAGTTTGATAACTCGGGCTCCCGCCGAAAGATAGACCCGCAGATAGTTTTTGCTGATCCCGTCGGGAAACTCACCCGTGCCGGTATGGTGATAGGTCAGTTTAAGATAATCGGTCACAGTGCCGTTACCGTTAATGGTAGCCTGATGCGCAAATTCGCGGGTCAGCGATTCGCTGCTCTTGTTACCGCCCAGATTGGACTCCACCATATAGAGGTAGTCATCGGTCGGCCCAGCCTCCCAAATCTCGCCGCTGAAACCGACGGTATGGACCACATCTTCCAGCTGCGAATCAGCCAGATAGACTATCAGATCCTTATTCGCTAACCGCTGTAACAGACTCTGGCCGATCTGGCCTAATTCCTTTTCGTTAGCGTTAAATAGCTGGTCCATAAAGAGAGGGGCAAAGTTAACTAACAGTTGTTTGGGGTTATAACTGCTCTGCGCGTCGATCTCAATATGTTGTTGGACTTTCTCAACAAAGTTATTAGCGTCCAGGGTAATCCCAAATTCGGGAACGTAGACGGGGCCAACTACTCCCAAGAGGTCAGTGATGATGCCCGGATTGGCGGTGATCACACCATCAACGGTACCTCCGCCGGCTTGCTCATACAGTTTCTGGATAGTACGAACTGCCGTGGGCAGATTAGGTTCCCAGTTAGCATCGCGCACTCCATAGTAAGAGGTTACGGCTTTAAGCGGCCCAGGCAGTTCTACGTCGTTATTCATATTCTGCCCATCCAAACGTTGGGTGGTATCAACAAAGATGCTCTCTAACTTTCCCTGATACATCTCCACCAACACGTAGCTGCCAATAAATCCGCCCGTGGCTCGTAGTTCATTAGGGTTTTGGTTTAAGACAAGGTAGTAGCGGGGGTGAGTGAAACCCAGGGCATCCGGCAGCCGCTGAGCCAACACCGAAGCGATCTCCACGCCCTGCTTGAATTTTTGGGCACCGGTTCTGGCCTGGCCGATCAGCTGCGCATATTTAGGATCCAACCCGGCCAGGCTGATCTGACCTAAGATGCCGGTGGCCGATTCCACATCCGCCACTGCCCCATTGATAGTAGTAGAGTTATTCAAGAGCAGTTTGCCTACTTCGTAGCCCATGTTTTGGACAGTATTTCCTTTTGCCCCTAACCCCTGCCAGTACTGCATCAGCGGTATCAGCACCGTAATTATATTGGTCCCCGCCCTCGCCAAGTAGTGGCCGCTCAACAGCACTTCCTGCCCCTGCAGTAATTCTGACCGCGGGAGTGATAGACCAGCCATCAAGATATGCTGCTGGCCCAAATCCTCAAATTCATTCAGCCCCGCGGTAAAATTTTTATCCGCCAGTTTGAAGTTGCGCAGCGCCCCTTCAAGATCCAACTGTTTTAAGGCATCGGCCGCTTTCTGTAACTGCCCGGCCGCCGCCTCACCGCGATGCATAATACTGGATTTTAAATATTCCCCGTTCACTTGCAAGGCTGTCCCCAGCGCGTAGATCAGTCCAGCGATAACGATCAATAGTGTCCAGCGCAAAAGCCCGATCCAGACCTTGGGCTGTTCGGCCACTTTAAATTCGAGGTCGAGCACCTTTTCCGCAGCGGCCGCTCCCCCCTGGTTCACTCTCCAGTCCTGATGCCAGATGATCTGTGGCCGCGCCAACCTAACCTCCCTCCCTTCACCCGAGCGAGATTTGCGTTTGAGGTAGTAGTAGCGTTTAGTGTCCCCCATTGAGAAAAACGTTGAGAGTCTGTTCGGCAGCTTTAGTCCAGCTGAATTTTTTGGCTTGGAGTTTTCCTTTGGTAGTTAAATTGTGGGGATACGATGCGTGGGTCAAAATCTTATTGAGCGCCTGATCAAAAGCGGTTTGATCGGTTGGGTCGATCAGCGCCGCTGCGCCGCCGGCCACCTCGGGCAGTGCCGAAACGTTGGAGGTAATTACTGGACAACCGGCAGCAAAGGCCTCGATCACCGGCAGGCCAAAGCCTTCATAGAGCGAGGGAAAAACAAATACTTTGGCTTGATATAACAGAGCAATCTTTTCCATTTCCGTCACCTGCCCGGTAAAGATAACCGATTTCCTCAACTTAAGATTGTTAACCTCTTCATAGATGCTCTCGGCCAACCAACTTTTTCCGCCCGAGATCACCAGCTTCATCTTATCAAATTGTGGTTGCGCTTTGATGTAAGCAAGCCCCCGGATGACCATCGGCAGATTTTTTCTGGGCTCGATGCTACCAACGTAATAAATAAAATCCTGATTGAGCTTAAATTTTTTCTGCACATTTCTCTGTAATCTTAAAGACGGCTGCCGAAAGTAGATATCGTCCACCCCTTCATAGACCACTTGCACTTTCTTAGCATCCACCCCGTAGATCCGCACCAAGTCATCTTTGGTGCTCTGAGAGACGGCAATGATCTTATCAGCCCGCCGAGCGAGATAAGGATAACCCATCTGCCACTGCCACAACCGCGATTGCCAAGTATAGAACTGAGGAAATATTTCCGGGATCAGATCATGAAAGGTTATCACCAACCGACACCGGGAGCCTAGGGGGAGCAGGCGCGGGAACGGCAGCCACATCAGGTCTAATCCACCGCAGATCTTATCCACTTTGGGCCAATCCAATGGCTTCCACACGGCGTGCAGCAGAAGCGGAAAATTGATCCAGCGAAGCGTTTTGACCTCCACATTGCCTTGCTTTAGGAAGGGGGCCTCCTTCAGCAGGGTCTTGAACTTATCATCCAGGTCGCGGTAAGACACGTAAAACAGCACATACGTGTTGTGATGATCGGATGCCAATAGATGCTCCAAGATCTTGAGGGTGTACTGTTCTACCCCGCTGCGTTTACCGGTCAACAACCCTCGGATATCAACGCCGATGCGCATAGACTTTTTGATAGTAGTTAAGCAACAGGACAAAGAAGACACCGATGATCAAAGTGATCAATCCGGCCAATACCCCGTTAAATTCCGGGTGGCGAACGACCTTACTAACCGCCACGTCGCCCCGGTAAGCAGAGTACTGCGTCATTTGGCCGGAGTGATTGTAACGGTCAAGCTCTCGCTGGAGCACGCCATCAGCCAATAACAATCCTTGTTTGGCGGCGTCGGACCGGGGGCCGATAACTTGAAGGGCAAACGTCTGCATCGATAGATGGGGCAGATCAGAAAGATACGTCCCCGGGTATCTCTGGTTTAGCTCCTCTCGGGTAGGGGCGACCAGCACCCACGAGCGTACAACGTCGATAAATAGATTAGCTGCCTGGATATCGATGTAAGCCAGCTGCGTTCCGGTAGTTTTCGGCGCCACCGTATACACGGCACTGGCTTCCCACTCTGGGCTACTGTCCGTCAGTTTAAACCCGGCTAAACCAGCCGCCAACGCTAAAATCACTACTAAAGATAAGCTAAGTTTCACTTTTACCCCTGCATCTTTAAATACTCTTCATAAAATTGGCTGACAAAATTTTTGATCTTGCGCCGAAATATCGACGTGTCAAATTTAAGCGCATGCTCGCGGATGGCAGCGGGATGCCAGGTGGTTTTGCTATGCTGCTTCACGGCGGCCACCAACGCGGCAGAGGTTTGTTCATCAAAGAAGATACCCGTCTTACCTTCCACAACAGTTTCGGTCGCTCCCCCGGCGCGGTAAGCGATCACTGGTCGGCCAGCCGCCATTGCCTCTAAGGGCACAATGCCAAAATCTTCCTCCCCCGGAAAGATCAGCGCCTGACAGCGGGACATCAGCCGGGCAACCTCGCTATCTCCCACCTTGCCCAGGAACTCAATATTGCGCTTGGCCTTGAGCATCCCCTGTTTTAAGGTAGGGCCGGTCCCTACTATCTTAAGAGGCCAACCCAGTCGGTTAAACGCTTCTATGGCGATATCGGTACGCTTGTAACCGGTCTGCCTTCCCACTATCAAATAATAGTCGTCTATCTCTCGGCTGATATTAAACCGGTGCACATCCACCGGCGGGTAGATCACGGTGGAGTTGGCTTCATAGTATTTACTGATGCGCGCGGCCGTGGTCTTAGAGTTAGCGATGAACACATCCACCCGGTCAGCCGCCACCCGGTCCCACAGCCTTAACTTGTGGATCAGTTTCGGCATGATCCACCTGACAATCGGGTTGAGCGGACCGTATTCGGGGTGTTCTAAATAGTAGTGATAGTGACTCCAATAGTATCGGGTAGGGGTGTGGCAGTAGCAAATGTGCAAAGTCGCAGGTAGGGTAATCACTCCTTTGGCCTCAGCCGAGGCGGAGCTGATGACAATATCGTAGTCATCCAAATTAAACTCTTCGAAAGCCCGGGGGCGCAGATGCGGCCAGAGCTGGTGTTTGATGCCTAATGGCATCCTCTGCAGCCAACTAACGTAAACCTGCCTCTCCTTTAGCTCTGGAAATATCCGGGGCTTAAATACCGAGGTATAGATATCCGCGTTGGGAAACAGATCCGCCAAAGTCAGTACCACCCGCTCCGCCCCGCCCCGGTTAGTCAACCAGTCGGCTACGATCGCGATTTTGAGATCTTCCAGTTTCTTCATTTAATAAGCGCCTTTGCCGATAATAACTATCAAAATAGTTTTCAGGATCAGTTGAATATCCAGCCATAAAGACCAGTGTTCAATATAGTACATATCCAATTTTAGATACTCTTCGAACGAGGCATCGCTTCTGCCCGACACCTGCCACGGGCCAGTCATACCCGGCTTCACTAACAGCCGGCGAAACTGCTGATGATCGTACTGGGCCACCTCATCGAGCAGCGGTGGCCGCGGCCCCACCAAACTCATCTCGCCGTCCAGCACGTTAAATAATTGGGGTAGCTCATCTAAACTGGTGCGGCGGATGAACTTACCTGCGCGAGTTACCCGCGGATCATCTTTGACCTTGAACAGCAGACCCGCCCCCTCGTTGCGCGTGCGTTTTAGTTCCTCGCGTAATGCTTCTGCCGCTTCTCCGCCGTATTTACTGCCGGTGGAGAGATGAGTATACATCGAACGAAACTTATAAAAGTTAAACTCTTTTCCCAGCTGCCCCGGTCGCTTTTGAACGTACAAGGCAGGGCCGGCTGAATCCAATCGCACCAACAGCGCGACAGCCCACAGAATGGGGGCAAAGATGATCAGAGAGATAGCCGCAACTATAAGGTCAAACCCGCGTTTAATAATTCTCCCCCAGCCATCCAGCGGCGTCGGCCGCAGTTCAATTAAGGGATGCCCCATCACCGTATCGGTTAGAGCGTGAGCAGAATATAGCTCGGCCAAACTGGGGACGTACCGGAACCGAATGCCATGCCGTTCGCAAAAATTGATCAATGCTAAATTCATCTCCAAAGATAACCCCACCGCCACGATCACCTCGTCAGTGCGTCCGGAATCGATCAACTGGGCCGGAGATGAGTTAGCCAGTTCCGATTCGGCGATATATCTAACTTCGGCCAAGCGGCGGATGTAGAACTCCCCTAACTCCCTTCCCGCCGAATTCGCACCGATGATGATCACATGATGCCGGATCACGCCGCTGGCCTTAAGGGCGCGCTGAAGACCAAGCAGCAGTAACCGCCCCAGCCAGACCAAGACCAGGGCTAACGCCCAGGCGTAAGCGGCAATCAGGCGGGAGAAAAAGGCTTCTTTCAGACCAAACAGGATAATGATAAATACTGCCAAGCTGACCGATACCCCAATAAACACCCGGTTCCAGACCTGCAGTGGGCTATAGTAAGGCCCCAGACCGTACATCCCCGTTAGGGCAAAGACCACCAGCCAGGCAGCGGCGACTATCAGGATCAGGTGAAAGTAGTTGGGCAGGGGCATCACGTAGCCAGCCGGAGGGGTCAGCCACCCCTGGAGGCGGACCCAGTAGGCCAGGAGAAAAGCCAATACGACCATCACAAAATCGATGGGCAGCTGGAGAAAAGTAAATAAAAGCTGAAACCTTCTCACAAGTCGGGATTAAACGCTAAGCCCATTATATCTGAAACTAAAAAATCTCTTTATGGAAAGAGATTTTTTACGCTGTCTGCAAGTTATAAGCCGAGTTCTGTCCCCCGATCACTCGGGGGGACGACCATCTATCTAGCCCGTCTGTTGCCAGCCGGGTCAAGCGTTGGGATCCCGGTCAGCCCACCTTAATCTTCGGTGTTAACAGCTGACATCAGGCCCACCCCAACTTGCACCGGATAGGGTTTACCGGGACACTCCGCTCACACGGAGGCCTCGCAGGTGGCATGGACGCAAATCATCAGGTTTGGCCTAAATCCTCGCACTCATTACCTTTCACCCCGCGACTTTTCACCTTTAGCCCCGACTGGTCGGGGTTATCATTGTCTCTGTGGCACTTTCCCTAGGGTTGCCCCCGGTTTCTGTTAGAAACTATCCAGATTAATTTAAGGTGCTCGGACTTTCCTCCCTGCCTTGCGGCACGGTAGTCGCCTGCTTACAGACAGCGCTGCTAGTATACTCCGAAAGATCACCTCTAGCAAGAGTCATTTCAGGGGTAGCACATTGATTAAATGGCCAATTTATGCTATAATTAAAGCGTGGAAGGTAACCTCAAACCGTTTCTCATAGCGATTGCCGGAGGGACAGGCTCCGGCAAAACCTATGTGGCCAAGAAGCTGCAGGCGATCGATCCGGCACGGATTTCAATTGTGTCGCACGATAACTATTACCACGACCATAGTGAGATTCCCATCGCCGATCGCAAGAAGCTGAACTACGATGAGCCATCGGCGCTGGATAACAATCTATTTGTTGAACAGTTAAAACAGCTTAAGCGGGGTATCAGCGTGGATATGCCCCAGTATGATTTCGCCACTCACACCAGAAAACCTGCAACAGTGGCTTTCAGCCCCACTCCGGTGATAATCATCGAAGGTATCTTGATCCTGACGGACGCCGACATCCGCGACTTATTTGATCTAAAGATCTTTGTTGATGTCGATGCGGATATCCGTTTAGCCCGTCGCTTACAGCGCGATGTAGGAGAGCGCGACCGAAACTTCCAGGAATCCATAAATCAGTATCTGACCTCGGCGCAGCCGATGTACGATCTCTACGTGGAACCGGGCAAGGATCATGCCGATTTGGTCATTCAGAACAACGGCACAGAAGCGGAGTTAGCTAATGCTATTACCACGATCGAAGCGAGAATCCGCGAGGTGCTTGGCAAGTGCCGATAACACCAGTAATATCGTAATTGCTACTGGGACCCATAGCTCAGTTGGCTAGAGCGTCCCCTTGACGTGGGGAAGGTCAGAGGTTCGAGCCCTCTTGGGTCCACCATATAAAATTAACACCCATATCTACGGGTGATAATTTTTGTATTGGCTTATGTTGGGGCTCGAACCATGAGAATTTGTACAATGGCCTGGATTGAAACGCCGCTTGACAGAAGAAAGCGGTTTCTATAGCATAAATCTTGTCTGGCTATGGGGACTCAACCGGCTCCCATGACTGGTGTTCATTTTTTTCATTATCATCAGCAAACCACCCCCATCTCTCGCTCCTAAGCCGGGAGTCTGAACTCTGCACTAATGTATCCCTTTAGCCCGGCAGGGATGCAGGAGGTGGGCCTCTTTCCGAGCCAAAGGCTTACAAGCCGGAGGCCACATAGAGGTCGGCGGTTTGCAGAGCATCGTGGTACGAGACAACTTGGAGGGCATATGCCACTTAAGCTTCCTTGTACCACCCCTTGGTAAGTACCTCGGTCAGTACGCGAACAGAGGCGACTTAGACTCTGGCGTCGTTGCTCACGGTTTCCTGTCAACAGGAAGAGTCAGCGACGATGCACAAAGAACGACTAACAGGGTTGGATCCTGCAAGCGCAGTGGTCACCTGCCTTCGGGCAGGGGTCGCTAATCTCAAACTGGCGGCTTCGGCCAGCCGGGCACTGTGAAAAATGCACTTGCAACTTGCAGCGCCTTAATCCCCGGGAGTCCAATCTGTCCGCGTCCTAACTAAGGCCTAACCAAGGGAAACCAGCCCCCCAAAGCATGCACCAAGATACCGCGGCCGCCTATCACCTCGATGGGACAGCCAATTCACCACATCGGTGAGGTAACACGGTTCAACATGCGGCGGGGGGCGCCTTTTATATTTCCCCAAAAATCCCCTACAATAGAGCTATGGCAAAACGACAGAGAATAAAGAAAATCGATAAACACTCCGCGCTGTCGACCGTCCGCCACTCGGCCAGCCACATCTTGGCGGAGGCGGTGCTTAATCTCTACCCCGAAACTAAATTGGGGTTTGGACCGGCCACCGAGGATGGCTTTTACTATGATTTTGAATTCAAGCGGCCACTAACCGAGGCGGATCTACCGAAAATTGAGGCGGAGATGATCCGACTTGTAGGCCTCGGCCGCGCCTTTAAGCGCAGCGAAAAAACTATCGCCGAAGCGCTCAAGTGGGCCAGTAAAAATGACCAGCCCTACAAAGCCGATCTGATTCGCCGGTTAAAGGACAAGGGCGAGAAAAAAGTATCATTCTATACCTCCGGTGGCTTTACCGACCTCTGCGAGGGACCTCACATCAAAAAAGCTAGCGAGATCGGTGCGTTCAAGTTGCTTAATCTCGCTGGCGCCTACTGGCACGGCGACGAAAAAAATCCGCAGCTTACTCGCATCTACGGCACGGCTTTCGCTACTAAAAAAGAGTTGGATGATTATTTGGTGATGTTGGAGGAGGCCAAAAAAAGAGACCACCGCCGCTTAGGCAAAGAGTTGGAACTGTTTGCCTTTGATGATGATGTAGGGCCCGGCCTGCCGCTCTGGTTGCCCAAAGGCACCGCCGTTATTGAAGAGCTGGAAAAACTAGCCAAAACTACCGAAGCCGAGGCAGGCTACCTCCGTGTCCGCTCACCGCATATCGCCAAAGAATCGCTGTACAAAACCTCCGGCCACCTCCCCTACTACGAAGAGACGATGTATCCGCCGATGGAGTTGGAGGGGACTCGCTACTATCTCAAGGCGATGAACTGTCCGCACCACCATAAGATCTTTGCGGCGGTGCCCCGGAGCTATCGCGATCTTCCCTTGAGGTTGGCCGAGTACGGCACCTGCTACCGCTACGAAAAATCCGGTGAGCTGATGGGCTTGCTTAGATCGCGAATGCTATCGATGAACGACGCCCATATCTACTGCACTAAAGCCCAGTTCGCGGAGGAGTTCAAGGCAGTCAATGCGATGTATCTGAAATACTTTAAACTATTTGGGATCAATAAATACGTAATGCGCTTCTCCACACACGATCCCAAAAATCTGGGAAAGAAGTACGTGGATGAGCCAAAACTGTGGAAAGAGACGGAGGACTTGGTCCGTCGGGTGCTGAAAGAATCTAAGATCCCTTACGTCGAAGTGGCGGACGAGGCAGCTTTCTACGGTCCCAAGATCGACGTGGAAGTGTGGAGCGCGATCGGCCGAGAATTCTCTCTGGCTACTAATCAGGTGGATTTCGCGGTGCCCAAACGTTTCGGATTAACCTACACTAACGAAAAAGGAGCCCCGGAAACCCCGCTGTGCATCCATCGGGCCCCTCTGGGCACCCACGAACGGATGATCGGATTTTTGATCGAACACTACGCCGGCGCCTTTCCGTTCTGGCTGGCCCCGGTGCAGGCGATAATTGCACCGATCAGCGATAAGCAAAACAAGTACGCCAACAAAGTGCTCGAGCAACTAAAAGCAGCTGGGGTTAGAGCCGAACTGGACGATCGCAATGAATCTTTGGGCCGTAAGGTCCGCGACGCCCAAACGGGGAAGGTGCCGATGGTGTTAATTATCGGCCCGAAAGAAGTTGAGTCAAAGTCGGTTACTTTGCGCGATCGGGATAAAGGCGATCTGGGTAGCTTATCGCTTCCAAAAACTATTACACACCTACTTGCTCTAACCCGGCGGCCGGATTAACCCGACCAATCCCCACCTTCTGATTGCAGGAAGTCACCTCTTGAATCTCCCTTTCGCTATACGGTCGCATACCAGAGGCGGTCTTGGCGCTACCCAAGCCCAGCTCAAAATCCCCCATCTGTTTTTTGATGTCAGCGATGTCGAGATGAGCTACTACCGGATGCCCATCTAACAATGAACGGACCTGACCGGTTTCATTCAGTAGATCCCGGAGAGCACGGTAACGCTGTCTCCAGGCATCCATAGGACGAGCATTCATAAAATATTCATTGGCGGCTTCCAACCGAGAGCGGATCTCATAAGCGGCATCATCAGGATCCTCCGTCTGTTGAAAGTGCCGTTCATAGGCATCAGCTAATTCGACCAGAGTGGGGCCGAACATATCGGTGACCCCTCGTTCCCGATAGCCCTTCAGCGCCTGCAAGATCATATCTATCGATGAGGCACTAACCAAGCGCTCTGGGCTTCCCTCACTGCTTCCGCCAAACTGCTCTCTCATAACTTATAATGATACTATAAGGCCTGGGATTGTGAAGACGAAGGATCGCGATAACCCAGATAGACACGCTCGGCGGCGGGATGTAAAGTTCTCCCGCCGGCATCGCCCAACCGACAATCGCAAAAGTGTGCGGTTGCTCGAACGACTGTCCTCACGGACCAAGACAAAATGAAAATCAAGCCCAAGGTGATCGTGATTTTGGGACCGACCTCCTCCGGTAAAACGGAGATGTCTATTAAATTGGCCAAACAGTGGAATGGAGTGATCATCTCGGCTGACTCCCGCCAGTTCTACCGGGGGATGAATATCGCCACAGCCAAAACCACCAAAGAGCAACAGCAGGGCATCCCCCACTACATGATCGATATTGCTAACCCCGACCAGGATTTTAACTTGAGTCTGTATCAGACCACCGTCTATAATCTGCTCCACACCATCAACCGCTGGAACTGGATTAGACCCCGAAAGGTAGTGCCATTTATTGTGGGCGGCACCGGCCTATACATCCAGGCGATCGTGGACGGTTACCAGCTGCCGCGTGTAGCGCCCAACCTAAAGTTGCGGGAGATCTCGGAGAAAAAATCGATCACCGCGCTGGCCCGCGAGTTAAAGAAACTGGACCCCAAAACCACGGTCGATCTAAAAAACAAGCGCCGGGTGGTCCGGGCCATCGAGGTGCTAAGATCGGGAGGTAAATTGGAGAATAAGTTCGTGCCGCCCAACTTTGATTTTTTGCAGATCGGCATCCGACGCCCCCCGGACGAATTGAACCAGAGCATCCATCAAAAGATCCAGCAGATGCATAAACAGGGGGTGGTAAAAGAGGCCAAAGATCTATTGGCCAAGGGCTACGATTTTGGTAAGCCGGCTTTCTCGGCGCTGGGCTATCAGCACATCCGCGATTATCTTAAAGGAAAGTTCTCGCTCGCCAAAGCCCTGGAACTAATGGAGAGCGATACCAAAAAGTTCGCCAAACGGCAGCTGACCTGGTTTAAACGGGACAAACGAATTCACTGGGTCAGTACCCTCAAGGAGGCGGAAAAACTGGTCGCCGATTTTCTTAAGCGCTAACGCCGGGGTAGCGGTGTTCTATGGATGTAACCAACGCGGGAATATTTTCCTTGCAGCAGGTTAAGCTTAACCCGGAACAGATCCCGGAGCGTGCGCAGGGCCTCCCGACCGGTGCGAACTTTGCTTTCCATATCGTTATACCAATTGATCCCCACTTCCTTAAAGCGGTAACCCAGATGTTGGGCGATCACTAACGCCTCAAAATCGAAACCAAACCGAGTAAGCCGCACATTAGCGAAGATATTCTGGCCAGCGTTGCGTTCAAAGAGTTTAAAGCCGCACTGGGTATCCCAAATACCGGGGACAGCCAAAAAGCGGATGAGCAAGTTACTGCCTCGGCTTAGCAGGATGCGCGGGAGCGACTGGGGAATGTGAATCCTCGCCCCCGGGCAGTGGCGCGAGCCGATAATAATAGGATACTCTTTGATATAAGGCAGTAGTTTGTCCAGCTGCTCGATGGGGGTAGCGTTGTCCGCATCGGTAAATAAAATGTGCTGGCCGCGGGCCGCCAGAACACCCTGGCGCACCACCGCTCCCTTACCCCTGTTGGCCGGGTTAGTAATCAGCTTCAGCTGCGGCCAGCCTTCGGCAATAATGTCCACCACCGGACGAGTGGTATCCGTACTGCCATCGTCCACCACCAAGACCTCATAGGTATACTGCTGCGCATCCAAGAACTTCCGCATCTTGGCTAACGTCCGGCCAATGCGACGCTCTTCGTTGTAGGCAGGGATGACAACCGATAGAAAGGTAGGTTCCATTACTTATGAGCGACAAAGAAAATATTGGTGACGGCGGGGTACAGCTTAATTCTACCGAATTTGGTAGCTAAAAGCTCCCGCAACTCCCCCACTCGCATCTCATTATGGAAGGGCTCCCGGATGGGATAGTGCTTAGTATGGGAGTGGTAGGTAATACTTAGGAAGCGAAACTTCCAAAACAATGATTCCATCGGCACCGAACCCACCAGTACGCCATCGGGTTTAAGCACCCGATGGATCTCCGCCACCACCCGCTCCGGATAGATCAAATGCTCCAAAACCTCGGCTGCCACCACCAGGTCAAAACTGGCTTCGGGGTAAGGTATCCCCTGCTCTAGATCGCAGAGTGCCCCTTTAGCGGCCGGCGCATATTTGGGCAGGCGGGCCAAATTCCGCGGATTAATATCCAATCCGAGCGAGCCGGGCGGGAGGTGCCTTAAGATCAAGCCGGTGCCGCAACCCACGTCTAAAGCCACCGGATGGTTTCTAACATAGGGTCGCAGCAGCCGGACCAGCCACCACTCCCGGTACTTGTGAAGCAAGCTTTCTGGCCCCCGCCACCTATCAGCTGTATCGGTCCAATCGTAGGTCTCTACTTCTTTATAGTACCGGCGGGTAAGCGCTCCATACTCATCCCAACTTAAATGGTCTGGCTTGCTCCTTTGGATCCGCCGCTTATAGTTGGGTTCAGTCACGCTGTTTAAAGATAACGAATTTATAAGTTAGGTAGCTACAGATGGTAAAGACCACAGCCGATACCACCTTAGCCAAATTATATTGCCACCAGTAGGGCCATTCGGGGAACCAGCCAATGAGCAGCTGGGTACCAAAATGCACTAACACATCATAGATAGCGATCCAGATTATATTGACCGCCACAAATAATGGTAGCTGTTTAAGGTGATTCGGCCGTCTATCGCTAAACGTCCAGTACTTATGCCAGATGTAGCCGTTAGTGATGGCTAAGGCGGCCGACAGGGTATTGGCCGGCACTAACGGCCAATGAAAAAGCTGGACCAATAAATTGAGCATCCCGATATCGATCGTAGCGTTGCTCAAGCCCACTATCATATATCTAATAATTTGCCGCATCATATCTTACGAGCTAATACGATCACGCTGCTGCCAAATGGCAAGCTGATGGATTTAATGAGGGCAGCTTCCAGCCGGCCTAAGAGAATTAATAATGAGTTGATCATAGGCGGGGCGGGATTATAGCCGGTGCCTCGCTGCAGTCCTCGCGCCAGTAATCGCTGCAACACAAAGATCGGGAAGGTGAACATAAAAAGATAGGAACTCATTATGATGGTAAATCCCGCCTGCCGCAGCAGTGCCACCAGCTGGGGGCGGGTGTACCGCCGATAATGAGATAGGGCCCGATCGTGCGGACCGAATAACCATTGGTAGGCCGGCACGGAGACCATAAGATATCCTCCGTTCTTCAGCACCCGGTGCCACTCGCGCAGGGCTGCCGCGTCATCCGGCAGGTGCTCCAATAGATCAAAAGTGGTAATCATATCCTGGCTGTCGGCTGGATAAGCCAGCGCCAGGGCGTCCCCAATTTGGGTCTTACCGTACCGGCCAGCCAACTTGATCGCCATCGGATTAAGATCGACACCCGTCACTTCTCCCCACCCCCTTAGCAGCTGCAGATTAATTCCGGCTCCGCACCCTACGTCCAAAATCCGGCGCTCTGGTTGAGGTGGTAGCCAGCGCTGAAAAACAGCGCGCCAAACATTCCTCCGGCTGACATGCCACCAGTAAAACTTCTCTTGCTCCCCCATTAGAGTGATAGCGGCCTCTTTCACGGCGGTTAGATAGTGGTAAGGGTGAGTACCCCCCCAGTATAGTCCCCCGTGGCTGGCGCGTTTCTAATTTCGATGGTTGGCAGCATAGTAAAGCCACCTAAACCCTGATAACCGCTGCCTGAAACGGTGATGACCGTTACCGGATTAGTCATCGCCTCGCCAGTGTTACCGGACATCCCCGTAGTGGGCGCATCGTACAACGGCGTGATATCTGTAGTATATGATATCCAATACATATCACTCCCGGTGATCTGATCACCGCCGGAGGTCAAATTAGCTGTCACTTCAACTGAGCAGGTCCAGCCGCTGCTGTTCCCCCCTCCATCAAGGCCTCGGTTATCTCGATTAGTAATCTCTTCTCCTCCCACAAAGGTGTAGCTATGATAGCCCCCCTCTCCCAGTGGCCAAGTACCCAAAAACACCGCGCTGGGCGAGCCGACAGTCAAGGCGAAAATTCCCATCCGTAAAGTCGAATTGCTTTTGCCGGATTCGGGCGAGATAGCTGCCGCCAATACTTGGTCGTACAACCTAAAGATGTGGACCTGACCGGCCGCGGCATTATAGGCCTCAACACAGTATTCGAACTCTACAACCGTGTCCGCCGGGTGATCCGAGTTGCTGGGGCTATTTGAACTGCTTTCGTTAAAGATACCCGTGCTGGTGGTGCTGGAATCGGTCAGCAGAACTGACGGCAAAACCCCGTTATCATCCCCACCACCGTTATAGTAGCGCCAGACCGAGCTGCTACCAGTCGCCCCCACATCGATCCAGTTAGAGATATCCGTAGTGAACTGCAGCTTCTTGCGGCTATCGTTCTCGGCGGCTCCGCCCGTGTTGCTGATATTGATGCGAAGTTTCAACCGTGTGTTCTTGCCCATCTCATCGATGGGCGGAGCGGTATTCTCTGCTGCATAGGCGGTACCGGGGGTAACATCTTCTTCGTCGGCGTACCAACGCCAGTTGCGAGTCAGAGGTTTATAGACCGGGGCAGTATATTGAGCCAAGACCAGGGTAGCGTACTCGGGAGTATGGTCAACATTGGCTCCGAGCTGGATGGTAACGCTATGGGTATGAGAGGAGGTAGAGGCCGGCACGCGAGAGGGGGTGTTGTCCACGTTGACGACGGTGCCGACCGGCTGACCGGTGGTCACAACCACATTAATGTGGCTGTGAGTAGAGCTGCCGCCGGTGCCTAACGTCCCGCTGCCCTTCCCCTTCAGGAACCTGTCTTTATAGATGCCTCCGGCATCGGACACTACCGACCAAGCCGAACCAACCGAGGTGCTGGTGAAGCCGGCGATCATTCCCGTGGGGAAAGGAGCGGAGATGGTAGCGGTAGCCCGGCCGAACACCACCTCCCGATAGGGCGGCTCGATGCTGGGACCGTCGGTCACCGCGACGCTACTCGCAGAATGACTGTGAGTAGGGGAAGCAAAAGTAGATAAGCTGGCGCTGACAGTGGTGGAAGCGTTAGTGGCAGCCAAACCGCTGGCGACCCCGTGGGTAGGAGTGCTGTTCCCGCCGGTGGCGGTAGTGGAAGAGCCGCGCAGGAATTGGGAGTTTTGGGTAGTATATATCTCCCAGTTGGTGCTCATTGAAGTCGTCTCAAACAGCAGGATCCCCCCTTGGGGAATGGTGGCCGGCACCCCGCCGGCGGTGTAGCGATAGACCAGCAGGGAGTTGTAGGCTGGAAGATTAAAGTCAGCAGTGATGGAACTGCTAGCGAGCGAGCCGTGAGTATGGACCTGGTTACCGGGGGTGGCTGTACCGGTGCCCTTGTTGTCGGCGTTGAGAGCAACGGTTTCTGGCACTTCTGACACATAGGTCAGCGAGTGAGTGTGAGTGGCGCTCCCAGCCTGGGTACCGTAGCTATTAGAGCCGTAGACGTAGCGGTTGTAGAAAGTATCCGTCGTATAACAGGACACACAGGTCCACCCGGTCGGCGCCGAGAGCGGGCTGTTCGAATCAACAAACATCAGCAGATCCGGATCGGTAGCTCGCGCCGCCGGAACCTTAAAAGTAAGCGGCGCGAAATTGCTCACGCTGGTGAACAAACTGATAACTAACACCCATAATAGGTAGCTAGTCAGCCAATTTTTGTGTCTGCGAATAAATCTCCCCACCCTTACAGAATACAACATCTCGTCCCATTCATAACTCCCCTTACTCCCCTCTTATCTTAAGAGGGGATAATTATTTTATCCTCCCCTTAAGGTAAGGGGAGGATGGGAGGGGTTATATTTTTATAACTCCCCTCAATCCCCTCTTACTTTAAGAGGGGAAGTGGTCGATTTGATTTTTTCGTAAACCCCTTCAGAATTGGTTAATACCTCATTATTCCAAAACCGTAACACTACTATATTCTCTTGGCGTAAATCACTGGTGCGCCGAAGATCATGCTCACTTTCCAGATATTGGCCACCATCTACTTCCACTGCCAATCTAACCTTAGGACAATAAAAATCTACAATGTAGTTGCCAACACTATACTGTCTAAAGAATTTTAGCCCTTCCATCTGTTGATGGCGCAGCATCTGCCACAGTTTGTTCTCCGCATCGGTTTGAGAGTTGCGCAATGATCGACGCTTTATCTTGAGGCCTGGATTATTGTAGTGATGGGTTATAACTCCCCTTACTCCCCTCTTATCTTAAGAGGGGAAAGATTATTGTTTATCTTAGATTACGAGTTTGTTTAGGTGATCGTAAACGTCAATGTGCCGGTATACTGGCCGGCGTACTGCATATTGTAGACGCGGATCTCCGGCAGCACCTCAAACCCGCCGTGGCCATTCCTGCTCGAGGCGGAGAAAGAAGTAACCGTTACTGCACTGCTCATATAGCTTCCAGTATTACCGCTCATCCCGTCAGTGGGGGCAGCGTACAGCTTGGTCACGTCCGTGGTGTAAGAGACCCAATAGATGCTGCTCGGCACGATCTGGTAGCCGCCAGAAGTAAGGGTGGTTATACCGGCAGTAAGGGTCCAACCATCAGCCATCACCCCCCGGTTATCTCGCATAGTTTCCTTCTCGCCACTGGTAAATTTATGAACATGGGGAGGGGGATTGCCCAAAGTAAAATCGCCCAAAGCGACGGCAGTGGGGCCTATTAAGCTTAGATCGAAGGCGGTGGCCGTGGTCAGCTTAGGGTAGCATTTGCCAGAGGCCAACGGGATAGCCGCCGCCAGCACCTGGTCATACAACTGGAAATAGTAGGAGGTGCTAACGGTGGCACCGTCGTATATCTCAAAAGCATACTCTAATTCCAAGGTAGCGCTGGCGGTATGATCCGACTCGCTCGGGCTATTGGAGTTGCTTTCATTATGGATCCCTTTCTGGGTAGTGCCGGTAAGCACCTGGGTGGAGACTACCACATTATCATTGCCCCCGCTGATATCGGTAGTATAGACAAAGGGAGTAGAGCCACTGCCCGCTCCCCCCTCCGCTATATTCGTCCAGGTAGACTGGTCCGTTGACCATTGAAGCTTTTTGCGGCTGTCATTCTCTCCCACCCCTACCGTTTCGGTGATGTTTATACGTAGCTTTAAAGGAATACGCTTACCCATCTCCACCTGCGGAGGTTCGTTGGGCGTACCGTTCGTGGTCTCATTAGCATAAGGCGTAGCTAGCACCTCATCTTCTTCATCGGCGTACCAGCGCCAGTTGTTCATCTGGGGGGCGTAGGGAAGAGAGTACTGCGCCAGTATCAGGTCAGTGTACAGGGGGGTATGATCCACGTTGGCCCCCAGCTGGATGGTAACTCCGCTGTGGGTGTGGGTAGTAAGCGAGCCGGCGCCATTAAGTGGCGAGACATCATAGTTAGCCGAGCCCACTGCTGTCCCGGTAGTGACATCAACATTAGCATGGCTGTGGGTTAAAGCCCCGGCGGAGGTCAGCACCCCCGATGAATCACCCATAAGAAATAGGTTGTTGTACTTTTGGGATGCGCCAGACACTACCGTCCAGCTACCCGCAAAGATGGTGCTGGAGAAACCGGCGATCATGTTGTTGGGAAAGGAGGTAATGGCGGCGGTAGCCCGCTGGAAAACCACCTCATAGTAGGGGGGTATGATGCTGGGCCCATCGGTGGCAACACCGGCGCCCGCGCCATGGGTATGGATGACGGTAGCTCGGGCAGTGGCGGCAGCTCCGGCTACCAGTTGGCCACTGCCAGCACCCAGACCGGAGGCCACGGAGTGGGTGGGGGTATTATTGCCGCCGTTGGCAGTCGCACCATTCCCCCATAGCAACTTGGCATCTTGGGCAGCGTAAAGTTCCCAGTTGCCGCTTATGGTGGCAGTTTCAAACAGCAGGATGGTGTTATCAGGGAGGGTAGTGGGAATACCGAGGGTGTATCTTAAGACCGCCAGTGAACGGTAGGCCGGCAGGTTGTTGTCAGCAGTGATGGATTGACCGGATAAAGCGCTGTGGGTGTGGGTCTGGGCAGAGATAGTGGTGCCGGTGGCGTTCTTGTCGAAGGTGCTGCCAGTGTCGCTGGTGGTGCCACTGTCCACAAAGGTCAGGGTGTGGGTATGAGTGGCAGCGCCGCTCTGGGCACCGTAAGTGGCGCCACCCCGAACATAGCGCTGGTAGAAGATATCTGGGAACGTGCCAAGGCTGGTATCCGAGATGATTTCCCAGTTAGTTGGCGGACCGCCCCCCAAATCGCCATAGTCCATAAAGATAATCATATCATTGGCGGTGGCGCGGGCTGGTTGGCGCAGTTTGGGCAACTCCAGAGTTACCCACAAACAATTCACGATCAATATAAAGATCATGAAGTAGCTAAGTATGGGCATCTTTTTTCGAACCCAGATGCTCATTGGTTGGCCGCCCTCCTTATTTACGCCTCTTATTTTTGGTCTTGGGCGATCTTTTGGCTGGTGATTCAGTTGGTTTCTTGGTGGCCCTTTTCGGTTTAGTTGCTGCCTTGCGCTTGAGGGGCACTAACATCTCCTGACCAGCTCTTAAGCGATATGGCGGCCTTAAGTCATTCAGCCGAATGATCTCCTCCATGCTTACGCCGGCAAATTCGGCCACATCTTTAATGGTGTCGCCGCGCTCCGTGATAACCGATTCAGTGGCTACCATCGGCGCGGTCACTACCCCTTTTGTCATTCCGAGACCCCTGCCCTTTTTCATGTCATTGCGAGCGAAGCGCGGCAATCCCGCAGGTTGCGAGCGAAGCGCGGCAATCTTAGAGATTGCTTCGTCGCCCTCTGTGCTCCTCGCAATGACGGCACGGCGGCGGAAACGGATCTTGCCTAATAATCTACCCGCAAACTTTATATCGGTCAGCCAGACCCGCCGGCTCTCTCTTAAGAGCTGCTCGTTCCAATCGCGACCCATCGCCAGGCGTTCGACTTTGGTCATCTTACCCTGCGGGATCATTAGCGTGTCCCCAACTGTCAGCTCGTATGGCCATTTGAGCAGGTTAAACTTGGCGATATTTTTGGGATGCACATTATAGTGGCTGGCGATGGAAGTGAGCGTCTCCCCCTTCTTCACCACATGTTTCCTGGTCTTGGTGTTCAAGCGCTGCTGAATAACCAGCCACAGCCATAGGTTGCGCAGGAAGAGAAGCAACAGGATGATGCCTATCACCACTATTATCTGGAACCACGGGAGTACCCAGAACACGTAGCGAACATCAATGTATTCGTCTTTAACGTATTCATTCTTAAAATCGACCTCGCCGTAGTGAATTCTAAAGTCAGCGACGTAGCGGCCGAATTTTGGCCGGTCGCCCTGCCATGGCGCCCGGCTGGTAATGCTGCTGCCGCGCAAGAGGAGGCCGAACTGGGTGCGTGGCTGGGTGCCTAAACTGCCGAAGAGCCCCTTAAGCGAGATATCGGCTTGAGGTTGCAGCTGAACGTTCCCCTTGTTCTGCATCATCAGGATAAAATGTAGCACCCCGCCGATGAACTGATGTTTGATGCTGGTTACTTCCAGTATCCGCTGGATGTCTCCGGGAACGGTCAGATAGACGCGGGCCGCCACGCGAGTGACCACGGAGAGCTGGCTCCCCTTCTTGCTGGCGGTGCTCTCCTCGGGCTTGCGCCACACTACCACCCCGCCGGGGTGACTACCCACATCCGCGCCCTCGGGCACCTTGATAGTCATATCGATGATTTTTCTGGACCGTGGCGGAAGAGATACTTCTTCTTCGCTTAAAGTTGCCCAGGTACCTAGATCTTTGTTCTCGGCCGTACCTCCCACCAGGGTGTAGCCGCCGTCACTGGTGACCGCCCCGTCCAACACCGCCACCAATAGAGTAGTGGCTTTACTGGTGTTGTTAATTAACTCGACTTTGTCTTTGACCTCGATCCCCGGTTCCACTTCATAGACAAACCAGGAGCGCAGGTCGGGATAGTCCTTGGTCCTAGCGGGGAAGATACTCACCCCATCACCTGACACCGCCAACGCGGGCGATAAACTGGACCACGCCAAACCGAGGGCCAGCCCCACAAATAACAACCATCTAAATAAGTTTTTGATTTTGTGCATCGCGCGACTAACGATCTCCCCTACTTATAATAGTATAGCATCAACTTCTCTCGTCATTGCGCCTGCCCGTTGCCACGGGACGCGGCCAGGGAGGGCGATCAGCCCGCGGCAATCTTAGAGATTGCTTCGCTTCGCTCGCAATGACAATTTGCTTAGTCATTGCGCCTGCCCGTTGCCACGGGACGCGGCCAGGGAGGGCGATCAGCCCGTGGCAATCTCGCAGGTTGCAAGCAAGATGCGGCAACCACTTACCCAACGATTTCATTGTACAGATCTGAAAAATCATGATTGTGGGCAAGGACCAACTCTAACTTCTTGCGCCGTGACCCCGCCTTAATCTGCTTTTCGCGGGCAATGGCAGACCCAGGGCAGTCACAAGTTTCATAATAGACTAGTTTGGCCACCCGATACTTTGATGTGAAGGAGCCAGGAATCTGCTGCTTGTGCTCATAAATTCGGCGTACTAGATCGTTGGTTACTCCAGTGTACAAAACAGTATTTTTAGTATTGGTGGCAATATAGACATAGTAGGCCATGGGGAGATTGCTTCGCTTCGCTCGCAATGACTATTCGCGGGTAAAGATGGATGCCAGTTTATCTTGGTAGACCAGTTGCCAGTTGTCCGCATGCGCCGGTAGATACTGGCCAAGCGAACCACCAGTGTAAGTCAGCACCAGATCCACCCCGTAACGGTCCAGAAGCTCCAGCGCGCCGGACTCGGCGTGAGAGATGGTCAGGTAGTCCCGAAATACATTTTGGGTCTTGGTCTGCCAGATGGCCATCCGTCCGTCGATGAACACTTTTTTCTCCGGCAGCTTCCAGATCAGATAGCCCCCCCAGTTATATTCGTTGAACATCCGTCCCGGCAATTGTTCCTGCTTGATGTACTGCGCGGCGGCGTAAGGATAGTTTTGCTGACTGCCCATTAACGCTTCGTTGGTGGACAAGGGGATCACCGCGAAATAACGGTCGTAACCGACGTACCCGACCAATCCCAGTAGAATGAGGATCACCCAGCCAGACCGCAGGTAATAGGAGATGCCGCGAGGAGCCAACACCTCTATCATTTCGGCCAGCAGCGGCAGGGTCACCAGCGGGAACAGTGGCATATTGCGCCAACTGCTAATGGAGAGCAACAGAAAGATGCCGCCAATCCACACTTTAGTCGAATCAACTTTCCTAATGGAGAAAACCAAAAGCAGCAT
>Ga0315282_10004562_pt1 | contig 24048 bp, 23 predicted proteins | sample YL17G07_20_MG_FD_203693 | JGI IMG/M metagenome (GOLD analysis project Ga0315282, IMG submission 203693) | Sediment microbial communities from Yellowstone Lake, YNP, Wyoming, USA - YL17G07_20 | ecosystem: Environmental > Aquatic > Freshwater > Lake > Sediment | place: USA: Wyoming | collected... | reverse complement strand
AAGACACCCGCATCCATCTATAATGATCCCCGATATTTCAGCAGGTATTCAAAAATGCAGACCGTGAGGTGACATTATCCCTGCTAACAAATAGTGACATTAACTCTGCTACTCTACAGCTAAGAAAACGACAATAACGCAGACTATTAACTGAATTGCCATAACCTCTAAAGAGAGCCTAATGGAAATAGCGCTGATGCCACTTATAGAATTGATGGCACTGACTGTGAGAGTTTTTCCATCTACTTTATAAATAATCGCCTCAAATGCAAGATAGAGCAATAATCCTAGAAATGGAATGGCAAGGTTCCTCAAACGTCGATAAAGGAACGCCAAGGGCAGGATACATGCAATGACAACCCAAGGCAATCGACGTTCTCTTTCCAAAGCAAGTCTCTCATCCCTTGCCTCCTTAACCTCCTCCAACAAAGTTGAAAGGTTTATTGCATTCGCCGGGCCAAGCTTTGTCTGATCTAGGCCAAGGAAGCTCCTGTACTTTGCGTATAGATTGCTCTTCTGATGAGCGTTGAGCTCTAACAACTGATTCTTTGTTGCATTATCGATATCCAGTGCCTGTATGAGGGGAAAACCTTGGCAAAGGAGCGGGATAGGCGTTCCTAGGATCACGGAGATCGTCGGTGCGATGTCTGACTGGTTTACAGAACCAAGGGCCATATTCCTAATACATCTTCCGGCAATAATTAATGGCGTTTCCAGTACCTCCCGTTCCCCCCTCCGTGGCCACCCTCATCTCTATGACCGTGATCCGAGGTGATGATGATTACAGACTCGCTGAGGTTAAGATTCTTAAGGATTTCAGAGACATAAACATCGATCTCAGCAGCTGCCTCTCGGTACTGACTACTTGTCCCACCATAAATATGTCCCACGTGATCAAGGTTTGAGAAGTGAACCACTAGGAGGTTGAAATGCCCATTCTGGATAAAATCAAGACAGTGAGTAAGGATATTACTGTCGTCAGCCAAATGCTCCGACTTGTTGTCTATGCTCCGCCCGAACATCTCATTGACAGAGCCGTATCCTACTGAGGCTGTTGTCAGATTCGATCGTTTGGCCTCGTCGAATACACTATCGGGTCCAGGCCCTATGTACAAATTTGTAGTTACGCCGGTGAACTCCTGCCACGCGCCCGTAAATAACACAGCGTCTCCTGGACTTGAGAGTGATGGAAGACCCACCATCGATATGGCGTCTGCTCCGCGGGCTCTTAGAAAGTTGAGAGCATCCATATTATACGACACATCAACTCGCAGTCCATCAACAACCACAACAAGCACATTTCCCACAAGCCTTGGACCATTTCGCCTTTGAGCTGATTCATCTGGCATTTGAGTGAACACAGGTTTATAATCGACAATGCCCCTATAGAAATAGATTGATTGAGCGATGGTGGCAACGCCTAATATTATCAATGCTATGACCCTTGCCTCCATCTCTCGTCCAGTTATTCGAGGCATAGTATAACAATCCGGATTTAGTATTATATAAAAACCTAATCTTCGATGAGCGAATGCCTTAACTATTTTCCTAGGGTTTGAGTGTTATTAATGGTCTACCAATGGTCGCTCGAAGCCTTCCAGAGACATGGAACCTATCCTGTCATGGCCCCTTGAAGATAAGAGTATAAAATTATTAAATCCATGAACGCCTTACAAGGGGGAATTGCTATCCGCAAACACTTCTCTAAGTGCCTCATCGCATGCTCCTATTATTTGCATCTCAGTAGAATCCCGGCAAATAATAAAATCAGAAACAAAGTTAGTTCCACAATTACTCTTGGATGAGTTAGTGTTATCCCCAACATCTCCAAGTTCATGAGACTGTATATAAGAAATCCTAACGGTATTACACTAAGAACGATTAGGATGTTCCCTAGCACGACTTTGTCAAATATGTTTGGTACCATTACTACGCATTGATCTTGGAATGCGATTGCTGTTTCTAATAACTTTTATGTCTCGCGAGTATGACTATGCGTTAGAACTTTTTGTCCTTAAGGGATTATGGCCCTATATCTCCCTCCAGCACCATTTCATGAGAATTAACTCTAACCCCAAGATATGCTATCGGTATCGGGATATTAATCTTAGCCAGACCGATTGGATTCTGATTAGTCGCAGCTGGACCGATTGGATTCTTACCCGAGGCTGGGAACGAATCTTGCTCAATTATCGGAGCCCGATTCGTGAAGCAATCATGGAGAAGGTTGTTAAGCATTTTGGTGATTCCAGGATTGTCATTAACTATCACAACTACGATCGATTCGACAGGTTCCCGGAAGGTTGTTAAGGATCGACGCTTTTGGACCACCGATCTGCGCCAGTGCAGCGCCCAGCAGGCGATGAATATCAGATCGGGGTCTGACTTCCGTAGCTATTGCTGTTCCAACCATGAAAATTACAACCTTTCATTGGATTCGTCTTTATAAGCCAATCAGAGGAGGAGAAAAAGTTATTAATTATTATTTTACACCCGTTACCTTACTTGGAGGATTTAGAGTGTCAGCAATAGAAGCAAAAGTGGATAGAATACCTTGGATTCCCTTACTTCTTGTGATATTGATCTACTGCTTCTTTACGCCAATCTGGGGCTTCATGCTACCTTCTGGGGCTACCGTGTGGTATGGCATAACTAGGTCCGCTTGCCACATGATCCTGATAACGGGCGCTTACCTGCTAATACTCCTGGCTCTGGGGTTGAGATCCCTCAAGCCACTCAAGGAGAGAATAAGTAACTCTACCCTCACGTATCTCTATGCAATAGGTTCGTCCGTTGGCTACATCGGCGTCACCGATGGCTTTCCGATAACGGACTGGTATATTCCGATGCTCAGTGACAGGCTTGTACATCCGGAGTTATCTCAGCAGTTTTGGCCCTGGTTCTGGGCTCCTCCGGCGGCAACTATTCAGCAGATGCTCTCAGGGGGGATCTCGGCTCCTTGGGGAGAATGGCTTCCAACGATCCTCTGGTGGGGGACCCTGTTCGCTGTCTTCGCTGTCTGCACAACGTCCGTGGCGAATATCTTCCGCCGTGCTTGGACCGATGTCGAGAAGGTGCCGTTCCCGCAGACGATGGTAGCACATGAACTCATCAGGCGTGGAACGGCTGAGAAGTCGCTGAAAGAGCGGCTTGGATTGCCATTCTTGGTGGGACTTCTGATAGGCATAGCTTTTGAGTTACCGCTCTTCATGACCTACGCTTTCCCGTGGTTCCCGGACATCTATGGCTGGAGGGCGAATACATGCGGAACTGGCAACTACTGGTCTCCTGCCAGCTCATTCCTGGCGAATATCTTCTTCTTCAGCGATCTCCAGAAACATCCCATCTTCATGGCGGTCTTCTACCTTGCGCCACTGTCGATATCGTTCAACGTCTGGTTCTGGGCGATGGTTGCAGCGGTTCTGACCCAAGCAGCGTTCGTCATGGGTTATTACACGGGGATAACGAGCATAGATGGATGCGGAAGATACTGGTGCGGCACTAATACCATATGGAAGGGCGCGCCGTTCAAGTGGAACGTCTTCTCGTCACTCGGAATGGTCTTGGGCATATTCGCTATGTACATCGTCCTCAACGCGAGCTACATCACTGAAACTCTAAGAGCAGCGTTTGGCATGTTGCCCAAGGACCGCATAGCGGATGTGGAGAGAAATGAGCCTACGACATACAGGACCGCGTGGTTGACTTTCCTCGCTTCGTTCGTGCTCTTGGCAATTCTCATGATGTATAGCAGCGTGAGCGTAGTGCCCGCCTTCATGATGATCATAACCGGACTGATCTGGATGTTCGTAGCAATACGTGTCTTCGGGCTTGCGGGCGTTGGCTTTCCGACTACCGGTCATGCTGGCACAGCCGTGATGAAGATGTACTTCGGAGAAACCGCTCCTGATCCCATGACGAGGGAGTGGATGATCTCGGTCTCCGGCCTTACGAGATATCCTTTCTGCCAGGGCTTGGCAAAGGGTTTCGGGGCTGGCTTTGTGGGGGGTTTCTCATCCTATCGTTTAGCGAACTTAACTGGGACCAATCCCAGGAATGTGTACAAAGTCATCCTATTGACGACTATCCTCGCGCCATTCCTCGCAAATATAGGATTTATCTGGGCGAGTAATACATGGGGCCTTACACGCCTCCCAACCATTTCTGGTTGGGCTGGAACTTCGTACATCGATGGTTGGGCTAACGCGACAGATGCGGCGACGGATCCAGCGCTGGTGCCATGGCTTCCTCAAGCTGCAGCAGGCTTCATAGCAGCAATAGTATTGGGCTATCTTCACGCGAGGTTCGTGTGGTTCCCGTTTGAGCCGATAGGCCTCTTTATAGCGACGGAGGAGTGGGGCACTCTAACAGGCATATGGACGATGTTTCTTGGGGCTTGGATCCTGAAGGTCATGACGCTCAGGATAGGTGGTAGCAAGATGTATGAGGAACGCGGTGTGCCGATCGCGACAGGTTTCATAGCAGGATTCACTATAGTCGCCTTAATTGGCGGAGCAGCATTAGTGTTGAGGTTCTTCTTCCCCTACTAAAGTAAATCTAAAAAAAAAATGGTCTATTGGATACTTTCTATTTTAATCTTTTTTGAATTGCTTGGCTTGTTAATTCTCGAAGCGCATCGGATGCTATCCATTTAGCAGTCTTGGAATCCATTCTCTGAATTTCTCTGGCAATTTCGATAGCATTTTTATTAAGTGTTTTATTGCGTTTGCCTATATTTCGAAGGGTCCAGTTTACTGCCTTTTTAACGAAGTTCCGGTCATCGGTTGCTTCTTGTTTTATAATTGGAAAGAATTGCTCGAATTGTTCATCACTGGCCTTTTTGTCATGAACAGAAATACCCGCAATTAATGCAAATGCTGCCCGTTTTACGAATTCCTCTCTTCGGCTTGACCACTCGATGGCTTTCTGAAAAGCATATGGCGTTTCTTCGAAAAGGCCGCAAACTTGATCGCAGACATCCCAAGAGTCAAAATCATTCACCCACTTCTCGAGTTGAGCCTCTGTAATTTTTCTGGGTTCATCGATATACGAGGCAAGAATACGAGCTTCATGAATTCGTGATTTCCATAGTCGTTGAGCCAAGTTATGATTCTTTCCAACCTCTTTCGCAATCTTTCGCAACTGAGGAATGGATATGCCATAAGTGTTCTTGGGGTTGATTCCAAATCTAGACATACCTGCAACTGCTTTAGGATTAGAAAGGGACTTTAACTGCTTTAGAATATTTTTATATTGAGCATCATCTGCCATTATTTTCAACTTCTTATATTACCCTTGCTAATATAAATTTGTTTAATTCACAAGACCAACGTCTTTAAGACCTTTAAGATTCCCGCAGCTCTCGGAAGCGAGTCCATATAAAGCACTCTGAACTTCTCGTGCGCTTGGTTGAGTGCTACGTTCCCAGGAGCCCTACCTTTTGGTGGAAAGCCACTACTCCCACAGACGCCAAGTAGATACATCATGACTTCTGACGGGGTGGACTTACATGTCGTCGTGAAAGGTAAAGGAACGCCATGTTTATACATTCACGGTGGACCTGGCTGTGGAAGTTACTGGCTGGAGAAGTTCTCTGGTGATACACTTGAGCAACGTTTCCAGATGATCTATCTAGATCAAAGGGGATCGGGCCGGTCTACAAGTCCAAGGGATGGCAACTACACCATGGATAGAATGGCTGGAGATTTCGAGGAGGTAAGAAAAGTTTTGGGCATCCAACAATGGATAACTTTGGGTCATTCCTTTGGAGGTATTCTACAGATGGGTTATGCCAAACGCTACCCTCACGCCATCAAGGGAATGATTATGCTAAATTGCAGTCTAAAACTCAATGAAAGCTTAACAGCAGCGATTCCGAAAGCCTGTGAAATCCTTGAAGTCACAGATACAAAACATTACACCGATGAGGCAATCCCGTTAGGTGATCGAATACAGGATCTTTACGGAAAACTAAGGGAGAAGGACCTTTTCTGGAAGATGGCATATGCTTCCCATAGGAGCATGGAGATCATGGATGCTAGTTTTGATGAAATACCCGACCGGAATAAGGATTTTGAGAACTTTAACATCATGACGATAAAAGAGTATGGGGAAGATTACAAAAAGGCAGCTCCCGATATTAGAATGCCCGTATTATTCTTTTATGGAAGGACGGATTGGTTGGTTGGCCCGACACATTATAAAGGCATCAACTTTCCTGAGGTGATGCTTTGGGGAAGTGACGTTGGCCATGTTGCTTCTTTAGAGAACAAAGGTGACCTGGAGAATGCGATCGCTAGCTATCAGAAAAAGTATGGATTATAGGCACGGATGGGGCACAAGTCGAGTCGCATTCACTTGGCAATAAGTTGAGCCTTTTTCAGCTACTTTTCTTAAGAAATTCGAAAGCGAGCGCACCAGCTAAAGAAATACTTGGAGCAATGCTACCTATGATGTTGCCAATCAAGTATAATGCCTAATGTGCTCTTATTGATCACCTGTAGATATGCCTCTGTCGCCTCGTAATATGGCATCTTCCTTGTGACGAGATGTCTGACCTTTAGTCTTCCTTGATCTAGGAGTTTGAGTATCAGTTTTGCATCATCTTTATCGGTCCAGCTACTATGGTATGATTCATATGAGGGCCTCATGTAGGACCCTATCATGGTGACGGATTTCGCATGCACCTCCGAATAGAAGTTAATCTTCGTTTCGCCTCTAGGACTCCCCAATAGAATCACCCTACCATACGGTCTTACAAGCTTACAAGCAACTGGAATTGCATCTGGATTTCCTGTAGCTTCTATTACTACGTTCACTCCCTTGCCTCCTGTTAATCTTTTGATCTCACCATTCAGATCTTTTTCCCCTGGATTGATGGTGAGATCCGCTCCACTCTTCATCGATGCCCCTAGACGTGCGTTAAGCAGGTCGATGGCGATCAGTGGAACAGCCCCACTTAGCCTCGCAAGCTGCAGGGCGAGTTGTCCTACAAGCCCTTGGCCCATTACGGCTACCGATTCCCCCAGTTCTATCGTCGCCTTACGTACACCATTTAGGGCGATTGAGGCTAGTGCGAAGAATGTAGCATCATCGAATGACAAGTTATCTGGGAAAGGTAGTATGTTTGCAGCATCCTCTAGCACATGACTAGCGTGATTCGTCCATGAAACAACCTTTTCACCACAGCTACGATCAACTACATCAGACCCCACGGCTTCTATGATGCCAGCGTTGGAGTATCCGGGGTACTGTGGGAAACTATTGGATGTATTTGGCATTGCCATAAGGAAAGCGCCTTCTGTTCCAGAACAGATTAGAGTACTAGTGCTCTTGATCAGAACCTCTTTTGCTCCGGGTTCATTCACCTGGAATTCTTCTACCTTAACTAATCCTTTTTCGACAAATGCAACTCTCTTCCCGATAGTCACATTATCTTGCCCCACTCTGGAGAAAATACGTCAAAATATATATGTTTCAGCTCTTTTAAATTAATGTGCCTACCCTGTGGTAGATGAGGCCCTAGACTCGATCTCCAAATATGACCGCTTCCCTTGTCGATGATCCATACATGCCGATTTATATCTCACTCGTAGCTCAAGTTCAGGTTCGGAGGTTTCGGGCATGAGGTACGCGCTTGGTTCGATCTACGAGCTGACGGACGACAAACTCGTTTTCGCTAAGCAGCTCGGAGCTACGGACATAATCGTCCATTCGCCTGTCCTGCCAGGCAGAGTTCCTCTCGGCGATGGGTACTATGAGTTCAGTCCTCTGCTGATGCTGAGGACTCGCGTCGAGGCCGCTGGGCTGAGGCTCGAGGCGATCGAGAACATACCCCGCGAATGGTACATCAAGGTGATGCTGGGTCTGCCGGGGCGTGACGAGCAGATGGAGAACTTCTGCAAGACGCTGGAAAACATGGGCAAGGCAGGCATCCCCATCTTGGGCTACAACTTCTGCCCCGGAGGCGTCTGGAGGACCTGCAGCGATACCCCATGGCGAGGCGGAGCCCGTGTCAGCAGCTTCGACTATGAGCTAGTCAAAGACACACCACTCACTGAGCACGGCGTGATTACCGAAGAACAGATGTGGGACAACTTCACCTACTTCATCAAGAGGGTGATGCCGGTCGCCGAGAAGGCAGGTGTGAAGATGGCGCTCCATCCTGATGATCCGCCAGTTCCCTTCCTATCTGGAATTGCACGCATCATACGGAATGTTGAGGCATTCAAACACATCATCGAAATGGAACCGAGCGACTGCAACGGCATCGAGTTCTGTCAGGGCACCTTCTCTGAGATGGGCACCGATGTGATCGAGGCGATACGGTACTTCGGCTCGCGGAAGAAGATCCTCTACGTGCACTTCCGTAACGTCTTGGGAACGCCATACGGGTTCCATGAGACATTCATAGACGATGGCCAGACGGACATGCTGAAGGCGATCATGGCGTACAAGGAAGTTGGCTTCGACGGATGTATCATCGACGACCACGTGCCGATGGGTATAGACGACTCGCCCTGGGGTCACAGAGGCCGTGCCTACGCCGCTGGATACATCAGGGCCCTCATTAAAGCCGTAAATGCCCTTGGCTGAGGAGAAGGCCAAGATCCTCCGGGCTACTGGGTTCCAAAGGAACCCCTTTACTTGCTAGATCCCGTCTCAAACTTATAGGAACATTTCGAACAGACTGAACTTGCAATGTCTTCCAGAGATCCACACATAGGACAAATCTTGAATTCCTGTACCTTCTCTTTCGATCTCAAATCGTTTGGTGGATTCCACACCAGCCCTCTGGGATGTTCCTTTATTGTTATGATCTCAGCAATCCGTAAACTTTCAGAGGAACAGAAAGGGCATTGTACATTTGGATTCTTGTGTCCTTCGAATATGAAATTCCGATCACAGTTTTTGCATATATAGTAGATTCTGAATTTAGTGTTAAGATCGTAGAGGATTCCTGCGATTATTATAGAGAAACAGATAAACAAGAGAGCAAAAGTCAAAACGGAAGGTAGAATGCCAAATGTGGAGGTTCTATAACCTTCTGGGCCAGTCCAGTAAAGGGCGTATGACATAAGTATTGATGATATAATTGCAGCGATAGGCCATTTCCACCTTCTGAAGAACCTCCTGACGAAGTTGTAGAGAACAGGTTCAGTCCTTTTCATTTCTTCTTCCCTTCCTTGATGAAGTCGATATATATAGTCTTGACGACCGTCTTGGAATTTGCCTTCCATCCAGAAGTATGATTTCATCCCCACCCATGTGACCCTCCACGAAATCGACCACGACCACGGTCGTTCTCCACTAGTGCGTTCTCGATTTTAGCCCGGGGCATTTATGTACTATTGGTCCAATGACTCTGTTTCATTCACAGAAGCTTTCGCACTAGTTTGCCATTCGAGTAATACTCAGGGAACTTGCAGCAATACCAAAAAACAGATCTTGCCCACAGAAGCACAATTGAAGAGGCACCTTTTACCTCTCGAATTTCGCCTTCACCCATGCGCTGAATCTGTTGAATGATCCACCGAATTCAATGCCGATGAGCTTGAATGGTTTCTTCTTCCAATCCACCTGAATCCCGATTATTGATGGAAGCCTCTGCGTAAGGAGGGCGTAATATACGTCTCCATTTGTAAACAAACCGAGCCAACACCTCATCTCATCGATACTCTCCTGGGAATCTTTGTCGCAGAATCCCCCAATGTTGCCTAGATGGGCCGACAGCTCCACTACGCATCGACCGACTTCCGTCGTGTCAATCTTAGGGGCATCTAAAAGCGTTAGAATCCTTTGTCCTACTTTTGACATCTTTTCCCTTTCTTCTCTAATGATCTGAATTTCTTGGAACTTAGAACTTTCATCACTCACTTTCCCATCTCCTACGCTCTCCGAGATAGGTTGTTCTATATGATATGGTCCAAAGCCTTAAACGTTTCTCATAAGCTCATAAAAATTTTTAATGACCCCATTTATTGTTATTTGCCATATTTCAACACCCTCGATAGTAACATTCAACATAGAGAATATGACTATGGCCCACAATTCCTTGGCACCGGCAGGCGTGAATGGTCCCCTAGTATTGCTGTATCCGTCAACGTTACAGCCTCTTTTGATTCTAAGTAGATTTGATTGAGTCCTCGCTGAAGGCAATTACTACAGCAAACTTATCGGGGGTACTGGTTGGAAAGCAACTCAACGATCTGATGGCGGAGATTCTAACGAGCAACAGATAAGTATCCAAGTCGAGAGATTCGGGGTCAAATCATCCCGCTTAGAGGCTAGCAACTATATACCTTTAATGAGCATCTTGCCATATGACCTTCGCTCAGAACAATGCCCATCCTACAGACAGGGCCCTAAAGGTGTTGGATGTAAGAGCTGACGACGTTGTTGTGGATTTCGGGTGTGGCTCAGGGCACTACACAATATCGCTTGCCAAGAAAGCGAAAAGGGTCATCGGTATAGATCTTCAGGCTGGAAAGCTCGAAAGGGCCGCGAAGTATGCAAAAAGGAATAATGTGGTAGTTGAATTTTACCAAAGCGACGGTAAAAGTATCCCTCTCAATGATGCAATAGCTGATTTGATATTCTTGAGGAGAGTTTATCATGAATTGGACGACAAGCACGTGGTCCTGAAGGAACTCGTTCGGCTGATGAAGTCCGTTGGAAGAATAGCGATAATGGAGAAGACAAAGGGCTTGACGCCAATAGGACCGCCGAGGGTCGATATCTCTTCCATAGTGAACTCGATGGGAAACGTGGGTCTTGAGGTGTCTGAAAGGATCGAGATGGGAAATGAGACAATAGTCATAGGCAAGCGTACTAAGACGACAGGATAGATAAGTGGAAATACGATATATTGTTACCTTTGGACCAGACAGATATTCCTTATAAAAGGAAGATAAAAAGAATGAAAAATCTATTTAGTAACTGTGAGAAGGATGCGCGATTAACATGGAATATAGGATTCTTGGAAGAACAGGTCTCAAAGTATCTGTTGTAGGATTCGGTGGAATACCTATAGAGGATCTCTCCGAATCAGAGGCCATGAAAGTTATTTCTAAAGCATTTGAAGGAGGCATAAACATCTTTCATACTGCTCCAACTTATGGTGATAGTGCATCTAAGATTGGAAAGGCACTCAAAGATGTTAGGGATAATTGCATAATCGCTGTGAAGCTATTTGGCTCCAGTAGGGATAGGGTTAGGAAAGAACTCTCTCAAAGCTTGGAGATGCTTCAGACCGGAAGGATAGACATTGCGGAGTTCAGGATCACTGAAACGCAATTCGAGACCGCAATAGGACCGAACGGCGGGTTGATGGAGCTTCTGGATGCCCAGAAGAGAGGCCTTGTTGAACATATAGGCATAACCGACCATAATCCGAAGTTTCTGGCAAAAGCTGTTTCAACAGGTCTTTTCTCAAATGTTATCACGCCATTTAGCTATGTTTACCCCGACGCTCGCACCACGGTCATTCCTGAAGCCCTAAGGATGAATAATGGTATTATTGTTATGAAGGCTCTTGCGGGTGGAGCACTCGTAAACGTTGAGGAAGCCCTCAATTTCATCTGGAGCCACGGATGTAGTACGGCGATAGTTGGAACGAGAAGCACCTCAGAAGTCGACAAGAACATTTCCGCTGCCGGAAAGATTAGAGGGATGCCTAAGGATGAGATCGACAAGCTCCTCTCATATGGAAGTGAGCTTAGGGCAAAATACAAGCTTGAGGAGTTTGATGGCGTTCCGAGCGGGAAGCTTCTAATAGGAAGATGATGAAATGAAGTTTATGTGAATTGAAGCCTTGTTTTAATTGCTCTCACACAGGATGTCCATACTCTAAGGCGCCAGATATTTGAGTCTATCATGATACTCTGAAAAATGTCTAGCATGCAACTTCTTCTGCCCATTATTTTTGAGCAATACTTATAGGTAACTTACTTACTATGCTGCCTAGTAGCAATTTACACAGAAGGTGTTTGTGCTACGGAATTCTCGAGAGAGCTCATGAAAAAGAAACATGAGGTAGAGGAGGTGAAGTGGAAAGTTGGATAGAAAAAATATCTTAATTGTGTTGTCATTGGTAGCTGTGGTAGCTGTTCTGGTTGTAGTGGCACTAACAGTACATCCGGTCTATAATGGCACTTACAATATACGTAGTTTGTGGATAGGATTAGAACCACGCGGTTCTGTCCAGGTCAGCCAAGAATTCCAAAATCATGTGATCAGCATAGCATCAAGTGACAAAGGCGTACAAACGCTACTTAATGAAGGCTACAATGTGACAGGCGTGAGCCCGATCATCAACTATACTGTTAATGCGAATGGCGATGTAACGATGAAAGCAATGAACGCAATCGTCATGCTGCGCAAAGGTACAACAGATAGCGCGTTCGTATGGGTGAATGTTGAAGGAGAAAAAGTGACGCGAATAGCGACTTCAAGGACTATTTATTAAAAGGATTCATAATCTAATCCTTTGGATATCATACACGTTCCCCTCTGTCATTATAAGTTGCAAATCAAATTGCACTGCTTAACCCAAAGATTTCACAATGTAATCAACATGAAACCCCAACACCTTTAAAGTCTCCTATTGACTATGATCGGTTTTCTACGAGCTTCTTGTGCTATATCATAGGATATAACTTGGTTTTTCATTAGCTCATAGAAAATCGTTAGTCTAAACTATGAGACTAAGGCCTTATGAATTATTTCCATGGAAGATTCTGGCAAGGCATTGAAGTCCACATACTAAACTGAGATAGCTGATGTATATCGACTTACTTATTCCGATGATTTTTATAACTATGGACATTGTGATAAGTTATAAATATCAAGCAGTCTAGCAATCGTCAAGGGTAGTTCCATTGTGATCTTTTTCTCATCACCCTTGGCTTCGTATAGTAAGCTTTTAACGAGTAAGTTCATCCTCAACATGAAATTAGAGTATCCTACAGCATTCCCTTGGCAACCCCAATACTCCCTTATGCTATCATCCCACATGACAAACAGATTGGGCAATATCAAGTGTAACAGTTTTGAAGTAGCTGTCGGTCCAAGAGTCCTCATGCCTGCCTTGGCTTCACTGATCATGCGAAAGGCTCTCTCTATTAATATCAAAGGATGTCTGCTTTTCCCCGACAATTTTAGGAAATCAGCATCTTCTATACTCAAACTACGTAGTGGTTTTATATAATCATCAGCTCTAGTTACCACATCGATCAGAACATTTGGCAGCCTCGGAAGCCTGCAACCACCCCAACGATTTAAAAAGGGGTACACTATTTCGTCAATATCCTTCATGGTTATTTTATGAAGGTCATTGCTCCAAGAGCTTTTTTGAGCTAGATCGATATATTCTACATATTGCTTATGATCTTTCCGAAAACTCTTATTGTTATTTATTAAAGTCATTACGTTTCTGAAATCTTCTAAATGTACATCCCAAGTTGTTTTGTAGTTCATTTTGGATTGCGCCTTAAAGTGGAGGAACGAGAGCAGGTCCCCTTTTTATAGATAGCTATATGCATTACCGATAATCTCGAACAGGGTAACTTGTGAGTGAAGTGTGTTGTAGAATATCTCCTATGTCGAGAGCACTATCCCCTTGCTCCTCGGGTCAGATCCACCGAGCACTTTACCCCTCTCGCGATCTATTACGATGACCTGGGGCAGGGCGCCGGCCTCATAACTTACTGGTTCCCTGACAACGATGTTCCCCTTGCCCTCCAGCTCTTCACAGATGTAAGATGGGATGCGAGCCCCCACATCTATTATGTCCGCGTGCGCGCAGAAGATGCGCGGATGAGCTACGGCTTCGTAAGGCGTCATCTCATGGTCGATGATGTTTACGATCGCCTGCATGAGGGCGCTCAGGATCAGCCCCCCTCCCGGAGCTCCGAGTATAATGCTGGGCTGTCCATCCTTAAGGGCCATCGTCGGGGCCATCTGAGTGTTCCTGCTCTTGCCCGGTGCTATGCTGTTAGGCCTCCCGGGGATCGGGTCGAAGTTGATCATGGCGTTATTGTAGAGGAAACCCAGGCCTGGGGTTATGACGCCTGAGCAAGAACCGAGGGTGTGCGTCAGGCTGACGGCGTTCCCCCTTGTGTCTACCACTGATACATGAGTGGTTGAAGGTGGTTCCACAGGTGCCCACTTGGGGACGACGATCCGCTCTCCCGCATCGATGCGTTTTCTCCAATCTGCAGCACGATCCTTGGAGATCAGCATCTCAGTTGGGACCGGGACGAAGTCAGGGTCGCCCACGTTCTCGGCCCTGTCCTTTTCCATGGCCCTCATGGCCATAGCGAGGATGTGTATGTAGTCTGCGACATCAGACCCCATCCCCCTCCAGTCGTATGCTCTGAGGTCGTAACCCTCCAAGATGTTGAGGAGCTCGAGCAGGGAGACTCCTCCACCGGGAGCATCGTTTGAGGCGATTGTATAGCGTCTATAATCCGAGCCGATGGGAGCGTAGACCTTGACCTTGTAATCCCAGAGGTCTCGATCCGTTACGAATCCCCCGTTCCTCTCCATGTCATCGACGATCCTTGCTGCTATATCCCCCCTGTAAAACACATCCGGGCCCTCGCCCGCGATTCGACGCAGGGTCTCCGCATATTTCTTATTCACGATCAAGTCCCCGGCATCGAATGGCATCCCATTCTTGGTGTAAATTCTCTTGGCATCGCTTGTCACCAGAAACGGCGCTAAGCCTGAAGGATAGGCGTGCCAGTATAGCGCATCCTCTCCTGTCACAGTATATCCTCGGTTGGCGAGATCTATGGCTGGACGGATCATATCTTTCCACGCCATCGTGCCGTATTGGATCAATCCTTCGTAGAGGCCCATGACTGTTCCCGGTGTCGCGATGGACGTGTAGCCCGCGGCGTTCACGTTGCCCTTCAGGACATAACCGAAGCCCTTTCGTGGCTGGACGAGGACTAGATCCTCCCACATCGACGCGGTTGCTTTCATACCAGCTTTGCCATGGAAGTCGATGACATTCTCCTCGCCTCTCTCAGCCAAGTAGACGTGCATTTGGCCGAAGCCGCCTATTCCGCAGTTGACGGGATCGACTACGCCTTGTACGAAGGCGGCGGCCACCGCTGCATCGATGGCGTTCCCACCTCTTCTCAGGATCTGGATTCCAACCTCGGCCGCCTCGGGTTGAGGGCAGACGATCATCCCCTTGATGTAAAATCACCACGAGGAGATCGTTCAAAGAAACTTAAAAAACTTGACATGAACTGTTCAGATAGAGTAGCTTGCTGCTCTGTTTCTCCGATCTTTTACCCGCTGAGCCTTGAGATCTAAGTAGAATCCTCTCGTTTGATGACATATTCTCCGCCTTCTCCCTCAGCAATAAAGGGCCATTTGTATTTCCTTTACGAAACTGATTGATAACTACCTCTCTTCAGCGGGTCGATTGCAGATTTCTACATCCCAAAGCTCCATATTTAAATAATCAGCTGACTTTAATCATGGAGGGACGAATATGCCCAGTAAAAAAATAGTATGTCTCGGGGGAGGGAGTGGATATTTTTCTGGAGCTCTCAGCGACATAGCTGTGGTTAAGGGTTTAGCTGGAAGTGAAATAACAATTTACGATATCGACAGGGAAAAAGCTGAGATCATGGCTCAACTCGGAACTCGTCTTGCAAAGGAGAGCGAACTGGGTATGATCGTACGAGCGTCGAAAACACTCGCTGATGCCGTGGACGGCGCTGATTTCGCCATATCCTCCATTGGCGGTGCAGGTGTATCTGTCGGCGGGGTTTACGGTACTGCCACGCACGTTCAAGACATGCTCATCCCGGCAAGATACGGCATTTTTCAGGTAGTTGGCGATACGGGTGGGCCTGCTGGCATGATGATGGGATTGAGGAGCATTCCCATCTACATCGATATATGTCGTGAGATGGAGAAACGCTGCCCGGAAGTCATACTCCTAAATCACTCCAATCCCATGGCGGTTCTCTGTCGCGCGATGGCCAAGTATACAGGTATCAAAGTGATAGGTATTTGTCACGGGGTACAAGGGGGAATTATACGAATAGCCAATGTACTTGGCGTGAAACCGCATGAACTCGATTGCGTGTGGATTGGCACAAATCATTACCATTGGTTTACTAGCATTCGTTATAAAGGGAAGGACGTTTATCCTAAAGTCCGAAAGAAGCTTCAAGAACGTAAGAATCCAAAAGGGGAGATGATGACTAAAAAACTCTCACAAATTTACGGACACGAAATTGTGTATCCGCCAGACGACCACGCTTTCGAATTCTATCCGTTTAACGCCCGGCTTTCGGATGTCGAAGAAGTACCCTATGGTTTTGGAGGGAAACTCAAGGAGGAGTATGCACACCTAAAGAAAATGGCTTCTGTTAAATTATCTAAGGCAGAAGAGAAAGCTCAACGCGAAAATCAACTTAAGAGATTTGCAGATGAACTTCAAAAAATCAAGATACCAAATGAACCCTCTGACCCACTTACTGGCGAGGGACTGGGAACCTTGATGGAAGCCATAGCGCTTGGAAGACGACAGGTTCAAATCGTCAATATCGCCAACAATGGTGCTGTCCCCAACCTTCCAAATTACGCCAATCTTGAGATAGAGGCTGTGACCGATTCCTGTGGAGTCAGGGGCATCTATATCGGAGAAGCGCCAGTGTCGTTAAAGGGAATTCTGGAAAAAAGGATAGCCTGGCAAGAGTTGGTGGTGGATGCGGGAATGAAAGGGGATAGGAATTTAGCGCTTCAAGCCCTTCTACTAGATGAGATGGCAATCTTGCCAGAGAAAGCAGAACAGATGCTATCTGAGTTATTGGCTACCTCAAAAGATATGCTGCCACAATTCTGACCAGAGACAATGAATATTTGGGTTTTCCATTCACAGGGTATTTCGTCTGTTTAAAGGACTAATCTGCCTGTAGGGTTCGGTATACATGGAAATAGCCCGTAGATGGCATATAATATAAACAAATTGCAGATTGGATTGCGACGACATCTATGCACGAAATGATGGCAGCTTTCTTTATGGCTTCGCTCTTTGCTTGTGCTTTACAAATGCAGGTCCTCGCCAGGCCAGTCCAAGAGATGGACTGGCTATCCGCTCGCGATGGATGGATAGTCGATTCGCATGGAAACAAGGTGATTCTGAGAGGAGCAAACTACAATGGAATGGAATTCGGCTGGTTCGAACACACGGAATCTGACTTCGCGTTGATGAGGAGCTGGGGATTCGATGTCGTCAGGTTTCCGATTGCATGGGGGTATGTCGAGCCGGTCAAAGGCACGTACGACAGCACTTACTTGGAGAGGCTCGATAAGGTAGTCGGCTGGTGCAAAGATAACGGATTATACGTCATAATCGACATGCACCAATGGAATTGGGCACCCAAGTTTGGCGGAAATGGACTGCCAGACTGGGCCGTGGAGCCATATAAAGACCAAGATGAAGCGAAGGTAGCATTCTATACTGACGAAAAGGTGCAGCAAAGGTTCTTCGACGCCTGGAAGTACGTAGCGGCCCGTTATGCTAATGAGCCGGCCGTTGTAGCGTATGATGTATTCAACGAAGCGAACGCCAATTATGACCAGATGCCTAGGGATGAGTTTGTGGAAAGGCTTAGGACGTTCTACGAGAACGCGATCGATTCGATCAGGGAGGTTGACAGCAGGCACATGATTATGATCGAGCCCCCATGGGGAGCGGAGGTCGAGGCGCTCGCGAAGGTCGAAAGGACCAACTTGGTCCTTTCAACTCACCTGTACACCGAAGGAACCTCTGATGGAAAAACGGGATATGATGGGAGGAGACAGACGCTCGAGTCTGATTTCCTCAGAGGTTACGCGCTCGCAAGGGAGTGGGGGGTACCGCTTTTCGTTGGCGAGTTCGGGATCGGTTCGGCGGCCACTCTTTCAAGGGAGTGGGCCAGGGACATGCTCGATATCATGGACAGGTACATGGTTGGTTCAACTTGGTGGGCCTTCTGGAGGGACGATAAAGAGTTTGGTCTGCTCGATCAAAGGGGGAACGAGAAGCGTGAGATAGTGAGCGTACTTGAAAGGATCTACCCAAAGAGGTTCATGATTGCGCCAGTTAATTTCTCATATGACGTAGAGCTTGATAGGTTCGAAATTTCTTGGGATCTGCCTTTGGAGTCGGAGGTTGGAGCGACTGTGAGCATACCTAGGAGTTTAAGGGCAAACTTGAGTAGCGCGAGTAACTTAGCGGGGTTTGAGAAATACATCTCTTCGGATGCCACTGAGGCCGTGCTAAGTGGAAATGGGTCAGGGGAACTGTGGATAATCCTTTCCCCTACCAATTTAGATTGGTTGGCTAAGTACCTCCCCTGGATCAGGGAGGAAGTTATCAAGCTAGGGAGCGAGAACTCCAGCCTTAAAGTAGTGCTATTGATTTTGGGTTTGTTTATACTGGGCGAGAACCTTATAATTTTAAAGTTGAGAAAACCTCAGGGCAAAAAAAAGTGATGGATTTTATTATTGTTCTGGTAAATGACACCTGCCTTCGATCGAACATCATACGGCCTCGTTTTCCCAGATGTGAAAGTCCAAAGGAAGTAATCCTTCCAGAAAGCGTGCATTGGAAGGCAAGTTGAACTCTAAACGCTGCATGCCGGGACCAAATAGGAGACGCACCATTCGGCGTTCTGGCAATGTAAACGCCCGTTGGGTATCTGCTGCATCCCCTACCTCGACTCCATCGGGTGAGAATACTATCCTAGCCTTCTGTCCGGTTTCCTCGACCGAGAGGACGATTGCCCGCTTGCCCTGAAGGCCGAGAACACGGTACCTATTGGCAAGTTGGTTCGTAAAGCCGCTTAAGGTCGCATTGAGATCGATTATCTTTAGCATGCGCGTAGGGCTCACGCCCCATCGTGCGCTTATAGCGAAGAACATTTTGTTCAGTGGATGCGACCATGGTGAGATTACGTGAAGGAATTCGCTCCCAAGCACCTTTACAAGATGCATGAGGATCGCGTGCACACCTTCAGCGCTACCTGAGTATTCGACGATCGCTTGCCACCTTTCGTCCGAATCCACGACGACATATGCGCCCACCCCCTTGCTGTCACGCGCAAGCCATACCTGCTTGCCCTTTCGCCCCAAAATGATCTCATGAAGGGCGCGTGTGCGCTTAACTCCTGTAGTCTCTTTCATATGCAATGCGAAGGTCCCTTCGACCTCCTCTGGACTTGTTGGGTATTGAACGACCTCGTAGCCGGTTGGAGTGGCTGCAGTGAGAATGGACCTCCTTGTGACATCGAACCACCACTGCCGGCCAGCACTCTCCCAACCGAAGCGTCCATAGCGTATCCTGTCCCCTCCAAGATCGGAGAACGCATAACCCTCCTCGCCCATCTTAATTATGCAGTCATTGAGCAGCTTCGTCATGAGGCCTTGGCGCCGATAATTTAGCGTAGTTGCAACGCCGGTGATTCCAGCCACCTTTACCTCATCTCCTTCGACCAAAACGGCCTGATCGATGTATCCCACCATACTGATGACTTTAGGGCCATCTTTCATGATCAGATAGTTCCTCATCCTCTCAGGCTCCCGGATGTAGCAGTGTGGCCAGCGGGCCAGCATTCCACCGCTATCCCTGTCGCCGGGAAAACATTCGTCGGCTAGCTCGATGATGGCGTCGAAATCATCCATCGAAGCTCTCATAGGTCCCTGGATCATCTTTACCTGATTATTCACTGAATTCGTGATGACATATAAGATTAATTATGAATCCTGCGATCCCTCTCCAGAAATGCCAGAGCCTTCAGGGCCATTGGCTCAACTGCTCTCGAGTTCTATAACTGTTGGACTAGGTGGTTGGTTACCATCCTTGACCATTCCGTGACTCCTAATTCCTCGAGACATCGGAGGCAGATATTCTGCTTGTTAAGCGATTCGTGATCTTCACAGACGATGCAAACCCTCGATTCGATGACTTCGGTGGTTTCAGTTAGTCTCATACATTTCTCACCTGGTGTTCGTAGGTCCTTCCTCGGTGACCTGAATATGCTAAGGCTAAATCTACCATAAGCCTTCGCATCTCACGTTCTATAGTCAAGGATCTATAAGTACATAAAAATCCCAAAACTGGCACATGGAATCTTGAGTTAAACTTTACCATTATTAAAAAACCCTAGAATAAAATGGAAAATATAGAATAATTTAAGGAAGGAGAGGATAGATTCATATATCATAAAGGGATATACTCAGTTAGCTGAGTGATAACATGCAACTGCCCAATCTTGAATTATCCGTCTTTGATCCAGATAATGATCAATTCGAACTTCGAAAGTCTATTGAAAGCATCTTGGAGATCATGATGGCCCTAAATGAAGAAATCGTAAAGAAGTGGATCAAGGAAAAATATCCAAACGGCATAGGGCTCTATGAGACAGTAGTTCTCTCGCATTCACAGAATGAACTGAGTAATCAATCAATAGGCCAACCAATAATGCAATTTGGGGCTACTTTTAAAGATACGTTTAATTGTGCAGTCTGCATGTCAACTTCTGATCCCATCAGTTGGTGCGAAGTTCATGAAAGGTTCGAGTGCGATGATTGTCATGTCAATGAACAGAAGATTATAACCACATTAAAAGAGTTACCGAGTAATAAACAGATAGAAATCGTCGAAGGTCATCCTTCAATTTCAAGACTGTGGATTCGAATACGTAATAATGAATTGTCTCAGCTAATTCGCCGCTGGAGATAGCCAATTCTCCCAATCTTGGTGTTGCAAGATATATTAATCCTCATGATGCTGATCATTTTTGGCATCAGCTATTATAAGTAGGTCACTCTGATCACGATTGCTATATGAGGCCTTGATGCTCGCAGCAGAGGATATGGACCATGGATCTGGCGGCGTGGATAATTAAGACCATTATACTCCGTGTGGGCGGCAGCAAGCTATACGAGAGGACGGGTGTACCGACCGCCATAGGCTTCATAATAGATCTCGTCTCGATCTCCATAATTGGTGGAATATTTCTCGTCGTAAGGGTCTTCCATCCCTTCTAGCGCAAGCTTTACAGCCAACCCCATTCCACCTTAGCGGAATTGAGGGAGCATGAGCCAATCCTCTAGGGAACGTATGTTGGCCGCGATCAACTGCGAGGAACCGGACCACGTGCCTTTCGTTCCTTCCTTCATCGGCCCGTGGGTGGAGGAGTACTGGTGCGGAAAGGGCTGGATGATGGACATGCTCCAGTTAGGATTGGATCAGTTTGTCAGTTTAAACGCGCCCTCGAGCTTTCATCCAGCTGTGAGGGTGAGGACATGGAAGGAGCATCCCACTGGATCGAGGTACCCGCTTCTCTTCAAAGTCTATGAGACGCCAGCCGGTGACCTAAGGCAGGTCGTCAACCAGACAGTTGACTGGCCCCATGGCGATGACATCCCTTTGCTCAGCGATCATGTCGCAGCGGGTGGCAGGTCCGTGGAGTTCCTAATCAAGGCCCCTGAGGATGTGGAAAAGCTGAGGTATCTGCTCTGGGGGCCGACGAACGAACAAGTCGTGGATTTTCACGAGGAGGCGAAGAGCGCGAAGGCTCTGGCTGAAAAACATGGGCTGCTGATAGATGCTGTAGGAGGTTACGGGGGAACGTACCTCTTGCAGCTATGCGGGTTACAGAGGCTTCTCGTATGGACTATCAAGATGCCAGAGGTAGTGAGGAGCATGCTCGAGATAGTACACGAGTGGGACCTTAAGCAAGTCCGATTACTAATGGAGGAGGGGCCGGATATGGTGACACATGATGGATGGTACGAAAATCCGGACTTCTGGTCTGTGAAGGGCTATAAAAAGATGCTAGAGCAGCTCATCAGGGAGGAGATTGAGATGGTACATCGTACTGACGCGAAGTTCCGTTACATCATGACGATGGGCCTAATGCCGTTGGCCGATACTTTGAAAAAAATGGACATTGACATCCTCTACGGCGTAGATCCCACTGTTGAAAGGGTTAGCCCGGAGGAGATAAGGAGCAAATTCGGGCGCGAGATCTGCCTGTGGTGCGGCGTCAATGAAAACGTGACATTTCAGCAGGGCTCATCCGAGGAACTGAGTAGGGCCGTTGTCGAGGCCATAAGGGCATTCGGACCTGGAGGGGGATACGTACTCTCCACCATGGGCTCGATATTGCAGAAAGAGGGATGGGAGAGGAACGGCCCTGTGATGATCGGGGCATGGCGAAAATCCGGAAAGTTTCCGATTAAACAGTGAGCACTGATATGGAGGAGACAAGCGATGGCGCTGCGTATTCAGCAACGCTTGCATTCGTCCTGAACAACGCCTTGCTTAGGAGGCTCAGGCCAGCTGAAAGGGTTTTGGATGCATTGGACGTCAAACCAGACGACATTGTCGTCGACTTCGGGTGCGGTCCCGGTTTCTACACAATACCATTCGCGAAGAGGGCGAAGAAGGTCATCGGCATTGATCTTCAGGCCGGGATGCTGGATAGGGCCGTTAATTACGCGAGGAAGAGCGGCGTGAATGTGGAGTTCTACCGGAGCGATGGAAGGAGTATGCCACTTCCCGACTCGACGATTGACCTGGCGTTCATGAGGCTCGTCTACCACGAGCTTGAGGATAAAGGGGCCGTCCTCAGGGAGCTGTCGAGGATCTTGAAGCCAGACGGAAGGCTCGCGATAATGGAGATGACTCGAGGCTTGATGCATCGACTCTTCATGCCAAGGATTGAGGTTTCTGAGATAGAGGATTCGATGAGAGGCGTTGGGCTCGGGATATGTTCAAAAGTCCAACTGGGAAATGAAACCATGGTCATATGCAGACGAGCTCAAGCCCTCCTCTAGCATTCTACTCAAATTTTCCGCTTCACAACGAAAGCGAATGGACAGGAATTTGGCTTGGCTATATGCAGGTGATGTAGAAGCTCATAATGGCAAGATCATGTTTGAGAGCGATGTTGGAAAGAGTACAAGGTTCCTCATAGAAATCCCGCTAAAACCCGAAGCTAACAAAGGACCCTCTTAGTGCAGATCCCACATCTTTTATGTGTCGGTCCACGGTCACATATAATTATAAGTATAATCTTCCCAATATGAGCCGACTAGGATGGGTCAGGCAGGAAAGTCCATACTCATAGTGGATGATGACAAAAGCATTCTTTATGTATTTACGCTCATCCTTCAGAAGAAAGGCTACAACGTTGAAACAGCTGAAACATGCAGAGAAGCGATGAAAAAGGCTGAAAATCAATTATTCGACTTGGCACTGATAGACGCCATACTTCCGGATGTGAACGGCTTGGAACTGGTGTCCAGACTCGAAACAATGCAGCCACAAATGGTGAAAATAATAATTACGGGCCTCCCCTCTGAGGAGAACGCCGCCACGGCTTTGAACAATGGAGCAAGCGCATTCCTCACCAAGCCGATAAACCCGGAAATTCTTCTAAACATCATTAAAGAAAAACTGGGGAATGGCAAAAAGGAGCTACAAAAGAGTTAAGCAAGAGCCTCAGTTATATGATTCAATTTTACGAAAGCAAGTGCCCATTAATTAAGAGTGTTTTATCCCAATCTGTCTGCGATTATACTACGTTCCCGTACATCAATACTTTTATCGAAGAATATATTTCTCTATGGCTCACTATTGGGTGACAGCATCTGCGTAAGAGAAGGCTGTTTCAGAGCAGTTTAATAATGATCCTGAACAATTATCTTGTCACTATAACTTAGAATGTGATAGGGGAAATCCTTGTATCATTCTATCGAAAAATTGTTCTGATTCTGAAAAGACAATTCTGGCGATAAACCATGAATATATTTGTCATATACTTCATATTCTTCAACATACGAAAATGATTGATTCTAAACGCTTGCAATATTCTTGTTTACAGTAGATCAAAATTTGTCCACCTCATCAGGTCATCGCCTCGATATCGGGTATGAATGACAGTATCAACGACAGTGAGACGAGGAGCTTGAGGGCCTCGACGATCACCCTTTCTCCCTTGCCATAGTTCAGCAGGACCCACAGGT
>Ga0315282_10004561_pt1 | contig 24049 bp, 17 predicted proteins | sample YL17G07_20_MG_FD_203693 | JGI IMG/M metagenome (GOLD analysis project Ga0315282, IMG submission 203693) | Sediment microbial communities from Yellowstone Lake, YNP, Wyoming, USA - YL17G07_20 | ecosystem: Environmental > Aquatic > Freshwater > Lake > Sediment | place: USA: Wyoming | collected... | reverse complement strand
TGCCCTGGCTCTACGGCTTCAAGCTGGACTTCCGCTTCCGCTGAAAAACACGACCCCACGGGGGACATGCCTATCCAGTCCAATTAACTCGGTCCACAAAATGGCTGATTCATCGCTGGGCAAACCGGGGCCAAGGATAAAACGAGTCCCGTAAGGGACGAAAGAGGGGCAGTCGGCACACGGCTATGCGCTGCCACCGTATTCCGACCGCACCCCCCGAGCCTGCACGGACACAGGGTCCGGACCGGAGGAGGCTGCAAGGGGGAGAATCGGAGTCTCACCGACGCCCTGGACAGGCTCCGCAGCAACGGCGCCGGCCTTCTTCTCCCTGGGCTGCGTCTTCCAGCGGCGGTGCAGCCACCAGTATTGAGTCGGGTCCTCGCGGACGAAGGTCTCGATGGCCTTGGTGTACTCGGCGGTAACCCACTGGAGGGGATCTTCCTTGTCGGCCCACTCGCGGGGGAAGATGATCCGTGTCGTCGCCAGCTCGAAGAAGAACCGGCTGTCGACCCGCCGGCAACAGCCGACGATGATGGGCAGGTTGTATGTGATCGCCAGCAGGCCGATGCTCTTGTACGTGCTGGCTTTTCGCCCGAAGAAGTCCACGAAGATGCCTTTTCTACCGGCGTCCTGATCGGCGATGAAGCCAAGGGTGCTGCCCTTGCGCGGAATCTCGGGCATCAGCTCGGCGGCCCCCTTCTTATCGATCAGCTTCAGTCCCCGTCGCTGCCGAACCCGATAGAGGTAGCGATTCAGGTATTTGTTGTCGAGCGGGCGGGCGACGCTGTAGATGTCGAAGCCAAAAAGCCCCATGAGATACCCGATGATCTCGAAATTGCCGTAATGGCCCGTGACCATCAACAGCCCTTTGCGCTCGTGCATCAGCCACTTAGGGTACTCGGCCTTCTTGTATCGCGAGTAGTGACGCCAGTTGTGCTTGCTGACCAGGCGGGGCGTGAACAGGACATCGACTGCCAGCATGACGATATGCTCGAAGCTTCGCCGGCCCGTACGCCAGATCCACTCCTCGCTCTGCTCGGGGAAGCTGGCGCGGAGGTTGTCGAGTGCCCGCTGGCGCCCGCGGCCGTAAAACCTCCACAGCAGCCGGCCCAGGAAGCAGGCAAACCGCAGGTTCGTCTCCACGTCGAACAGGTACAGGAAAATGACGAGAATCCGGATGGCGACGTACAGAAGCCACTCAATGACCGGGTTATGCTTTTTCTTCTTCTTGCGAACGGGACCGTCGGCCATAGCCCATGATTGTATGGACCAGGGCAGGTTTGTCAAGGCAGGCAAGAATTGGCGGCGAAGATGCTTGTGGCGATCGTGGGTTTGGTGTCGCCTGCGAGTTCCATACCGACGCCGAGATTCCATAGGGTATGGCGGTTGGAAACTGTGGGTGAAGAACCGGGGCAGTGGATGCCCCTGTTCGCCCCGACGATGGGGGTGTCGGGACGATGACAATTCGCATCTTCGCCGCCAAGACAATTAGCTGATGACGGAAACCGAACCATAATTGACCTTATGCCATCCCCGCCGCGGGCGGGAAATCTGCCCGCCACGTGCGGTTCACTGGGAGAACAGGGCAGAACACCAGCATTGAAGGGACTCTACCCGTTCTCGTCGCCTTTCCTCAAATGAGCCGGTCCGCATCAACCGTGCGGCACCGGCTTTCACCAGATAAGACGCTGTCCACGGGTGTTTGTTACACGGTTTTTGGTTTTTTTGCAGCGATGCCGGCTCCGGCGTGGGGATCTACACCGTTTTCAAGGTTGAAAACGCGTCTGGAACGGTAATAATTGCGACACAGAGTTGATGCGGCACATGCCACGGTCCGGCCGTTTGTATGCCGGGACAGTGAGAAAGGGATGCAGATATGCCGAAACAGGTATCGACGTTGCCAGCCTTACTGTTCTGTCTTCTGCCGGTGCTGGCCGGCTGCTCAAAGCTGATGGATATCGGGCGAGATCATCCGGCCGAGGCAGGCACCGGACCGTGCACGCAGGGGGTTGTCACGGAGTCGGCCAGGCAGATCCCGGTCCTCTACGATGTGGATGTGCTGGTCGTGGGCGGGACATCGGCGGCCGTAGCCGCGGCCGTTGCGGCGGCGGCTGATGGGGCGACGGTCTTTCTCGCCGCACCCCGGCCGTACCTCGGTGAGGACATCTGCGGCACGTATCGCCTGTGGCTCGAGCCCGGCGAAGAGCCCACATCTATACTGGCCAAGGCCGTGTTTGCCGAGCCGCGGGATCGGGCGGTGGCTGGTATGCATCGAGTTCCGCCGACGCCGATGCAGGTGAAGCGTGCTCTCGACGAGGCCTTGCTCAATGCCGGTGTGCTCTTCCTGTACGGTTGCTACACGACGGAACTGCTACACGACGCCGGCGGCAGGCCGGCCGGGATCGTCATGGCCAATCGCTCGGGCCGACAGGCGATCAGGGCAAAGGTGATCATCGATGCAACCTCGCGGGCCACCGTTGCCAGGCTGGCCGGCGCAAGATTCGCGCGCGATCCGGCGGGGACATCCGCATTTGAAAGGATCGTTGTCGGCGGACAGGCCCACGAACAGGAGCACGGGCAAGTCCGCAAGTTGCCGGCCCCGGTGTATGCCGGCGACGGACGTACCTACGATGCATTCCAATACTCGCTCCAGATCCCTATGAAGGACGGCTCATATGCCTCCCTGGCCGAAGCCGAACAGGTCGCCCGCGACCGGACCTGGGACGCGGGGCAGGTCGATGCCTCAGAGACGCTGTTCTATGTGCCCCTGGACCGGATGACCGGCAAAGCACAGCAGTGTTGCGACTGGCCGGGGGCCAAGAAGGTAGACCTGGATGTCTTCCGTCCCGCATCGGTGGAGCGGTTGTACGTGCTTGGCGGCTGTGCGGACCTGTCCCGCCAGGCGGCCGGGAAGTTCCTGCGACCGCTCGAATTCATGGATGCCGGGACGCGAATCGGCCAAGCCGCGGCGGCTCAAGCCTCGCGAATCCAGGCTCCCCAAGACGTCAGGGTCGCCTCGCAACGCGCCAAGTCCAGCATCGCGGGCGATGTTCGGGAGGACCAGGCATGGATGCGCGTAAGCGACCAAACCGAGCATATCAAGGCACCCGAACGTGCCCTGCCTGTCCTCGGGAGATACGACGTGGTCGTGATTGGCGGCGGCACGGGCGGCGCCCCGGCCGGGATTGCGGCGGCACGCCAAGGCGCAAAGACGCTGGTCGTCGAGTATCTTCACGGCCTGGGCGGCATCGGCACTCTGGGCCTGATTGGAAACTACTATTACGGCTACCGGGAAGGATTCACCAGGGAGCTCGACCAGGGCGTCCTCCAGCTTGGCGGCCAGGGCGAGGGCAAGAGCGAGCCGGGCCAAGCGTGGAACAGTCAGGTAAAAGTCGAGTGGTACCGGCGGGAATTGCGAAAGGCCGGCGCCGACCTCTGGTACGGCACGCTCGGCTGCGGGGCACTCGTCGAGGGCAACCAGGTCAAAGGCGTGGTGGTCGCCACGCCGCAGGGCCGGGGTGTTGTGCTCGCCAAGGTCGTCATCGACGCCACCGGCAGCGCGGATGTCGCCACGGCGGCAGGCGCCCGGTGCAGTTACATCACGGGCGAGCACGTCGCGGTGCAGGGTACGGGGTTGCCGCCCTGGGAGCCCGGCGCTCGGTACACGAACACTGATTTTGATTTCATCGACGATATCGATGTGGCCGACATATCGTATTCGTTCCTCGCGGCGAGGAAGAAATTCGGCAACGCGTACGATCTGGCGCAGATCATCGACAGCCGGGAGCGAAGGCAGATCGTCGGCGACTTCTGCCTCTCGCCCATGGACGTCTACCTTGGCCGGACGTTCCCGGACTCGGTGGTTCGAGCCAGCAGCAATTTCGACTCGCACGGCTTCACAATCCATCCGATGTTCATGCTCCGGCCGCCGGACCAGAAAACCATGCCATGCTACGTCCCCTACCGTTGTCTGCTTCCCAGAGGGATCGAGGGCGTCCTTGTCACGGGCTTGGCCGTCAGTGCGCATCGCGACGTGATGCCGGTCATCCGGATGCAGGCCGATATCCAGAACCAGGGCTACGCCGCCGGGGTAGCCGCCGCGACGGCCGCCCGCTTGGGCAAGCCCCTGCGCCAGATCGACATCCGCGAATTGCAGCGGCACCTCGTGCAGAAGGGCAACCTGCCCCAGGGCGAACGCATCTAAATCACAGCCTGCCTTCTTGCCCTCGAAAACGCTGCTCAGAAGGTGCTTGATCCGAACGACGGTTGTCCACAACTCGGATCAACCTGCGTTTCTGAGCACAGAATGGCGGTCGGCCAATTTAGATGCAATTGCCCTGCAACCTGCCCGAAGAGGTCTTGACACAGGAAGACTCATTCCCCCTGCCAAAAGAGCAGATGGAGGAGGCAGTCAAGTGCGTCGCGAACGATTTTCAGGGCCTGGAGAAGGTCTTCGCCGAGCCTGAACAAGCCCTGCCTCTGCTGCGTTCGGCTTACCACACCACCGGGTCGGATAAGGACAAGCTCACGTATGCCCATATTCTCGGCGTCATGGGCGACCCGACCGGCGCCGAGACTCTCGCCAAGGCTCTCGCCGCACGGGAGTGGGACGAAGGCTGGAAATACACCGGCATGGGACAGTACGGCGCGAGCATGAGCGTCTTGGACAGCCTGATCATCGCCCTGGGCCGGACCCGCCGTGACGTGGCATTGCGGCCGATTCTCGCCAGGGTTAGGCAACTGGGCCCCGAGCACGCCCTGTCGCACCACCGGGCCGTAGCCGAAGCACTGGAGACGCTGGGCGATCCGGCTGCCGCCACGCCGCTGGCCGAGCTGTTGCAGAAACCCGGCATGACCGGCCACGCACTCACCAGCATCGATATGGCAATAAGGAGCATTCCGCCCAGCTCGACGGACAATACGACCCGCGAGTGCTCGCTGCGGGAGCTGATGCTGGCCCGCGCCCTCTACCGTTGCGGCGACTACCAGGGCCTCGGCCGCAAGATCCTGGAGCAGTACGCCCAGGACCTGCGAGGCCATTACGCCCGACACGCCCTGGCCGTTCTCGGTAAGAAGGTGCAATGATGCCGCGATTCAAACCCGGAAATTCGTACCTGTGGGACCGGGGAAACGGTACAATGTGGCGCGCATGGAAAGTTCGATTGTTGATTGTTGATTTGAAGAGACCGATCCGCTGCGCTTCTCAAATCATAAATCAACAATCATAAATCTAAAATTGATAAAGGAGGTATGACGATGGCAGGAGAATATCGGTTTTCGTTTGGGCCGTGGAATATTCATGAGGGGGCGGACCCGTTCGGGCCCACGGTGCGCCGGCCGGTCACGTTCGCCAGGAAGCTCAAGATGTATAAGAAGCTCGGCTTCGACGGCGTGCAGTTCCACGATGACGACGCCGTGCCCGATATGAATAAGCTGAGCCCCAAGGACGTCACGAAGGCGGCCAAGGAGGTCCATAAGGCTCTCAAGGACGAAGGCTTGACCGCGGAATTCGTCGCCCCGAGACTATGGGAGGACCCGCGAACGATCGACGGCGGCTATACCTCGAACGATCCCGAGGCTCGCGAGTATGCGAAGGAACGAAGCCGGCGGGCGATCGACATTGCCGTCGCGCTGAACACGAAGCTGATCGTGCTGTGGCTGGCCCGCGAAGGGACCTATATCCGCGAGGCGAAAGACCCCAAGGTCGCGACGGACCGGCTGGTCGAGGCCATCGATGACATGCTCGACTACAATGCGGACATCAGGATCGCTATCGAGCCCAAGCCCAACGAGCCGATGGACCAGGCGTATATCCCGACGACGGGACATGCGCTGGCTCTGGGCTATCTGACGAAGGACGAGAGCCGCGTCGGCGTCAATATCGAGACAGCCCATGTGATCCTGGCCGGCCTGGACCCGTCAGACGAGATGGGCTTTGCGCTCGCTTATAACAAGCTCTACACAGTCCATCTGAACGATCAGAACGGCCTGAAATTCGATGAGGACAAGAGCTTCGGATCAGTGAATCTGCGCCGCGCGTTCAACCAGGTCCGCGTCCTCGACAAGTACAATTTCGGCGCGAAGGGCGAATTCGTCGGGCTCGATGTCAAGGCGATGCGCAGTCAAAAGCAGGACGTGGCCACGAAGCACCTGATCAACAGCCGGACCATCTTCCTGAGACTCGTGGAACTGGTCCGTAGTCTCGATCAGGCCAAAGTCGATCGATTGATCGCCGAGCGCGATTACGAAGAACTGGACATGCTCATCGTGAACCATGTGATGGGCAAATAGCTGAGAGTTGTTCGTTGCTGGTTATTGGTTGCTGGTGGTGACCCACATTCGTCGAGCGTGTGTCAACTGACAACTGCGAACTGAGAACTGTCAACTACCGATTGCAGAAAGGGTAATCGCGAAGAATGGCCAGAAACGACGAGGTTGTGCTGAGCATCGGAGCGCATCCGGACGATGCGGAATTCATGTGCGCCGGGACGCTGGCGCTGCTGCACGAGCGGGGTTGGGAGGTCCATATCGCCACGATGGCCCCGGGCGACTGCGGAACGGTGCAGTACAGCCGCGAGGAGATCAGCCGGATTCGCAAGAGCGAGTCCGCCAGGGCCGCCGCGATGCTCGACGGCAAGTACCACTGCCTCGAATGCGGCGACATCTTCATCATGTACGACCGCGGCACGCTGCTCAAGGCGATCGAACTGGTGCGCAAGGTCCGGCCGAAGATCGTGCTTACGTTGAGCCCGTCGGATTACATGGTCGACCACGAGACGGCCAGCCGGCTCGCCCAGACGGCCTGTTTCTGTTGCGGCGTGGTCAACGTCGAGACGCCCGGGGCTGAGCCGTTCGAGCCAATCCCCTACCTCTATTACGCCGACCCGGTCGAGGGCAAGGACAAGCTCGGCACGCCGATCCAGCCGGGCATGATCGTCGATATCAGCAGTGCGATGGATGTCAAAGAGAAGATGCTCTGTTGCCACGAGAGCCAGCGGGACTGGCTGCTCAAGCACCACGGGATGGACGAGTATGTCAACATGATGAAGGCGTTCGGCGCCAAACGCGGGCAGGAGATCGGACGCCGGTTCGGCGAAGGCTTCCGGCAGCACCTCGGTCACGCCTACCCGCAGGACAACATCCTGAGAAAGGAACTGGGCGACCTGGTCCACATAGCATAAGGAGAGGCACATGCCGAGAAAGCTGAGCATCCTGGCGCCGGACTCGTGGGATTACACGACGCTCGATGACGAGATTCTCAACGACGCCGCGAGGCTGACCGCTGAGGACATGGCGGCACTGAGGCGTGAGGGGTTCAAGGTCATCTTCTACGACACGCTTGAAGACTTCTACCTCGCAGAGGCGCTGGAGTACATCACGGCGTGGAAGCAGGCGACCCTGGCCGAGCCCGCCGGTATCTGCGGCCCCATCGGCCCGACGGAGCAGCTTCCCCTCGTCGCCCGGCTCGTCAACGAGCTGGAGCTGGACTTGCGAAACGCCCACTTCTGGGGCATGGATGAGTGGTACATGCACGGGCGCGAGGTACCTCAGACTCACCCGCTTTCATTCGCCCGCGCCGACCGCGAGTTGTGCTTCGACCGAATCCAGCTAGGCCTCAAGATGCCCGAGAGCAATCTCCATTTCCCCAAGGCAGACACTTCCGCCTACATCAAGAGTTGGGAGGGCGTCCGCTGCGTGGTCATGCAGGGCGGCCAGGGCGACATCAAACACTGGGCGTTCAATGACCCCGTCCGGCGCAAGGGCAAGTACAAGGATCAGCCACCGACGCCCGAGGAGTTTCGCCGGCTCACGACCCGCGTGGTGGACCTGCATCCCGTGACGGTGATGCAGAATGCCCGCACCAGCGGCGGCGGTGTCGTCACAAGCGTGCCGACACAGGCGATCAGTGTCGGGCCGGTCGAGACGTGGAAGGCGGAGAAGGTCTCGATCTGGCAAGCGGGCACGCACGACAACCCATTCGGGATGCGGCTGACGACCCTGATGATCGGCAAGCGAATCCCCGACAGCGCCGTGCCCATGTCTTTGCTCACCGACCACCCGAACGTCCAGTTCAATTTCTACCGTCCCGCGATCGGCACGTGCGAGGCGGAAATGCACTAGAGGATTGGCATAATGGAACACTGGAATAGTGGAACAATGGGTGACGACAAACACGCCCCAATATTCCATTATTCCAACATTCCAATATTCCACGGAGATTATCGATGGCTGTGGATGTGTTGGTGCTGAATACGGCGGTGGTGGATTTGCGCCGGCCGGATTTCGAGTTTGCCGATAAGCTCGTCGGCAGAGGCGGCCTGGCCAAGTGCAGGTCGAAGGACATGCCGGAGTATTCGCAGACACAGATCAGGCAGTGGATCGAAGAGGGCTTCGCCACGGCCGGCGGGCCCGGAAACGCCGCCCCGCTCATCGCGCGAACGGGTCTAAAGGTCGCCGTCGCCGTCAATCTCGGCAAGGGAGACTACAGCGGCCTCGACGCCCAGGCCCGGTACTTCCATGATATCATGACAGCCAACGGCATCGACATGTCGGCCACGTACATTCATCCGACCCTGTGCACGGGCACAACATTCATCCATAGCGCTCCGGGCGGCGAACGCGGCGGCATCGCCTACTTCCCCAATGCCAACGATGATTTCGATTTCCGGAATTTCGCAAGCGCCGTCGAGCGTCTGCGACCCAAGATCATCTACTACATGTACTCTGGGCTGTCGGACCGGGGCGACGCCAACCGCGGGCGCGACCTTGCCGAATTCATCCAGTGGTGCCGCAGCAAAGGGGCCGTGACCATCGCCGACAGCCACACGCTCACCGGCAATCCGCAGAAACTCATCGCGGAAGGAAAGCCGGTCAAGGAATATCGACTTCTGGAGCCGCTGCTGCCGGAGCTGGATCTGTTCTTCACCTCTTACGATGAGGCGAGGCTCATTGAGAACACGCTGAGCCGAAGGCAGGCTATGGGTAAGCTTGACGAGCACGCGTACAACGTGCATTTCCTCGAATTTCTGACGCGCAAGTTCTGGCAAGACGATCAGCGAACGAAACTGTTCGGCGTTACGGTCAGCAACGGCGCGTACGAGATGCACCTGTGTCCCGACGGCCGGACCGGCTGCCCGGCAAAAGTGACTTCCCGCTTCATGGCCGGCGAAGTCGTAGACCTCGTCGGCGCGGGCGACTCCTTCCGGGCGGGGCTCATCACATACATCGCGAGCAACCTGGAAGCGTTCCGCAAGGGCGAGATCGATTTTGAGCAGGCGGTCCAGGCAGGGAACCTGTTCGCCTCACTGTATATCAAGGCCCCGCTCGGCGACCGCTACGGCAACATCCGGGCCTATCCGAAGATGCTGCAAGTCCTCCAGACAGAAGGAGGCTTCGAGAGTCTCGACGCCCTGCGACGGGCGTTGGATTATTACATTTTGAATGGATAAATGAAATGGCCCACACCCCGGGGTCGGAAGAACGGGTTCGGCTGCTCACGGCCATTCCATTTGACTATTCAAAGGTCGATAGGAAGATGGAGCGATACGTATGGCAACGAAGAAGCCACAGTTCGGTTGGCAGGACAAAGTCGTCAATCATGCCCAGGTCGGCGGCATCGAGACTTCCGTGCTTGACGGCGGATTGGGCCGGGGGATGCGAATCGCCTGGGTCAACACGGGCTCGGGCCTCCGCTACAAGGTCGTGATCGACCGGGCGCTCGACATCGCCGATGCGTTCCACAATCAGCACAGCCTCGTATGGCTCAGCCACGCGGGGGTGACGGCGCCCCGGCCGGACGCCAATCGGGGCCTGGAATGGCTCTGGTCGTTCGGCGGCGGATTGCTCACGACCTGCGGCCTGACGCATGCCGGGGGCCCGGAGAGCGACAGCTTCGGCGAGCGGGGTCTGCATGGGCGGATCAGCAACATGCCCGCCCAGATCGAGTCCATCGTTCAGCCGGACCTCAATGGCGATAATCCCAAGATGAGCATCATGGCCGTCGTGAAGGAGTCTCGCGTCTTCGGCCCCAATCTGGAGCTGCGGCGAACGATCTCCAGTACGCTGGGCGAGCCGGTTATCCGGATTCATGACCTGGTGACTAACGTCGGCAACTCGCCCACGCCGCACATGATGCTCTACCACTGCAATTTCGGCTGGCCCCTCGTCGATGAAGGCACGAAGATCATTTACAAAGGCGAGTGCAAATCGCGCGGGTCCGAGATGGACAACGCCATCTTCAACGATACGCACGACTTCCGCACCTGCCAAGGTCCTCTCGAGCAGCATCGCGGCACAGGCGAGGCATGCGGCTTCATCGATGTCACGCCCGACAGCGGCGGCATGTGCACCGTCGGTCTGCACAACAGGAAACTCAGCTTGGCCATCGTCATGCGATACAAAAAAAGGCAACTGCCCGCGCTGGCCAACTGGCAGCACTGGGGGCCGGGGGAATACGTCACCGGCCTGGAGCCTGGGACCAACCCGCCCATCGGCCAGGGTAAGGCACGCGAGCGGAATCAGCTCATCCATCTCGATCCAGGCAAGAGCCGCACGTACGATCTGGAAATCCGCGTGCTCAGTGAAGACAAGGACATCAAACAGTACTTGTAGGCGCGGGTTGGCAGCATGAGTGAGCATGTTTTCGCAGGCTTCGGCTTCGGGCCCATCCAGGCGGGGCTGTTCGCCAAGGAGGCATTTCAGAGCGGCAATTTCCGGCGGATCGCGGTCGCCGAGATCGACCAGCGGCTGGTGGATGCCGTACGATCCAATGATGGCACGTATTATGTGAACGTCGCCGGCCGTGACGGAATCGAGATGGCGCGAATCGACGGCGTTGAGCTGTTCAACCCGACGGACCCCAGCGACTCAGCGGCACTTCGCGCGGCGATTGCCGAGGCAACGGAAATCACGACCTGCCTTCCATCAGTCAATTTCTTCGACTCAGACCCGGTAAACGGCGTAGCAGCATTGATCGCCGACGGACTGCGCCGGCGAAAATCCGGGGCCACGATTGTCTACGCCGCGGAGAATCACAACCATGCTGCCGAGATCCTTGAACAGGTTGTCGCGAGGAGGCTCGGCATGGCGCTGCCGCCGCGAGTCCAATTCCTGAATACGGTTATCGGCAAGATGAGTCAAGTCGTGAACGATCCCCGCGAGATCGCCGAGCGGAAGCTCGCACCGATTGTCCCGGGCTTCGACCGTGCATTCCTGGTCGAGGAATTCAATCGCATTCTCGTCACCCGCACGAACATCCCCGGTTTTGTCCCGGGTATCGGGGTCTTCATCGAGAAGGACGACTTGCTGCCGTTCGAGGAGGCCAAGCTCTACGGCCACAACGCGATCCACGCCCTGCTCGGCTTCATTGGCCTGCTCAAAGGCTACGGAAAGATGACCGAGCTCAAGGCAGACGCCCGCGTGATGCGAGTGGCTCGCGAGGCGTTCATTGCAGAGTCGGGCGGCGCCTTGATCCGCAGGCACGCCTCCCTCGGCGATGAGTTATTCACGGAGTCCGGCTATCGACATTATGCCGAAGACCTGCTGGAGCGCATGACGAATCCGTATCTGGCGGACACGACGGCCCGTGCCGCACGCGATGTCGTCCGCAAACTCGGAGCCAACGACCGCATCTACGGCACGATGACGCTCGCACTGGAGCACGGCATTGAGCCCAAGAACATGGCCATCGGCGCCATGGCCGGCATCGCACTGGTTCTGGCACATCCCGCCGACTACGGCCTGCCCCGCGAGCTGCGATCGCTGGACTGGCGTACCCTCGATGTGTACGACCTCACGCAACTGCTCACGCATCTCTGGCAAGTCCCGACATCCCCCGCTGTGCGCAGGCTCGCCGACTGCACCTGTATCGCTCGGAAATCCCTCGCTAGGCTGCTCGCGTAATGACAGTCAGAAGTCCTTGAAGCTCTTCATCCAATCCGGCCAGTCTTCGGGCTTGACGCCGCCGGCTTTGGTCCAGGGTCCCCGCGTGTCGTACTCGCGATGCCAGCGCAGCGACCACAACTCTTTCAAACCAAGTCGCCGAGTCGAAAGATCGAGAAAAGCGCCGCTCGTGAAGCCGCTATGCCTCAGGACGCAGAGCATCTTCATGGCGTTCGTGCTCCAATCGTTAACCTCCCCCTCATACTGCGGCGGCTGATCGGTGAAATTCGGCCGGGTGTCCCACCAGCGGTCGTCGAGGAACATGGGCACGTCCGCAGCGAACCTCACGTCCGGCCGTCTCCAGAAGTAGGACGCGGGCTTTCCCCCCTCGTGGCCTGCCAGGGGATTGGTGACGTAGATGTTGATCCCGTAGCTGCCGTACTCCTGGTACTGCGGATTGGGACCCCAGGCGCAGTACGAAAATCGGCCGCCCCGGGGAGTAGGCGTCGTCGCGGTCGGACAGTAAATGACCTTCCTCTGCTGCATGTAATAGGGCCGAAGCGCGACCATCCAACTCGTCTGCGTTTCTCCGCCGACGTTCCATCCGTGATGGAAGTAGCCGTTGTTGTCGCTCGTGTACATGGAGAAGAACAGCGTCCATTGGTGAAGGTTTGCCCGGCAGGCGACCGCCTTGCCCTGCTCCCGGACCCGCGCCAGGGCCGGCGTGAGAATGGCCATCAGCAGTGCGATGATCGCAATCACCACCAGAAGCTCAATCAACGTGAAGGCCCGCACGACACCATGATGTCTCTTCCAAGCGGCCATCGGTCCTGGCTCCTCAGAATCAGTCCGGAGTATCCGAGACAGCGCCCCGATGAAGCAGGCACGCCGCTCCGGTATCGACGCGCCATGTATTGTATCGACCGCTGCCCTGTGATGCAAGCGAATGGAACGGGCTCCGCGCTTTCCCTGCGGATTTGCAGCGGGTTTTGTCGTATAATGCCGGACCATGCAGGCAGGTGAAAGGCAACACAGGTTGGCATACGTGTACGCGGGCGCGGCGGTCCTGTTCTGGGCCACGTCCGCCACCGCGTTCAAGCTCTCCCTGAGCTACATCGGCCAGTTGCCCCTGCTGCTGTTTGCCTCCGTGACATCCACTGTAGTTCTGTTGTTGTACCTCGCCTTGGCAGGCAAGCTCCGGCAACTCAGGTCGTTCTCAAGGAACGATTACCTCTGGTCGGCCGCACTGGGTCTGCTGAACCCCTTCCTGTACTATGTGATTCTGTTCAAGGCATACTCGCTGCTGCTGGCTCAGGAGGCCCAGCCGATCAATTTCGTCTGGCCGCTCGTGCTCGTACTGCTGTCGATTCCCCTGCTGCACCAGCGCATCAGGCTCGCGAGCATCGTCGCCATCTTCGTCAGCTTCGCCGGTGTAGTCATCATCGCGATTCGCCCGACGACGCCGCGGGACATCCTGGCCTTCCATTTCACCAACGCCCCAGGCGTCCTGCTCGCGCTCGGCAGCACGATCGTCTGGGCCCTGTTCTGGATCTACAACACCAAGGACCGGCGCGACGCCGCCGTGCGCCTGTTCCTCAATTTCCTGTTCGCCTCCGCATACATCCTCGGCCTGCTGCTCGTGCTCCACAAGGGCCAAACCTACACTTGGGAGGGCCTGCTGGGAGGCGTCTACATCGGCCTGTTCGAGATGGGCATCACGTTCCTGCTCTGGCTCAAAGCCCTCAAAAGCGCCAAAACGACCGCCCACGTCGTAAATCTGATTTATCTTGTCCCCTTTCTGTCTCTGCTTTGCATAGCCCTCGTCCTGGGCGAACGAGTTTTCCCGTCCACCCTCGTCGGCCTGATCCTTATCGTAACCGGCATCGTCGTGCAGAAGCTCGTGGGGTAAGGAAGAGGCCGGGTGCCACGCTTACACTGGCGTCAGCACGTCTCACATCGGCGGCCAGAGCATGTCCACGCAAGCGTGGACATGGCACCTGAACCAGAGGTTGCGTGGGATGACCAGTCAGCGCACTTGAAGGATGATCTTGCCGCGGGCATGGCCGGATTGACTGATCTCGTGGGCACGGCGGGCCTCGGCCAGCGGCAGGACGGTGTCCACGACGCATCGGAGCTTCCCCGAATCGACCAGCGCCGTGATCTCCTGCAACTGGGTCAGCTTGGGTTCGAGAAAGACGTACGCCTGTCGCACGCCGTGCGCGGCCGCCTCCACCACGCCGGAGACGCCCGACCCCAAGATCAGCGGCAGACGGTGAGGGAGTCTGTCTCTCGTAAGTCCCTGGCGGATCGCCCAATCCCACGAATCCAAAACCTCAAGATCGTCGGGCTTAACTGGACAAACGGGGCATCCGGTGGTGAGCGCCAGATGCCCCTTGAAGACTCGGACGGACGATTCGTCAGACGGAAGCCGGTACGACGAACGGCTTGCGATAGGGCCGCGTCAGCAGGGCATCCGCCTTGCGGCTGCCCACGAACTTCTCCGCCTTCGGATCGAACTTCAGCATCGGCCCAAGCTGATAGGTGCTCCTGGACAGATCAAGGCCCAGTGTGCCTTTCACGGTCTCCATGATCTTGTCCCACGACTTGCCAATCTCCTCATGTTTGCCGAGCACATCCGGCCGGGTCGTGCCGGCGACCTGCCCGCCGAGGCGGTAGGAGATGTTGCCCAGATGGCAGCACGCAGCGGACAGATACCCCTCGCCGATGTCCGCGTTGAGGTCCTCGACCTTGCGGCTGCGCATGGCCTGGATAAAGTTCTCGAAGTGGTCCTTGCCGGGACCCATCTTGACATCCACCGCGACCAAGGGTTCGGCCGCCCCGCCGCCCTTGGGGTAGAACTTGCCGCCCTTGATGGCTCCGGCCTCCAGGTAAAACTCGTTGCCGACATTCTGGGGATACTTCTTGCCGTCCAGGCCCGCTCGATCGACCAGGCCGATCACCTCGAACACCAGCAGCGGCCCGCCGAAGTCCATGATGGTCAACTGGCAGTTGGGCGTCTGGGCCTGATCGGTGTAGGGCGGATGTCCCTCCGTCGAGTTCACCCAGCGGCCGCCCATACTGATCACGCTTTTGGGCAGGGTCGCCCCCGGAATCGCCCAGCGGGCGATGTCCATCTGATGCACGCCCTGGTTCCCGATCTCTCCGTTTCCGAAGTCCCAGAACCAGTGCCAGTTGTAGTGAACGAGATTCTCGTGGTACGGCTGCATCGGCGCCGGGCCGACCCAGATATCATAGTCCAGGGTCTCCGGCGGCTGCTTGATCGGTTTGAAGCCGATGCTCCATCGGCCCGACCCGTTCTTGGAGGCGGCGCCCTTGGAGACCAGCAGCTTGCCGTACTTGCCGCTGGCGATCGCCGCCACCTGCTTGGCCCAATTGTCGCTGGAACGGCTCTGAGTGCCATGCTGGACGATCCGATTGTACTTGCGGGCCGCCTCCATGCACTTTCGCCCCTCAAAGGGGTTGTGGCTGCACGGCTTTTCCACGTACACGTCCTTGCCCGCCTGGCAGGCCCAGATCGTCGCGAGCGAATGCCAATGGTTCGGCGTCGCGATGGAGATGGCGTCGATGTCCTTGTTTTCGAGCAGCTTGCGAATATCGACGTACGTCTCCACTTTCCGGCCGGACTTCTTCTCGAAGGCCGCGGCCCTGTCATCCAGGACCTTTCGGTCCACGTCACAGAGGGCCACAAGCCGCACGCCCTTCATGTCCCCGAACGCCCTGATGTGCTCGCCGCCCCTGCCATTGATGCCAACGACCGCCACTCGGATGTCCTCATTGGCGCCTCGGACTTGTGACTTCGGGCTGACCGCCCGCCCTTCGGGCTCGTGACAGCCGCCAAGGGCCATGCCCAGCCCCGCGGCGACCGATCCTTCCATGAACTGCCTGCGCGTGATGTGTGTCATCTTGTGTCTCCTTTGGATTGTGTACCCAGGAAAGGTGCGTCCATATCGGCGATACGAATACCATCATCTGCTATGCCAACCATAGGGCCAGATTCTATCTGGCCGCCGCACGCTATTCAATAGAGCGTTCCAGCCTGATGGTCCTTATCTCCCAAGGCTTGATGGAGACGATATTGGACGAGGTCCCCAAGTCGCGCCCCGCGAGATCGACCTGAATCATTCGAGCAGACCCTGCGGCGTAGCCGAGCGACGCTGCCCCTCCTGTGCCTCGATACTCGTACACGCGCACATACGTCTTGCCGCCCCGACCATACAGGGCCGAGACCATCGCGTCGGACGACTCGATCTGCACAGGCCGGAAGGTCTGCCCCAGGGGTCCATCGGCAGCAGCGGCCGCTACACCCACAATCGGAAAGTCGTACTCGACTGCCCGGCGATGTAAATCGGCCGCCGACCACGCGCCGATGAAAGGATAGAGAGCAAATTCGTACTCGAAGTCACCGCTGAGCATCCGCGTGCCCCAAATGTAATAGGAGGCATAGGCCAGCGGAACGGAGAATCCGCCGTCCTTTTCGCGTACGGCGCCCATCGTCCCTCTGTTGAATACGGCGATTCCTTTCCCCTCGCCTGCCACTGCCATCCAGTAGAGCCCATTGATGTAGGGGTCCGTCGTCTCGCTGACTGCAAAGGGAAGATCACGAATGCCCACCGCCGTGGCGGCGAACGCGGGAAACACCTTGAAACGCAGCTTGTCCTGGTGAACAAAGCCGGACACGCCGTCATGTGGATCGTCGGTGACTCGCCCGATCTTTTGTCCCGCGAAACGGAACCGCATCCAGCAGTCGATCCGCGGGCTCTCGCGGTAGAACTTCATCTCCAGAGCATAAGGAATGGGCCCGATCAGGCCGCTCTCGCGGGCAATTGCCCACGTTGCCCCGCCGCGTCCTGGCTCCAGGACCCAGCTTCCCTTCGAGGTCATATCCTGCCCATCGACCTTGCCCGCGAACAGGCAGCCCGGAGGCTGCGGCCGCAGGAACTCCTCGCCGCTGCGTTTGTCCTTTATCGACGCCACGCCGCCATCGCGGCCGAACCGCACATCCCAGAAGGGCGTCACAAGGGCAAGGTTCTCGTTGTCGATACGTAGGGCGTTGGATTCCTCGGCAGGCGTGGCCTTTGGCGGCCCCGGGCGCAGGTCATAGGAAGCGACGCCAAGGCCTTCCAGATCGGCGAGAACCGCCAGCTTGATCTCCCGCAAGCCGCCGTCGGAATACAAGTCGGCCGAGAGCACGGCCGAGGGCACAACCACATCGCCGTGCGTGACCTGCAAGCTCTTGGCGTAGCCCTGCGGGAGCGACACCGGAACCTCGACCCACGACCGCCGCCGCCAAGAGACCGGATTGAACAGCACCAGTTGCGGGGAGCCGCGGGAGTTCATGTGCGAGGCAAGGTATTGCAGCGAGCGTGTAGTCACATCCTGCGATGACCGAATGGACTCGGAAAGGAACTTGCGTGCGTCCGGGAGCAACCCGCAAATCTGGATGTCGTGATGCTGGGCGACGAGAAGGTTCTTCCATGCCTTGTCCAGGTCGTCCGCGCAATCGCCGCCTCCCGCGATCGCCGCCAGAGCCGCGAGCCGCTCCGCTGTCAGGACCCCGACTTCCGCCGCGCGAGACCGATTCCAGATCTCGTTGCCGCAATAGCCCCAGGGCATTCGCACGACAAAGTCGTTGGCCGCCGTCCGCAGCTCTTCGCGGGGAGCGGGGAACAGGGAGCGTAACTCGTCGAGCAACACCCATCGATAGCCGGGCTTTCCTTCATACTCCTTGACGAGTTCCTCGCGTTTAAGTCCGGCGTCATCCGCCCGGCTGGCCAGCAGCGGCTCAATGCGGGCAAATTCCTTGCGAAAATCCGCGGGCGACTTCGGCGCATCCCGGCTCGGATACCGCGTCAGGAACCAATTATCGACTGTAGTCTTCCCGAATTCAGCCCCCTCGCCTTTATAGGTCGGAATCGCAGGGACGCGAGACCCGTCCATGCCCACCCACCAGCCGATGGGCACGTCGAACGTCGGGTTATACCCGTACATCATGAAGTGCGTTCGCATGATCGCGCCGGCAAAGCCAAAGCCGTGGAGCAGTTGCGGAATCTGGGCGTGCATGGCATGCTCGCTCATCAGGTATATGTCCGGCGCGATTCCGAAGTACTTGCGGTCGGCTGCCAGGGCGTACTCGATCTGCCGAATGTTGGACTCTTCGTTGATGAAGACCGACAGGGGCTGCCCATAGGTGCACGTCCCGATCCCGAACCGGCCCTTGTACTTTTCGAGGTAGCCCCGAATCTGCTCGATGATCGCTGAGTCCTGCTCGGCCAGACGGTCATAGGTGTAGGCCTCGTTGTCCAGGCCGATCTTGAACGATGGGTAGCGATCCAGCCATTCAGCGGCGGTCCGCAAATGCTGCACGAGATGATCGCGGCCCCAGAGGACCAGGCCGCCGTGGTCGTAGGTCAGCATGTACAGCGGCGATGCTCCCGAATCAGCGCCCGCCGCCGGCGACGAGCTACAAGCGAACGCAAGGGTCAAAGTGATCAGGAGGCGCAGACAATGGCCCATAGTCTTTCTCCGTCGCCGCAACTCTCGGTCCTCACTCCACTCCGGCGGCACGCCTGGCGGATTGGACTGTGTTGTAGAGGAGCATCGTAATGGTCATGGGGCCCACACCACCAGGGACAGGGGTGATCAGCGAGGCCTTCTCCTTCACGGCATCGAAATCGACATCGCCGACCAAACGATACCCCTGCTTCTTCGTCGCGTCCTCGACTCGATTGACGCCGACATCGATCACAACGACACCTTCTCTGACCATATCGGCCATGATCGTGTTGGGCCGGCCTGCGGCGGCAATGACAATATCCGCCTCTCGCGTGAAGTGAGCGAGGTCCGGGGTTCGCGTGTGACAAACCGTTACGGTCGCATTGCCGGTCGGGCTCTTCTGGATGAGCATATTGGCCAGCGGCTTGCCGACGAGGTTGCTGCGCCCGACGATGACGACGTAAGCCCCATCGATCTTCACGCCGCTGCGGAGGAGCAACTGCACCACGCCATGCGGCGTGCACGGCAAAAACGCCTTCTCCCCTATGACCATCTTCCCCACATTTACCGGATGAAATCCATCCACATCCTTGTTGGGATCGATGGTCAGCAGCACCTCGGAGTCGTTGAGATGCCGCGGCAAAGGCAGTTGGACGAGAATGCCGTTGATCTTCGGATCGCCGTTCATCCGGCGGACCAGGGCCATCAACTCGGCCTGCGAAGTCTGCGCGGGCAGCCGGTTATCATCGGAGTAGATGCCGAGCTCCGCGCAGGCCCGTTCCTTGCCGGTGACATAGGACTCCGAGGCCGGATCGTCGCCGACCAGAATCACGCCGAGACCCGGCACAATCCCACGCTTCCTCAGCTCCGCGACCTCCCCCTTCAGCTCCGCCCGTATCTGAGCCGCAATCTGCTTGCCGTCAATAATTCGCGCTGTCATCTGTCCCCATTTACCGTTTATGATTCACGATTTACCATTCATGGTGGAGAAACGATACGCTTGTCACACCTTCAAATGGTAAATCGCAAATGGCAAATCGTCAATCAAAACAGCCCGTGGACTTTGCCGGTATTGACATCGACATCGATTCGGCGGAAGGCGGGGTCCGAGCCGGTGCCGGGCATCAGCTTGATCGACCCGGCCACCGGGACCACGAAGCCGGCGCCTTTGTAGACGAGAATCTCATGGATCGGCAGCGTCCAGCCGCGGGGCCTGCCTTTCAATTCAGGGTCGTGGGAAAGACTCTGCTGCGTCTTGGCCATGCAGGTGCCCAGGTGCGTGCCGAGCGATTCCGCCTCCAGCGCCTTCGCCCGTTCCAGGGCGGCATCCGTGTAGGTCACGCCGTCGGCTCCGTACACCTCTTTGGCGATCGACTCGATCCGCTGTCGCAGCGGCATTTTCAGATCGTAGAGGAAATGAAAATCATTCTTCTCGTTGCAGCTTTCGATCACCGCTTCCGCCAATTCGATCGCGCCCCGGCCGCCGTGGAGCCAGTGCTCCGAGAGCACCGCGCGGGCGCCGGTGGCGGCGGCGATTCGCATGACGAGATCGATTTCCGCCTGCGTGTCGGTCTTGAAGCGATTGATGCAGACGACCGGTCGCACGCCGCTCTTTTTGACGATCTCGATGTGGGCGATTAGATTCTCGCAGCCCTTCTCCACCAGGGCGAGGTTCTCGCTGGTGTACGCGGGATCGAGCGGCATGCCGGGCTTGACGGAGGGTCCCCCGCCGTGCATCTTCAGCGCGCGGATCGTCGCGACAATGACTACAGCGTCCGGCCGCAGACCCGACATGCGGCATTTCAGATTCCAGAACTTCTCGTACCCGATGTCGGCGGCAAAGCCGCTCTCCGTGACGTGGTAATCGGCCAGCTTCGTGCCGACCCGATCTGCGATGATGGAGCTTTGCCCGATGGCGATATTGGCGAATGGGCCGGCGTGAATGAACATCGGCTGGCCCTCGATGGTCTGCACCAGATTGGGATTGATGGCGTCGAGCATCCAGGCCGTCATGGCGCCGTCCACTTCCAGGTCGGCGGTCGTGACCTCCTTGCCCCGACGGTCATAGGCCACTACCATTCTGGCGATCCGCTCGCGCAGATCCTTCAGGTCTCTCGCGACGGCCAGAATGGCCATGACTTCGCTGGCGACGGTCATCTGAAAGCCCGAGTCCATCTCGAAGCCGTCCATCTTGCCGCCGAGTCCGATCCGGATGCTCCGCAGGCTCTGGGCGCAAAAGTCGATGGCCCAGTCGATCTGCACCCGCTTGGGGTCGATATCCAGGCGCCGCAGATGACTCTGTGCCAGGCGGGCATCATCATAGTTCCGCTCGTGCTGCATCCTCGCGGTCAGGGCCACCATGGCCAGGTTGTGCGCGTTAGTGACGCAGTCGATGTCGCCGGTCAGGCGGATGGAGATGGGGGTCAGCGGGATGCACTGCGCCAGGCCGCCGCCGGCCGCGGAGCCTTTGATATTGAACGTCGGGCCGCTGCTGGGCTGGCGAATCGCCCCGCAGACCCGCTTGCCGAGCTGGCCCAGTCCCTCGACCAAGCCGATGGTCGTAGTCGTTTTGCCTTCGCCCAAGGGGGTGGGAGTGATTGCCGTCACGTCGATGTACTTGGCCGTGGGGGCACCTTGCAGCCTGGCGAGGACCCTCTGGTAATCCACTTTGCCAAGCTTGTTGCCGTATGGGATCAGCTCCTCGCTGCGCAGACCGATTTCCGCGGCCAAGCGCTGAATCGGCTTCATCCGCTCCTCAGCCGCCTCCGCAATCTCCCAGTCCTGCATTACCCGCGGGTCGAGAATCATCAAGCCAACGCCAAACACAAACGAGAGCCCGCCGCCACAAGGCAACGACTGTTCGGTACGAATCCTGACCGCCTGCTCGTTTCTGCCTTCCTGCTATCATTATGCACGAAAGGTGGGAAACTGGGTAACTCGGTAGGGCTGATTTTTGTAACTATCTTGCTATTTGGTGAGGTATTGGTTCAAAAATCGAGGCGCATGCGTGTGTTGGAGCCGTTCTTTTCTGCGCAGAACTGCACCGCTCGGCGAGCCGTTCATCCTGCCGCAGTGTCTTCCACCGGGGTTGTGGCGACTGTCCAGTCGCGTGCCGCTGTCAGCGAGATTCCTTCTCGCTCAGTTGCTTCTTCAACTGGCCGATCTCCTGCTGGAGGCGGGCGACCTCAGCCCGAAGCTGCTCCATTTCCCGCGGCAGATCTCCGCCAAACATCTGCGGGCCCTTCTCTGCGCCGGGTTCCTGCATGGGGGGCCGTTTCATCTCCGGCCCCATCTTGACGCCGCCATCCTTCTGCTGCGCCTTCTTGATCTGCAGTTCGATGGCATTGGCCTTTTCCCATTGGGCCTGGGCCTCGTCGAGCCGGCCCTCCTCCTTGGCCCGCTGGGCCTGCCTCCGCAATTCGGCTTCTTTGTCGCGCATGGATTGGATTTGGCCGCCCATGTCCCGCGATTCCATCTCGCGCCGCATCTTCATCTCGATGTTCTGAATCTGTCCGCGCAGCTCCCGGGCCTCGTCGGGCCGGCCGCGCTCTTCCGCCTCCCTCATCTGGTTCTTCAACTGCTCGATGCGTTCTTTCATTTCGCCAAAACGCCGCTCATCTCCCTGGGGCTGTTGCTCGCGCGCACGCATCTGATCCATCACCCGTTCAGCTTTCTTGCGCAGCTCCGCTGCCTCGTCGGGCCGGCCCTCCCGCTCCGCGCGGCCGATGGCCTCCTTGATCTCGGCAAGCTCGCGGCGCATGGGCTCCATGGGTCCCGGTCCCATCTCCGGTCCCTTACCCTGCCGGGCCATCTGCTCGAATCTGTCGGCGTCCTTGCGCAGCCGATCTGCAAATTCTTGCGCCTCGCGGGCCCGGAGGCGAAGTTCCTCGGCGTACTCGCGCGTCCATTGGGCCTGACCTTCAGGTCCCATGGGCCGCTCCGGCTGGGGCCCCACGACCTGCGGGCCGCCTTCCGGACGATCCTGCGCGTTCGAGGCATAGATGAATGTCATAAGAACGGTAAGGATCGCCACAATGAGAATTCTCGTCTGAGACATGTGACCACCTTCCTTTCTATCGCTGGAAGTTGATGAAAATTACCTGGCATCCATTCGGGTGCAGGCGCTATACGAGCGTCCGCACCGAGACTATAGGCCTCTTCTATTTCGGTCCCTGTGACTGTCAGCTTTAGGACTATCGGCCCTTCCGGACTCTCAGAGTACGATCTGCTCTTTCGCCGGATCGAATCTGGCGACCTTGCCCTGCGTCAGGCCGAGCATGCCCATCTGCATCGCGGTCTGGACGGAGAACGCGAGGTCCATGGGGCTGGCCGTCTCTTTCTTTCCGGACCGGCAGCAGGCCAGGAAACTCCGCCAGTAGCCGGTGAAGTCCTCGCCATGCTCGATTGGGAACCGCTGCGGCTTCTTGTTGGACCCCTCGGCCGGCGTAAAGACGATCTCGTTACCCTGGATGGTCAGAGTGCCGTCCCAGCCGCGAATGATCGGCGTCCGCCCGGGCGCGCCGCGGGCCTGAGTGCCCTGGTAGTCGTTGCCCTGGGTCCCCAGTACGGCGACCGTGACCTTCTCCGGAAAATCGATCAGGGCGTTGAACGTGTCCGGGACCTCGCGCTCCTGGTAGCGGAACTTACCGCCGGTGGCCACGACCATGCTCGGCATCTTGACGCCGAGGACATAAAGTGTGGGCGTCAGGGTGTGCGGGAACAGGTCGGTGGAGGGCCCGCCGGCGTAGTCCTCGTACATCCGCCAGCGGAAGAATCGGCTGACGTCGAACGGGCGCTTTGGGGCGTCGCCGAGGAATGCCTCCCAGTTCAGGTCCGGCCCCGGCTTGGCGTTCGGATCGTCGATGGGCATGCCTCGCTCGCCCCAGTCGCCGACGCGGAAATAGCCGCACTCGGCGTGGATCGGCTGGCCGATCAGGCCATCCTGCACGAGTTTCCTCATCTGGTGGTAGGCCGCATCGGACATGCCCTGCGTGCCCAGTTGGAACGCCCGGTCCGAGTCTCGGACCGTGTGAGCCAGCCGCTTGGTCAGATCGAATTGCCGCCAGTGCGTCACCGGCTTTTCGCAGTACACATGTTTGCCCGCCTTGATTGCATCGATAGCCTGGTAGCCGTGCAGGTGGTCCGGCGTGGCGATGCAGACCACGTCCACGTTCGGATCGGCGAGCAGCTCGCGGTGATCCATGTACGCCTTGCCGCCGTAGCCATCCACGCGGGCCTTCAGCCGGGGTCGATACACGTCGCACGCCGCGACGATCTCCACCGGCTCGTTGCCCTGCGTCTTGAGCCAGTGCACGGCCTGAAAGTGCGCGTCACTGCGCCCGCCGCAGCCGATGAAACCGACTCGGAGCCGCTCGTTGGCCCCCCGTGCCTTGCCGACGAAAGGTCCCTGGCTCGCTGTCACAAACGCCGCTCCGGCGATCGCACCGGCTCCGTGCATGAACCGCCGCCGGGTCATTCCACTATCCGTTTTCGACTTCATAGCAATTGGCCCTCACATAACCACCAGTACTATTTCTACTGTCACCGATTTATCCTGAACCGCCGGGATGAAGGCGTGGCGGGAACTGGCCCGTGCGTGCGTGCCAGTGGTAGATTCTCGCTTGTTCGTTGCGAACGAGTACGGTGCTGACCTCCT
>Ga0315282_10004560_pt1 | contig 24054 bp, 24 predicted proteins | sample YL17G07_20_MG_FD_203693 | JGI IMG/M metagenome (GOLD analysis project Ga0315282, IMG submission 203693) | Sediment microbial communities from Yellowstone Lake, YNP, Wyoming, USA - YL17G07_20 | ecosystem: Environmental > Aquatic > Freshwater > Lake > Sediment | place: USA: Wyoming | collected... | reverse complement strand
CTCGTCAGGTCTGGATGTTTCGGTACAACTTGGAGTCACCGGCAACGGTTTCGTCAACGCCGAAGTCCAAGGCTCGGATTCTGAGTTCTTCGTTGAGCTGATCAAGAGAGAAATGGGGCTCGCGCCACAGAATCTTTCTGAGATTGAGGTCGATGATAACTTCAAAGCCTTCGTGAATGGGATCAACGCAAAGCGGCAAAGCATTGAAGTCGAGATCGGCCCAGTCTCGACGAATGTCAAGTCCGAGATAGCGAGAGAGGCGTTGATCGCTCAACTTTGCGACGGCAAAGCCATTCCCGTAGATAAAGTGACGCAGACATATTGCATCCAAGAAGGCACTCCAATACTCGTCAGGATCAAAAGTATCGATCCTGAGCGTCGGCGGATTGAAGCTTGGATTTCGGACGACCAAGTTGCCCGATTTGAGCAATGGAGACGTGAAAGAACACACAGAATCATCGCGGTCGGTGGTTCCCATGACAAACTACGCGAGGTCATACGTCTCTCGAAATCGGATAGAGACATCATCCAGATCGAGGAATTGTCATTCACAACAAACTCTCTTGTCTGCAAGCTTGGAACAGACGCTCCGGGAATAATCGCAAAGATAGGTCGCTACATCAGCGAATTCAAACTCTATACCTTTCTTCCTGAGAAAGTGGACAAGTTGCGGACCGGGCTTGCAAGCAAGCAATAGATTCCTCACCAGAGCCGATCATACTCGCATTCCTTGTAGCTCGAGGTGAAGCAGTAACGGATAGCTGGCGCCTTCTCGACTTGGAGTACACGGACGCACCCTCGAACCTAGCACTTGAGGAATCCATAGCGCGACAGGTGGGAGAAGGCAAATCGCCACCAACACTGCGTCTGTGGAGAAACCGTAACGCAGCCATCATAGGTGAGAACCAGTCCGCCAACGCCGAGCTGCGACTCGACGCCTGTAGAGAACTCGGCGTCGAAGTTATGAGACGTTTTACTGGAGGCGGGGCGGTCTACCAGGACCTAGGGAACCTGAACTACTCGATATGTACTCGAAAATCCTCGTCACCGAGTCTTGGGCCCCAGCAGGCGGTATTCAAGCGAGGCCTCGAATGTGTCGTTGCATGTCTTAGCACCCTAGGCCTGGAGTCGAGTCGAGTCCCCATCAACACCATCGTGGTTCGCGGAAAGAAGATCTCGGGAGGGGCAGGTGCAATTCGTTGGGGGGCCGTCTTCTATCATGGCTCCGTTCTGGTAAGCACGGATCTTGAGATGGTATGGAAGATACTGAGGTGGGGCCAACCCCAGATGCCACGTGCGCTCGTCAAGAGCACGCGTCTCCCCGTAACCTCTGTTAAGACGGAATTGGGACGAGAGATCCCCATCGACCAAGTCAAGAGAGCCCTAAGGGATGCATTTACGGGAATTTTCGAGACACAACTCGTTCCCGGCCCCGCGACAGATCAGGAACTGCAAATGATCCCCGTTCTAGTCAGGGAGAAGTACGGCACCACGGAATGGAACCTCAAGATGTAGCACAACCGCCACAGACGCAAGATACGGCGTCTAGTGGAACGCCTTGGCTCTACATTTGCAGACATCTCCACGTGCCCCTGTCTCCATCTCAAAGGGAAGGCGGAGACTGCTTGGGCGGTCTCAGCACGGATAGGGTTATAGGTGTCCGTAAGCTTACGTATGCTTAGGCTGGCATATCCAATGATTCGAAGATGGAATAGTGCCCTTGCTATGAAACGAATCACAGCCGTCCTTCTCCTAGTTCTGGGCTTAGCCGCGTTATCCTCGATGGTTACGCCATCACATGCGTCGATGTCTATGATCCGGGGTACCGTGTACTGGTACGACATGTACGGAGACCTCCACCCGCTCCCTTGGGCGCAAGTCGTCGCTGAAGGCGATTCGGGAGAATCCACTGTTTCTACGACTACTGACGGTACGTACATGATGTGGGTGGCGCCAGGATCGTACAATCTCACCGTCTCCGTTGACCCTGCGTATACGCCCGCGAGCAAGACGGTCACAGTGTCTGCAGGAGGCATTGCGACGGCTGACTTCGAGCTTCAACCCTCTGGCAAACCGATCCCAGAGTATCCGTCAGTGGCCCAACCAGTCATGCTGTTGATCGCCGCCCTCGCCGCGACAGTCCTGATCCGCCGACGCAATCATGTTCGCTCGCCGACTAATGAACATCCGCTTGGCTCTTCACAACCTCACGCAATTTCTAACCATGACAAGTCCATGAGTCTGATACTGTCGATGCTAACTGCAAAACGTAGAAATACGATATACAGTCCGTTACAATGAAGTTGAGACAGCTTGGCTCGACGTCCTGTGGTCATTTCTGCTGAACTCGCATTGGTCCTCATGATACTGCTAGCTGTGTACCCGAACGCAGCTGTCGCATCTGGAGCCCCTAGTGAGCCGACTGCTCTGAGCCTCTCAGGCGGCACTTCTGCGGGTTCTCCGATGCAGTATCCTTGGTACTATTGCTATCCTTGGAACTATTCGTGGTGTTACCCATACTACTGGGACTACTACTGGTGGTCCTATCCATACTACTACTATCCGACAACCACCTACGCGAAAGCGAAGACGTTCCAACTCGATGTCGAAACCAATCCTGCCGGAATTGTTCCTGTAAACGGAAAAGGAACGTACAACGACGGAACCGCAGCGTCATTCAGTGTGACTTCGCTTATTGTCCCACTGAACGCGAATCAACGCTACGTCTTCTCGTACTGGAGCGGGGATTTCTCAGGAGCCTCGCCCAGCGGCACGGTGACGATGACCTCGGCGAAGAGCGTGGTCGCGAACTATCAACTCCAGAACTTCCTGAAGGTTTCAGTCGACCCTATGGGAATTGCATCCGCCACTGGGGAGGGCTGGTATCTTCCGACCGAGTCTGTTACGGTTGGTCCTGTGCCCTTGTCCGTTTCAGGCGGGGAAGGCACCCGATACGTCTTCCAACAATGGATGATTGACTCCGCCCCCGTCTCAGGGAACTCGATTCAGGTCATGACGGATGCGCCTCACACGGTAGTCGCGCATTACAAGACGCAGTACTTGCTCACGGCCTCTTCCGACTACGGAATCGTACAAGGAGGAGGATGGTATGACGCGGGGAACTCGGCGACGCTCTCAGTCACAACAGAGGTCGATACCAGCTACGGTGTGAAGCAGATCTTCGTGAAATGGACTGGAGATACGGAGTCGACTTCTGCAACCACTGCAATCATGATGGACTCACCTCACACGCTCAGGGCGGTCTGGAGAACTGACAGCACCATCCTGTACGCGACGATCGTGCTGGCAATTTTCGCCGCATTCGCGCTGGGAATAGGACTGACCATGTTCGCAATTGCGAGACTACGAGAGCCCAAGCCAGCCCCGGCTCCACCACCGAAACCGGTCGCGGCAGTTGAACCGGTTCCAGAGAAGCTGGAGCAAGCGCCAATCAAGAAGAAGGCTAAGCCGCCACCAAAGACGAACCAGCCCGAAACCTCATCGGAAACGTAGGCGATCGCTCGTCTACGCTGAGTCGCTTGTTCCTCAAGCGCCTACTCTTTTGAGGAGAGATTGCGGGATCATAGGTTTGTGCTTGTCACAGTAGTATTCGGTTTCACCAAAGAAGTCTGTGGACCAGTCCGCTACCGCTCCACAGACGGGAAAAGAACACAGCTTGCAGCTGCTCGCGTCCTGTTCCTTTGCAGGCATTGACCTCACCTAGGTTCGCCGAAACCGGAGTACGCTGAAGCACATTCATGCTAAAGATTTGTTCGGTTCAAAGACCGATTCGGGGGGTTCTGCTAGACTAGATCCGGCAAGCGCTGTGGCGAGCGCTATAGGAAGTGTAAAATTCTGATCGCAGCAACAGTTCTGCTGAAGACTGAAACACGTTTGTGGTTGGGAACCATTCGATGTTAGAAACTCGTGTGACTGAACTGTTCGGCATCAAGTATCCGATCGTCGGCGGCACCATGATGCATGTCTCCAAACCTGAGTTCGTGGCCGCCATCTCGAACGCCGGCGCATTGGGCATGATGGCGTCAGCGATGTATGAAAGTCAAGATGAATTCCGCCAAGCTGTCCGAAGGGTGAGAGAGTTGACCAACAAGCCGTTCGGCGTGAACTTGAGCCTCTTCCCAGCGATGAGACCTATAGATAACGACCTCTACGCCGAGGTCATACTCCAAGAGCATGTTCCGATAGTCGAGACGAGCGGCCATCGTCCTCCGGAAGACTTGCTTGCGCGATTGAAGGCCGGCGGCGTGAAGACGATGCACAAATGCGTCAGTGTCCGTCATGCGCTCAGCGCACAGAAAGCTGGCGTGGATGCTGTGACCGTTTTCGGTACTGAGGGAGGAGGTCACATCGGCGAAGTCGGATTGACGACCATGGTCCTGGTGCCGACTGCCGTGGACGCACTGAGCATTCCAGTAATTGCGGCCGGCGGCATCGTTGACGGCAGGGGATTGGTTGCAGCATTGGCGCTGGGCGCCGAAGGAGTCACCGTCGGCACGCGATTGCTAGTGACCGCTGAGTGCCCCATTCACGATAATCTCAAACGAGCCTTAGCTTCAGCCACAGAGCTGGACACGCTACCAATCTTGGGCACTCTGCAGAACACTGTTCGCGCTTGGAAGAATCCGGCTGCGCTCAAAGTGGCCGAGATGGAATCCAAGCAGGCTGACTTGGGGGAGATCCTGTCGGTCGTTGCAGGAACGGCGACGAAACGCATGTACCAAGACGGCGACTTAGACGCAGGCGTGATTCCCTGCAGTCAAAGCATAGGCCTCGTGCATGAGATCAAGCCGGTGGCCCAAGTCATTGACGGAATGATGCGAGAGGCATCAGAGATACTTGGAAGGTTGAGCAAGTAGAGCACGAGGGGGCAGCACGAGCCTACAGTATCAGTCACCGTGTCCCTAACAGCGAGTGAGATCAATTTCCGTTCGCGTGTTTCTCGGGTGTACAACACCTTGTGTCGGGTGTTTAACACCCTTCGTCGGGTGTATGACGCCCTGATTCGGGTGTATGACGCCCTGATTCGGGTGTATGACGCCCTGATTCGGGTGTATGACGCCCTGATTCGGGTGTATGACGCCCTGATTCGGGTGTATGACGCCCTGATTCGGGTGTATGACGCCCCCATGCTCATGGTATGTGTCGGAAAACGATATTGTACTTATATAGGAACACTGATGTACTACTAGGATAGGTGGCGTGAACAAGCATGGAAATCGAAGAAATCCTGAACATGGGTGCGTATCGAAAGAACGCGCGAACTCTGGCCCTTCGACAACTACTCTCGCTAGTCCTCTAGGGCTCGCCAGCGAAACTCAGGCGGCGCGATCACGCAGCCACCGAGCAACCGCATAGAGGGTCGGATTGCCGCTCACATCCACCACAGGGACCCGGATATTCGTCTCTTGAAGGAGGACGGCGCTCTCATAGGCGGGCATTGTCGCGAAGACAACACTCGCCCAATGCATCCTACCCTTCAACTGCTCCGCCACAACATCGTCGCTTACAGGTATCGCAGCATACGCGAAGGCAATCCCGTTGGCCCACATTAGACTTCGACCCATGGAACCTGGCGGAGCCCCGAAACTCTGCATCTCCAGTAACGCGGCCAACGGATACTCCACTGTTTCATGAATTACGATCTCTTCCCACGGTTGATACGTGATCTTGACCATTCTATCACACTGCCAGATTCATGACACTGTACTGATGCATAATGATTCCGAGACTGAGCGGGTCCAGCTCGATGACGTGACCTGTCATTGTAGGGTCAGCTTGCTTACCGTGAGGTTCAGCACAATTTCGCCAATGTCAGTTGCGTACTCGCCTATTCTCCTTAGGCTTTCCAAGATCAGTCTCAGTCCGGAGATGTCTTCGGGCGGCAAATTCTGTCTGTAGATCTGTTTCTCTATCTCGACTTCAAGCTTCTCTGCTTGGTCTTGCCTTGCCAAGACGCGATCCGCCATAGAGTAATCGCTTCGGAAGAGAGCCTGCGACGCTTCTTGGAACAGCAGGCTAGAGAACTCGCTCAGCTCCTTGATGCGGGCGGCGAGCTTGGGAGTGAGGGCTTCCTGAAGCTTTGCGGCGTGTTCCGCGATCAAGGAAGAGTGATCGGCAACTCTTTCGACGCTCTTCGCTATCAGCCTGTAGCCAAGGCAATCCCTTGGAGAGTTCAGTCCTATCTCCCTCAATAGCTGAGGATGTTCAACCGCCTGTTTCAGCAGGCGCACAATATAGAAGCTGAATCGATCAACTTCATCGTCACTCTTCAAGACCTGAGCAGCCAAGTCATGCTTTCCCTCGCACAGCGCTGTGATCGAGTCCCTATGCATCTGATCTGCAATCGTAACCATTCTTCGCAGAGTACTCTCCGCAGACAGCTCGGGATAGCTCAGCAAGACCTGCAGAACCATCTCCGATGAAGACTCAGAAACTATCTCAGTCCCCACTAGCTTGCGTCTCACGAGCTCTCTGACCGCGTCCCTGATCTCCGGGGATATCCTCGCATCCTTTGATTTCAAGATCACAGCATTCAGACCAATCATGTACAGCGCAATTAGTTTCCTAGCGAGAGACTGAGGATCCTGCTCAGCTTCAACCTGAATACTCGCTTCACTAGGTCTCTGTTTTGCGGCAGACTCCCCCGCGACTAACAGAAGAGACCCGTCTTGCTGTGCCGATACTCGGATCAGAGATCCCTTCCGCAGACTGAGATCTTGAACCCACCTTTTTGGCACGGAGACAATGAATGACGCTCTCCCGGTCTCCTGCAGCTTCCTTACTTCACTTTCAGACTCCGCCACGGGTTCCAAACTGAAGCCCCTACATGATCTATGTGAAAACTGCTTTCTTGCATATTTCGCTTTCGCCATACATATGTGCACCAGTGAGGCTCTGCCGCTTGACCTGCCATGGAGAAGAGCTCGGGGAACCGGTGTCCAAGATGACTCAGAGACTCGCTCAACGTCTACTATGAGGAGGAATCGGGTTTGCGTCTTGGTGCGGTTTGCAGCGTATGTGGCTTAAGGGGATATTTCTCAGACGATAGGCTTGCAGTGATGACTGCGGTCTGACCGCCGAAAGGACATGACGCTCGTTCCACGCACCGAGACTCGTTGGCGACAGCTTGTGGAGAAAGCCGGCGTCTTCCATTGAGACATCATCGTGCCAAATCAATTTCCAGATCATTCTGAACCTGTGACCTTAAGTCGTGATGCGACTCGCACGACAATGTTGAGACCGAGCACGATTAGAAGGAGTATCAGGGCGGCGCCCCATGCGAACGTGTGTGAATTCTCGTAAGGAGCCGTTCCGAAATCGAAGATTAGGAGAGTCAGTGACGCTGCTGGATCCGTCAGACTCGTCATGAGAAACTGGCTGCCTAGCGCCGTGAATAGCAAAGGCGCTGTCTCGCCCATTACTCGGGCGACGGCCAAAGCGATGCCGGTGATGATGCCGCTTCTAGCGGTTGTCAAGAGTATGTGCACCATGGTCTTAGACCTTGAGATACCCAAGGCAAGCCCTCCTTCTCTAATCGACGAAGACACAAGCTTCAGGGATTCGTGGGTCGAAATTACAACTATCGGAATCATCATGAAGCCCAGCGCCACGCCTCCACTAAGTGCTGAGAACCGATGAAATGTCGCAACTATGAGCACATACACAACAATTCCAGTGACAATTGACGGGACACCCGTAAGGACTTCGGCCAGAAGCCTGACGGAATGGGCAAGTCGTCCAGGGTATTCAGAAAGATAGGCGCCTGCGAAGACGCCAACTGGTATACCGATCATTGAGGCGATCGCAACCATTACGAAGCTGCCCTCTATGGCGTTGAGTATGCCACCACCGGATCCTCCAATTGGAGGTGTCACTTTCGTGAAGAAATCCAAACTCAGGGCTGCGTAGCCGAGCACGACGGTCTGATAGACGATCGAAACAAGCGGAACCAACGCGACGAAGAAACACAAAGTGGCAAACACTGCAAACAAGCGGTTGCTGACGCGTCTTCTGCGCTCGAGGCTAAGCAACTCTATCACTTCCTCCCTTGAACTGTAGTCGAGTTATCAGAATGCGCCCTGCCAGATTCATCAGGAAAGCTATGGCGAACAAGATTAGCCCTAGCTCGAAGAGGGCGGACAAGTAGAGATCGTTGCCGGCCACTTCCGTGAACTCGTTCGCTATGACGCTCGGAATCGTCTCGGCAGGCAGGAATAGGGAAGGGGAAATTCTCGCGACATTCCCAATTACCATGGTGACGGCCATTGTTTCTCCAATTGCCCTGCCCAACGCGAGAACGATAGCCGCGATTATCCCGGTTCGGGCGTATGGTATCACGCTGGTCCTGATCATCTCCCATCTTGTGGCTCCGAGGGCTAGGCTGCCTTCCCTTTGACTTCTTGGGACGACCGCTATCACCTCACGCATGACTGAGGATCCGTACGGAATGATCATGATCGCCAAGATGACTCCCGCCGTGAGCATACCGAGACCGTTTGTAGGTCCACTGAATAATGGCAGAAAGCCAAGCCATGTTTTCAGTTGGGTATTCACGTAGTCACGCATGAATGGAACTAGCACGAAGAGCCCCCATAAGCCGTAGACAATGCTCGGAACGGCTGCAAGTAGTTCGCTGAGAAAGATAGATGGAGCCCGAAGTCGCCTAGGAGCAAGCTCTGCCTGAAACAATGCAACTCCTAAGCTGATCGGAACAGCCAGCAGCAAAGCGATCAATGTGGTGACTACAGATCCGTAGATGGCGGGTAGTGCTCCCAGTAAGGGAGGACCTTCGGGAGGATTTGGCACCCAGTCAGTCCCGACTAGAAAGCCGAGGCCGAAGTAACGAAGAGAAGCGGTGCTTCCGTTGATCAGAGCGTACAGGTTGATTGCTGTGATAATCAGGATGACAACGGCTGCTACACTAAGTAATGCCCAAAATAGATCGGGTCGCCGTGCCTTCTTGCCGGCACGGCGTGGCAGAATGCGTCTTTGCAAGGTATCAGACGTCTTATCGTGTTATGAGAGCTTGCCCTTGGTATGTTAGGGACGTGAGCAACTGCTCGTCAGCGGAGACGATGTTTTGGGGTAGCGGTGCGTAGATCAGGGCCGGCGCATATTTCTGGCCATCATGAATGGCCCACCACAGAAACTTCGCCAGGGCTTCGGCTTTGCTCTTGGTCATGCTAGGTTGGTTTGACATTTCCTTGTAGAGCAGAATGTACGTGTAGGTTGCTATGGGGTAGGACTGAGCTCCTGCAGCGTTCACAATATGCAAACGCAAGTCTTTCGGATCTGGGGCCCCAGTCGCGCTTGCAGCAGCGTTAGCAATCGTCTGCAGATTCGGAACTACGAAATTGCCTGCGGCGTTCTTCACTGCACCGATGCCAAGACTCTTGCCAGATGCGTAGATCACGTCAACGTAGCCTATTGAGCCAGGGGTGTTGGCTACTGTGCCAGCAACTCCTGCATTGCCTTTTGCACCTATCCCCGTCGCAGTCTTATCGACAGGCCACGTGACCGATGTGCTGCGCCCCACGGTCGATTTCCAGTCGGAGTTCACTGCAGAGAGATAGTCTGTAAACGCGTACGTTGTTCCACTTCCATCGGACCTGTGCACTGCCGTGATGGTTGCCTTGGGCAATTGCAGATTCGGATTGAGCGCCTGTATGGCAGGGTCGTTCCATTGGGTTATCTTTCCCATGTAGATCTGAGCTAGCACGTCGCCGGTGAAGTTGATCGCGGTGCTGTTTGAGATGCCGTAGGGTTGTAGGTCGTATGTGATTGCGACGCCACCCAATGTTTCGGGCATCAGTACGAGTCCAGTGGCGTTGCTTAGTTGAGCGTCAGACAGCGGTGCGTCAGACGCGCCGAAGTCGACTGTCTTCTGAGTTATCTGTTGGATTCCTCCGCCACTTCCGATCGGGTTGTAGTTTATCGTGACCCAAGGATACAGGGTGTTATACTCAACGGTCCATTTCTGGATCAACGGGGCTGGAAAAGTTGCGCCAGCTCCAAGAATAGAAACAGCTTCATTTGATGTCGGGGGGCTTGCCGTCGTCTCCGTCATGCTTTGCGTTCTGCTCGTGTTTCCAGTATTCTGGTAGTAGCTGTACCCGCCTGCTATTGCCGCGACGATGATTATGACTAGGGCAACTAGTCCGACATTTCGCTTCGTGTTCCGGTTCGACATATTACCACCGACGCCGCCCGTATGTGACACTGCGTATTATGGAAACTCCATTGTGAATATGTCACATCACGTGCATCTATGTGATTCACATGACTCATCTTCAACTACCCGGCTGGCAGCTGTCGCCCACGTACTGGTAATCGTGATGATGAATTCACAAGTCCTCGTACAGCTCGACAAAAGAGCCTCTTCCCGTAATTCGGGGAATAATCAGAATTCAAGACAGAAGATGCGGGTTGAGAACTTGAGCGCAGGATTTGGGCAGAAAAAGGTTCTCGATGGTATCTCCATCTCTTTCAATGAGAACGCCGTCACGGCGATAATTGGGCCCTCCGGTTGCGGAAAATCCACATTCGTACGTTGTCTCAACAGGATGCATGAAGTGACGCCGGGCGCTTGGGTGAGTGGACACGTCTTTCTTGATGATGAAGACATATTCTCTCCAAGTACAGACCCCGTAGCGATTCGCCGCAAGATAGGAATGGTATTCCAGAAGCCCAATCCGTTTCCGACGATGTCGATTTTCGACAATGTGGCGGCTGGGCTGAGGCTTAACGGAGTCAGAGATCGCAAGGTCATCTCCTCAAGAGTCGAAGAGAATCTGAAGAAAGCATTTCTATGGGACGAGATCGGAGATAGAATCAGTGATTCTGGAGCTAGCCTCTCTGGCGGACAGCAGCAAAGGCTTTGTATCGCACGTGCGCTCGCGGTGGAACCCGAAGTCGTTCTCATGGACGAACCATGCTCAGCACTGGACCCGAGTGCGACAGCCAAGATTGAGCAACTGATGAGAGAGCTGAAGAAGAACTACACAGTGATTATTGTCACCCACAACATGCAGCAAGCCGCGCGAGTCTCCGACTACACGGCATTTCTGTATCTTGGAAAAATGATTGAGTATGGACCTACTGACGAGATATTCGAGAATCCAAAGGACAAGCTTACTGAGAATTATATCACTGGGAGGTTCGGTTAGAATTGTCATACGTCCGCCCGCTCGATGCAGGCCTGAACGTCATGTCCGAGACCCTACTCCAAATGGCTGATCTTGCTGAAAGAACGGTCGAGGCTTCAATATCAGCTGCCGCACAGGGAGGAAGACTGGACGCCCAAGTGCGTATCTGGTCGAACGAGTTGCAGGGAAGATATGACGACGTCGAGGAGAAAGCTGTCGAGTTGATTGCCAGGTATCAGCCTGTGGCGTCAGATCTCAGGGTTATCAAATCCAATATGAAGATCGCCTATGATTTGGCGCGTCTGGGCAGGTACGCGTATGACATTGTCCAAGTTCTCGACCTCATAGACGGGGGCAAGGCGGCCGACAGAGCCTTCCTTGAAAAGATGTCCGAGAAAGTTCTCGGTATGATGAAGCTTAGCTTCAAGACGCTTAGGACTCATGATGTCCAAGCCGCACGCCAGCTAATCGAGATGGACAACGAAGTTGACAGCCTGTATCGAGGCTACCTCAGGGGACTGATCAGCAATCCGAACTTGAACGCCGCTGAAGGGGTTTCAACAGCGCTAATAGCACGACACCTCGAAAGAATCGCCGACCACGCCTGGTACATAGCCCAGTCAGTGAGCTACATGGTCACAGGTACATACATAGTGTGAAACCAATTCGCGGGCCCGGCCAAACTTGCTTGTCTTCCAATCAGCTTGATGCGATTGTTCCGCGGGCGCGTGCCTCATCTTCAATCTTCTTGAACCCGACGAAACCGATTACTAGCATACAGACTGACAGCAACATCGCAATAACGTATTCAAGGGTTCCCGGCAGGATCGTTGGCGTCGCAAGAGCCGCATGCCGCACCAGGTCGTTGAAGTACGTGAACGGAATGATCATGCAGAAGTAGCGGAACGGGACTGGTATCACGCTGATCGGAAAGAGAGCACCAGTCAAAACCATGTAACCGAAGAAAACCAAGTTAGAAATCGTGTTGTAGGATCTAATCCGCATGGTCAACCCTGCGAAGAGAAGTCCGAAACCTATCAGCCCCAGTTCGTAGAGACCGAGCGAGAATAGGAAGAGCACCGGATCATTGAGTGTCACAAAGCCGCCGCCAATCAGGTAGAGAAGGAGGGTTGTGTAGCCTATGATCAACGCGTCTGTGAGGAACATACGAGCCCATCTTCCTATGATTAGCGTGACTCGGCTAGCCGGAGTAAGGAAGAACTGTTCCAATGTGCCGGCCATTTGTTCGTTTCTTACGGTCTGCCCTATGCCCCACATGCCGGTGCCGAAGAGGATTATGAAGACAAATCCGAAAAAGAAGAAGTTCATTCCGCCCTCATGTGGCAGGCTGGAGGATAGAGACGTTGGCGCGAAGAGCGTCACACCAAGCGCGAAAAAGAAGAACCACAGCGGCGTACTTATGAATTCGCCCACCATCCAGGCGGGGTAACGCACGTATGAACGCAGGTCCTTCATGAAAGCCGCTCTGAATTCGGCAACGAACCTGAGTAGTGGACTAGTATTTTGAGAATTCACCTGTCACACTTGCCTTCTTCTCAAGATATTTGAAAATGGCATAACCGAATGTTGGGTATGCCAGCGCCAGAACGAGGAGCACGAATATGCTTCCGTAGATGCTGACAAGAGTCTGGTTGGCTAGGACTATTCGGCGCATATCTTCAATTACGTACGTTTGGGGTAATGCGCCGGATAGGAATCGGACCCAGTAGGGCAGGAGGGAAACTGGGTAGTAGGTGCCAGTTAACGTTGCGAAGAGAAGGTTCAGGATCTGAGTGAATATGTAGGGCTCTTTGAACTTAAGAACGAACCCGGCGAAGAGGAAACCGATCCCAAACAAGGGGATTAGACCAACTAACAGGATCAGAAAAGCCTGCAGGAGACTCAGAAAAGCTGCCGGCAACATGATGATAGTGGTCACCCCAACGACCACGACAAAGACCAAGCTCGTGATCGCTATGTCAGTCAGACTGAGCCCGATCAGGAGCGTGAAACGGTTTACGGGTGCCAAGAAGTTCTGTTCAAGCGTTCCTTTCATCTGCTCATCTCTTAAGGCAACTCCAACATCCTCGACGACAACCCAGCCTATCATCCAGACAGCGCTTCCAAGGAGCTCATAGACCAGGATGTTGGTGGTGCCAGTTCGTGCAGCGAAATTCGCGGAGGCATCCGAACCGCCGACGAACTGCCCCATCCCGAAGATCATCAGAGTGAACAGGAAGGGCATCACGAGGATGAGAACGAAGCTTCCAGGATATCTGGTGTAATGCTTTATTCCTTTCCAGAAGATCGCGGTTAGTGCACCGACTGTGGCCTTGTACCCTGATACGGTTCGCATCCTAGTCTCGAAGGCTCCTGCCGGTTTCTGATATGAAAACGTCCTCGAGAGTAGGTTCGATGAAACTCACCTTGGTTACGCTGACTTGTTTGCGGACCATGAACTCGAGGATCTTCGGCAACACCTCTTTTCCCTTCTCCGCATGAATTCGCAGGGAACCCTTCTCGCTCGATTGCGGATCTGCCGTAACGGCTACCTTGGACACCTCGCTGAACGTTTCAATAGCACTCACGGTGCGGTCGGAAAGGTTCCGAGCCTCGATCTCGATGACATCATTGATCTTCACCTTCTCCTTGAGTTCTGAAGGAGACCCAAGAGCTACGATGCTGCCGCGGTCGATTATGGCGACTCGGTCGCTCAGTACGTCAGCTTCTTCCATGTTGTGAGTTGTCAAGATAACCGCGTGTCCTTGATTCTTCAAACCTCGAATCGTGTCGCGAATGAGGCGCGATGACTGAGGGTCCAGGCTGGCAGTCGGCTCATCAAAAAGCAGCACCGGAGCATCATTGAGGATTGCTTTGGCGAATGAGAGACGAACTCGCATGCCTGTAGAATAGTTCTCGACCAGCATGTGCTCATGCTGCTTCAGTCCCACCAAGTCAAGCAGTTCATCGATGCGCTTTCTAGCGTCTAAGGGATCTAGATGGTATAGAGCTGCGAAGTACTCCAGATTTTCGCGTCCCGTCAACTTCCAGTATAGGGTTCGTTCTCCTGTCAACATGACGCCCAAGTTCTCGCGCACCTTCTGCTCATCCCTCGCCACGCTGTACCCGTTGACGAACGCGTCGCCTGACGTGGGAGTAATCAAGGTGCATAGCATCTTGATCGTCGTAGTCTTGCCGGCACCGTTTGGACCAAGAAGCCCGAAGATCTCTCCCTTCGGAACGCTGAAACTGATCCCGTCAACAGCGACGACTTTCTTTGGAACTTTGCGTAGCAGCGGACCCTCTTTCGTCTCGAATATCTTGGATAATGATTGAACTTCAACGGAGTTCAAAGTGTATCGCGGGATTGTAGGCAAGACGACGAGCAAGCGTGCTCCTAATTAACTTGGCTAAGAAGTTCTCTCAGTGCACACACACAGTCGACTTCAGTTTCTGTCGGAAGCAGTGCCCGAAGAGTCTCGGGGCATCTACGACCTTGCTAAGATTTCCCCTATCTCGTTTCCTATTTTCTCGAACAGCTGTTCCATGCCCTCTTCTAGGGTGACCTTTGCTCTCATTTCCTCTTTCTCTCTGGCCTTTCTTGCCCTCTTTTCTTCCCTACGCTCTACTGTCTCTACGTCCTTGCTCTTCTCTCCTTCTTCTGCGCGCCTAACAATAGCCGACGAGTGAGGTCTAACAATCTGGAGTCCCAATGCCTTCAGCTTCTTTTCGATGACTTTGGCAGCGCTGCCAGCCCAGAAGGAGTCTACCCTAGTGTCGAAGGCGAACCCGTATTTGCCTCTAAGATTCGTCTGTTCCAGTTTTTCCAAGAAATCTTTCATCGGCTCAGATGCGGTCGTGAAGTGCGTGGGGCCACCAATGGCAAGAAAATCAAATCCGACGATTGCGTCGATTCGTGCATCGTTAATGTTGAGACACGTAGCCTCCATTGCACTCTTCTGGATTCCTTTCGCCAGCGCCTTCGCTACCTTCTCCGTGTTCCCATACCTCGTATCGAACATGACTAACGCTTTCTTGACCGGCTTGGTGTCTGGATTCACGCTCGTTCCGCGTTAGTCAAGCAAGTCCAAGGAACTTAAGTCTTGAGAGCCACGGTATGCAGGTTTCTCGAAAGACGATCGGGTATTCACAGACGCTCTCCTGCATTCCTGTAAGGATTATCAGACAGGTTTCCGATCTAGTCATCTAGGTCTATCTTGCAGGACTATCGAATAGTCTTCTTCGACGAGATCGATGATCCATACAGAGTCGCATTGATCTTTCAACTCAGCCTGTCTTGGCCCGTCAATTCGAGGCTACTCCAAGAGCTTAGGTCCAGCGATGAGAGATACGCGCGTGAATTCGGCATATTCGCGGTAACGCGAGATGGAACTGTTGCAAGCGGACTTCTCCTCATGCGAATCCCCACCCAAACCATTCAAGGAAGGCTGGAAGTCGGCGGAGTAAACGCTGTGGGCACTAGACCAGACTTCGCTAGACGCGGACTCATGACAGCCATCATGAAGAGAACGCACGAGTATTTCCGGGAACGTGGCCTTGAGTACAGCGTCTTGACGACTTCCAAACGTTTAGGAGCGATGACAATGTATCAGCGCCTAGGCTACAGTGAGATAGATCATTCCGAGGTAGCGGTAAAATACCCCAATCAGACGCGCACACGTTCACCAGAGGATGCCATTGTTCGTCCCTTCTTGGAAACAGATTCCAACAACGTGTACAGCGCCTACAAGCGAGCGGTTCAGGGAAGTACTGGATTCATCTACAGGCCAGAGAACTTCTTGAAGGCACGAAAGTACTCAATGGGCATCGAAATCAAGCCTGTCGAGAACTTGCGAGTCGTGGAACGTGGAGACTCGGTCACCGGGTACGCCTACTGGGAGCCGAGCCAAAGAATTTCAGAAGCCACCGAAATCATGGCCCTTGATGAAGCGTCCTTCCACGCCCTCTTGGCTGATGCAGAGCGCCGAAACCCTGACGCGACGGTAATGGTCTTGTGCGATGGCCTAACAGACTTGGAGATTGGATGGCTAGATAGGGCCAGTTATCAGGCACCTCTTGAAGCGTACGGAAGCTTTCTCGTCAAGTCGCTGAAAGAGAAGACTGATTCGAACAGGATCAAGAGAATCTATGGCGTGGATTCGGGGAAGTTCCGAATCGGACTCTGGGACGGCACGTAGCATATCAAGAAAGACGCCCCGACGAATCCCGCAAATAGACCGTGCGCTGAGAAGCTTACAGCTCACCGTGAGCAAGTGCTTTCCGAAGAAAACACGAGCGCAATTAGGCAGTGAAATGAAAGGGATCTCGGAAGTCCGCTATGAGACCAAGCCACTTCTGCTTCTGCATCATGCGAACGATGGCTTTTGCATGGATCCTGTCGTGCCACACGAATCGTCGCAGCACCTTCCTTAGCGTCCACTCCTCGTTGTCCACTTGGAATAGCTGATCATTACCCTGCTCCTCGAATAGTTCCTGAAGATAGCTGAGGCAATTCCGCCTCGTCTGCAGGAAATCTCTGGTTCGCTCGCTCGGCCTGAGGCTGACTCTTGAAAGGTAGTAGTACTGAGTACCATTCACGTGCTCAAGTATCTCCAGGATGGTTCGGGGCGTCTCACCATAGAACGTCTTCCTGATCTTGCTGTCATCAACCCAGTTCCTCAGCTCAGCTCCCCTGTAGAGCGCGAAGAATGTCTCCCCTGAGTATGTGGTTAGGTCACAGAACTCTCTGAATTCGCGATCGTTCATTGCCGGTTTATCTTCGTTAAGAAGGATCTCAGAGTCAGCATCTTCCACGGTCAAGGTGCATGAATGCCTCTGAGAAACATGAACGTCGTAATCGACAGGTATCTCCGCGCCTAGCCATTTTGTATAGGCCTTGACTTCGCTATCCACTTTGGAGAGAGTTTCTTCCTCCGTCTTGCCTCGGACAAAGGCTCCTGGCAGCTGAACAATGAACCCAATGAATCCTCTTCCGTTGGTCTCGAGAGCGACCGAGATTCGCTTTGTCTGGGTGATCTTGGCTTTCAGCAAGTTCGCTCCTTTTGAGTTGTAGTTTGACGGCTTATGAAAGTCTGGCTGGACGGGTGGAGGGGCAGTAATTCGTCCGGCATGGATTGCGGTGCTGAATGTGAGATGGTGGGCCGGACCGGGATCGAACCGGCGACCTTCGGCGTGTAAAGCCGACGTTCCAGCCAAGCCTTGAGCTTTCTAACCAGCTGAACTACCGGCCCAAGCAGGCTAAGCTTGCTTCTGCCATATGATAACGGTTTTCTCCGGGCTTGCTCTCCTGACGAGGAATTAGTCTTATCTCGTGTGGATCATGGAGTAAGAGGATGGAACTGACTCTTGAACACTGTTCATGTTGTCGGAACCGGAACGATAGGCGAGCCGCTAATTGGCCTCCTTGCAGATTTCCGAAAGGAGCTAGGAATTGACGAAGTCACATTCTCGAAGCGAACCCCACTGCTGACCGACCGGACGAAAGTCTGGGATCTTCTCAAGAGAGATGCGAAACTGTGCGTCGAGAAAGAGAAGTGGAAGACCTTTCAAGAACTCGAAATGGAGCCCACATACCAGTATGAAGAAGGAATACGACGCGCGACCGTGGTCATCGATTGCACCCCTTCCGGAACCGGCTTAGACAACAAGAGGAAATATTATGAGAAGATCGATGGGCCGCGCGGATTCATTGCACAAGGCTCAGAGTTCGGGTTTGGAACAATCTACGCTCATGGCATAAACGATAGCATCCTGTCCGATACTCATAGGTACGTGCAAGTCGCCTCATGCAACACACACAACATCACGGCGATCATCAAAACGCTCGCCTTCGAGGGCAACATGCCCCGCCTCAAGCAAGGCCGGTTCGTATGTATGCGTCGGGCTTCAGATCTGAGCGAAGAGAAAGGCTTCACAGCCAGCCCGCAAGTGGACCACCACGAGCACGGTCGTTTCGGAACTCATCACGCCCGAGACGCGCATGCGCTCTTCCAAACGATCGGCTGCGAACTTGAAATCTTCTCAAGCAGCATCAAGATCCCAACACAGTACATGCATTCGATCTGGTTCTCGCTAGAACTCTACGGCGCCATAACGCGCGAGGAAGCGCTCGCGCGAATCAAGGCGAATCCACTAATCGCCACTACATACAAGGACCAAACCGCACTGGTGTTCTCGTTTGGTCGCGACCACGGCCACTACGGGCGCATCCTAAACCAAACAACCATCGCGCTTCCCACGTTGTCCGTCAGGGATCCTGGAGAGGTTGTCGGCTTCAGCTTCACCCCACAAGACGGCAACAGCTTGCTAAGCAGCGTGGCCGCGACTGAACGTATGCTCCATCCGGAGACTTGGCGTGAGAAGATGAAATGCCTCAACCCATTCCTGTTCAGAGAAGTCTAAGGTTTCAGATTCCGAGTTGGCCTCTCGAAGCTCTTGTCCGTGAAAGAGAATGGGTAGGGCACTCCGGAAGTATCTAGGAACGCGATATCGCTAACAGGCCTCCTAGGAGTGCTCTCGGGAGACTCAGCCGCATAACCAATGGGCAAGATAGCGACAGGGCGCTTGCCCTTCATGACACCGACCGCTCTTGATGCGGCTTCCTCGTCAAATGCTCCAACCCATGTAGACGACAATCCGAGCGCTGTGGCCGCAAGCATCGCATATGTCGTCACTATTGACGCATCTTGGACACAGTAGAGCTCGGAGCCTCGCCGTCCGTACTTCTTCGAGGAACGCTCAGGATATGCGACAAACACAAAGCAGACAGGAGCCTCGGAGAGGAAACCCTGGCCCAAAGCTGCCTTTGCCAACTTGTCCTTCAGCATCGGATCTTTGACAACGATGACTTCGTATGCTTGAAGGTCTCCTGCCGATGGAGCCAAGTTGATGGCTTCAATGATTCTGCGAATCTTCTCTTCTTCTACGGGTTTCTTCTGAAACGCTCGTACTGAATGCCTAGTCTTTACAGCTTCGAAGTAGTCCATCTTGACCCTGTCATCGGCGGAGAAGGCTCCAGATGATAAAGAGGTACCGCTTGAGACCGCCAGGCTCGATTCGTTGCGGTTTCTCTAGATCCCGAATAGTATGAACAGACCGGTCAGGATGCCCACGACTAGAGTGATCGCTATTACGATTGGCACATGGCTTCTCATGATCTCGCTCTCGAGCTTCGCGTCCGCTCCTATCGTGGCTGCGGCGTTGTTTATCTTAGAAGGCGTGATGGCTGAGGCGACGCCTCCTCCGTTTGCGTGCGATCCATAGATCGTCATGAAAGCCGAGCTGTTCTGCCCCGCCCCAGTGAGCCCTATGCCTTCCGCCGCCTTGTGCTGGATCGGGAAGAACATCACGTTAGAGCTTGCTTCAGAGCCTCCGACCACGGCTCCGAATAGGCCGAGCCAAGGTGCCACAAACACGAACATTGACCCGAACACTGCGGCCAACGTCAATCCAACCACATTGTTCATGTTCATAGCGACGAATGCGCTTGTGGGAACTATCTTTCCATTTGAGATGCCCATCGCGCTCCACGCCATGACATACGCGACTCCGAAGAACAGAGCGTATGCGACGAATGGTTGCCAGATTCTCCTCAGCCAGAGGCTTGCCGCATTACTGAGTTGCTGTCGAGTCGGTTTCAGAATAGGCAATGAGAGGATTGTTGCCGCGAAAATCCACGTGTACACCTGAGCAAATGCGTCAAAGTCCAAGGGCTTGTCGTAGATCCAAAGAGCGGGTCCATCGAGACGCCTCAACCAATCCGTAACCTGAGGAACACTGACTACCAATGCTAGAACTATGAGAATGAGCCATGGACTGAGGGCTCTGAGCGTGTGTGCTCGATCGATAGGCTCGGGCGCTCGCACAGGTTTCGCTGTTAGGTTACGAAGTGAGTAGAGTACGAGCATGCTTACGAGTCCGGCCAAGACTCCGATCAGCATGATCGGCACTCGGATGAGCCCAAAGATGAGACACGAGAATCCGATCGAGAGGCCCGTTATGATCGCCGGGACGATGCTCTTCCTGACAGAAGGTCTTCCCCCGACAACCCAGAGCATGGCGATCGAGACTAGAACAGAAACAACTGGAAGGAAGATGTTCACCTTGTACGCAAACGCGAACTGGTCGAGCTTGAAAATGTCCGCGGGCAGACTGATTGGGACTGAAAGGAGTGCGTAGGACGTTGTTGCATTGTAGCCCAGCACCGCGATGGCTATTGCAGCGAAAGGCGAGAATCCCATGGCAACCAACAAGGGAGGAAAGAGTGACGGGGTCACTACTCCAAGCGATGTGGCGAATGATCCGAACCCGACTCCAAGGAAAAGCGCCTGTTGTTCCTTTGTCGTAGCTGCGGCTTTTACTGCGGCTGAAATCTTCTCAAGCGCTCCGACCTCCCTCATCAGAAAGATCATCAGCATTGTCGCGAGCACGGAGATTGTTATGCCGAAAGACTTGAAGATACCATAGATCGCGGCGCCAAAAGCAACCACCGGGTTAGTGTCAAAGTAGGCCACAGCAAGGACGAAGGCGACTACGAGACCCACTATTGCCATGGTCGCTCCGGATTGTCGGAATTCGACAATGCCCACGAATACGACGATCAGTGCGAGAACCGCAAGGACAAATTTCAGGTTGAGAAACGCGCCTGCCAAGACCAGGACTACTACGAGCGCCAACCCTACCGAAGATCTTTCCAACTCGATTCCGCTCCGTGATCTACTCTTTGGGCCTGAGGTCCACGACACGACGTGCCTTGCCTTCCAAGCGTGGAAGAGCTCCCTCCTCAACCAGCTCGACCCTAGCGCGTATTCCCAGGGTAGCTAGGAGATCTGTCTGAACCTTCTCCAGCAGTTCCTGATCGTTCAGTTTGTTCTTTGGCGCCTCGACTTTCACGGCCAAGTGGTCAAGTTCTTCGCGTGACACGACTATCTGGTACTGATCCCCGACTCCAGGCACATTCATCAACACATGTTCCACTTGGCTCGGAAAGACGTTCACGCCACCGATAATGAGCATATCATCGCTTCTACCCTTGATGCGCTGAATCCGGCTGTGATATCTGCCGCATCCGCATTCTTCCCCAAAGACTCTCGAGAGGTCTCGTGTTCTGTAGCGGAGTAGAGGCATCGCTTCGCGTGAAAGCATAGTGAATACAAGCTCGCCTTCGCTGCCAGGCTCAAGCACTTCACCAGTCTCCGGGCTGATCGTCTCGACCAGGAACTCGTCACCCCAGACATGAAGGCCATTCCGCTGATCACATTCAATCCCCACGCCGGGACCGTACAGTTCAGACATACCGAAGCAATCATGGGCTCGCAGCCCGAAGGTGTCTTCAATTCGTTTTCGTGCTTCTTCGCTCCATGGTTCTGCTCCGAAGAGTCCAACCCTGAGCGCAAAGTCGGTCTTCGGTTTGTAGCCCTCAGCTCGGCTTGCTTCACATAAGTAGACCATGTAAGAAGGTGTGCACGCGACCACGGTGCTCCCTAAGTCTTTGAGCAGCATCAATTGCCGTTTCGTGTTTCCAACACTGGAAGGCACGACGGTTGCGCCAACAGCTTTCGCGCCGTAGTGGAAACCAAGTCCGCCCGTGAATAGTCCGTACCCGTACATGTTCTGGACGATATCGCCCTTCCTCACGCCGGCGACATCGAAGGTTCTGCCCATCAGCCTAGTCCAGCGTTCAAGGTCCCCGCGGGTGTACGCGACGACGATCGGTTTTCCAGTCGTCCCGGAGGACGCGTGAAGGCAGTATAAGCGACGCGGCGGGACGGCGAGCATACCTAACGGGTAATTGTCCCTGAGATCCGTCTTCACAGTGAAGGGTATCTTGGCGACATCGTCGAGCGTCCGAATAGACTCGGGCTTCACTCCAGCCTCGTCGAGACGCTTCCGATAGAATGGAACATTCCCGTAGGCGTACCGCACGATCTTCCTGATCTTCTCTTGCTGGATGCTTTTCAACTGTTTGGGCTTCAACAGTTGCGCATGCCGATCAAACAGGCCCTATCCCTCTCAATTCGAGCAACCCGAACCGAGGATAAATGACTTCCGAGCCTCCAGAGCAATGATGATCCTCGTTCCGGCATTCATACAAGGCCAATGGCAAAGCACATGATGTACACTATCCACTATTGAAACACAAGGTCGCGACAGGCAGTGTCACAGGCAAATTCCTCAAGAATACCGCTCGCAGAAGCTGACGCGGTTCTGAAGGCGCTTTGGGATCAAGACGCAGTCGCTTGGGATAGATACTGGGTGCCCATCTTCAGACTCTTCGCGAGAGATCTCGTCAAGGATGCCTCTCCGTCCGTTGGAGATGTCGTCCTTGATTTAGGAACCGGTTCGGGAGTTGCGGCGATCGAGGTCAGCAAAGCAAATCGATCCATGGGGCTTGTAGTGGGGATCGATCGATCAGATACGATGATCGCGCTCGCTCGCAAGAAGGCCGCCAAAGCGCATCGACGGAATGTGAGATTCATCAAGATGAGCGTAGAAGACCTACGCTTTCCAGATGGGTTCTTTGATGCTGCAATCTCGAACTGCGGCATCGGCATTCCGGACTTCAGCAAGGGCTTGAAAGAGATCCTGAGAGTCCTCAGGCCCGGTGGCGTCTTGGTGTTCAATGATTGGCATCTAATCGATGTCAAGCCTCATCGAGTATTTGGCGAAGTTCTCGGAAAGTATAGAACCACAACTCCATCCCCGCAACTGGCTCTTGAGAGATCAGCGCTCGCTGGAATGGAGAGTTTTCACCATTCGCTAGATTCCAAGACACAGCTGCAAATGACTCGTGATGCAGGGTTCCAGGACGCGCAGCTGAAGAATCGACGATACAAAGTGCGAATGCCGAGTGTCGATGACTACTTGAAGATGAGGCTATGCCGTGCCACTATAAGACGAGAGATCTCAGAGATGCTTCCGACACAACGTAGACTCTTCCTATCTGAACTGGGAGAACGCCTCCGAGAGTTCGTCAAAGGGAACGGTCTCGTTTTCGATTGGGATGTCTTCTACATACGCGCAAGGAGACCCAAGTCCTATTAGTGCACCGGCATCATTCTCAAGTGAGGAACCATGGTCAAGAAAGCCATGTTTATGCCAGGGCAAGTGCCCGAGGGCGGTGCCTGCATCTCAAGCTTCGTCGTCGCCGAGAAGGAAGGTAGGGTTTTGGTCGGGAAGATGAAGAACCCGGAGACTTGGGTGGAGAAGTTCCTCGTCGGTCCTAACTTTGCCCCCAAATACGCGGCGTCAGGAAAATGGTTGCTGCCAGCTTCACATCTGAAGTTCGGTGAATCCCCAGACGAGTGTGCCAAGAGAATCCTGAAAGAACAGTTGCTCGCCGGAGAACCAGGTTGCATACTCCTGGGTATTCAGTCGCACCTTTCCGGCGACCCAAGTGACATCGAGAATGCTCATTGGGACCTATGCATCATCTACAGGGCATCAATCCCTGAACCCATTCAGGTACCCGAGTGGTTCTCCGAACTGCGCTATGTCTCGGCTAAAGATCTGAAGACTAGCGACTTCACACGTGGCCACGGAGACATCTTAGACCAGCTAGGACTCCTAGGAAAATAACGGCAGTGCAAACCATCGCTGACATTTGTCTGTGAGCACACGCGCAGGAAAGCGCTCGTCCTCGTTATCCTCGCATGATCATCCTTTCAACCGCACGCGACTTCTTCGACTCGATCAAGCCACTCGCCCGTCAGGGCTTCGAAGAGCATAGGCTGCTCCATTTGTAGGGAGTGGCCGGCACGATCGAGTACGGCATATGTCGCACGAGGATAGCTCTCGAGGACTTTCCAAGCGTCCCGATATCCGCAGACGTTGTCCTGCCTTCCGTGAAGGAAGAGAGCTGGCTTAGTGA
>Ga0315282_10004559_pt1 | contig 24060 bp, 18 predicted proteins | sample YL17G07_20_MG_FD_203693 | JGI IMG/M metagenome (GOLD analysis project Ga0315282, IMG submission 203693) | Sediment microbial communities from Yellowstone Lake, YNP, Wyoming, USA - YL17G07_20 | ecosystem: Environmental > Aquatic > Freshwater > Lake > Sediment | place: USA: Wyoming | collected... | reverse complement strand
CTCAAAAATTTTACTGAAGTTCATAATTAATTTCCGCTATCTCCTATTCGACGTCCAGAGATTTTTCCACCAGAAGCTTGGCGGCTGACGCTTCGCCTCTCTGGCTATTTGCTTGGCCAATTTTGTAAACATTAGTTTCTCGTGGTTGCCTTCAGTATTCGCAGTTCCCAACCAGCTCTTTGCCTCCTTGTTCCCCTGCCAGGCGTATTCTCGGAGGAGAAACGTCTCGTCCAAAAGGTCGGCGTCTTTGGTTATCTTTGCTTCCAAGGTCTTTCTTTCGTCGTATTCTTTGGCAACTTTAGATAGTTCCCCGAGGTCGGAAAGGTTTTCCAACTGGTCCCGCCTAATCTCGTCCTCAAAAACCTTCACGTATTTCTTATGGACCCAGTTATGGTCTGAAGACCTGGTTTCTTCCAGGTCGTGAATAAGGCACATTTTCGTCACCTTATCGGCATCCGCCTCTAATGACTTTGCCAAAAAGTAGCCGATTAGAGTGACCCTAAAGGAATGGGAAGCAATCGTATCGGAAAGGTCAAAAGAAAGCAGTGTCTGTTGATGCGCCCTGATTACCTTTCTTAGATTCCCTATCTCAAAGAAAAATGAAACTAGTTTTTTAATTTCTGTTTGTTTCATGGTAGCTGCGGATTTAGTATTAGAACCGCTTAAAAATCAAGCTTTTCCTCAAAAAAAATCTCTTTGATGAGGTTTATTTTGACTCATATTTCTTGTCTTTCCCGCCGAGGTGGATGTTCGTGTGGCGGGATTTGGTATCCGCAACCGGAAACCGCGCCTCGTTCTTTTCTATGACTTTTGAGATAGCCTCATCTAAATCAATATCATTTTCGTTAGCAAGGAGCGCGAGAAACCAATATATATCGCCAATTTCGTCCTCAAGTTCCACTTTCTTTTCCACGAGGACTTTTTTAAGGGCGTTTATATCCTGTTCCCACTTCACGAGGTTCCTGATTTCGCCTATTTCCTCCACGATGCCCAAAAGAAGGTCTTTGGGATTATGAAACTGCCCCCAATCTCTGTCTTCGGCAAACTTCTTAATCCGCTTTTGGAATGAATTCATGTAAATGTAATATACAATTTATCGCAGTGTCTTTTCAAAAATTTCTTTGAGCGCCTCGGGATTCCCGCGGCCCTTAAGGCGAGCCATCGCCTGACCAACTAAAAACTGTAAACTGGCCGCCTTGCCTTTTTTGTAGTCCTCAACTGCTTTGGGATTTTTTTCCAAAACTTCCTTCACTACTTTTTCAAGCTCGCTCGCGTCGGAAACAGTTTCCAACCCCTCGCTTTGGACGATATCTTCCGGATCAAGCCCCGTTTCAAACATTTTCCGGAGAACGTCTTTGGCCTGCCGGCTGCCGATTTTCCCGCTTTCAATCAAAAACGCCAAATGCGCCAAGTGCTCGGGATTCACTTTAAGCTCGCTGAAACTCACATCGTTTTCGTTCATCAGGCCCACAAGGTCGGAGGTCAGATAGTTAAAAACGCCGGAAACTTTGGCGTCAGGATTCTTTTCTTTGAGTTCGCTTACGGCCTCCTCAAAATAATTCGCGAGCGCCGGTTCACCAACTAAAACCTCAACTTGCGCTTCGTTTAAACCGTACTCTTTCTCAAACCGGACGCGCTTTTGCGCCGGCATTTCCGGCAGTTCCTCGCGCAGCTTTTCAATATCAAAAACTTTGGTCTCAAACGGCGGCAGGTCAGGCTCCGGAAAATAGCGGTAGTCGTGCGCTTCCTCTTTGGAACGCTGGCTAATCGTCGCTTGTTTGGCCTCGCTCCACCCGCGCGTTTCTTGCGTAACCTCGGCACCACTATCCAAAACTTCTGATTGCCTTTTTATCTCGTATTCGATAGCTTCCTTAGCAAATCTGAAAGAGTTAATATTCTTCAACTCAACTTTGGTGCCGAGGTTCTCGCCCGAATTTTCATCAAATTCAACCAAATCTCTACCGAATTTAGGATTAACAAGACGTTTATACTCTAACTGCTCTTTCCGAAAATTAGCGATAATACCAAGCGGCAGGTCCGCCGACTTAATATACTGAAGCACTTGACGAATATCGTCCTGAGTAATACCTTTGTTGGCTTTAATTTCAAGAAGGATCTTCCCGTTGATAACAAAGTCCGCAAAGAAATTACTAACTTCAAGATTGTCAATTTTTAACTTAATCAGCTTCTCTCGTTCATAAGAAACTTTCTCACGATTTAATATTTTTTCAATGGCGTCTTGATAATTCTTCTCTTTATAAACCGGCCCCAATTTATTGTTAATTTCAAAAAGCAACCCCATCAATTTATAACTCTCATCCTTAAGAACTATTCGGTTGTTATTCGATTCTATTCGTTTATTATTCGGGCGAAGTGAGACGTTCGCTTCGAGACGCATCTGGCCGCGCTCCATATCGGCATCAGACACCCCCAAATAGCGCAAAATGAGCTGGAGTTCACGCGCGAACGCCGCTACCTCGTCGGCCGACTTCAAATCCGGCTCGGTTACAACCTCCATAAGCGGCACGCCCGCGCGGTTGAAGTCCACTAGCGACCCTAAAACCTGAAACGTGGAGCCTGAAACATTTTTTTCTGAGATAACTTTTGTTTCATGTTTTATGTTTCGAGTTTCATGGATAAGCGTTCCCGTGTCCTCCTCCAAGTGTACCCTGCGAATGCGCACGCCTAAGAGCTCGCCGCCCAAAACAAGCGGCTGGTCGTACTGGGAAATTTGGTAGCCCTTCGGCAAATCGGGATAAAAATAGTTTTTGCGGTCAAACTTGGTTGCTGAATTAACCTTTCCGCCCAAGGCCAGACCTGTTTTTATAACCTTCTCCACTGCTTCTTTGTTTATCGTGGGCAAGGTCCCAGGGTGGCCAAGGCAGACCGGGCAAACATTTATGTTCGGATGATGTTCGTCCGGGTCATTTAAAGAGTCGCAGAACATTTTTGTCTTCGTTTTAAGCTCTGCGTGTATTTCCAGGCCGATTGTCGGTTTGTATTCCATCGTTCTTTCCTACAAATTATAGGCTGAAATTTTGAAAAAGAAACAGCCCTCAGATAATCTTGAGGGCCGGCAGGATGTGATGGAACCAAGTCGGGTCAACCTCCCCCAGCTCCTTGTACTCCTTCATCACTGCGATACTCTCGTAGCCGATAAATTTGTGCTTCTGGGGGTCGCGAAGAACGATTCTGCCGATGGCATCCACCCTGTATATCCACCACTCATGGGCTTCATGGCAGTCGCTCTCCGATTTAATAAAACCGTGAAAAAGTTGCTGATAAGCCGTCATCTTAAGCCCGGTTTCATTGAAAAGGATTCTCTCTCCTGCCGAAAGAGGAGTTTCCCCGTCATTGATGTGACCACTGGGCAAAGCCAACCCCACCGGTTCCGCCAAACGGTACTCAACAAGGAAAAGCTCATCGCGGCTTTCATAATCAAGCTCTCGCACAATCATCCCAACGCACTGGCCAACTTTGTCGCCCATTTCATCCCCCTATACGGAAGCGAATTAGCTACTGCGCAGTATATAGAACACTTCCTGACTGTGCAATCTATATTAGCTTTGAGATTCTCTGCCAAATTCTCTTCTCCAAAATCCGCGGCGACTCCAACGCGTTCAATACAACCCAGCGCTTTTTGTCGGCCTTAGCCTGAGCCAAAAAACCCTTCCTCGCTAAATTGAAAAATTTAAGCCCCTCTTTCTCAAAAGAAGTTATCTTTTTAATGCGCCCGAGGAGTATTCTGGGATCGCCGTCCAGAAGGAAAATCAAGTCGGGCTTCAGGCCGCGCCTTGCCGCCAAGTCCGCCGATTTCATGAGCACGGCATGTTTTTTTAAGAGACCCCTGCCATAACCCTGATAAGCAAAAGTTGAGCCGTAATTCCTGTCCTGCACAACGTCAAAACCGCTGCGAATGAACGGCAAAATATTCAAATTGTAATCGAGCGACCGGTCAGCCTCAAAAAGGAAAAATTCGGTTAATGGGTCAACTTCTTTATTTCCTTTAATAAGAAGCGCTCTAATTTTGAAGCCGACGGCAGTGGAGCCGGGCTCATCGTTGTATTTGGCCTTGCGGCCTGCGCGCCTCAAGCGACGAACGAGCGCCATCGCCTGTATGGTCTTGCCGGAACCGTCAATACCGTCAAAGACGATGAAAAGAGATTTGAAGCGCATCGGTTTAATTATAGCTTTAACAAAAATCCGCCAAGTGGCGGACGTCTTTTCCCCAACCTTCCCCAAAATATGGGAATTTAGTCTACGACTTCAATTCCCATATTTCGTCGCTCGCCTCCGCTCGCTCCTTCAGAACCCACGGTTCTGAATAATCTCCTACACGGAAGACGGCTCCGCCTTCTCCCGACCCCACTTCTCGCAATATGGTTAATCGACTACGTCGATTCCCATATTGCGCGCCGTACCTTTAATAATACGCTCGGCGGCTTCTAAATCGGTTGTGTTTAAATCCGGGAGCTTGCGTTCGGCGATTTTCCGAATGTCGGCCTTCGTAACTTTCCCAACTTTGTTTTTCAACGGGTCGCCGGAGCCCTTTTCAATGCCTGCGGCTTTCTTCAAAAGCGCCGAGACAGGCGGCGTTTTCAGCTTAAAAGTAAAGCTTCGGTCCTCATAAACCGTAACCTCGGCTGGAATAATGTCGCCGGCTTTATCTTTAGTGGCTTCATTAAACTGCTTACAAAATTCCATTATGTTTATTCCATGCGGACCCAAAGCCGTGCCTACCGGAGGAGCAGGATTTGCCCCGCCAGCCGGCAACTGGAGCTTTACGATTGTTTTAATTTTTTTGGCCATGCCAATTTTGTCTAACCGAGCACATAATTTATTGCCCTTAATTAGAGACTAATTAATATTGTTTAAAAAAAATAATAATGGCCTTTTCAAAATCTCACAAATTTATGTGCTCCGGTCAGCCACAAAATTGAGCACCGAGCACATAAGTTTATGCGAGGCTATATTTAAGTCTCTCTTTTAGCCTTCGCACTGTTTGACCTCTTTGTTTTAATTTCCATAATTCTTCGGCCTATCCCTGAATTTTTGAACAAAGACTTTAAAACGGCAGGTCTTCCGGCTTCACCTCTTCGCTTTCCTCTAAATTTATTGTCGGCACTTCTTCGGCAGGCGGCGCCTGAATTTCTTCGGGCTTGCCCGCCGGCGGGCGACCTGCGCCTTGCGGACGCGGCCCCAGCTGAATCCGCTCAGCAATGACCTCCGTTGTCCGCCGATTTTGGTTTTGCCTGTCCGTCCAGCTCCGTGTCCGGAGACGCCCCTCAACCAAAATCAAACTGCCTTTCACCAAAAACTGCGTGATAATTTCAGCTTGCCTGCCCCAGACGACGACGTTGTGGAACTCGGTATCTTCCTGTTTCACGCCCGATTTGTCGGTCCAAACGCGATTCGAGGCCACACCTAAGCTCATAACCGACTGGCCGCTTGGCGTCGTTCTAAGCTGCGGGTCGGCCGTGAGCCGCCCCAAGATAAAAACTTTGTTGAGATTCATGTTTTAAGTTTAGAATCTAAAAACTTAAAAGCAAGCCGGTGGATTATTGTAAAATCTCCTCCAGTTTTTTCTCTAAATCAACGTTTGAAAGCGGTCTCGCGGGCCTTGCAGTTTTCGGCCGAGGAACGATTGTCGGCTTCCGCCCGGTTTCAGTGGGTATTGCTGGCCGCTCCTTAGGAAGTTTCACAATCAAGTGCCTTAAAATTGACTGATTGGTTTCGAGGTCATGTTCAAATGGTTCAACTTCCGAAGGTAGGGCTTTAACCTCAATGAATCCGAAAAATGCCTGCGCAGCCTTCCTGATTTTGTAGGCCAGGTTCACTTTCCGGAGCTGCCCCTCGCGCACAACCTCAATCTGATGCTGACGGACTAATCTTAAAACATCGGACACCAAACCTTCACTTTCAATTAAAAACGAAAGTTCGTAGTCCTTTTTTCCCACCACATCTGTATCTTCAGTCACCGCCTTATGTTAAGCCAAACCGCCTCTTGAAGCAACCTCAATTTCGCTTACGGTGCCTTCCTGGACTTCGGATTTTATCTCTTCTTTTTCCTCTTTCCATGTGCCGGCCGGAATCAAGCGGCCGATAATAACGTTCTCTTTGAGTCCACGGAGGTAGTCAACTTTACCCTCAATGGCAGCTTTAACCAAGACGCGCGCCGTATCTTGGAATGAGGCAGCGGAGAGAAAACTATCGGAGGAAAGAGCCACCCGCGTTATGCCCAAGAGAATTTCATCGGCTTTTGCCGGACGCAAACCTTGCTTACGGAGCTCGCGGTTCACATCCAAAAACTTTGATTTTTCAACTACCTCGCCCATCACAAGATCTGATGCATCGCCGGCATCACTGATTTTCACGCGCGCGAACATCTGTCTTACGATTACTTCAACGTGCTTATTGTTGATGGCGGCACCCTCCGACATATAAATCCTCTGAACTTCGCTTATGACGTAACGCCAAACGCTGCGCGGACCGCGGTACTTTAATATTTCTCTGATATCAATATTGCCCTCGGAGAGCTGGTCTCCTTTTTTAACTCTGGTGCCAGATTGGACAAAAAATATGGTTGACTGCGGAACGCTGAATTCCTCAACCTTTGATTTCTTGCCGTTGACAGCTAAGCTTAGAACTTTAAGATTTCCACGCTCTTCAATTTTCACGACTTTACCATCCTGAGGCGCAAGAACTGCCTTGCCTTTAGGCGGGCGGACCTCAAAAATTTCCTCAACGCGCGGCAAACCGTGCGTGATGTCAACGCCAGCCACGCCGCCCGTGTGGAATGTCCTCATCGTAAGCTGAGTGCCAGGTTCACCAATTGATTGAGCAGCCACCACGCCGGCCGCCATACCGAGCTCGACAGGCCGATTGCTGCCTAAGTCCAAGCCGTAGCAACGACCGCAGATGCCATAAAGCGTTTTGCAGGTAATGGGCGAACGGATTTTAACCGAGGCCAAGTTAGACTTGTCTAAAATTTCTGATTTTTCCTTGTCTATGATTTCGCCCGCGCGAACCACAAGCTTTCTGCCGACGCGTATGTCGCTAAGCGCTGTGCGCGAGAAGAGACGGCTTGCAAAAGATTGATTGAACTCTTTACCATCCTCGCGGAAAATTTCTATGCCGTCCTTTGCCCGGCAGTCGTCTTCCCTGATTATCAAATCCTGTGCCACATCAACCAAGCGCCTTGTAAGGTACCCGGCTTGTGCAGTCTTTAGAGCAGTGTCCGTCGTGCCCTTTCTCGCACCGTGAGTTGAAATGAAATACTCCAAAACGCTCAAACCCTCCTTAAGGGATGATTTTATTGGCAACTCTATTGTTTCACCCTTGGGGTTCTGCACAAGACCTTTCATACCCATCATTTGAATCGGCTGAGCCCAAGAACCCCGCGAACCAGAATCAACTATCTGGAAAACAGGGTTATCCTTCGCCAAAGCCACCGAAACCTGTTTGGCAATCTCGGCTTTAGCCCGCTCCCAAACGCTGATAATTCTTGTGCGCCGTTCAGCGCGGGTCAAAAGACCCTCGTTGAACTGCGACATTATAAGGTCAACTTCTTTCCCCGATTTCTCCAAAACTTCCTTCTTTCCCTTGGGGGTTTTGAGGTCAGCAATTGACCAGGTGATACCCGACTGAGTGGCAGCTTCAAACCCCAGAACAACAACGCGGTCCAAAACCTCGCGCGCCCTGTCCACACCGTGTTCTTCAAAAACATTGCTTACGATTTGGGTAAGTTTCTTTTTATTTAAAGTTTCGTTCACAAAGCCAACCAAGCCATTTAAAGCTTGATTAAACATCAAACGACCGAGTGTTGTTTCCTTGCCCTCAAACTTTATGAGTTCGCGAAGTCCCAAGACGCCATATTCATAAGCCAGAGATGCCTCATCGAATGAGGAGAATGACTTTCGGGCTCCACCCAAGTTCGTGTCAATCTGCGTCAAGTAGTAAATACCCAAAACAGCATCCTGGGTGGGGGTGGTAATAAGCTCGCCGGTAGCCGGCTTCAAAAGATTGCGGTTTGAGGCCATGATTTTGCGCGCTTCGGCCTGAGCCCGGTCGGACAAAGGCAGGTGCACGGCCATCTGGTCACCATCAAAGTCTGCGTTAAAAGCCACACAAACCAATGGCGGGATTTTAATAGCCAAGCCTTCAATCAAAATTGGGCGGAAAGCTTGGACGCTCAAGCGGTGAAGTGTAGGCGCGCGGTTCAAAAGCACCATACGATCCTTGATAACCTCCTCCAAAATTTCCCAAACCTCGCTGCCGCCTTCTTCAATCACACGACTGGCGCTTCTTATATTGTGAGCCAATCCCCTCTTTATTATCTCGGAAATCACGAAGGGGCGGAAAAGCTCCAATGCCATCCTCTTAGGAATGCCGCACTCGTCAATTTTAAGTTTAGGACCGATAACTATGACCGAGCGGCCGGAATAATCAACGCGCTTTCCCAAAAGGTTTTGGCGGAATCTGCCTTGTTTGCCGCGCAGCATATCGGCCAAAGAACGCAGGGGACGCCGCTGCGAAGACAGCTGCTGAGTGCCGAAGCGCGCCGAGTTATCAATTAAAGCGTCAACGGCCTCTTGGAGCATCCTTTTTTCGTTCCTTACAATCACGTCCGGCGCCTTGATTTCCAAGAGTTTCTTCAAACGGTTGTTGCGGTTAATAACACGCCGGTAAAGATCATTCAAGTCGGAAGTAGCATAGCGGCCGCCGTCCAAGGCAACCATGGGCCGCAAGTCTGGCGGCAGAACGGGGAGGACGCTCAAAATCAGCCACTCTGGGCGCGAGCCGTCGCGAATCATAGACTTAAAGGCTTTTAATCTTCGGAGCAGCTTCACCTGGGCCAATGGATCCTTAGATTTTTGAAGCTCGCTTTCAATTTTCTGGACGCCCTTCCGCAAATCCAAATTTTCAAGGATTCTCCGCACCGCCTCGGCACCGCTTCCGGCCGAAAAAACGCTACCGAATCGTCGAGACAAGTCGAAGTATTCGGTTTCCGACAACACTTGGCCAACGTAAAGGCGTTCTAAAGCTTCCTTAACCTGAGTTACCGTCGCCAAAAATTCTTGGGCCCCCTCTTTAGTTGCCTTGCCTTTCGCGACTTTCAAATTGTTCTTCTTGCTTTTTGTGCCAATTTTCTCCTTGAGGCGGCCGCTGACTTCACGTTCAAGATCACCCAAGGCTTCCCGGCGCTTTTCCTCATCAACGTCGGTCACAATAAATGCCGAGTAGTAAATTACACGCTCAAGTTTGGTCGAGGGCACGTCCAGAATTATGCTCAAGCGCGAAGGAACGCTTTTCAAAAACCAAATGTGTCCCACGGGCGCGGCCAAGGTAATGTGCCCAAGGCGGTCGCGCCTCACCGACGCCTTAGTAACCTCGACGCCGCACTTGTCACAGACAACCCCTTTGTATCTTATGCGCCTGTACTTGCCGCAGTAACATTCGTAATCCTTGGTTGGACCAAAAATACGCTCTGAAAATAAACCGTCTTTTTCAGGGCGTTGAGTTCGGTAATTAATAGTTTCTGGTTTTATCACTTCGCCGTGCGACCACTTTAAAATTTCCTCGGGCGAAGCAACGCCGATACGCAAGGCCGAGAAGTCATCATAGCGGGCGTTTTCCTTCGTGTAAATCGGCTGGACATTGAGACAAAGTGATTTAAGTTCGTTCACAAGCACGTTGAACGACGCCGGCAGATTGGGCTCTTTTATACGCTCACCGCGGATTATGGATTCATATGCCGAAGCGCGTCCCAAAACATCATCCGATTTAATAGTCAGCATTTCCTGAAGAACGTGCCTCGCGCCATAACCTTCTAATGCCCAAACCTCCATTTCGCCGAAGCGTTGGCCGCCAAACTGCGCCTTACCGCCCAAGGGCTGCTGGGTTATCAGGGAGTACGGCCCAATTGAGCGCATATGAGCCTTGTCTTCAACCAAGTGGTTCAATTTCATCATGTAAATGCGGCCCACGACAACGCGCGCATGGAATTTTTGGCCGCTGCGACCGTCGTAAAGCGTAACCTTACCATCTTCCGCAATTCCGGCGCGTCTAAGTTCCGACATTATCTCTTCTTCCTTTGCCGAATCCAGGCCAGGCGTAATCGCCCGATAACCAAGCTTCTCAGCAGCCCACCCCAAGTGAGTTTCCAAAACTTGGCCTAAATTCATACGCGATGCAACCCCTATAGGATTTAAAATAATGTCAACGGGAGTACCGTCTTCAAGATAAGGCATGTCCTCAACGCGCCTCACCTGCGAGATTACACCCTTGTTTCCGTGACGGCCGGCCAGCTTATCGCCGGCTTGCACCTTTCTCATGACAGCAATTTCCACCTGGATTCTCCTTATAATTCCCGGCTCCAGTTTATCGCCCCTTTCACGGTCAAAGATTTTCACGCTAATCACTCGGCCGCGTTTGCCGTGCGGCAGGGTGAGAGAATTGTCTTTGACGTCGCGGGCTTTTTCGCCAAAGATAGCGCGCAATAGTCGCTCTTCGGCCGAAAGTTCAGCTTCGCCTTTGGGTGAAATTCTGCCGACTAGAATATCGCTGGCTTTCACCTCGGCGCCAATACGCACAATGCCTTCTTCGTCCAAGTTCCTTAACTTTTCCTCGGAAACGTTAGGGATATCAGGAGTTGTCATCTCGGGTCCAAGCTTGGTGTCGCGGACGTCGCAATAAAAATCCTCAATGTGAATTGAAGTAAATCTGTCTTCCTCAACCAGACGCTCCGAAATTATTATTGCGTCTTCAAAGTTCGCGCCCTCCCAAGACATGAACGCAACAAGAAGATTCTGCCCCAAGGCCAAGATGCCTCTGTCCACTGACGGACCGTCAACTAAAACGTCACCGCGCTCCACCGCGTCGCCAACAGAGACTATCGGCTTTTGAGAAATACAAGTGAATTGGTTGGAACGCTTGAACTTATCCAACTGATAGGTTTTGGTTCCGCCTTTCTTGTACTTAACGGTCAAGTAATTGGCGTCAACTCCCTCAACTCTGCCGTCCTCCTCGGCTTGAATAACATAACCTGAATCGCGAGCCACCTTTTCCTCCTGGCCAGTTGAAACGTAAGGAGCTTCCGGCCTTACCGAAACCACCGCTTGCCGCTGCATGTTGGAACCCATTAAAGCCCGGTTGGCATCATCGTGCTGAAGGAAAGGAATTAAAGACGTCGCCACGCTCACAAATTGATTTGGTGCCACGTCTATCAAGTCAACTTCCTCCGGCTTACAGGTGCCTGGTTCCCCCCCGATTCGGGCTTCAACTACCGCTCCTAAAATTTTGCCTTTGGGGTCCCGCGGCGTGCCGGCGTGGGTTATCTTATATCTCTCCTCCTCAATAGCATCCAGCCACACAATCTCCTCTGTAACGTGGCCGTTCTTAACCTTGGCGTAAGGCGTTTCCAAAAAGCCGAAATCATTGATACGGGAAAAAACCGCCAAATAATTTATTAAACCGATGCCTGCGCCCTCTGGAGTCTGAATTGGACAAATACGACCGTAATGCGAGCGGTGGACGTCACGAACCTCGAAACTGGCGCGCTCGCGCGTGAGTCCGCCTGGGCCCAAGGCCGAGATGCGGCGCTTGTGTTCCAGCTCGGCCAAGGGATTCACTTGGTCCATGAACTGCGACAGCTGGGACGAAGCAAAGAATTCTTTTATGACGGCAGAAATAGGTCTAAAGTTTATGAGCTGCGACGGCATTAGGTGTTCGCGGTTTTCGGTAGACATCCTGTCCTGAATGATGCGGCGGAGTCTTGCCAAGCCAATTCGCAAACGCCCTTCCAAAAGTTCGCCCACTGCCTTGAGCCGCCTGTTGCCCAAGTGGTCTATGTCGTCAGGCTCGGCTTGTGGATTGTTGTTTAGGACAATTATTTCACGAACGATTGCTATCAAATCTTCTAGATCAAAGAGACGGTTTTCCTTGTTCTTAAACTTCAGGCGCTGATTTGCCTTAAATCGGCCGACACGTGAGAGGTCGTAACGGTCGAGCCGCTTAAACATAGCATCTATCAAGCTTTTGGCTGTCGCCGGAGTGGCCGGATCGCCAGGACGCAAACGGCGGTAAATTTCCAGGTATGATTCGTCAACATCTTTGGCAATATCTTTTTTAAGCGTCACCTCTGCGTAACGCAGCCTTCCTTTATCAACGCCAGCAAACGTGGAGGCAATTTTTTCTTGGGGCAAGCCAAAAATTCTAAGAAGGTCGCTCACCGGCACTTTGCGATGGCGATCAATCTTTACGCCAATCATGCCGTCTGCATCCGTCTCAAACTCCAACCAGGCGCCACGGTTAGGGATGATTTTGGCGCCGAAAAGCTGGCGGCCACGAAAAGGCACCGCAGTGAAATAAACTCCGGCCGAGCGGATAAGTTGCGATACGACAACGCGCTCAACGCCATTTATGATAAAAGTGCCCCGCGCGGTCATTAAAGGAAATTCACCGAAGTAAACTTCTTGGTTTATGTCGCGGCCTGTCTTCTTGTTTAAAAGTTGGAGTTTAACCCGGAGCGGTGCTTCGTAAGTGGTGTCCTTGTATCGCGAAGTTGCTTCGTCATACTTTGGTTCATCTAAGCGATAATCCTTGAAGTAAAGTTCAAGCTCTTTGGCAGTGTGGTCGCGAATCGGCGAAATTTCCAAAAAGAGCTCTTTTAGGCCTTGCTTTAAAAACCACCCGTAAGATTTAAGCTGGGTTTCATTCCAGTTAGACGGCTCCACGAGCGGTTTTGATTTTGAAAAATCTTTGGTGGGCAAAGTCACAGACATAGAAATTACCTAAAATGGCTAAAGTTTTGTGATGAAGGCGAAAGAACGCAAAAAAACTTCCCTAAAGGGAGGCTTTGTCGGTTTCCCGATATTTAAACTGAATTTTTATTCACCGTCAACGCCCTTTTCACCTTAAATAAGTTGCCCTATTTTGGTCATGCTGTTCAAAAGTCACGGAGTAAACCGTCTTGTGAGTCCGTGGGTCACTCAAATAAAACCAATAAGGCGAGCTCTCCGGTTCAAGTACTGCCCTTATGGCCTCAAGGCCGGGGCTGCCGATAGGGGTAGGCGGCAAACCCTTGTATAGGTAAGTATTGTATGGCGAGTCTATTTTAAAGTCAAGCGGAGATAAAGGATAACACCCCTCCGCCCCCAGGGACGACTTTTCTTTAATATAACAAATGGCAGCGTCAACTTGAAGCGGCATGTTGGCCCGGAGCCGTTTTAAAAGAATCCCGGCCACCAAACTCCTGTCATTGTAAGTTGGCACTTCTTTTTCCACAAGCGACGCCAAAATTAGGTTGTTTGATATATTATTCTTATCTTTCATAAGTTCCGGCATGGCTTTGCTCACAAAATTATCCAAAAACTTTGTAACCACATCGTCCGTAGACGAACCAAGAAGAAAACGATAAGTATCAGGGAAAAGCTTGCCATCAATCGGATTCTTTTCGTTATAAGCGATGAGTGTGCCGCCTTTTATCACCCCGGCATCGCTTAAAATCTTGTCTACCTTATAAACCGACGCACCACTTGGTATCGCAACTTCTACTTCACGATGCGTAGCCGAAACAATTTCATAAAGAATTTCGCTGGAACTCATCGAGGGGCTTAATTCATAGAGGCCAGACTTAATGCGCAAAGCAGAACCCGTCAGGATAGAAAAGAACTTAAAAGCTGTGGCCGAACGGATGAGGTGAGCCTCAGATAAGTTGCTTGTGATTTTCAAGAAGCCGTCGCCGGGGTTTATCTGAAATTCGACGCTCCCGTGCGCCCGGGCATCGACGGGACGAAGTTCCGCAAAAAAATAACCGGCTAAGACCGCAACGAAAAGTAAAATAATAACGCCGAGCTTCGTCTTCTTGCAGCTTTTAAAATAAGACTGGATTTTCTCGCTATATGTTTCTCCTAATTCCATAAATAAATGACAGGAGGAAAAAATTGGTAACCATACTTGAGCCACCGTAACTCAAAAAGGGGAAAGTTACCCCCACAACCGGCATGAGCCCGAGCTCGGAACCAGAGTTCAAGAGAAAGTGAACACCCCACATCATAGCCACCCCTAAACAAATAAACTTCTCGAAGTTCCTATCGGCCAAGCTGCCGGTCTTTAAAACTTGATAGATTAAAGCCAAAAAAGCAAGTATAACGACGAGACCGCCTAATAAGCCCCATTCTTCCATGAAAGCGGCGAAAATGAAATCGCTTACTGGTTCAGTTAAAAATCCGAGCTGCAGCTGCGAACCTTGGCCGTACCCCTTCCCCCAAAAACCTGCTGAACCCACGGCAATCTTTGACTGGGTGACGCTGTAATTGACGCCCCAATAGTTCTCCCCGGGGTAAAGGAATCCGATGATTCGGGCGCGCTGATAGCCCCTCAAAACATACATCCACATAGCTACTCCGACCAAAACGAGAATCAAGGCAGTCACAACAATCCTTCTTATCGGTAAGCCCGAAACCAAGAGAAAACCGAACCAAATGCTGAATAAAATCACGGCCGAGCCCAAATCCGGCTGTATAATCGTCAGCACGACCGGCGCCAAGAGAAAAAGGAGCGATATAAAGATGTTTTTCCAGCGGGCAATGCCTATGTGACGCCGGCTGAAGTAGCTGGCGTACAGAATTATAAGTGCCACCTTAGCAATTTCCACCGGCTCAAAACTAAACGGTCCCCAAGCAAACCAGCTTCTGACATTCCTTATGAGCGGGCCGCGAGCATAGACTAGTATAAGCAGAACGACAGCAATCAAATACAAAGCCCAACTCACCCATCGGTGATTGAACACTGACCGCCAGTCAACAATGGCAAAGAGTACTACTAGCCCCACCCCAATTACAACCCATATCAACTGGAGCCAAAACAAATGCATTGAGATGCTCGACAGTATAATAAAGCCCGCCGCCAGCAAGACACTGACTGGAATCAAGAGCGCCATCAGGGTCTTAATGCGTAAGTAAAAACTTGAGTGAAACCCGGATTGACGTCGCCCAATGGCGGATGGAGAATAATAAATCCCCTCTTCTCATTGAGGCTCAAATTACTAATCTGCGTCTGCGATAAACCGACTATGCTGCCGCTTTGGTTTTTAAAGATGGCGAGTATTGTAACCTGCGGGAAGGAGGTGATGTCGTTGTTAGCCACCACACCGCTCACCGTAAGCGAGCTGGACGAAGTCATTGTCTCTAAGGCTTGAACGGCAAGAGATGGCGTATCGCCCATGTCTGCGACATAAACCCAAGTGGTACTGCCTATCTGAATGTCCGCGCGCCCGATGGTCGCGGGAGGCATGTCAACCTTCACGGCAAAGAGGTATTTAGCCTCTCCGGCGTACATGTAGGAATGACCATACAGGGAATGAAGTGGGTTGCCGGTTTTGTCAGTAATAGAAAGGGTGTAGGTGAAGCTCCAAGCAGCCAAATTAAGATTCGGGTTTTGAACCTGAGCTAAAAGGCTCACATGCCCCACGTCAATCGGCAAAACTGCGACTCCATCAACGGGAGTGACTCCTCTCTCCGGCACGCAAGGCGCCCTACAGGGCCCGCCGCAGTCAACCCCCAGCTCACCTTGGTCCTGGACACCGTTAAAGCACGACGGTGCGGGCCTTATAAAAATTAAGTAAAAACCGAAAACGATGCCGCCTAGAATTGCAAGGTAAAGCAATCCGTAGACCAACTGCTTCAGGCGCCGACCCATAATGGATATTATACCTAAAGAGAAACAAAATATCCCTGCCGAGAGGGGATATTTTGCTAAACAGACGAATCTTTTTTACTGACTTGTTGAAGTCGGTTGAGTTGAAGTAGCTTGTGGTTTACCCAAAGCGGATTTCAAGGTATCCCTCGCCTGCCTTATAGCCGTCTGAAAATCCGATTGAGCTTTTTTCAAAGCCGCGTTTTTGGCATCAACCAATTTCTGCATGCCGGTGCTAAAGCTGTCGTTGGCACGCCTGGCCTCCGCGAATTTCGACTGAGCGTCGCGGAGCGCGGTCAAAAAGTTCGACCTGACCGTTTTAGCGCTGACGCCGGCGGCGCAATCCGACTGGCCCTTTTGGGCCGCGGCTCTAAAAGCGCTCAATCTCGCCGTGAAGGCTGATTCTAAAGCTGACTTCCTTCCACTAAGCAGGGAAAGGAGGCCCTGATGGAATGTTTGTAGCGCTGCATCAATTGCAGAACGCTTGGCCTGAAGCGCCGCTTGGAGAGCCGAATTGAAATTAGCTATCGCCTGCTGGGCCGCGCTCGACGAGGCAATTAATTCCAACTTTTGAATCCGCCTCTCTAGATCGGCATTTTCGGCGGTGCGGTTTGACTGGAGGGTATTTGTAAAGTCGCTCCACTTGGAGTCAATCTGCGACCTGCGATTGTCTTCGTCTTGACTCAACGAGTTTAGCTGACTGGAAGCTCTTTGCTCAATATTTGACAACCTCTCCGATAAGGAGGAGCAAAAACCACCCGCAACGCCCGCAGTTGAAGTGACACTATTTCCACTCGTCTGCGCCAAGGCAAAGAGTGGCATACCTGCTTGGACAACAACACCGAAAGCGATAGCTAGGGCTGAAATCTTCTTCATATTGGGAAGTTTAAAATTGGGAGGCGTCAAATGATTGATCAAAGGAATTCACCGCCTCGTCGTTCGGAGCCACAAGCGTCGGATCGGTTTCCACCGGCGTAACAACGCTCTCTCTACTATTAGAGAGCAGCACTGAAGCTATGGCGTCAGGCGTGCTCTCTGCCGCAGTTGCCGGGGCGACTGCAGTTGGGGGCTGCGCCGGGGCTTCATTATAGGAAACACCGGGCCCGGAGACGCCGCCGTACCACTTCCAAAAATAAACACCAACCGCCGCGATGATTATTATTATAATCACCAACCAAAAAGTTCTCATTGCTGTTTCTTCGATCAATACCTCGACCTTTATAGTAATTATAACGGATAAAGCCAGATAATGTAAAAGCCCGGTTTTAACGCATAAATTTCAAACAAAAAAACCGCACACGGTTCTTTAGTGTCGGCATATCTCCCGCAAATTTCCGCAAGGGTAAATTTGCGTGGACCCCGCCATGGCGGGGCTCGCTCCGCTCGCTTTCCCCAACAGATGAACCCGCTATACCTCAAACAAAAAAAGGCCGCAATCCAAAAAAACGGATTACGGCAATTTACAGGTCACGGTAATTTCCGGCTTATATGAGGGGCTTCTCAATTTTTTGTTCAGCTCCTTTCTGATTTTGCGGTAGATTTTATCTACTAGAGCCTCGAACCGATCTTTTGGTAGAAACACCATCGTCGCCCCTGGTATACCAGCAACGGTCCGGGCATAAGTCTTCTCGGCTACCTCCAGCGCTGCTTTCCAAATTCCCTTATCAAAATTCTTGTAATCCCGAACTGATGCCCCGCATTGAACCATACAACCTCCTCCTTCTAATAAGATTAATATCTGATTAAAATTTTACCATTTTAACCAAAAAACCGCATTGATATCCCGCCCCTTCTTCGTCCCGCTAGGGCGGGACTATGGCGAATAAACAAGTTCTATCTTCCTAATCCCAAATTTTGACTTGACAAACATTTTACGATAGCGTATAATTGAGCTAGTGCAATAATCAAAATAGACATTAGTCCGGCCGAAATCCTAAGAGGGAGGAAAACCATGGACATCGTTACAATCTTTGGCATTGTGTTTTTGGCAACAATCGCCGTAACAATTGCGATGGTATGGATGCACAATCACAAGTGCAGGTCGTGCGGCAGCTACCACACAACTATTCATAAGTATGACTCCGGCTGGGACACCAACCTATGTGGGTGGAGAACAAATTTCGAGAAGATTTGCAAGAGATGCGGAAGGATAACCCATTGGTTCGCCAGTGTTGACTAGAACTAGAAAGGATAACTATTACCACCCGACCCTGCGATAATATCAAAGGGTTTTTCTTTTTTATCAAAAATTTGAGCAGAAACAAAAAAAACGACCCTTTGATGTCGGCATATCCTACTTTCCCTTCGCCCGAAGGCGGTAGTATCATCGGATTAAAGTGCTTTCACTTCTCTGTTCGGAATGGGAAGAGGTGGTGCACACTTTAATAGAACACCGACATCAAAGAGTCGTTTCCTTGTTCGTCCGTTTCGTTATTAAACGGGCGCAGATTCTATTCGCGAGAAGCTTTCGCAGGCGCCAAAAGCTTGGCATTTTGCGAAGCAAAATTTTTGGCGCCGAGAAGCAGGCGCAGATTTTCGCAGGAAAAATCTGACGCCGGTTCTCACAAATATAATCAAGTCAGCATTGGGATGGTTGGCGGGTATTAGTACTCCTCGGCTAAAATCCTTGCGGATCTTACACCTAGAGCCTATCAACGTCGTAGTCTTCGACGAACCCATAACGCCTAATCTTGGGGTGGGCTTCGCGCTTAGATGCTTTCAGCGCTTATCCCTTCCCGACATAGCTACCCGGCGCTTCAGCTGGTGCCAAAGCCGGTAGACCAGAGATCAGTTCAGCCCAGTCCTCTCGTACTAGGGCCAACTCCCCTCAAGCGTCAACGCCTGCAGCAGATAGAGACCGACCTGTCTCACGCATGTTTTGCTTCGCAAAACCGCGGACTTACGCGGACTTACGAATGCTTCTGCCATTACTGGCAGGATCGGACTATACCACTCTCCAATTTCTATTGGAGAATCGACGTGTAGTCTCTACGGGGTCACCGAGCACATAAGGTTTATGTGCTTCGGGACTTCCCTCGGTATTAACCAAAAACTTACAGGTCATAAATTTTTGGACTTCACCGATATGAGTCGATTTTCTCGCTTCGCGATCCGTCGGACGAATGACGAATTTTAATGCGAAGCTTCGCTCCTCAATATTGCTATTGAGGGCCGCCGTGTTTGATGCCTTATCCTCTGGATTCTTTTGTTGACGGTCTGAACCCAGCTCACGTGGCACTTTAATTGGCGAACAGCCAAACGCTTGGGAGCTTCTTCACCCCCGCGCTGTGCCGAGCCGACATCGCTGTCGGTAATTTTTCTATCCTTACGGATAGGATCGGACTATATCTTCATCCTTTAAGATTATAAAGGAGGTGACATATTAGCTGAATCAACACTAATTCAACTCTGATTCTTTCGAATCAAGTCTCTACGGGGTTATAACTCAACTTGTATCGCATGGATGGTATTACTGTGTCTTTCAGTAATGATCTAAGTTTAGACAACGAGGATTTAAAAAATCTGAGCCGATAATACATTTTATCTTTATTGAGATTGGACTCTAATTCCATCTCGTATAATGCACGTATCAACTTTTTTTGATCCTCAATACTAAACTGCTGTGTATTAAGATATACATCGCAATCGCGACATCTACTGCCATCATCCATAAACCATACCGATAAGATTATCGGATCTATCTTAAGGTTTTCAGGAACTTTCTTCTTGCCGTCTCTATAAAATTGTTTATAGAGTTCTGTTAATTCAGCAAGTTGCTTAGTATAGAATCTGTACGCGATTCTGCTGCCATTCCCTTTCCTCATTTTAGGCGCTGATTTACAAACATTTCTTAGGGCGGAGTACTTCCAATCAACATACTCTTTCTGTTTATAAGAATGGTTGATTTCCAGAAGTGCATCTTTCCGCCTAGGAAAAGTCCGCAAATATCCATCGCCTAACAGCGATCCAATAATCACTGATCTTTGTAATTGAGTTAAACTTCCCACGGTATTGTCCACATAATAATTTTATCACGTGGAGTCCACCGTTATAAGTCACATTTTTACCCACGATTACTCGTGGAGGCACCCCGATTTGTTAAGGTGCCGAGCGAAGTCGTCGATAGGGACTCTCGGACTTCACCAGCCTGTTATCCCCGGAGTAGCTTTTATCCGGTGTCTCCGACCATTCTATAATGTGTCGTCGGGTCACTAAGTCCTGCTTTCGCATCTGCTCGACTTGTAGGTCTCGCAGTTAAGCCGGCTTGTGCCTTTACACGTCCTGCCCGATTTCCATCCGGGCTAAGCCGACCTTAATGAACTCCTCCGTTACTCTTTAGGAGGAAAACGCCCCATTTAAACTGCCTACCAAGCACTGTCCCAGTTGGGTTTCCCCGCTCTTGCTACTTGCCTCGCCGAACAGGCGGGCAAATTTTTCTTGAATCTACTCAAATTTTTGGAGGTTTGACAAATACAACCAACTAGTATATAATGGCGGCAGGAGGCTTGAGATGAGGCGGAAAACAATGAACCGGATCGGATTTCTGTTTAAATCGCTGGCTTTTCTGGTATGCGGCTCGACGGGCACTGTATTGCCCATTTCTGTTTCGCTCTCCAGAATGAATTCGCATAGCGAAATGTTCCTCCACGTGCAACCGAATCAGCTTCCAAGCTCCGGTGCCATGATGGCACTAGGAATCACTGACTTTATGCCAGCAATCTTCGGAGTAATTGTTGCTATCGCCTTGGTCCGCTACTTTGCCGTAGAGTGGCCAGTCGAGTTCCGCCACCTGAGAAGTAGCTAGCCGCCATAGCTTCGGTCCCCATACTCCGTCTACCACGCCTCGTCGTGGTAGTTTTTTTCCGTTATAAATCTCCAAAAATTTGAGTAGATTCTTTTTTCTGGTTTTCACCAGAAAGCGATTTTTGTTTTTTGAGAAGCTATCGGAGGCGGCGAAAGCTCGGCTTTTGCGGAGCAAAATTTCGCCGCCGAGATGCAGGCGGCGGTTTGCCGCTGGAGCAAACCGAACGCCGGTTCTCAAAAAATGAAAATCGCTATTTTCCAACAAGAGCGGGGTCCCCAACTGGTTAGACGTTAAAATTTTGAAGATGGGTGTTTCATTGTCGGATCCACCCCGCCCAAAAGCGGAGCTTCAAATCCTCCCCACTACGCTACGCATCAAGACTCTAAAATCAATGCCAGGCTGCAGTAAAGCTTCCGGGGTCTTTTCGTCCCGCTGCAGGTATCCCGCGTCTTCACGGGAATCGCATTTTCACCGAGCTTGCCTCTGAGACAGTTCTCTGATCGTTACGCCATTCATGCGCTTCGGAACTTACCCGAAAAGGAATTGCGCTACCTTTGGACGATTATAGTTATCGCCGACATTGACGAGGGCTTCGACCGGTCAGCTTCCCATATTGCTACAGAAAACCGCCAGCTTTAACCTTCTCGCATCGGTCAGGCGTCACCCCCTATACATCCTCTTACGAGTTCGCAGGGAGCTGTGTTTTTGGTAAACAGTCGCCAGAGAGACTTTTGTTGCAACCCCGCCAAAGGCGGGGCAGGCCATATACCGAAGGTACGGCCGCTTTTTTGCCGAGTTCCTTAGAGGCAAATCACTCGTTCCCCTTGGGCTTCTCGCCCTATCCACCTGTGTCGGTTTCCGGTACGGATTCCACGCGACATAACCGCTCTGCTTTTCTTGGAAGGCTCTTCGCCTGCGTTAGCCCGGTAAGAACCGAACCTTCCCTCTGCGCGCGCATTAACTTCGCGCCAAGGATGTAAAACCAATAATACACGCAAGTTTATTTCCTTCGTCACAGAACGGATAACCGCATGGAAGGGCTGGAATATTAACCAGCTCGCCATCAGCTGCGGCTTTCGCCATTGCCTTAGGACCGCCTAACCCGTGGTTGATTGCCAGTGCCACGGAAACCTTGGATTTTCGGGGTTCCAATTTCTCATTGGGATTGTGGTTACTCATACCAACATTTGCTCTTCCGACTCCTCCACCCCGCCTCGCGGCTGGGGCTTCAATGGAATCGGGATGCTCTCCTACCACTCGCCCCGACTTTACGTCGGGACGAATTCGTAGCTTCGGTAGCGTGCTTAGCCCCGGTACATTTTCGGCGCACCTCACCATCGAATAGTGAGTTGTTACACACTCTTTAAAGGATGGCTACCTCTAAGCCAACCTCCTATCTGTCTATGGTGAAATACTACCTTTAACACTTAGCACGCATTTAGGGACCTTAGCTGACGATCTGGGCTTTTCCCCTCGCGACTATGGAGCTTAGCCCCCACAGTCTAACTAGTGCGGCAAAGCCGCGGTATTCGGAGTTTGATTGAGCAGTCGAGCTTTCGCCCTTTACTGTTCATCCAGTGCTCTACCCCCGCGGTGTGTTCCGCACCGCTAGTCGTAAAACTATTTCGGAGAGAACCAGCTATTACCAGATTCGATTAGCTTTTCACTCCTTACCTCAGCTCATCCGAGGGTTTTGTACTACCCACCGGTTCGGACCTCCTCCGCCATTTCTGGCGGATTCATCCTGGCCAAGGCAAGCTCATCTGGCTTCGGGTCTATCTTGTGCTGCGTTCCCACTCAAATTTTCGGACCACAGAGCAATTCTTTGTTTTTGAGAAGCTATCGGAGGCGCGTCAAGCTTGGTCTCCGACTTTAGTCGGAGTCGACGCGCCGAGATGCAGGCGGCGATTTGCCGCTGGAGCAAATCGAACGCCGGTTCTCAAAAATAGAGAATTGCGAATACTTTAAGTCCAAAAATTTGAGTGGGATGTCGCCCTATTAAGACTCGCTTTCGCTGCGCCTCCGCGCTTATCGCGCTTAGACAAGCAACACAAAATAAGTCGTTGGCTCATTCTTCAATAGGCACACAGTCGCTCTCGTTTTTCCTCGCGGAAAAACGTTCGAGCTTCTGTTCCTTGTAGACAAATGGTTTCAGGTTCTATTTCAACGGCCTCGCCGGCCTACTTTTCACCTTTCCCTCACGGTACTTGTTCACTATCGTTCATCAAAAGTATTTAGTCTTACCTGATAGTACAGGCTACTTCCTCCGAGACTAGTTGACCTCGAAGTACTCAAGAAAAGAAACTAAAGAGTTCATCGGCTTTCGCCTACCGGGCTGTCACCGTCTTTGGCGCGCCTTTCCAGGCGTCCTCGGCTAGCCAATGCCAAAGCACAAAACAAATTTTGTGCTCGGTCGAGCACATAACTTTTGGTTATATGCTCGAATTTTGTAACTCCTCCACCCTAACGTGGCTACCAGCTACCGGCAACCAGCTGAATACTGGAAGCTAAACGCTGGCAGCTACGAAAGGAGCATTTCATTCTTATAACCCCAAACACATAACAAAAATTATATGCTTAGTTTAGACTCTTCCCTTTTCGCTCGCCGCTACTTAGGGAATAAATTATTATTCTCTGTTCCTCCGCTTACTGAGATGTTTCACTTCAGCGGGTTTGCTTCTGCCTCGTCGGCAGATAAATTGAGGTTTGCTCAATTGGGTTTCCCCATTCGGAAATCCCCGGATCACAGGTTGCTACGCACCTCCCCGAGGCGTATCGCCGCTACGCCACGTCCTTCATCGCCTTTTGATGTCAAGGCATCCACCATTCGCCCTTAATGCCAACCATCCCAATGCTGACTTTATACCCCGCTCGCCGAGAGAAATTGTCCCGAAAAACCGCGATGCGACTCGCGTAGTTTTTCAAGGATCCCGCCAAAGGCGGGATAAAATCGGCGCGGGGCTTCCGGTATATACTTTTCAAACTTCAGTCGGCTCAATCATTCTCATCCAACCCCGCATATGGCGGGATTCATTATTTACTAGCACTCAAACTTCGCATTTTAAGCTTGTTTTCGTGCTGTAAATAACCAAAAAACCGCTTTGACAGCGGTTCTAAACTACGCTAAAAGGCGCGGTTCAGCCGCTATCGTGCTCTTGTTTTTTGTGGATATTCATTCTCGCTTTCAATTATACTCCGGGGCCAAGAGTTGTCAACCCACACGCTAATTGTGGATAAATATCCCCAACGAAGCCAGTATTTACAACATTTTTTTGTTTATTTCACGTACATTATCCGCAGCCAGAAGAACCGCGATAATCGCCGCTTCGCAACCCGCCATTTATGTATGGTGCGTGGCTAAATAACTGGAAAGTCATTAAAATATAAATTGAAAGGTCGTAGGAAGTTTAAAAAAATAAATGGCTAAGAAAAAATCTAAAAAGAGAAAAGTTGCTAAGAAGTGCTACTGCAAAGGGAGAGTTTGTAAATGTAAGTAGTGCAGTTTAAAACAAAATATCCCGTAATTACGGGATATTTTGTTTTTGTCGGGGAGCCGGGAA
>Ga0315282_10004558_pt1 | contig 24063 bp, 20 predicted proteins | sample YL17G07_20_MG_FD_203693 | JGI IMG/M metagenome (GOLD analysis project Ga0315282, IMG submission 203693) | Sediment microbial communities from Yellowstone Lake, YNP, Wyoming, USA - YL17G07_20 | ecosystem: Environmental > Aquatic > Freshwater > Lake > Sediment | place: USA: Wyoming | collected... | reverse complement strand
GGCTAGAGATAAGTGTAGAAGATACTGGAGAGGGTATACCTGCTGAGGACTTGCCGAATGTGTTTGAGCGCTTCTACAGGGTGGACAAGTCTCGAGCCCGAGCAACCGGCGGTACAGGTCTAGGGCTGGCTATCGCCAAGAGCCTGGTGGAGGCACACGGAGGCAAGATTGAAGTCCGGAGCGAGGAAGAGAAGGGCAGCCGCTTTGCTTTCACCATCCCCCTGTCACAGTGACCTGCTATCATTTTGTCCTTTGTAAAGGCATCATCTATTGTAGGACTATTGTTCAGCGAAACCGCGACTGAATTAGTCTTTGCATGAATCTGGTCGCCTATAGGTCATTGGCGGATGCTTGCTAGCTTCAGCACCTTCATGGTTAAGACTTCCTGAACCCTCTTGGTTTCTGTTTATCTCACATACTTCTTTACCCAGACATTCTTGACATATACCGTGACTCATACGTTTCTCTCTTGATTCACCAGTCTCTCCCATTGCCTTCCCACACCATGCGCACTCTATTTTCATTCTCTATTTCCCCACCTGTCCTTAAACTATGCTAGAGAGCTTCGTATAGATTTCAGTTTCTGTGCACACTCTAAAAAGCTACTGTTGCATGATTAAAACATAGGCTCAAAAACCCAGCCTACCGTCTCACTCACTACCCACAGAATAATTCTTGACTTTACAACCACCGCCAGAACACTATACCTATAATCACTAATACCAGGCCTATAACCGACAAAGCTATTAGCAACCTTATCCTGCTCATTGTTCGCCTCTTTATTAACGTATTTGCCATCTAGTATAAGCATCAATTGTTAATTTCTTATTTAATTAATGGCTAGTAGCTTGATCACAAAAAAAGTTCATACTTACAATTACTGGGAAAGTCGACAAATTTTTGGCAATCTGGTTGCATAATTGTGCCAACCTCTACATTTGCACCATCCGAAAATTACCCATGCCACCACGTGCTTTGATTTCTTTAGGAAACAAATCAGGGTATACAAGCTTTGATGCTACAAGATACCGACCTGGGGAGGCGGTTAACTTATTCGTGCCTCAGGGCTTCAATGGGATTGAGCCGAGACGCGCTCCATGCAGGATAGAACCCAAAGAACAGACCGATGCCGGCCGATACGCAAACGGCCAGGATGACTGTATCAGCGGTAACCACAGTCGTCATTAGCCCCATGCTGGAAATGATAAATGACACTACCCAGCCCACGATAACCCCGATGATGCCGCCAGACAACGTCAAAAAGGCTGCCTCTATGAGAAACTGAGTCCATATATCCCTCTCCTGAGCGCCCAGCGCCTTGAGGATGCCTATTTCCCTGGTTCTCTCCAGCACCGAAACAAGCATTATATTCATCACACCAATGCCGCCGACAAGCAATGAAATCGCAGCCATAGCGCCCAAGAAAATGGTCATCGTGGCCGTCGTTTCCGAGAGGGTACTGGCTATCTCCTCCATAGAGGTAACAGTAAAGTCATTGTCCGCATTGGGACCAAGCCGGTGACGGGACCGGAGCAGGCTGGTGATTTCCGCAACGACGTAGTCTGCCTTCTCCTTGTCACTTACTGTCAGCGATATGGACGATACCACGCGATCGCCTTTGGCAGTTCGCGGCTGGGCAACCGTCTGCTGCATAGCGGTCAACGGGATAAAGATGGCATCATCAGGTGAGCCCCAAATTTCTCCTTTGCTCGCCAAGACGCCAATAACACGTACGATAATGTTGCCCATCCGCATCTCCTGCCCTACGGGATTTGCATCTCCAAACAGTGTCTCTTTAACATTAGAGCCGAGCACAGCCATCTTAGCGCCGTGCTGGTAATCATAGTCGGAGAAGAAGGAGCCGCTAAGGATATTCAGATTGTTTGTTTGTATGTATTCCGGAGTTGTCCCTGTAACCTGAGAGTTCATATTCTTGTTACCAGCGACCAGTTGGAGGTTGCTAGAGTACAAGGGAGCTACCGCAGATATGTAGGGAACCTGCTCGGCTATTGCCTCCGCATCTTCTACAGTAAGTGTGGTGGCACTGCCGCGGGCACTTCTAACGCCAGCAGAGGTAACTGCCCCAGGGCGAATGGTCATAAGGTCTGAGCCAAGAGTCTCGATACGGGAGAGAATGTCTGCCTCAGCACCCTTGCCAATGGACATCAGGCTAATCACGGCGGCTATACCGATCACTATGCCCAATATGGTTAAGGAGCTGCGCAGTTTATGCGAGGTTACCCCGACCCAGGCGGCAGAAAAGGGCTCAAACCACTTCTTCATACCTTCTCATCCCTTTCTATCTGTCCATCCTTAATATGTACAATGCGCTCACAGTGGTGAGCGATGTTGACATCGTGCGTTATCATCACCAGGGTAATCCCCTGCTCGGCATGAAGTGAGGTGAGAATAGAGATTATTTCTTCACCGGAGCGGCTGTCCAAGTTCCCCGTAGGTTCATCAGCCAGAATCAGTGGCGGGTTTTTCGCCAGAGCCCGTGCGATTGCCACCCTCTGCTGCTCTCCACCAGAAAGCTCTGTGGGGCGGTGATTGGCCCGGTCGGAAAGCCCAACTATAGTCAGCGCTTCCATAGCCATAGCTCGATTGCCATCCCTATTGCCGGCATATCTTAAGCCCAGTTCAACATTAGCCAGTGCTGACAGTCTAGGCAGTAAGTTGAAAGTCTGAAAGACAAAGCCAATCTTCTGACCTCTTATCTGGGCCAGTTCACGGCTGCTGAGGCGGCTTACTTCTCGACCATCAAGGTAGTAACTGCCCGAAGTCGGTATATCCAGACAGCCGAGAAGATTAAGCATGGTCGACTTGCCCGAGCCGGAGGCCCCCATAATTGCTACTAGCTCGCCCTTCTCAATGGTCAGGCTTATGCCTGTCAACACCTTCAACTCTCTGTTGCCCATGGGATAGACTTTGGTTATTTCCTGTAACCTAATCATCGCAACATTCGATTCATACCTGGTACAATTCCGCCTGAAGGAGGTTGCTGCTGCGTCGTTGTTTGTGGTGTTGTGGTGGTAGACCCTTGTGAAACAACCACCTGCTCGCCTTCATTGAGCCCGCTGATTACCTCGGTGTACTGCCAGTCGCTGATGCCGGTCTGTACCACGCGCTCTTCAGTGACACCTGCAGGCAATACTACCTGGACATAAGGCTTGCCCCCTTGGCTGGTTATCGCTTTGTTGGGCACCAGCAGCACATTGTTTCTCTCATCAAGCCAGATGCTCACGGTAACGGTTAGCCCTTCTCTAAGTTGAAAATCTTTAGGCATCGTTACCGGCGTCTGTCGTTGTTGGGTTCCTTGTTGTCTCCGACTCATCATTTCTTCCACCTGCGCCTGAGTAATCTGACCTGCTTCAATAGCCTGTTTGAGACGCTCAGGTATCTCTCCAGCAGAAACCGGTGGTGTTGCCTGCGTCTGCTCTCCAATTGACGTTTCCAGTGAATTAATTTCCACCTGTACCTGATAGTTCACCACGTTTGACTGAACAGTAGCAACCGGTGAAATGTTAGTGACACTAGCTGGAAATGCAATCGTCGGTATGGCCGCTACCGTTACAGTGGCCGGCGCCCCAACATTGACCTGATAGATTTCCATCTCGTTGACCAGTACTTCCACTTTAAATTTTTTCGGGTCAATAAGCCGTATAGCCACAGTACTCTCGCTTACTTGGTCACCAACTATTATATTAACCTCGGCGATCAGCCCAGCGAAGGGGGCAGTAATGGTAGAACTTTTTAGCTTTTTTTCCGCCTCCTGCAGGCTGATTTTGGCATTTTGAAGCTGCAATTCCTTTATTTCGATATCCAAGGGGTCAGGTGCTGATAGGATCTCGGTCCCGCTGGAACTGGTTTTTGGTTCCAGGGCTCTCTCTAGATTGAGCTGCGCTGATTTCACATTTACTTGTGCCTGACTCAAGCTCTGCTCTAAGGCTAAAGTATCTATTTTAGCCAGCACCGCACCCTCTTCCACGTAATCTCCAATTCCTACCAGCACTTCCAGCACCGTGCCTGATGAGCCAAAGGTCAGGTTAGCCTCATGCGACGTTTTCAAATTGCCACTGGCCGTGATATCTATCTTAATATCCCCGCGTTTCACCGTAAATATCTGGTTTCCTATTGCTGCGGATGTGGCAGCTTTAGAAGCACAACTAAGCGAGAGAATACAAGCAACCAGCAACAGGACTATTGTACTCACCTTGAGCATTTTCATAATTCGCCTCTATTATTTTCACGATGCTGAGTTATGATGTAAAAATACATCCAACTATAGTTTAACCATAAATTGTTAGGATGTTGTTAAGACTTAGAAAATAATTGGAAAACGTTCCGAGTTAATAACATTTTAACATTTTGGGTCTAATCTTAATATTAGCCCACAACTTGTGGAATTCCTCTACCTTGAATTGAGCTCCTACGAATAGAAAAAGCGAATGAAGCACGGGAAGCTAAGACACTGTTTAGCCGGATTGCTGTTGCTGGCGATGCTGGTCAATGTAGCTGTGTCACAGCCAGCTCAGGCACAGTCATCGGCAATCCTCAAGTGGGCTGAAGTCGAAACACCAGGGGCAAAGGGAAATGTCATCGTTACCCCCTCGGAGGTCAGCAGAATCGCCGCCGGGCGAGGCGATATCCTATATGCCATAGATAGCGTGTACAGCAAGGTTTACAGGTCGGATAACGGTGGCCTGACCTGGACCGACATAACTCGCGGCTTGCAGAATGCTGGCGCCGCGTTGCCAGCCAGCGAGATTGCTGTGGCTCCAGATAAGCCGCAGAACGTGGCCGTGGTCACAGACAGCAGGAAAAAGGTCTACGTATCTACTGACAGTGGCGCTAGCTGGAGCGATACTAATGTGCCCGACCTCGGCGGCACCTTTATTCAATGCATCACCATATCCAGGGCGTATGGTAGGGGTAGTGACCTGGGGTGGGATGTCGCCATAGGAACTGCGGTCTGGGGCGATGGCACTACAGTGGGGCAGGTTTGGGTACTGAGCGCAGGCGGATTAGCAGGTGCATGGCAGAATACAAATATCACCATTGTGCCTGGCTCTGGTGCTGAAGTATCGGCGATTGCCTTCTCACCAAACTACGGGTCGGATGGAACAATCCTGGCTGTTGCTTCAACTGATACCGATGTATCTCCTCCTCAAGGCAAAACCTGGTTGTGCGCAGGGAACAGAGACCTTGGTTCACAGACAACTTTGTGGAACAGCGATAGCCCTTACTTTGCTGGATATCCAGTGGAGATTGCCGCAGCCGGTGATGCCGCTGGGGTCACAATTGTTTCTTCCATCATATCTTTGCCATCCGACTATATGGGAACTAGCCCGACGTCAAGGAAAGTCTTCGTGAGCTATGATAGGCAACCTGCCGCTATGAATATGAATGACGATGTCTACCGTATAGATGATACTACATCACCGCAGGTTGTTAGGCTAAATGCTGCCGGCGGTGTCGATATCGATATAAGCAGCATCTCATATTATGGCACATTGACTGACGGTAGGCTCATTGCCGGGGATGTTAATCCAGTAACCCCGTTCACTGTCCAGGTGCACTGCTCTTCTAACCCTTTTTACTCACCTCCCGGTTGGCATCTGGCCAGTCAGCCACCCTCGGGGCCAGGCAATGCCCAGGTAGCCTGGAGCTACGGTGGCCGCATGGCCTTCTGTGGCACCGGCAGCCCTGTAATTCTCCCTGTCCCTGACGAGAGTGCCTTCTCTCGGAGCGTCGACAACGGCGATACCTGGGAGCAAGCCAGCCTTATAGACACTATCATTAATATCTCGGACATAGCCCCGGCACCCGATTCCAAGAGCCTGTTTCTGGCTACGTACAGTGAATTTGGTGTTGAGGGCGTCTGGCGAAGCGCAGGAGAGCCACTGGGTAACTTCTGGGGGCGTGTGCTCACAATGGATACTGTTTCAAACAGGATTATCTTGAGGTTAAGCCCCGATTACATCACAGACTACACTATCTATGCCATCGAGTTAGGTGGCTACAAGATGGCGGTATCGCACAACAGGGGCAACTCATGGCAGCAGCGCTATGTTCCAGGCCCGGTGATTGATTTGGCAGTGGAAGACAAAGATACTATCTATGTTGCTTTGCCCGGTGGCTATATCCGCAAGAACACCAATGCCGGCGCCGCCTGGATAAGCCCACCGGTGAGCTGTTTTCCCGACAGTGCCTCTGAAATCAACATGCTGACCGTAGTTGATAAGGGGCACATTCTTGTAGGCAGCCGGGATAGCCGTGTAGCCTACTCTGCGGATGGCGATAGCAGCTTTATCGAAATCACCCAGGCCATCGGCAACAGCTACAGGGCTGTCGGCGATGTCCAGGTGGTAGCTGATGCTAACTATAGTGAAAACGGAATCATCTACGCTGCTACCAATATAGCTGGCGATGGCATCTGGCGTTGGGTGATTGGCACTTCTACCGAATGGGAACAAATTGACGAGTCGGTTACCAGGCTCGGCATGGGACAACGCATCAGCGGCCTCATTACCGGTGACGAAGGAACGCTCTATGCGCTCAGGTCAGAACCGGTCGATGGCAACGGTGCCGGCGGTATGACCCGCTCACTGAATCCCTGGCAGCTACCCACTACACAAGTCGAGTTCGATATTGTAAACGCTACGTTACCAGTGGGCACCAGATTCGACCCCACCTTCGACCCCAACGGGCCTTTACCACCTCTCCCACTTTTCCTATACACTTTACCCCACCTCAAGTTGGCAGGTAATGCTGTGCAGAATGAACTCTGGTCTGTTGACACTGCTAACGATATCATATACAGGTTTCAAGACAACCTGTGCAAGCTTGGGCCATTTACCATTGCTTCTGATGGAATCGGCTGTGACCCTGTGTCCGGACGTGCTCAAGAAGTCAACCTGTGCTGGGAGCAGCTCTCTCTGGCTGATGCTTATGACATCGAGGTCGCCAAAGACAGCGACCTCAGCATAAAGGTCATCGACTGGGTGGCTGAGGATGCCGTTACTGGCTTCCTGGTACCAGCGTCCGTCACCTCACCATGCGCCTACTTCCCGGCTGGCGGTCGTGTAGCTAAACGGGCTGGCTCAGCCATAGCTCAGTGGGGCAACCTGGAATGCGGTCATGCCTATTACTGGCGGGTAAGAGTTCGCCATGCGGCCACCACGGAGGTGATCAGGAGTCCATGGTCTGAAGTCCGCAGCTTCGCCGTCAAGGCGGGTCTGCCGGTCAGAGCTGAATATTACGGACCCACGCTGCTATCGCCTGGCAACGGCTGCATGGGCTGCGCAGTGAAACCGGCTTCCTTCTCCTGGGCTCCATACAAGGAGACCACGAAGTACAGGTTCGTCCTGGCTAAAGATGCCGCGATGACCCAGGTTATTGTCCAGGCCACGGTAGCCACCACCGCTTACAAGTATGAGGACACGCTGGACTACAGCACCAACTACTTCTGGCGGGTGATGGCTCTTGAGCCTGTGCCAAGCGACTGGAGCGCTACCTTCAGCTTCAAGACCGAACCGACGCTGGCACCTCTGCCGCTACCTGCTGAGCCTCCAGCAACGCCGCTGTGGGTCTGGGTGGTCATCGGCATCGGCACCATCCTGGTGATCGTTACACTTATCCTGATCTTCAAGACCAGTTGAGCGTAACCTTCACCTGCCTGAGGAAGTCACAGAAGGGATAACATAAACCAATTTGTTATTGTATTTGCTGCTCAGGTGAGAAAGGCAGCTACCCAGTCTCTCTGAGTGGGATTCAGAATATCTGCACTATGGCAAGTAGGCAGGCAATCCGAATAGCTGACAGGGTTGACTGTTGGCAGTCACATAATTCAAGTATTATTCCATTAGTGACACCTTACTGAAAAGCAGCAAGGTCAGCGTGTGCCAACCTTTAACCATAAATAATGGAATGGGATGGACAGCTTCCGAACCTTTGTTTGAGAAGAGGAAATTCATCGCAGCTTTACACAGTTGGTTACGTCTTATTTGAGCCCTACAGCCTAGGTTCATTATGTCAGGTAGCGCTTGTCAAACAGACACAGCTTCAAGCTAATCAATACTATAAATTCTTCGATTATTAAGTTATACATCAAAGACTACTGAAAACCTAGCCAGTGCCAGTCTATGCAAAAAAGTTGTGCCATTTTCATCAAATCTTAATCTTACTTTAATATTCCCTTGCTACAATAATGGTAGAGATAGTGAAAACAGCAAGAGGACTCAGTAATGAGACAAATAAAACCTGGTCACAGGCAATGGTGGTGTTTCTCAAGGCACACCCTTATTCGGGTATCTTGCCTCATATCGATCTGCCTGTTTGTCCTCATGAACAGTCTCTTCTTTACCACTAGCCCCGTCCAGGCGCTGTTATCTGTTCTCCCCACGTCATTACCCACTGGTCAGGTGGGTACGGCCTATTACGCAACGCTAATGGCAACCGATGGTACGCCACTCTACACCTGGAGCATACCCAGCGGGACTCTACCACCAGGGCTGACTTTGGCCCCAGCCACAGGTGTCATCTCAGGGATCCCCACCACGCAAGGCACTTTCAGCTTTGTGATCAAGGTCACCGACAGCACCGCAGCTTCTTCACAGCAAAGTATCTTTATCACTGTTACCCCACGCCCGCTAATCTTCCTCACAACTAGTTTGCCGCAGCCAAAGGAGAACACCAGCTACTTTGCTACGCTGAGTGCAAGTGGGGGCACACCGCCATACACCTGGTATGTAATTGACGGGACACTGCCTTCAGGATTAACCCTGGAAGCAACGACAGGTACCATTTCAGGTACTCCTGCCCGGGGCACTGTTGGAACCAGCAGCTTCATCGTCACCGTCACTGATAGCTCGTCACCACCAATCTCTATCCAACGGGAATTCACTATCACTGTCGAAAAAGGTAGCTACGAACCTATCATCACTATTGGCTCTGGTTTAAAAGCCGGGCAGACGAAGGTGTTCGTCGGTGGGCAGCAAGTGGCCATGCTTCACGGTGGTGAGTCTATGAAACTAAGCTTCGACCTGGGCACAAGCCAAACTATAAGCGTTGAACCAGTTGTCCAACACCTGTCTGAGGAAGGTGTCAGGTTTAAAACCGAGGTAGACAAGATAACGGTAAACGAGTTTTCGCTCGATGCTGATTTTAGCTATTATACTGAGTACTACGTCGAACTAAAAACTGAGCCATCCAAGATCGGCCAAATCACGGGTTCTAGCTGGTATAAAGAAGGCTACACGCTAAGGTCGACTGCCCCAGACACAATTGAAGTTGAAGACAAACCGAGCACTCAATACCTTTTTACCTACTGGAAATTACCCACCGGTGAAAGAGTCTCGGATAGAAATTTGAACCTGATTGTTAACGCACCCGGGATTTGTGCTGCTACCTATGACACTTACTATAGATTAACCTGGACATCGCCCTACGGGGAACAAAATGGAAGTGCCTGGTATAAGGCTGGTAGCCAAGCTCAATGGAACCTTACGACCACTCAGGTGTCTATGTCCGGCATCCTTGGTATCTTCGGTGGGAAGCTAAACGCTGTCAACACCAGTGGTACCATCGTTATGGACGCCCCCAAGAACATAACTATAAATTGGGAGCCAGACTATACAATGCCGCTAATCCTGATGCCATTAGCACTGCTTCTAATCATCCTTGTCATCTACGGCTTGTACATTCTTTTTCGTGATCCCAGAGCCGGACCAGCTCTAGTTCCTCCACCGTTTCACCCTATGCCCTCCGGGCTATTTCAAGCTATGCCTCCACCAATACAACCTACGTGGCTTCAGGCATTCCAACCTATGTGCCCTACATCACATGTGCCTATCCCACCCTCACAACCCCCAATAGTAATGATTGTAGGAGAAAAGCCGACACAAACAACCCAAACAACCAAAGAACAAGTCATGGAAAAGTTTGGCGAGCTTTTTGATAAATATGAACAGGAGATCAAAGCTTCAATACAAACTCCACGGCTACCCAAAATCAAGATTGTTGATGAAGATAAAAGGCTACCGCCACACCAATCAACGCACCCAGTTCTAGTCGAAGCAAAGACCATTCTGGAAGAGAAAAACGCAATATGCAGCGGCACCTCTAAGAAACTACTGAGAGTAGTTGCCACCAACTGGAGGCAGGCAGAAACGAGAGGTGCAGCCCGGTCACCTGCAGGTGAAAAGGCAGCAGAAGGCAACCTCCCTAGCATAGTGTGGACACGAGACATATACCTGGAGTGGGAAATCCTTACTTGCCAGACGCCACGCTGGCACAATGAGCTCCATGAGCGCAGCACGAAAACAGTCTATAGCCTGCTCAATGAAATTACCGAAGAAAAAACGTATGAGCCCGGACAGGAAGTGAAGCCTCCTGAGCTTCACTATACTAACGCCATGCCCCGGGTCGAGATCGCGGCCAATGACGTTGTTCCTCCTGACAAGCTGCCTCCTGACACCGTGTCATGAGTTACTCCGACAGCTTGAAAAGCAGCTTTTCCCTCAGGGCACGTTCAGTCTATGAGTAAGCATTGATTAGGGTATACCTATGATTAGGGGTGAACATAACTGCAGTGCTCCAGTCGCTTTCAGACAAATCGATGGTGCTAAATGATACACTCCTCACGAATGTTAGTGTCTTGAAAAAACCACTCGAGCATGTAACGCTAAATCGTGCAACGGGTTAACAAAATTGTCAACATGTGCCGCAAACTGTGCCCAAGCTAGTGATTAAGAAGTACCACTTTGAGGTATAGGAGGTGTAGCTCATCCTTTCAGCCAAACTGTCTCCACCTTCCTGACAAGTTGGAGTCGACTATTAAAAGCGAATCAAAAAGCCGACAATTTTTGTAGCCGCGCCAAAGCATGTTAAGGATGCCGATCCCTCTTAAAGACTTACTGTGTCACCCACCACAAGTCATCACTGGCAAGTGACCGTGACATTCAATTGAGTGGACACCATCTTGTTGGGTGCGAGAGTGCGGACGCGTGCCCCGTAGGTTGCCGGTACTTGACACCGTCCACGAATAACTGACTGTCTGCGAACCTGGAGAAGTAAAAGTTAGGCTTCGAGTGAGACCCACTGCGCCGTTACTTTGTTTCCAATAATAATTGACTGCGCTGGCCCGTTTGCGCTGAAAGATGAGCATGGGGTGATCTGGATTCAGATTTACCACGTCGTCGAGTAGATCGATGGTTCTTAGCTGAGGATAGGGTTCCAGCGTGTGAGGAACTCCTTCATCATAGTGCTTGTACCAGGGATAATCTGCCATCTCTGCCTCCTCCAATTTTTTATGGATATCGTACCACCTTAGTCAGTAAATTTGTATCTATTTTGTTCCCACTACCCTTTGATACGGTTTGACCATCTCAGTTTTTATCATCTTACGAACCATCTCTTTCATCCCGGGCTTCTTGATTAAATCAATCATTTGTTTGCTGAATTCCAGGTATCTTTTATCCTTCTGTGGAAAATCGAATAGCTTATGCTTTCGATAGAACCTGTAATCAGCCAGAAACGGAAAACAAAGCCTTGCCCAAATGGCATCTCTAAAAATCTTATACCCTCCAACGCCGAGAAACGTATTTGGCCTAATATAGTTTTCCACTGAAAATTGCACACTTCTACTGGCAAAATTCTGCAGCAGGGCATCAAGCTGGGGCGAATCTCCGCATTCGTCACTGATTATGTCAACAAGGTTGGCCAGTGACATCTCAGCTTCAGCTTCCAGTATTTGCCTCAGGTTGGGTATCTGACTTAAGGGGCCGGATTTGTCTAGCACTCAAGCCCAAATGTGATTATCTCCATTGACACCTTCTAACCTAGTGCTATAATAATCTCATATAAATATCGAGGAGGAGGCTGTGATGAAACAAAGATTTACTAATCTAAAAACCTCATTAAAGACTCTGGCTTTGGGTTTCATTTTGATAGCTTTACCCCTGACAGGTATATGGCTTTTAGCGAATTGGCTTTCAGCAACAAATGTATCATGGCTTGCAGTCCATTCCATTTCGCATCATTCAATGGTGTCTTGTAGCAATGTTGCTTGGTTTTATAGTTTATATGATTTATAGTCTTTTTAAATCACTATGGACAGGTAAAGATATCTTCGATTAAATGAAATCGGACTGCCTTTGCTTTTACTCAGGAACAAAAGTGGCAATGAAGCAATTCTTAGAGTCCCTTAAATCTTGGCTTATCGTTTACCGCATAGACGTTGCCGGTGAAAATGCTGGCAAGCGCCGTCCAAATTGGGGAGAAACTATCTTTGTCTATATGGCAATCTTATTGATAATTTTAATTTGTGCTCTTTGTGTTCATCCAGGTATCGAAACTACTGGCTGGTATGGCACACAACATGGTCAATAGCCGAACATTATGTCCAAATTGAACCACTACCCCCTGTCCTTCACTTTGCCCGGGGCATAGCGGAATTTGCTGCAAGCTAAGGGCATATAGCTCTTTGAAGTGGGAAGCTTGTTTTCAATAGCTTTAAAAAAGTTCTCCGCAAAAATGAGCAGCTTCGTCCTCATCGGCTCCGAGAAAAGGTCATCCATATCGGCAGAAAATGACTCCACAAATTTCATGTCTAAGTCATCGCAAATAGCACGCATGTAGTTATGCGCCGTATGGTCAAAGAAATGAATTGATGTGCTTAGGACCGCCGTGTATTTATCCTTAAAAGCCTTTTGCGCTCCCCTCTCCCAGATAAGCTCAATGAATCGTTTATGCTGCGCCGGCACAAGCATAACATACAGGTGAAAAGCCCATAAGAAACCATCGGATGTTTTAACATCGTCCATAATTTTCGCGAAAGTTTCTTCGTCTTTTTCTATGCGCTGAATTCTCTGGGAGACGTTTATGATTTTCAGGTCATACTGGAGAAACTTCTTCTCTATGAATTTCACATACTTCAGGGTAACGCTCAGTTCACCTTTGGAGCTGCCGCTTAAAACCGCTATCTTCATGAGATACCTCCTAACATCGTTCAATTAAACCGTACCCTGAATTAAAGATGCAACTAAGCCTACTTCGTTCTGTCATCCTGCTTGTTGACAAACCAGGAAAATTCCCCTATTATTATAATTACCATCGACCTATAGGGCGGTGAGCGAAAATTTTTTTACCAAAACAAATAAGGTTTTCCTAAAACAAGTAAAAAAGGCCGCTTGGATCAGTGATGACCGAGACGGGACATATAATTAATGTCTATTTAGCCTTCTCGGCAATGCTGAGAGGGTTTTTTATTTTTACTAGCCATGTATAACGCTATAACTGATGTTTCGGGAATAAAGGTAGGGCACTATACCGATAAGAAAGCGGTCACTGGCTGCACTGTGGTTCTGTGTGAGACCGGGGCGGTGGCTGGAGTCGATGTGAGGGGCTCGGCGCCAGGAACCAGAGAAACTGACCTGCTCCGACCGATGAATCTAGTGGAAAGAGTTCACGCCATCCTCCTCAGCGGCGGTAGCGCCTTTGGACTGGACGCCGCTGGTGGAGTAATGCGATATCTCGAGGAACGAGACTTCGGTTACGAAACCTTGGTAGCCAAGGTGCCCATCGTCCCTACAGCTATAATCTTCGATTTGAGTATCGGTAACGCTAAAATCAGGCCTGGAATCGAAGAGGGCTATAAAGCCTGCCTGGCTGCCATTGATAAGGAGGTGGCTGAAGGGTGCGTTGGTGCCGGCACTGGCGCTACAGTAGGAAAAATTCTAGGCATAGAGCGAGCTACCAAGAGCGGTTTGGGCACATCCAGCTGCAAGATAGGTGACGACATAATCGTTGCTGCCCTAGTCGTGGTCAATGCCGTCGGAGATGTGATTGACCACAGAACTGGAAAAATCCTGGCTGGCCCTCGCAATCAAGAGAACAAAGGTTTCCACAACACGGTAGAACTGCTGACACAAGGCCAAAACAGGTATAGAAGGCAAGATCCCGTGCCGCAAAACACTACCCTAGGTGTAGTGGCTACAAACGCTAGCTTGACCAAGGAGCAGGTGAACAAACTGGCGCAGATGGCTCAGGATGGCATAGCTCGGGCTATCAACCCAAGCCATACAATGCATGACGGTGATGCTATATTCGCTCTTTCTTTAGGTGACAAGATAAGCGACATCACCATTCTCGGCTCAGTGGCTGCTGAGGTGATATCTGATGCCATAGTCAGGGCAGTGCAACAAGCAGAAACACTAGCTGGAATACCGGCGATAAAGGACATGGGATGAAGAAAAGAAATATGCCGATGATAGGCTTTATAGGTGCCGGGACGACAGGTACAGCTCTGGCTGTAAGGCTCGCTCAGCACGGATACCGGGTAATTGCTGTATCCAGCCGTAGCCTGACTGCAGCAGAGAAGTTAGCTGGAAGGGTAAGCGGTTGCCAGGTTTACAATGGAGCCCAAAAGGTAGCTGATATAGCCCAGCTTGTTTTCATTACAACGCCTGACGACACCATTCCCAAGGTAGCTGCTGAAGTTCAATGGCACAATGGGCAAAGTGTGGTTCACTGCAGTGGCGCTCACTCCATTGACATTCTGGAGTCAGCGAAACAGCGAGGAGCTAACATAGGCTGTTTTCATCCCTTGCAGACTTTCGCCAGCGTTGACCAGGCAATAGAAAACATACCTGGCTCCACCTTCGCCATCGAAGCTGAAGAACCATTGGCGTCCACACTAAAGGAGATAGCTAATACTTTAGAAGGGGACTGGGTAACCCTCAAAGCCGGTGATAAAGTGCTCTACCATGCGGCAGCCGTCTTCGCCTGCAACTATCTGGTGACTCTGGTCAAGCTAGCTACAGACCTATGGCAGACCTTCGGGGTGTCCCCAGCACAAGCAACCAAAGCCCTCATGCCTCTGCTACGGGGCACGTTAAGTAATATTGAGAATGTCGGTTTGCCTAACTGTCTAACCGGCCCAATCGCCCGAGGCGACCTGGGCACCATAAGCAGACACCTAGAATCATTAGAAAGACAAGCTCCACCGCTGCTTAACATTTACAAGGAGCTGGGGCGACAGACTATACCTATTTCTCTGGCTAAAGGCAAAATCGATTTGCATAGTGCAGAAGAGCTACAAGCTTTATTGAGATAAAACAAAATGAGGAGACAAAAATGAGAACTATGCTCAAAGGCAAAATCCACCGAGCTCGAGTTACCCGGTGTAACGTCGACTATGAAGGCAGCATAACCATCGACAGGGATTTGATGGAAGCAGCCGACTTACTCCCCTACGAAAGAGTGGATGTATTGAACATCAATAATGGGGCTAGATTTAACACCTATGCGATTGAAGGTGAAAGAGACTCTGGAGAGATTTGCCTTAATGGCGCTGCCGCCAGGCTCGTGGCTAAAGGTGATATTGTGATTATCCTGTCTTACCATGTGGTTACTGAGGATGAAGCTGTTACGGCTACTCCGAGGCTGGTATATGTAGATTCAGAAAACCGAATCATTGACACCAAAGGCACAAAGGACTGGGCGAAGGATTTAATATCAACGCTATAGGAAAAAGTCATTTGGCAATACTTGTTTATCCTCACAATTGCGCGAGAAAACCCTTTCATTCTAACTCTCCCCCTCCAGGAGAGAAAGAGAACAAGAATCCGGTGTCATTGCGAGCCCGAACACAGCGAGGGCGTGGCAATCCCCTCACGCATCCCGACAGAGATTCCCACGTCGCTTATGCTCCTCGCAATGACATCCCAACTAATTTCCTCTCGCTCCACTAGTGGAAAGATGGGCATGCATTCAGTGAGGGCTTGCTCCCGCTGGGATGTGGGGAAGGAGAGAATATTAAGAATGCAAACTGGGCTTTTCGAAATACTTCTGAGGAGGAGTGAAAATGCGCGTTTCTATTAACGAAATAAAGGAAATGAAACTAAAGAAAGAAAAGATAGTCATGCTTACTGCTTATGACTACTCCACCGCCAAGCTTGTAGACGAGGCTGGCGTGCCATTGATTTTAGTCGGTGACAGCCTGGGTATGGTCATGCTGGGCTATGAATCGACTATTCCAGTAACTATGGACGAGATGATTCACCACACCAAAGCCGTGGCTAGGGGCACCAAGCAAGCTCTGGTAATAGGTGACATGCCATTTATGACTTATCATACAAATATCTCCGATGCCCTGCGTAATGCAGCGCGGTTCATTCAGGAGGGAGGAGCTCAGACCGTCAAGCTGGAGGGCGGGGTAAATGTCGCTGAGACAGTGAAACGGATTGTTGAATGCGGAATCCCCGTCATGGGACACATCGGACTGACGCCACAATCCATTCATCAACTCGGAGGCCACAAGGTGCAGGGCAAAACTCCCGAAGCTGCCGAGCGATTGCTGAAAGATGCTCGAGCCTTAGAGCAAGCCGGCGCCTTTGCTGTTGTTCTCGAACTGGTGCCGGCGCCACTCTCTAAGCTGATTACCCAGAAGCTAAGCATCCCCACCATCGGCATCGGCGCCGGGCCTGACTGTGACGGCCAAGTGCAGGTAATCAGCGACCTCCTTGGCCTGTTTTCCGATTTTGTGCCCAAACATGCCAAGCAGTATGCCAAGCTGGCGGGCACAATCAAGACTGCTCTGGCTGACTATATTGCCGAAGTTAAAGCTGGCAATTTCCCTACCGCCGAACATAGCTCCACCATAGATGAGAGTTTACTCGAAGAATTAGCTCGCGCTTGAACAGCCATGCAGATAGCCAGAACCATCGCTGAAATGAAAGCCTTGAGAATGAAGAGCCTCGGCTCAGTAGGCTTTGTACCCACCATGGGCTATCTTCACGAAGGACATTTGGCTTTAATCAAGCAAGCTCGAGCTGAGAACTCCATAGTCGTGGCCAGCATCTTCGTCAATCCCACCCAATTTGGCCCCACCGAGGATTTCAAAACCTATCCTCGCAATACAGAGCGCGACCTGGCTCTGCTGGAAAAGGAGAGGACAGACATCGTCTTCATGCCTTCGGCTGAAGAGATGTACCCTGAAAGGTTCAGCAGCTGGGTGGAAGTAGAAAAGGTCACTGACCGGCTCGAAGGAAGCTGCCGCCCTGGACATTTCAAGGGGGTGGCCACGGTAGTTGCCAAGCTATTTAACATCGTCGAGCCCACCAGAGCCTATTTCGGCCAGAAAGACGCCCAGCAGGCGCTGGTCATTAAGAAAATGGTCGCTGACCTCAATATGAATTTAGAGGTGATAGTGGCGCCTACGGTTCGAGAGAGCGATGGGCTGGCGATGAGCAGCCGCAACGTTTACCTTAATGCTCAAGAACGCCAGGCAGCGACTGTCTTGGTCAAGGCTCTCACCCTGGCTCGAAACCTGTGGGGAAAAGGCGAAAGGAACGCTGAGACCATACGTCAGGAAATGATTTCTCTCATCAGTAAGGAGCCGCTAGCTAAAATCGAATATGTCAGCATTGCCGATACCCAGACTCTGGAAGAACTAACCGAAATCGACAAGCCAGCGCTAGCTTCCCTGGCAGTTAGAATCGGCAAGACGAGACTCATAGACAATATAGTGCTAAAATAAAATCACTCGCGAACCAGAGCCAGCAATCCAACCATCGCCAGGAACGCCAGACCAGCTCCGAAATAGAATGGCGCCGCAGGACTGATTACCTGCCATAACCAGCCAGCGATGACACTAGCTGGCAAAAGCGTGATGCCGACTACACCGTGGAAAAGGCCGTAGGCGGTGCCTCGCCTGTCTTCAGGCACTAAATCAGCGACAAAAGCTCGAGCTACACCTTCGGCAAGCCCGTAATAGACCCCATAAAAGGCAAAAAGCAGCCATATATGCCACGAGGCAGATGCCACAGCAAAGCCAAGATAAGTAAGCGCATAAACTAACCACCCCAGAACTATGATTCGTCGCCTACCCAGCGTGTCCGATAGTATCCCCGCTGGTATCGACAGAGTCGAGTAGACGATATTGAACAGAACGAGCATCAAAAGTATATAAAGGACGCAGTTACCCAGGTTCTGCGCCCGTAGAATGACGAAGGCATCGCTCGAATTACCTAAAGTAAATAAAAACATTATGCCAAGAAAAAGCTTGAAGCGATTATCAAAGCCGGTCTTTTTGTCCTGAGCGCTTTTTCTCAAACACTCAGATTGGCTTTGTGGGCTCGAACCTTTCCTGGCTTCGCGGACAAAGAAAAACATAAACAGCGCCAGCACCGCCGGTATAATCCCAATCAGCACCAGCCACTGATAAGTGCCTCGAATCAACTCTAGAGTACCTTTTTGCAGAAAAAAGACAACGGCGGCAGCAACGACAAGCCCCAGGGCAGCGCCAGAGGTATCCATAGCCCGGTGGAATCCAAAGGCTTTGCCCCGCTGTTCAGCCGACACAGAATCGGCTACCAGGGCATCCCTCGGTGCCGTGCGTACACCCTTGCCTAACCTGTCGGCAAATCTCACCCCCAACACCAGCCCCCAGGTCGTGGCTATATACATAAAAGGCTTAACCAAAGTAGATAATCCATAGCCGATAACAGCTAAGGATTTACGCTTGCCCAGCCTATCGCTGAGCCAGCCGCTGAAAATCTTGAGCAGAGAAGCTGTGCTCTCGGCCACCCCCTCAATGAAACCGATGACAACTGCAGCCGCTCCTAAGATATTGGCAAGAAACAAGGGAAGGAGCGTGAAAATCATCTCACTGCTGACATCAGTGAGGAAGCTTACCAGACCTAGAAAGAATACGTTGGGGTTAAGGCCGAAGATGCGTTTTCGTTCAGCAACTTGTAGCTGCTTTTCCATCAAACCGTACCCAAACAGTATAGCATTTTTACCAAACACCCTGCTTAAGGTCTGACCGATTTAAAGCTCACCATCACCCTGCTCTCTCCCGTCAAGGGAGAGGAAAACTTAATTTAGGTCGGGTGGCGATTGACCAAGGGCGCTTTTTTTGCTAAACTACCGCTTTGGTTATTCAATTGCGCGGAGAGCCAAGTGTCTGATGAACTAGCTAAAATACTGGCTGAATACAAGGGGGAAAAGGGAGCATTAATTCCAATCCTACAAAAAGTCCAGGAAAAATTCGGTTATCTCCCCGCAGAGACAATTTCAGAGATAGCTAAATTCTCCCGAATGTCGGAAAGCGAAGTCTTTGGGGTTGCCTCTTTTTATGCCCAGTTCTACTTCACCGCCCGCGGCCAGCACACCGTGAAGGTCTGCTTAGGCACAGCATGTCATGTCCGCGGGGGCGCGCGAATTCTGGATGAGATAAAGAGAGAACTGGGTATTGAATCCGGAGGCACAACCAAAGATTATAAATTCAGCTTGGAGAGGGTAGCCTGCTTCGGTTCCTGTGCCTTAGCCCCAGTACTGGTCATAAACAAAGATGTTTATGGCCGGATGACAGTTGCCAAGGCAAAGGAGACTCTCAACGAATATCGATAAAGGCATAGTATCATGACTTTCGAGAAAATTCACAAACGAGCAGCTTCAGAGTGGGAAGCGCTACAATCAAGCAATAAGCCGCGACTTTTGGTAGGTGCTGGCACCTGTGGTAGGGCTGCCGGGGCTCTTGATGTCCTAAAAGCCATTAATGAAGAACTAGCACGACAAAACATCGAGGCTATTGTCATCCAGGTCGGCTGCATGGGGCTATGTTTTGCCGAACCGATGATCGGCATAGTGAAGCCGGGGTGTCCACAAATCATCTACGGCAATTTAACCCCTGAGATTGCTACTCAGCTTGTTAAGGACTACCTGGTAACTGATAACCCTCGGCCCGACTTAGCTCTAGGTTACGCTGGTGACGGCAAGATTGACAGCATTCCCAACTTCTTCGAACTGCCGGTGCTCAAGCCCCAAGTCCGCGTAGTCCTGCACAACTGCGGTTTCATCGACCCCGAGAACATCAACCATTATATCGCGAACGGTGGCTACAGCGGCCTGGTCAAGGCATTAAAGATGTCACCGGAAGCAATAATTGAAGAGATTAAGAAATCAGGTTTGCGCGGCAGAGGCGGCGCCGGTTTTTCGACAGGGCAAAAGTGGGATTTCTGCCGGAAAGCACTAGGGAAGGAAAAATATATCATTTGCAATGCTGACGAAGGTGACCCGGGCGCCTTTATGAACCGCTCACTTCTGGAAGGTGACCCTCATTCAGTCCTGGAGGGGATAGCTATCGGGGCTTATGCTATAGGAGCTAACCACGGCTACATTTACTGTCGTGCCGAATACCCCTTGGCTCTAGAAAGGTTGAGATTAGCTCTCCAGCAAATGGAGAGGTATGGTTTTATCGGAGATAATATTCTTGGCTCTGGCTTCAATTTTCATATAAAGATTAAAGAAGGGGCTGGAGCTTTTGTTTGCGGCGAAGAAACGGCTTTGATGGCCTCTATCGAAGGCAAGCGAGGAATGCCTAAGTCACGCCCTCCCTTTCCAGCGATATCCGGTTTATGGGGCAAACCAACAAACATTAATAATGTAGAAACTTGGGCGAACGCAGCACGTATCTTACAAAAAGGCAGCGAATGGTATGCTCAGTATGGCTCGGAAAAAAGCAAGGGAACAAAGACTTTTGCCCTGGTAGGAAAGGTAGAGCGCACCGGGCTTATTGAAGTGCCCTTAGGCATTACCTTGCGCCAAATCATCTACGATATCGGCGGCGGCATCCTCAAGGGCAAGGAGTTCAAAGCCGTGCAGACCGGCGGCCCTTCAGGAGGTTGCCTGCCATCATCAATGCTCGATTCACCTGTTGACTATGAATCGCTAGCTGCTGCCGGCTCAATTATGGGCTCCGGCGGTATGATTGTTGCCGACGAAGAGACCTGTATAGTTGACCTGACAAAGTACTTCCTTACTTTTACACAGGCTGAATCCTGTGGCAAATGTCCGCCCTGCCGGGTTGGTACACGGCAAATGCTGGGCATTCTGGAGCGCATTACTCAAGGTGAAGGCAAGCCCGGAGATATAGAGCAACTTGAGAGGATAGCCATCACAGTGAAGCAAGGCTCACTCTGTGGCTTGGGCCAAACCGCCCCCAACCCGGTGCTGACCACCATCCGTTATTTCCGCAAGGAATACGAGACTCACATCAATGAGAAGCGCTGCCCAGCCTTGGTATGTAAGGACTTGATTTCGTTCTATATTTTGCCAGACAAATGCCAGGGCTGCATGATCTGCCTGCGCAACTGTCCCACTGGAGCCATTGCCGGCGGTAAGCGATTGGTTCACGTCATCGACCAAGATAAATGTATTAAATGCGGGACATGTACCGATGTCTGCCCACCCCGCTTTGCTGCCATAGCTAAGGTGTCAGGTGAGCAAGTCGAAGTCCCGCTACAGCCAATACCTATTGAGGCGTCTGCTTAACAGGAGCTAAGTATGGTTGTCGGTGAAGAGACCAGAGTAATGAACCTGACTATAGACGAACAACAGGTCAAGGCAAATGAAGGCGCCACAGTACTTGAGGCGGCCCGGCAGGCAGGTATCTATATTCCGACCTTGTGTTACCATCCCAGCCTAACTCCATACGGAGCCTGCCGCTTGTGTATTGTCGAAATTGAGAACCTGCGGGGGTTTCCTACCGCCTGCACTACGCCGGTGACCGAGGGTATGGTTATAAAAACCAACACACTACAGCTTCAGGAACTAAGACGCAACATCTTTGAACTTATTCTGGCAGAACACCCCAGGCAATGCATTACCTGTCCCAAAAACCTGCGTTGCGAGCTACAAGAAGTTGCCTCCCGCATCGGAGTGGAAGAAGTTACCCTCCCCCCCATCCACAAAGAGCTACCGGTTTACCAGGACAGCCCCTTTTTCGAACGTGACTACAACCTGTGCATACTATGCGGCCGCTGTGTTCGGGTATGCCAAGAGGTAAGAGGGGCTGGAGCAATTGCCTTTACCTACCGAGGCAGCCAGGCTTTAGTTGGCACTGCCTTTGGCAAGACATTAGAAGATTCAGAATGTCAATTTTGCGGGGCTTGCGTTGATATCTGCCCCACCGGCGCTCTGATGGACCGCTCCAGCAAATGGCTGGGGTTACCTGAACGCTCGGTAGTCACAACCTGCCCCTACTGCGGAGTTGGCTGCCAGCTAAACCTCGAATTAAGCGGGGGCAAGATTGTCCGCTCGGTACCCGTCCTGGAAAATTCGGTAAACCAAGGACAGGCCTGCGTTAAAGGCCGTTTTGGCATTGCCGAGTTTGTCCATCATCCTCAGCGTCTGACTACCCCCTTGATACGTAAAAATGGAAAGTTAGTCGAGGCAAGCTGGGACGAGGCCTTAGACTTAATAGCAGGCAAGCTGGCAAAATACAAAGGCGACCAGTTTGCCTTCATCGCCTCAGCCAAGTGCACAAATGAAGAAAATTATCTGGCACAGAAGTTCACACGCATGGTGATGCAGACCAACAACGTGGACCACTGTGCCCGTCTCTGCCATGCCCCTACGGTGGCCGGTCTGGCCGCCAGTTTCGGCAGCGGCGCTATGACTAATTCTATCAGCGAGATCAAAGATGCCGCCTGCATCTTAGTCATCGGCAGCAATACCAGCGCAGGTCATCCGGTTATCGCTTTAGAGATAAAGAAGGCAGTGCGTAACGGTGGCAGGCTCATCGTAGCTAATCCCAGAGATACTGAACTCTGCCGCTATGCTGATATATGGCTGAGACATCTCCCGGGCAGCGACGTTGCCCTGCTCATGGGCATGATGAGGGTTATCTTCGACGAGGAACTAGCTGATTCAGGCTTCATCAGCGAATGCTGCGATAACTTCGATGTCTTCAAGGAATCACTGGAAAATTTCGACCTGGACTTTGTGGAAAAGACCACGTCTGTGCCCGGCAATACAATAGTCGAAGCAGCCCGACTGTACGCCACCTGTAAACCAGCCACCATCATCTACGCTATGGGCATTACCCAGCATAGCCATGGCACAGATAATGTGCTTGCCACCGCGAACCTGGCTATGCTTACCGGCAATATCGGGAAACCATCAACGGGCGTAAATCCGCTGCGGGGACAGAATAATGTCCAGGGCGCCTGTGACATGGGGGCTTTGCCCAACGTCTACACTGGTTACCAAAGGGTCGACAACCCCGATATCCAGAAGAAGTTTGAGATCGCCTGGAGATGCAATTTGAGCGCTACCCCGGGATTAACCCTGACGGAGATGCTTGATGCCGCTTACGATGGGAAAATTAAGGCAATTTACGTGATGGGTGAAAATCCAGTGCTAAGCGATGCCGATGCCAAGCACACCGAGAAGGCATTAAGCAAGCTCGAGTTCCTGGTAGTTCAAGACTTCTTTCTCACTGAAACCGCCCGGCTGGCTGACGTGGTTTTGCCTGCCACCAGTTTTGCCGAGAGGGATGGCACCTTCACCAATACCGAACGGCGCATACAGCGAGTGAGGAAAGCAATCGAACCTATAGGCAACTCCGAGCCTGACTGGTGGATTATATGTGAGCTAGCCAGGAGAATGGGCGCACAGAATTTCGACTTCGAGCATCCCTCTGAGATGATGGAGGAAATTGCCAGATTGACGCCCAGCTATGGAGGCATCAATTACGAACGTCTGGAAGGATGTGGACTACAGTGGCCGTGCCCAACCAAAGACCACCCCGGAACATCTACACTGCACGTAGGCAGATTCGTCTGTGGTCTAGGAAGATTCACGCCGCTCCGATATAGGCCTCCGGCCGAATTGCCTGACAAAGAATATCCGCTAATACTCACCACCGGACGCAGCCTGTATCATTATCATACGGGTACGATGACACGTAAAGTTAGCGGACTCAATGCCATTGAACCGGAGGGAGTGGTGGAGATAAATCCGTCGGACGCTTCTTCCCTAAAAATTAAAGATGGCGATAAAGTTAAGGTGATTTCCCGCCGCGGTGAGGTAATAGTCAAGGCAAAAGTGACTGAGAAATCACCGCCAAAGGTAGTATTCATGACCTTCCACTTCGCTGAGAGCGCCGCGAACATCCTGACTAGTCCGGCGCTAGATCCCATATCCAAAATTCCTGAATTCAAAGTGTGCGCTGTAAGAATTGAGCGGGTTAAGGGGAAATAACCGACCTTCAAAGGT
>Ga0315282_10004557_pt1 | contig 24065 bp, 22 predicted proteins | sample YL17G07_20_MG_FD_203693 | JGI IMG/M metagenome (GOLD analysis project Ga0315282, IMG submission 203693) | Sediment microbial communities from Yellowstone Lake, YNP, Wyoming, USA - YL17G07_20 | ecosystem: Environmental > Aquatic > Freshwater > Lake > Sediment | place: USA: Wyoming | collected... | reverse complement strand
CTCGCTCTCAACCATTTTATATCTTGAAAATAACCACGGCCAGATGCAATAGTAAGTTTACGGCCAATCCGCTGGCCAAATCATCAGCCATAATTCCCCAGCCCCAGGGCAGATTTTCCAGCTTTTTAACTCCCAGAGGTTTAATGATATCAAAAATTCGGAAAAGAATAAATGAAGCAATCAGCAAACTCCAGTCAGGCCTAAGGGCAAAAACTGCGATTAACTGTCCAGCAACTTCATCAATAACAATTTTCCCCGGGTCTTTAAGACTTAAGGCTCGGGCAAAGATAGTTGAAGTATAAACGCCAACCGCCGTTATCAGGATTAGCAACAGCAGATAAAATGGCCAGGCCAGGCGAAAAAGTGAAAACTTATAGATTAAAACCACAGCTATACTGGCAATAGTTCCGGGACCAACAGGAAAAAGTCCAAGCCCAAAAAATGTAGAAATGATTTTAGCCAGCTTGATCATCAGCCACCTTTCCTACAAGATCATAAGTCAGAGACCTGGTAATTTTTACTTTCATAAAATCAGGCAACTTTCGTGAGAAATATTTTTTCCAGTTTTCCACCAGAACCAGGCCATCAACTTCAGGCGCCTGAAATTTAGCTCTGGCCACCAGAAGTTTGGGTTTTTGGCTGTGAACCCCTTCGCTCAGAACTTCAAGAGTTTCTCCCTGAAAACTCCTGTAAAACTTTCTGGATATATCTTTCTGAATTAACATAATTTCCTGTCTTCTTTTCTCCTTTTCGGCTGGAAGAACAGGATCTCCCATTTTCTCGGCTCTCGTTCCAGGCTCTCGAGAATAAGTAAAAACTCCCAGATGTTGAAACTCAGCCTGACGAACAAAGTTCTTCAATTCTTCAAATTCCTTCTGGCCTTCGCCCGGGAAGCCAACAATAAGGGAAGTTCTGATGACGACTCCCGGCACCAGGCGGCGAATCTGTTCGATCAATTTTAAAGCTCTTTTCCCTCCTATGGACCTACCCATTTTCTTCACCACAGCCTCTGAAGCATGCTGGAAAGGCAGGTCAAGATAACGGCACATTTTTTCTTCTTTAAGCAATTCCAGAAGGTCTTCCCTTAATTCTTCCGGGTAACCATAGAGCAACCTGATCCACTTTATTTTTTTAATCAGCAACAATTTTTCCAGAAGCTTAACCAGACCGTTCCCTCTTTTCCTGTCCCGACCAAAATAAGTGGTGTCTTGAGAAATCAGATTTATTTCCTTGATGCCCAGAGAAGACATATCTCTAACTTCCTCCACTATGGAATTAATGCTTCTTGATTGGTAAGGACCCTTGATTAAGGGGATACTGCAAAAAGAACAGCCATGCGAACATCCTTCAGATATTTTTACGTAAGCCCAGTTTGCTCCAGTTGAGATTATCCTGGGAGTCCTGTGATTCAAAAGGAAAGTTTCCGGCCTGAAAACAGGTTTCTTGTTCTCAATAAGCTTACCGATTCGGTCGAAATCTCTGACCCCCGTCCAGATATCAACTTGCGGATATTTGATTTTAAGGAAATCCCCGAATCTTTCCACATAACAACCGGTTACAGCTACCCGGCGACCGGACCGGTCTTTTTTCCAGGCAATTGCCTGGTCAAGGGTTATATGAGCTTCTTCCCGGGCCGGCTGGATAAAGCCACAGGTGTTGATGATCAGGATATCAGCTTTATTGATTTTATCTGTAAATTCATAACCCTCCCGAGCCAGAGTTCCCAGCATAACTTCTGAGTCCACCAGATTTTTGGCACAGCCAAGCGTGATAAGAGAAACTTTAGGCATTAATTTAGGCTTCAGGGATAAATTTTGTACAGGAGTCTGGGGAAGGGGATGGTCTCGCGGATATGAGAAAGCTTACACAACCAGGCAACCGTTCTTTCCAGTCCTAAGCCAAAACCAGAGTGGGGGAAAGTGCCATACTTTCTAAGGTCAACATACCATTCATAAGCTTCTCGGGGCAGGTTAATCTCTTTAATCCGTTGTTCAAGAAGATCTAAATCATGAATTCTCTGACCACCACCGATTATTTCTCCATACCCTTCAGAGGCCAGAAAATCAACTCCGAGGGCTAAATCCGGCCTTTCAGGGTCAGGCTGCATATAAAAGGCTTTTATTTTAGCCGGAAAATGGGTAACGCAGACTGGCCGATCATAAATTTCTGAAAGCAGAGTCTCTTCAGGAGCTCCAAAATCGTCGCCATAAATAATCTGAGAACCTTTTTCTTTCAAAAGCCGCACCGCTTCGTCATAAGTAACCCGGGGGAAAGGCTTGGAAATCCGCTCCAGAGGAGCCGTGTCTCTTTCCAGGATTTCCAGGTCTTGTTTTCTCCTTTCCAGAACCCTTTCGAGAATGAACATTATCAGGTCTTCGCCGAGTTCTATTATGTCCTGCAGGGTGGCAAAAGCCACTTCGGGTTCGACCATCCAGAACTCAATAAGATGTCTTCTGGTCTTGGATTTCTCGGCTCTGAAAGTTGGGCCAAAACAATAGACTTGGCCAAAGGCTGCAGCTGTAGCTTCATTATAAAGCTGACCGCTCTGACTGAGATAAGCTTTCTGGTCAAAATAAGTTGTCTCGAAAAGGGTGGTGGTGCCTTCGCAGGCACTCGGAGTCAATATCGGAGTATCCATCAGGCGAAAACCCCGACCATCAAAAAAGTCCCGGATCGCCTTGATGGTTTCAGCCCTTACCTGAAGAATAGCATGCTGTTTCTGCGACCTGAGCCAGAGATGGCGATGCTCCATCAAAAAGGACACAGAATGTTCCTTGGGAGCTATTGGAAAGTCCTTGGCTATCTGAATGACTTCAATATCCTTGATCTGGAGTTCATAACCGCCAGGTGCTCTTTTATCTTCCCGAACCTGTCCCCTGACTATGACTGAAGATTCCTGAGTCAGTTCATCATAAAGACGAAATAACGGATAATCTTTATCCGGATTGAAAATCGTTCCCTGAATGATGCCGGTCCCATCTCTGACCAGAAAAAAACGAACCTTACCGCTGGATCTTTTCTTATAGACCCAGCCCCTGATTTCTACATCCTGATCTCGGTAATTGCTAATGTTTTCTATGTAGACCCATTTCATAGTGCTGAAATTATATCAAATTGACCGACTAAATCAATGTCAGGACCGATAAAAAAGAAGGTGGCCGAAACCAATGACAGATTTGGAAATAAAAAATTTTTAAAAAGCCCTTTCTATTGAAATTATCAGGCTTTTGATTTAAGTTATATCAGGTTGAAGATGGCAGAAAGAAAAAACTTTAAACCGGTCAAGCTGCTCTGTGGAATAATTTATGCAAGAGAAGCCATCCTGGAAAAAGCCGTTAAAATTCTGACTGCTAAGTTCGGTCAGATCGACCTTCAGAGTCAATCTTTTCCTTTTAGCTTTACTGATTACTATGAACCTCAAATGGGCCAAAACCTCAAAAGGTGCTTTTTGAGTTTTAAAGAACTTATCAGCCCTAGCCAGCTGCCTCAAATCAAAATCGAAACCAATAATCTGGAAGCTGAATTCAAACCGCTATTTCCTGATCTTCAACGCTCGATTAATCTTGATCCAGGCTATCTGACGGCTTCAGCCTTGATTATGGCTACTACCAAAGATTTTGCTCACCGCGTTCCGCTCAGCCAGGGAATTTATGCCCACCTCGAACTGCTGTTTACTAAGAAAGGTGTTAAACTGCTGGAATGGACCTATCCTGACTTTCATCAATCTGAATATCATGCTTTTTTTCTGAACGTGAGACAGATTTATCTGGCCCAGCTGAAATCAATTTAAGACAAAAATTAAACGAGCAACTAATCCTCTTTTCGGCAGGCTCTGGCCCAATTAAGGAATCTCTTGGTAGCTCCTGGCTGGTTATTTATGAATTCACTGATGATGATAACAGGCCAGAAATCAGGCTGGAGAGGGTCAGCGATGACTGCCGTCAGGCCGTGTCCGATGAGGTTGGACAGAAAAGCATGGTTGAGAAGTTTTCTTTTTGGCAGGCCGAAGGAAATGTTGCTTAAACCTGAGATAGTTTTCATTCCTGGAAATTCTTTTTTTATGAGAAGCAGCGTTTCTAAGAAAATCCGGGCAGCCTCAGGAATCACCGCTACTGGCCTGACCAGGGCGTCGATAAAAATATCATCTTTTTTGATAGTCGTCTGACTAAACAGCCGGTTGAGTACCCGGTCAGCAATCCTGATGGCTTTTTCCGGTATTTCCGGAAAACCTTCATCGTCCAGGCAGGAGACAATGGTCGCAGGAGAAAATTCTCTGATCAGCGGAATAATTTCTTCAAGTTCTGTCTGTTTTCCGGGAAGAGAGTTTAATAACGCTTTTCCTCGATGGACTCTGAGTCCGGCCGCCAGAGCTCTGGGATTCGGACTATCAATGGAAACCGGGATAGAAAGGTGTTCCTGAAGAAGGCGAATCGCCCAGTTGATGGTCTCTTCTTCTTTTTCCATCAAGGTGGCCGCATTCAGATCCAGGTAAGCACAGCCAGCTTTTTCCTGCTGAACGGCCAGATCAATGACGAACTTTTCGTCCTTTTTGGTAAAAGCTTCTTCAACTTTCTGCCGGCTTGAATTCAAAAGCTCACCAACCACAATCATTCTTCTGCTCTTTCCTTTAATTTTCCCAGGATCTTTTTCTTTTGATCACATCTCTGGATGAAAAGGAGAGATTTCTCTTAGCCTGGCAATAATTTCCGGCAACTCTCTCAAGACAGTCTCAACATCTTCTTCTGTATTGAAGCGGCCCAAGGACATTCTGATGGCTGACCTAGCAATTTCGGGCTGCAAACCTATGGCCAGAAGCACATGGGAAGCTTCTTCTGATTCTTCGTTGCAGGCCGAACCGGTGGAAACATATATTTCTTTAGTGGCTAGAGCTAAAAGAATGGCTTCACCCTCAAGTCCAGGAAAAGCAAAATTGATAGTGGTTTTTATCCTTTTTTCCGGATGGCCGTTGAATTTTGTGCCGGCTATTGTTTCCTCGATTCCGGATTTGAGCTTTTCGGCTAATTTTTCCAGCCGCTCTTTATCTTTTTTCCATCTTTCTTTAAGAATCCTGGCCGCTTCGCCAAAGCCAATAATTCCAACCGTATTTTCGGTTCCAGCCCTTAAGCCAAATTCTTGATGTCCGCCATGAACAAATGGTTTTATAAGAGTACCCTTCTTTATGTAAAGAGCTCCGACTCCCTTCGGTCCGTATATTTTATGAGAAGAAACAGTCAGAAGGTCTACTCCCAGCTTTTCCACATTGACTTCTATTTTGCCAAATGCCTGAACCGCATCGGTGTGAACCAGAACACCCTGCCGATGAGCAATCCTGACAATCTCTTCCACCGGCTGGATGGTCCCTATTTCATTGTTGCCCATCATGATTGAAACCAGAGCAGTAGCTGGAGAGATCACTGATTTTAAAAAACCGAGGTCAATCACTCCAGATGAATCCACCGGAACATAATGGACCACATAACCTTTACTCTCAAGATACCTGGCCGCCTCCAGAACTGCGGAATGTTCGATAACTGAAGTAATGAATTCTTTTTTATCAGCCAGAGCATCCAACACCCCTAAGATAGCAAAATTATCAGCTTCAGTGCCCGAACCAGTAAAAATTATCTCGCTTCGATGGGCCCCGAGAGCTGAAGCCACCTGCTCCCTGGCTTCGGTAATTAGTTCTTTTACCTGACGGCCAATAGGGTAGAGAGATGAGGGATTTCCAAAGTGTTCCTGAACAAACCAGGTCATTTTCTGGATGACCTGAGGGTCAAGGGGAGTAGTAGCATTGTTATCTAAATAGACCATTTTTTCACCTCAATTATATTCTACACCCGATTGGCAATTCTGGAATCGTCCAAAACTTTTAATCTAAAAACCTGGTTAGGCTCAGGCGAATTTTCCTTTAAGAATCCTGACTACTTCCAGGCCAGCTCTCTTCTGTCCTTCTTCGGCTGAAGCCCCTAAATGTGGGGTAGCGATCACCTTGGGATGATCAATCAGAGAGAAATCTTCGGGTGGTTCCTTATCAAAAACATCAACAGCCGCAGCTTTAACCTTACCGGAATTAAGGGCCTGAAACAGAGCTTTTTCATCCACCACGCCGCCTCGGGCTGCATTAACAATGACTACACCATTTTTCATCTTAGAAAATTCCTGTTCACCGAGAATCGGCTTTGGTTGTTTGGGCACATGAAGAGTGATGATCTCTGCTTCTTTGAACAACTCATCTAAACTAACCTGTTTAGCCGGTAGGTCAGTTTTAATCGGGATAACATCATAGGCTAAGATCTTCATGCCAAAGGCTAAGGCTCTCCGGGCTACTTCCTGACCAATGCGACCAAAACCGATTATCCCCAGAGTCTTGCCATAAAGTTCCGTTCCGGTAAAAGCTTTCTTTTCCCATTTATGCTGTTTCATTGACAGGTTAGCCTGGCCGTGATGCCGAACTGCTCCGAGCATCAGCCCCAGGGTATGCTCAGCCACTGAAATTGAAGTGGCCGCCGGGGTGTTAGCCACTTCAATACCTTTTTCTTTGGCCGCCTGGACATCGATGTTATCCAGGCCGATGCCAGCTCTGATGATCAGCTTGAGTTTTTTACCCGCTTCTATTACCGGTCTGGTGATTTTAGTGGCACTGCGAACAACCACCACTTCAAAATCAGGAATGATCTGAACAAGTTCAGCTTCGCTCAATCCGGTCTTAACCACCACTTCAAAATTAAGTATTGCCTGAAGCTGGTCAATAGCTTCTTTATCCAGATGGTCAGCAATCAGAATTTTTATCATTGCCACCCCTCCCTTAAAACTTTCTCAGCCGCGGCCACTGAAGCTCCGGGCTGGAATTTATCATAACCCAGGTCCATTAGGGTCATTTCCAGGGCGGAAAGAGCTGTGACGATATCGAAACCACCCATATAACCAAGATGAGCTATTCGGAAGAATTCTCCCTTATGCGGATCTTGAGCATTGGAAATGTAGGCCATATATTTACTCTGCATGGTCTTGACCAGCTTGTTGCCATCAACTCCCTGCGGGGTCTTGGCCGCAGTCAGAATATTGCCAGGTCTTTTTGCCAGCAATTCCAGACCAATAGCCTTAATCCCAGCTCTGGTAGCTTCGCCCAGAACTTGATGATGTTTAAGCAGATTTTCTAGACCCAGGCCCTTGATGATATCCAGAGCTTTTTTCTGCTGAATAATCAGAGAAACAGCCGGAGTCCAGGGAGTGGTTTGCTTTTCCAGATTCTTGCGGTATTTTTTGAGGTCAAAATAGAATTTTGGAAGTTTGGAATTTTCAACCATTTTCCAGGCTTTGAGGCTGAGGGCGATATAAGCCAGTCCAGGGGGTATCATGAATGACTTCTGGGAGCCAGTAACCATAACATCCACTTTCCATTCGTCCATCGGGCAGGGAGTGGCGCCCAGACCGGAAATACCATCAACCACCAGGATGGCTCCGCTTTCAGCTACCACTTCTCCGAAACCCTTAACGTCAAAAATAGCTCCGGTAGAAGTTTCAGAAAGGGTGGTCAAGATAGCTTTGACTCCAGAAATCTTCTTAATTTCTTCAGCTAATTGTTCTTTGGTAAAATCTTCTCCCCAGGAAACGACAATTTCTTTGGTTTCCAGGCCATAGGCACGGCAGATATTACCCCACCTTTCTCCGAATTTTCCGCCGTTGATGGTGATGACCTTATCTCCAGGAGAAAGAGTGTTGATGACCGCGGTTTCCATTGCTCCGGTACCGGAAGCAGCCAGAATATAAACATCTTCCTTGGTTCCGAAAACGTACTTCAGGCCTTCGGTAACTTCCATGAATATCTTGGAAAATTCCGGCGTCCGATGGTGAATAATAGGTTCAGCGGCTACAGATAGAACAGTTTCCGGAATCGGTGTCGGCCCAGGAGAAAGAAGATAATATTTCTTAATCATATAAGTCCTCCTTTTATAAAATTATTATGTTCATCAATAGTTAAACCCAAATGAATTCCAAAGTCAATAATTACAATTCAAGAAGAAGTTTGGTTAGCAGAGCTGTTCTCTGAATGAAAGATGGCAACAGAAGGTGCTCATTTTCTGCGTGCATGCCTTCACCTTCAGGGCCCAGTCCGTCAAGAGCTGAAGCTCCCACATGAGAAGCAATCGAGGCATCAGAACCACCGCCACTCCGACCGGGTAGAAGCTCCAGCCCCATTTCGCTGGCAATAGCTCTGGCTCTGGCAAAAAGATCTCTGGAGGCTCTGGTAAACTCCATGGGTGGCGTTAGGCTCTGAAGACTTATTTTAACCTTAGCTTCTTTCTTGGATGGACTCATCTCCCTTAAAAACGATTTAATCTTATCTAGATCCCGGGAACTCCAAAATCGAAGATCGCAGATAGCCCAGGCTTTTTCTGGAACCACATTGGCTTTTTCACCACCACATATAAGACCGATGTTCAGACTCATTCCTTTAATCTTCAGTCTTTTCAGCCGTTGAAGCTGGAGCATCACTTCTTCGATGGCATTGATCCCTTTTTCTGGAGTACTGGCATGAGCTGACCTTCCGCTGCATTCTATTTTTGCTACCAGCCGGCCTTTTCTTTCGAGTTTCAAAGCACCACCAGGCAGTCCAGGTTCCAGACAGAGAACAGCACCAGTTTTTTTAGCTAGGGAAGCAATCTGCTTATGGCTTTCCTCATTTCCAGTCTCTTCAGCAGAATTTATGAATAACCAGATTTTTCTTTTTGGAACAAGACCGAGATTACTGATAGCCTTCAGGGCAAAAACAGCCGAGACAATTCCTGCCTTCATATCTAGAGCTCCTGGCCCGAAAATTTTCTCTTTAGTAATATAAAATGGCATTTTTTCGATGGCACCTACGGGCCAGACGGTATCAATATGGGTGAGGACAAGCAAGGGGCTTTCCTGACTCTCAATTCCCGATGGAGTATATTCGACGAGGTAAAGGTCTCCAATTTCTTTTTCAGGAATTCTCTTGATTTTAACTCCGATGTTTTCAACTTCTTTAATCACTGCTGCCGAACACTTATCCACCGCCTTTTTATCTGAGGTCGGAGATTCCAGCTGAACCAGAGTTTTAAGCAGCCTGACCATTTCTCCCTGCAAGGATTTGAAATACAATAGATAATCCATTCTACCTCCTTCAATTATTCAGCATCTTTATATTTTTGGCTCTCGAAAATAAAAGATATTTTTATTATATCTATTTAAGTCAAAAAATTAAAGATTTATCGCTCTGGAAAACAATACTTTTAAAAAAACCACCTAAAAAAATATCCCGGTACATTTCGGTCCAATTTTCCAGTTGCTTACCGCCTGATAATTCGGGATTTCAGTTGATTTGAAAGCTAAAATAACTTAAATTTATCTCTTATGATAAATAAAGATTTAGCCAGAATCATCTCTGCTTTGATCATCATTTTCTGTCTCGTCGCTATTCCTCTCAGCGCTGAAATTTACTATCCATGGAAAAATGTTTTTATCGGAGCTCTTGACCCGCAGGCTTGGCCGGGGATGATGCTGGTAGCCAGCCCTAGTTCAGCCTTTGCCTTCTGTCCAAAAGTTTATCGAAAAGATCAAACTGCCGAATTCGATGATTTTTTCTATCTGGTTTCAGAAGTAGGCCCTCACTCTCCAGATGGACTTTATTCATCCATGAAGTTCGACCTTCATCTTCCCTTCAAAAAGGGCGGGGAAACGCCTGTTTTTCTTAAGCCCACTCTCCCTAAGTACGAAATGACTGTGGAATGGAGCAGACAAGATGAGCAAACAGTAATCGGCAAATATCATTTCCCTGATTTAATCAAACAGGTTACCATTATTTTCTATTTCCCCTGGGATTTCAGGGGAAATTACCGTTATCTGCCTGAATCGAGGTACGTCCATGGACAGAGTTCTGAGAAGCCTCCGGTTCATTATCTTTGCTGGACAAGCCTTAAACCTGAAAATGTCGAGCCTAACAACAATCAACTGCATCTTTCTTTTAAAATCGATAAAGACCATGACCTTTATTTTGTTGCTTCTGCAGGTGAGAGCCTTGAGTCTATCAATGAGAGAATTTATCGCTATCGAAGTGGCGGATCTATCGACGACTTCCTGCAGGAAGAGAAAAAAGCCTACCTCAAAAAAAGACTCCAGGTCAGCGGGCTGTATGAGGGAATTGCCCAAGCCATAACCAACAATCTTTTCTGGATGGCTCTGTATCAAAACGGCCATCATCGATATTACACTCCGGCTGGACGAAGGTGGGTTTTCCCCGGGCCTGATGGCCAGCCTGACCACTGGACTATCTTTGAATGGGACTCATTTTTTAACTCCTTAGAGATGTCCAGCGAGAGTACTAAATTGGCCTTTGACGTTGTCCGAGCTGTATTCGAAACTCAATATCCAAATGGCAACATTCCTAACTGGCGAGGTCGCTTCGGGGGAACACCAGACCGTTCTCAGCCTCCGATTGGTTCATTCGTTGTGCTGAAATTATTTCTGAAAACTGGCAACCTGGAATTCTTGAATTATGCTTACCCTTATCTTGTCAACTGGCATGACTTCTGGACTGCCCGTCTGCCTAACGGTCAGCTGAGGCGAGATGGCAACGGAGATGGTCTGCTGGAATGGGGCAGTGATTCTCATTTAGTGGCTAAGGAAACCCCGCCCTGGGAAAAAGAAGCTGCAGGAAAACAGAGAGCTAGGTGGGAATCAGGACAGGATGACCTGCCCAACTGGGATGAAGCTACTTTTAATGACCATACCGGTACATTGGAAATGAACTGCGTCGACCTCAACAGCCTCTATGCCCTCGATTCCTACTGCCTGGCTCAAATCGCTGATTTTCTGGGAAAAGAGGCCGATAGGAAAAAATATCTGGAAGAATATGAAAAAATAAAAAAACTGGTCAACCAGATTCTCTGGAATGAAAAAGAGGGTTTTTATTTTGACCGGCACTGGGATGGGAGATTCTCTTCCAGAAAAGCGGCGGCCAACTTTTTCCCCCTGATTGCTCGAATTCCGGACGAAAATCGGGCTCTCCGCATGCTCAAACATCTTCTTAATCCGAAGGAATTCTGGGGAGATTTTGTTATCCCTACTATCTCTCGTGATGATCCGGCCTTCAAAGACCAGCAGTACTGGCGCGGCTCCATCTGGCCGCCTGCTAATTATCTTGTCTACCAGGGGCTCAAAGCTTATGGCTTTGATATGATCGCTGATGATTTCGCCAGAAAGAGTTCTGAGCTCTTTCTGCGGATCTGGGAAAATTATAAACTCTGTCCGGAAAATTATGACTCCCGTACTGGAGAAGCTGGCGGTCAGCGTTATCAGAGCTGGGGCCCACTTTTCGCTCTGATCGCTCTTGAAGAATACCTGGATGTTACACCGTGGGAAGGCTTCAGGTTCGGTCTGCTCAAGCCCGGGAAAAAAGGAGTGCTAAAAAGGTTATCAATTCTGGGCCGACATTATGAAGTCGAAGTTTCCCCTTCAAAAACTGTTCTTAAAGAAGAAGACCGAGAACTGCTCAGAGCTAACGGACCAGCAGTTTTTAGACATTTTCTTTATTCTGATAGAGAAGTCTCTTTTGAAGTTAAAAGCCTAAAGAAAAGGAAAATAACCATCAATCTTAGAGATAAAAAGAGAGGGCAGTTACTGCTTAACGGGAAAGAATCTGGAATATTTGCGGGAAAAGAAATTGTGACCGTGACACCGGAAGGAGAAAATCGTCTGGTCATCATCATCTCAGAATAATCACAAAAATTTCAATTAAGCTACGGGACGGTACTTATTTTTTAAAGCGTCAAGAGAAAGAAGAGTTATTAATACCCGATAAGGCTCAGAAATCAGCTGACCCGCTTCTCTATTCCTTAAGGACTAACACTGGATAGCCAGAAAAAGATAGCTTTTCAGCCAGTTTTCTGGCTTCAGCTTGGGTTTTTACTCGGAGGCGGACACGATAGTAAACCTGAGTTTTAGTCTGATAAGGAGAAAGGTAGACATGAGGAAATTCTTTCTTCAGATTCAGGTAAAGCTTTTTGGCGTTTCCAGGGTTGATAAAGGAACCAAGTTGAAGTATATAATCACCAGTCTGGCTCAGCTCTTCAGTCGAAGCATAACCGACAACTTCAATCTTTACCTTAGCTGTGCCCGGGCCTATCATCCCCAGCATTCTGGCCGCAGCATATGATAAGTCAATTATCCTGTCTTTAACGAATGGTCCCCGGTCGTTAATTTTGACTGTAACTGTCCGGCTGTTTTCCAGATTGGTTACCAGAACCATTGTTCCAAAAGGCAGAGTGCGATGGGCAGCAGTCAAATCGTGCATGTCGAAGATTTCCGAACTGGAAGTTTTTTTCCCGTGAAACTCCGGTCCGTACCAAGAAGCTAGGCCGGTTTCAGCATATCCAGCAGTAGGCATCAAAATAGTTCGAGATGGCCGGCAGGAAAAAACTGTGGAGATCGAGAAAACAACCAGGATAAACCACCTTATCTTCTTCATGGTCTTTTATTTTCTCAGGACAACAGAAAAAATTCAAATTGAATTGACATTAAAACAGATTCAGGCAAAAATTAAGAAGGCAGAATCATTTATTTAGATTTCAAAGCAGGAGCCGCTGATGAAAAAAATCGAATCCAGGAAACTGGAACTTCCAGAATCTCCTTACCGAGACCTGGAATTTTTAGAATCTCTTGAGGGCCGAACCCTGAGAATTCTCAGCGAGTATGTTTGGCCAATGGCCCGGCTGGAAAAACAAAAAGTTGACAGCACTGTTCTTTTTTTAGGCTCAGCCAAAGCCAGTCCGGCCAGTTCCGATACTGTTCTCCATAAATTTTACTGGGAGGCTGAGGAACTGGCATATCTTATTACCAAATGGGGAATGAACCTTAAACCCAAAGGAAGAAAGTATGTGGTCTGCACTGGTGGTGGCCCGGGCATCATGGAGGCAGCTAATAGGGGAGCAACCCGAGCCGGCGGTAAAAGTATCGGCATGAACATTTCTTTACCCCAGCCACAATTACCCAATCCCTACATAACATCCGAACTCAATTTTACCTTCCATTACTTCTTTATGCGCAAGTTCTGGCTGGTTTATAAAGCCAAAGCAGTGATCGCTTTTCCTGGTGGCTTTGGGACTCTGGATGAATTTTTTGAAATCGTGACTCTTCTTCAGACTGGAAAGGTTTCCAGAAAGGAATTGTTGCTCATTCTTTATGGAAAAGAATACTGGGATAAAGTCCTGAACTTTCAGGCTTTAGTAGAATTTAAAGCGATAAACCTGCAAGACCTGGAAGTCTTCTCTGTCTGTTCATCACCGGAGGAAACTTTCAATCTGCTCAAGAAAAAATTACCGCAGATGTCCTAAGGTTAAGGCTGAACAGCTGTTTTTTTACCTGATGGTCGGCCGCGAAACTTTCTATTTATAAACCAGAAAAAGGCCAGACCAAAAATAACGCCTAAAATATCAGCTATCCAGTCTCGCCAATCACATTGCCGGCCGGGCACAAAAAGCTGATGAAGTTCATCAAGCAGTCCTATGAAGCCGCCGGTTAAAACTGCCAGATAAGAATTGAGAAAATTCTTATCCGGAAAATTATGGAAAAAGCCAAAAGTCAGCAAAAAGCCTAAAACCATAAACTCCAGCCAGTGAGCCCCCTTATCCCAGTAGATAAAATCCAGTTCAATCTTCAAGGTCCTGGCTGAAAGAAAAAAGATCAGGGCACAGTAAATGCCTGCTGGAATAAAATAAAGCCATCGACGGGAAAAATTCATTTAAGCCATCTCCTCAAAATTATAGGATATTTTATCAGCCAGCTGTTTAAAAACAAGTCCCTGCTCATTTTTTCTCTTTCTCTTCCTTGACTATGTCTATCTGGTGTGGTATCAATGAAAAAGAAATCTATGAAAACTCAAAAAAATTATCTTTCAGGTATTGAGTATCCAGGAAGATTCATTATCGGGGGACAACTGAAGACCGGTGATGATATTTTCCTGGTTTACGGAATTACCGGTCGATCAGCTGCCAGTCAGGCTCGTCGGCTGGTAAAAAAAGAAAATGGTATCTGGGTAGAACCCACTGATCCCCAACTTATTGTTACCGGAAATCCTGACCTGCTTATTTATCCGGCCATACTTTATTCTGCCTCAGCTATGGCTGTTTCCAACGGCCAACAGACGACTGATATCATAAAATCTCTAGAAGCAGTTAAAGACCCCATTCTGGCTTTGTCCAGGGCTCTTAAAGACTGGAAGTACGAACCTGACCAGCCGATCTATACCCCTAGAATAAGTCTCGGATATGCTGGTGGCTTTAGCCTTGGAGCCAGTGTCATCAAGAGAGGAGAATTTGGAATAGTCATCAGAAATTATTTTGAACTGCCTCTTATTCCAGGCAAAGGCTGGTTGATTATGACCTACATGGGGATAAACGTTGATCCGATGCCCTCTTTTTTTGGCGAACCCATTTTTCTCGATGCCCCGGGGAATACAGCTGAAGGGATAGCTTCTCAGGTTTACCAGTCTTTAAAACCGGCCGAAGGTAAGAACGATTTACGAGTGGCCGTGGCTTGTGTCAGAGCTTCTGTGGCTGAAGCTCAGATTCAGGAAATTAAAATCATCAACCGTCAGGAAGGATAATAAGATGGATAATAAAAACCAGAGAACAGCCAGAACCCAGTATCAGACCAGAGTCAGCGAAGATTTTCCTGAGTCTTTGGTTTTTGCTGGAACCAGATTTATTAAGAAAATCTCCATGCGCTATGGGGAAAACCCGGGTTATCCAGCTGCTTTCTATCAGGAAGAAGGGGCTAGCGGTCCTAATATGGCCGCCATGGAAGTCCTACAAGAAGGAATCAAAGGGCTCAGTTACATCAACGTTGGCGATATGGACCTCGGTCAGAGGCTGGCGAATAAATTGACTGAGATCTTTCCCGGAAAAGCGGTAGCCGTAATCATCAAGCACGAAATGCCCAGCGGAGTGGCTTTAGCTGACAGCGGGCTGGAAGCCTTCCAGAAAGCCTGGCAGGCTGACTCACTTTCCAACTTCGGTAGCGTGGATGTTTTCAACTTCAGGGTGGAAGAAGAATTGGCAAGATTATTGGTAGAAAGTCCCCGGAACATTGAAGTAGTCTATGCTCCGGATTTCAGCCCGAAAGCTTTGAACGTTTTAGCTACCAGAAAAGTCCTGCGAGTGCTCAAAATGGGCACTCTTCTTGATCAGCCTTCTGTGGATAACGGCCTGGAGTTCAAAAGGGTAGCCGGCGGGTTGCTCCTTCAACAGAGGTTCAACTCAAGAATAGTTTCTCCTGAGTTCATCGATGTGGTTTCCCGAAAAAAACCGGACGAAGCTCAACTTAAAGCGGCCTTGTTGTGCTGGACAGTGGCCTGTTTTACCCGCTCGAATGCTATTGTCATCGGCCAGCAGGATAAAATTCACGGAATCGGTTCCGGACAGAGAAGTCGAATCGATGCAGCTGAGGATGCTATTCGTCTTTCCTATCGTGGTTATAGGTCCCTTGGTTGCGTGATGGCTTCAGACGCTTTTATGCCCTTTGTCGACGTGGTCGAACTGGCGGCTAAAAATGGTATTACCGGGATAATCTATCCTCTTGGTTCAATCAAAGACCAGGAAGTCATTGACCGGGCTGACGAGTTGGCTCTGGTAATGATGGTTACCCGCAAGACCGGTGAGGTTGATTGTGAAAGATGTTTTCTTCACAGATAAATTTAACTTGACCTGAAATCTCCGATTAGACCCGTGATCAAAGATAGATATATTTCCGGGAAAAAACTCATTTATGTTATTCAGAAACATTATGCTTCCCACCTCCATTATGACCTCAGACTGGAAGAGGATGGGGTTTTAAAAAGCTGGGCTTTACCCCAAGAGCCGCCGCTGGTGGAAAAAACTAAAAGACTGGCTGTGCAGGTGGAGGATCATCCTCTCGGTTATGAAACTTTTGAGGGAACCATTCCTGAGGGACAATACGGGGCCGGCCGGGTGGAAATCTGGGACAAAGGCTTTTATCAACCGGTCGATAAATCCGAGAAAAAAAGAGAAATGCTGATAGAAGGCCAGAAACTTAAAGGGCTTTATACCCTGGTCCGAATCAAGGCCAAAGAAAGAAACCAAAAAAACCTCTGGTTATTTTTCAAAAATAAAGAGCCGGAGAAAACAGGACAAAAAAATGAACAGCCACCAGACCAACAGTAAATCAGTGTTACGATTATCAAACTATGAAAGAACTTACGATTTTTTAAAAGTCCTGACTTCAGTCGGTGGGCGGCTGACCGGCAGCCCCGAAGCTTACCGGGCAGTCGAGCTGATGTTTAATCTGATGTCAGACCTTGGACTGGATAAAGTCTGGAAAGAACCTGTCAGAGTTAACCGCTGGCTAAGAGGAAAGTCGGAAATAGCTCTGGTCAGAAGTCAGGTGGCAGGCGACCACAGGTTAAACATCTGGACTCTTAGCAATAGCCAGGCCACACCCGAAAGCGGCCTAGAGGCCGGCCTGGTCGAGGTAACTTCGGACGAACGGCTGGCTGAACTTAAAGACTCAGTGCGAGGCCGGATTGTCTTTTTCAATGTGCCCATGGACAGAACGCTTCTGGAGCCTTTTGCTGCTTATGGTCGAGCGGCTCAGTTCAGAGTTAAGGGAGCTTCTGAATCTGCCAAGAAGCCGGGTTTAAGCCAAGAAGATCAATCCGGGCTGTCCTGTTTATGGACGAAGAATTCGGCGGTAGCGGTGGCCGGGCTTATGCTCAATCTGAAGCCCGGCGCTAGGAAAAACACCTTCTGGCTATCGAACAGGATCATGGAGGCTTCCTTCCTCTTGGTCTGGCTATGGGCGGTGGGGAAAAAGTCTTGAATAAAATAAAAACGATCGAGGATATCTTTAAACCCCTCGGTATTCAATGGACAAGAGCCGGTGGCGGGGGAGTGGACATCACCCCTTTAGCGGATAGAGGTGCTATTTTGGGCAACCTGATGCCAGATTCCCAAAAATATTTTGATTACCATCATTCTGCTCTGAATGTCCCTTCAGCCGTCCATCCGGGAGAGCTGGAGCTTCAGGCAGTAATCCTGGCTATTTTAGCTTATTACCTGGCTCAGGAAGGAGTTTGAGGTGTTCATAAATTTTGTCTGGCATTTCCATCAGCCGCTTTACCGCCATCCTGAATCCGGTGAATATTTGCTGCCCTGGGTGAATTTTCACACCACCAGGAACTACTGGCAGATGCTAAGAATAATTGAAGAAACAGAATTTCCCTGCACCATTAATCTGGTACCCTGTCTGCTCGAACAGATAATAGATTACGCTGAAAACAGGGCAGCAGACAGTATTCTGCGAGCTCTCCAGAAGCCACCGGAAAAACTCACTGAAGAAGAAATTTCTAGACTAAAAAGATTCTTCCCGCAATTCCATTCGATTTATTCTCCTTCTGAATTACAGAAAAAGGTCCTGATTTCTTTCTTTTCTCCGCTGGAGCGACCTGAAGAGAAAAGTCGGGAAGAACTTTTCCATCTCAGGGAAAAGATCTTTTCGGAAATTATTGGTTACTTCGGGCAACTTAAGAATAAAAAATTGCTGGAATTGACCATCTCTCCCTATTATCACCCGCTGCTTCCTATGCTGATCGATTCCAGTTGTGCCAGAGAAGAAGCGCCAGATCTGCCTGAATTCCAGCATCCGGAAGATGCCAGCTGGCAATTAACTGAAGGAAAAGAGTATTTTCTAAAGTTTTTTGGTTTTTCTCCTTCGGGTCTATGGCCTTCTGAAGGAGCTCTCAGCCGGGCTGCCTGTCAGCAACTGGCCATGCTTGGTTTTAACCTGACCTTTACCGATGAAAACTTGCTCTGGAAAAGTCTCGACTGCCGTCCTGACCTGAACCTCCTTTATCAGGCCTATGATTGTGCTAGAGTCTCTATTCTCTTTAGAGACAGAGAGCTGTCGGACCTAATCGGTTTTGAATACCACCGCTGGCCGACTTCTCAAGCGGTCTCTGATTTTATCCGAAAACTTGACCACCGAGCCGAGAAAGTCCCAGAAAAAGCTATCTGCTCTATCATTCTTGATGGCGAAAATCCCTGGGGAGGCTATTCCAACAACGGCCTGGATTTTCTCCGTCTACTATTTGATAGGATCAAAGAAAGCCGCCGCTTGCGACCGGTTCTTTCCTCTGATTATTTAAAGACCCATAGACCGCAAGCCGATCTAAACCTTAAGGCCGGAACCTGGATGAGCAGTTTTTTCAAATGGGTCGGTCATCCAGACAAAGTAGCCGCCTGGAAAAAACTGGCTGCCTACAGAAATAAAAATGCTTTCTCCAGGTTTCTGGCCGTAGCTGAAGGCTCTGATTGGTTCTGGTGGGCCGGAGAAACAAAAGAAAAAGAATTTGAACTTCTATTCAGTGCTTATCTGGAAAAAGCTGCTCAGAATAAGGAGTAAAAATGAAAAAGCTGAAATTTCTGTTCGCTGTTCACTGCCATCAGCCACTGGGAAATTTCCCCGAAATATATCGATTAGCCTTTGAACAGGCCTACTGGCCATTCTTAAAAACGGTCAGTCGTTATTCTCGATTTAAATTCGCTCTGCATTTTTCCGGCTTTCTCTGGGAATACCTCGAAAAACAGGCACCAGAAGCTCTGGAATTGATTAAAAAGATGGTGGACTCTGGTCAGGTTGAACTACTGGGTGGTGGTTTTTATGAGCCTATTCTGACCCAGATACCGGAAAGAGACCGTTTAGCCCAGGTTCAATTGATGAACGATTTCCTCGAGCGACATTTTCAAATCAAACCGGCCGGTCTCTGGTCGGCTGAAAGAGTCTGGGAACCACATTTAGCCAGTTTCCTGCAGCGAGCCGGCTTCAGCTATACGCTCCTGGATGAAGAACACTTTCATTATGCCGGGGTTAAAAATATCCATGGCTATTATCTGACCGAAGACGAAGGTCTAACCTTTAGAATTTTCCCCATCGATAAAAGTCTGCGCTATTTGATTCCATTCAGGTCTTTTCCAGAGCTCAAAGAATATTTCCAGAAAATACTCAATTCGGGTAATGACACCGCCATCATCGGTGATGATGGCGAGAAATTCGGACTCTGGCCTGGCACGAAAAAATGGGTTTATGAGGAAGGCTGGCTGGAAAAATTTCTTCATTTCTTAGTAGAAAACGGGATTGAAATGCTGAGTTTTTCAGAATACCTAGCCCGGAGACCAGGCCTCGGTCGGACTTATCTGCCGCCAGCTTCTTATGAAGAGATGATGGAGTGGGTCCTGCCGCCAGCCGAGCAAAAAGTCTTTATTCAGCTCAAATCGAGCCTTCCGGCTGAAACGAGACGCTTCCTGAGAGGTGGGCAGTTCCGGGATTTTTCGATTAAATATTCGGAAAGCCATCATCTTCGCTGCCGTCAGCTACAGGTTTCAGCTGAAGTCAGCCAGAGTGAGAACTCAGAAGCCAGGCAGGAACTCTATCAGGCCCAGTGCAACGATGCCTATTGGCACGGGGTTTTCGGCGGTCTTTACCTGCCACACCTGAGAAGAGCTGTTTATCAAAAACTCATCTCGGCTGAACTCAAGCTGCCTTTTATCAGCGGGTGGGAAAAGTTCGACTTTGACCTGGATGGGGAAGAGGAATGGTTGCTTAAAACTCCGGCTTTTTTTGTCTGGGTCAAGCCTTCAGCTGGAGGAGCAATAACTGAAATCGATTATCGTCATCAGGGAATCAATATCACGGATGTTTTGACTCGAAGGCAGGAATTTTATCATCTGAATTCGACTTCAGGCCAAAATGGAAACCAGGGTAAATCCATCCATGAAATCGCCAGAGTCTGGCCTTCCGATACTCAACAGTGGCTGTCATTTGATAATTACCAGAGGTTGTCGTTTCTGGAAAGATTTCTACCATCAGGAATAAGCAGAGAAAACTACGGCCAGATTTATTACCAGCAGCCAGGGAATTTTATCGGAAAACAATTTACTGCCCGGAATGAGGAAGATACTCTTGTTCTCGAGCGTCAGGCAGAGGCAGAATCAGGTTCCGGAAATCATCTTTTAAAACTCAGGAAACGAATCAGGCCCGGCCAGGATTCTTTACTTTTTGTTTATGAAATAGAAAATCTGGAAAAAAACGATATTGAATTGACTTTTACTAGCGAATGGAATTTTGCCTTTGTCGAGAACGAGTACGCTGTTCTTAAAGACAGAGTTGAATTTTTTAACGGTCAGTTAATCCTGGAAGTACCCGAGGCCCAAGCAATCTGGGATTGGGCTGTCAGGACTGTTTCTCGATCAGAAAAAGATTTTGAAATCATTACCCAGGGGATCAGTTTTCATCCAGTCTGGCGCTGGCAATTGGCTCCTGGAGAAAAGAGAGTCATTCTGACGATGCTCAATCAGCGCGGCAAGTAGATTGTTACCTTGGCCAGATGATATTTCAGTCAAAATTTCAATTAAAACTCTTCTAAACCCCTGGCTGTATGGTATAATTTAAGCAGATTAATGAATAAGGGGGAAGTAGATAAATGAACAATTTATCAGGTTCGACGAAAAAATATTTCTCTCTTGTTCTTCATAGCCATATTCCTTATGTTTTGAACCATGGCACCTGGCCGCACGGCACTGACTGGCTGTATGAAGCCGTGGCTGAAACCTATCTGCCACTCCTTGATGTTCTGCTCCGACTGGAAAAAGAAGGGCTTAAATCCGGCTTAACCGTCAGCTTTACTCCGGTGCTTGTTGAACAGCTCAAAAGCCAGAGGTTTAGCCAGGGGTTTATTGATTATCTGACGATGAAGCTTGAAGCTACAGTGAATGATTATCTTTATTTTGAGCAAACCGGTGAAAAGGAGCTTCTCAGCCTGGCCGCTTTCTGGAAAAAATGGTACGAACGAATCTTCCGGCTGTTTGTTGACGAATTCCATTCTGACCTAATCAGAGCTTTCTCTAAGTTTCAAGAATTGGGTTCGATTGAAATCATGACCTCAGCCGCCACCCATGGTTATCTACCGCTTTTATCCAAGGACGAAAGCATCGCCCATCAAGTCAAGCAGGGAAAATATGTTTACCAAAAATATTTTGGTCGGAATCCTGCCGGCTTCTGGCTGCCGGAGTGTGCTTACCGGCCTGGATATTCCTGGAAGCCACCCTTAGGGCAGGAAGCCCCGTACCAGAGAAAAGGCCTGGACGAAATTCTGGGTCAGGAAAATCTAACCTATTTCTTTGTGGATTCTCATCTGCTTAAGGGCGGTGAAGCTAAAGGAGTTTATTTAGAAAAATTCCCAGCTCTTCGTTACCTCTGGGAAAGGTATAAAGAAAAATACCAGCCGGGCGAAGTCAGACCCCAGGATCCCTACCAGCCTTACTTGGTATACCCTTCAAATGTCAGCTTTTTGACCAGAGATGAAGTTTCCGGAAAACAGGTCTGGAGCCGGTCTTCTGGTTATCCGGGTGACGGTAATTATCTTGAGTTCCACAAGAAGCATTTCCCGGGTGGCCTGCGCTATTGGAAAATAACCTCATCTTCTTCTGACCTGGCTGACAAAGCTCCTTATGATTACGGTAAAGCTACTGAAAGAATCGAAGAACATGCCAACCACTTTGTCTGGTTGCTTAATCAGACCTTAAAAGACCATGAACAGGGGGTCATCACTGCTCTCTATGACACCGAACTCTTTGGCCACTGGTGGTTTGAAGGACCTGAATGGCTTTACCGGGTAATTAAAAAATTGTCTCGGCCCGATTCCCAGGTTAAAGCGGCCACAGCTTCCTTCTGCCTCAAAGAAATCCCGGCTAAGATGATAGTTGCCCTGCCTGAAGGTTCCTGGGGTGAAGGTGGGTTTCACTGGATTTGGCTAAATGATGAGACCAGCTGGATCTGGGCAAGAATATATGAGCTGGAAAAAAGATGTTTTCCCCGAATGTCAGAAACATCCTTTCTGAAGAAAATCAATCGACGTTGGCTCAAGCTTTTCTGCCAGGAAAAATTTCTCCTGGAAAGTTCTGACTGGCCTTTTCTCATCTCGACGCTGACGGCCAAAGATTACGCTGAAGCCAGAGTCAGCCTGCATTTTGAGCGAGCAATGAAAATTCTGCACTTAGTGGATAAAGGGTCGGACCTGACCCGGGAAGAAGAATTCTTCCTGGATAAAATAGAGACTGAAGACTCAATCTTTAAGGAGATTATTCTGCCCGATGGAAACATTCTATAAAAAAGTTCTGGCGATGATTCTCTGCGGAGGAAAAGGGGAGAGACTTTACCCCCTGACCAGAGACCGAGCGAAGCCTTCTGTCCCTTTTGCCGGGACTTACCGCATAATTGATTTCAGCCTGTCTAATTCTCTGAATTCTGGCTTCAGAAGAATAGCTCTTCTTACCCAATATAAATCACTTTCTCTTGAAAGACATATTCTTCAGGGCTGGAACATCTTTCACTCAGAGAGTGGTGAATATATAATTTCACTTCCGGCTCAGGGTAGAGTCAGTGAACATTGGTATGAAGGCACCGCCGATGCTGTCTTCCAGAATATTTACACTATCCAGCAGGAAAACCCGGATGTCATCCTGGTTCTTTCAGGTGATCATGTTTATCGGGCTGATTACCGCCAGTTGTTGAAATTCTTTTTAGATAATAAAGCCGAAGCAGTTACCATGGTTCACACCTGTCCCGCAGAAGAAGCCAGCCGCTTCGGGGTAATTTCTATAGACAATGACTGTCGAATCATCAATTTTACAGAAAAGCCCAAGAAACCAATACCCTTACCCTGGTCTCAGGAGCATTCTCTAATTTCCATGGGAGTTTACCTTTTCAGCACTCCGGTTCTGGTGAAGGCTCTGATCAAAGATGCTCGGAATTCTAAATCGTTACACGATTTTGGAAAAGATGTTATGCCAGAATTGATTAAGCAAAACTGTGTTTATGCCTATGTCTTTGAAGATTACTGGCAGGACATCGGGACGATCGATGCCTACTGGCAGGCAAACATGGATTTCCTTTCGGCTTCACCACCGATAAACTTGAACGACCCAAAGTGGCCTATCCGAACCTACAAACCTCAATATCCTTCCTCTTATTTTTCTGGAGGAGAAATTATCAACTCTATTATTGGTTCAGGCTGTCAGATTCTCGGTGGCCAAATCAAAAATTCCATCCTGTCACCGGGAGTCATAATCGAATCAGGAGCTACAGTTGAGCAGTCAATTATCTTTGAGGGAACGACCATCAAAAAAGGGGCCAAGATTCAAAAGTCTATTGTGGATAAGCAGGTTATCATCCCCGAAAATTTCTCTGTGGGCTTCGATCCTGAAAAAGATAACATCTATTTTAAAATAAGTCCCAAAGGCATCAGAACGATTCCCAAAGGCTGGAGGCTCGAATGATAGAAGGCTATAAGCTGCAGCCGGCCAATTTTAATCCAGACACTCCCAAGGAATTCGTTCTGCTATCAATAATCGCCCAGAGTTTTTTCCAGCCTTTTTCTCTGGAAGACAATCTGCTGGTAATTCTTACGGCCCTGACTTCAGGAACCGGAATTGGCTTTAATCGGGCAATGCTTTTCCTTAAAGAAGGAGAAAAACTTAAAGCTGCTATGTGGCTTGGCCCGCGTTCTCCTGAAGAAGCAGAAGCTATCTGGACGATGCTTTCTTCGCCTGGAATCGGTTATGCCGAAGTGGTCGAGCACAACCGCGAACTAATTAGCCAGACCATGGAAAGTCTCCAGCCTAAACTTAAGACTTTTTCCTACAGTCTGGAAGATAATAACTCGCTCCTACCCACTCTGGCTGTCCGGAGAAAGGAAATCATCCTGGTTAAGGAAGCTCGGCAGGAGACACGGGTCGACCCGAAATTTCTGGATTTTATCCAGGTGGACAGTTTCCTCTGTCTGCCACTTGTTGCTCATAATGAAGTGATGGGTGAAATCGTTGTCGATAATGGAATTACTCATGCACCTATAAACACCAAAGACATCGAACTGGCCAGTCTTTGTGCTCTTCTGGCCGGAAATTATATTTACACTACTAGTCTCTATAAAAAAGTGGTCGAAATGGAAAAAATGGCTGCCCTGGGCGAAATGG
>Ga0315282_10004556_pt1 | contig 24069 bp, 19 predicted proteins | sample YL17G07_20_MG_FD_203693 | JGI IMG/M metagenome (GOLD analysis project Ga0315282, IMG submission 203693) | Sediment microbial communities from Yellowstone Lake, YNP, Wyoming, USA - YL17G07_20 | ecosystem: Environmental > Aquatic > Freshwater > Lake > Sediment | place: USA: Wyoming | collected... | reverse complement strand
GTGGAGATGGGCGGAATTGAACCGCCGTCTAAGAGTAATATCTGTGAATCTTCTACGAGCGTAGTCTAACTAGGTTAGGCGAAACGATTCTTGGTTTAATCCCGAATCCAGAATCATCAATCCGGAACGAGCTTCCTTATATAACACCGGTAATAACCTAAGAAGCGCAGATTAGCCGATGTCCAACTTTACGCAAAAGCGAACGCTGGAGCTGCAACGTTTGAGTTGGCAGTTATTGTTTTTTGAGAGAACTAACGCATCTCTCGTTCGGCTCGCAAACCCACGATTTACCCTTATCTAATCCAGTCATCCCCGATCGATTCGCCGTAATTGTACGCCAAAATTTCCTAGAAATCAAGACAACCGGCCCGCTTCGCCCGGCATGCTCGGTAGCTCGCGGGCGCAATATCACTTGAGACAAGCATTAGTCCCTTAATGTGTATCTCGTAAACCAGCCGGAGGTTATGGTGCCGTTCGTGCAGGAAAAGTTAGACGCGCAAGGAAAACTTACCGACGAAAACACCAAGGAGAAAGTTAGGCAGTTACTTGTATTCTTAGACGCTTGGACGAAGAAATTGAAAGGGTAATTTGCTTTTTAGACAAAACCCCGCCCATTATGGGCGGGGTTTTGTTAGGCTGGAGTTTGGATATTAGATGTATCAACCGTTGGTACGTCGTTTGTCGTGATAATCGCTTTGGCTTCCTTCCTGCCTTCCAGGCGGAAGAAATAGACGGCGACGGCTAACGCGGCTATAAAGACAATCGGCCAAATGATTTTACTCGCACTGAGGCCCGATTGGGCTTCGGCCGTGAGCGGCGCTTCGGTATTTGCCGGCGCAGGTCCTGGCGCGAAAGCGATTTGCGGCACCTGCGACGGGACTGCTTCCACAACAGGAGCCGGAACACCTTGCGCTGACAACTGACTGCTCTCATAGGCAGCAATCATCCGATTTATTGCGTTGTTGGCGCTCGCTAGAGTCACACGGATTTTCCCCAGGGTAGTGTTTACTTCGGTTTCGTTGTGAATCGGATTTGTCTCGCTCAGCAATCGCGCTTGGATTTCATTGAGTAACCCTTGGAGCGTATCCAAGGCGTATTTTAAGTTTGATTTATCCACCGCATTTATAACATCAGGAACGCTTGTGGAAGTGGCTGCACGTGTGGTTGATACGCTAAAGAAAAAACCCAGAACTCCTAGAACTAAAACAGTAGCAAAAGTAAATTTCTTCATAATTGTGAAATATTAGTTTGTAACCGAATCTTCGAGAAAGGTTTTTCTTATGCGGTTTTCAATGAGCCAGGATTAACCGCGCATAAAACATGCGCGCGTTAATTTACCTTTGCTAACAGGAATTCTAGAGAGGTGTGTGGGTGGTTGTCAATCGTCCGTGAGCTTTCTTACTTTATCCCAAAACCTTCTTGATTTCGCGTTTCGCGGCGCGTTCTTTTATAATCTCCCGTTTGTCGGATTTTTTCCGCGGCCTTCCGAGCCCAAGTTCTATTTTTATAATGCTGTTCTTAAGGTATGCCCTCAAAGGAACGAGACTTAAACGGCCGCCGTGCAGTTGACCGGCAAGAGTTTCAATTTCTTTTTTTCTCATCAAAAGACGACGCGGCCGGCCTGGATCGTAGTTTAGCGGAGTGTTCTTGGGTTGATACGGTGGGATTTGTGAATTTATTAGCCAGACTTCGCCGTGGCGCGCGAGCCCATAGCTTCCGGAAATGTTTAGACGGCCGGATTTGGCACTTTTAACCTCAAAACCTTTAAGCTCAATGCCGGCATCGTAGGTCTCCGATATGCTGTAATCAAAACGGGCGCGTCGGTTTTCCGAGATAACTTTCATGTCTTAATTATCGCCCTTTGCGCGAAAAATAAAAAAGCCGGGGTCAGTGGTCTTGTTGTCTTAAGAAAAGATCCCGCAGCGCTTTGACCATTAAACATCAATTGTTAAAGCCATTTTTTTAAGCTATTTTTAATAGAGGGATTACATGAGGAAAGCCATCTTAAGAATTATAAAGAAGTCAATCGGTAAAAATGCGCCGACATTTGACGTGTTCATTCCGGAAAAGGATGTTTTCGGTCACTACTCTACAAATGCGGCGTTACGTTTATCAAAGGGTAAAAGAAAAGACCCAATTAAAACAGCACGCGAGCTTATTCCCGAAATAGAATCCGCGGCGCCTAAAGGATTTTTTGAAAAAGTGGAGGCGGCGCCGCCGGGCTTCATAAACTTCTGGCTTTCTCGCCAGACGTTACAGGATGAACTTAAGAAAATCGCAAAATCCGGCGCAAAGTACGGACATTCGGCTGTCGGTAAAAACAAAAGAATCCAAGTGGAATTTGTTTCGGCTAATCCCACTGGCCCACTGACTTTGGCGAACGGCCGCGGCGGTTTCTTGGGCAATGTTTTATCCAACCTTTTGGAATTTACCGGGCATAAGGTTGAGCGTGAATATTATGTAAATGATGCCGGAGGTCAAATCTTGACTTTAGGCAAATCAATTTTGGCGGCCGCCGGCGAAATGCCTTGGGAGGAAAGTTTCTATAAGGGCGAATATATAAAGAAGTGGGCGGCAAAGCGTAAAACAATCGTGAAAAAACATGCGGCCAGCCCCATGAAATTGGGACAGCTCGCGGCGCGCGATTTCTTAGTTGATATAAAAAATGTTTTGAGTCGCAAGGCCGGCATAAAATTTGACCGCTGGACATCGGAGGAGAAAGACGTACGCAAGAAACGTCTGCCGGAAGCAGTTTTGAAAATGTTTAAGAGTAAAAAATTGATTTATGAAAAAGATGGCGCCATTTGGCTTAAAACCTCGGAATTCGGTGACGACAAGGATCGGGTTCTTTTAACAAGCGACGGCAACGCTACCTATTTTTTGGTCGACGCCGGGCATTACCTGGAAACCAAGAATAGAGGGTTTCAGGGAAAAATTTTGATTTTGGGCCCGGATCATTACGGCTACGTAAAACGCATTCAAGCGGTGGCGAAAACAGTCGGCATAAAAGATTCCCAAGTTATAATTACTCAAGCGATATTGCTGATGCGAAAAGGGAAACTTTTCAAAATATCCAAGCGTCGAGGGGAATTCGTGACCTTCGAGGGACTGGTTGACGAAGTCGGCGTTGATGCGGCTAGGTTTTTTATGCTGTCGGTGACTCCCGCCACTCATATGAATTTTGATTTGGGTTTAGCCAAGGAAAAGTCAATGAAAAATCCGGTCTATTACGCCCAATACGCCTACGTTCGGGCCAAAAACATTTTGAATAAAACGAGAGAGAGCGAAAAGGCGGGTTTTAAATTTCTGCCCCTTTTAACGAGCGAAGCTGACAGCAGGCTAATCCGTGTTCTTGTGAGATTCCCGGAAGTTTTGGCTGATGCCGCGGCTTCGCGCGAAATGCATCGGTTGACTCAATATGCAGGTGAGTTAGCCGCTGCCTTCCACAATTTTTATGAGAAGGAAAGAGTGTTGCAGGAAGAGCCGCAGTTGCGGTCAGCCCGGCTTCTCTTAGTCCGTGCAAGCGTGATTGTTATGACGAATTTGTTTAAAATTTTAGGCATCAGCCGGCCGGACAAAATGTAAGATGAAATTCAAGGAAGGAAAAAGTTTTTTCGACAGCGACTTCAACCTGTCCAAAGTTGAAGAAAAAGTTTTAAAGTTTTGGGAAACAAATCAGATTTTTGAAAGAAGTCTATCCCAAAGAAAGGGGCATAAAAAATTCGTTTTTTACGAGGGGCCGCCTTACGCCAACGGCAAGCCCGGGATTCATCATGTTCTAGCGCGGATAGTGAAGGATGTTGTTTTGCGCTATAAGTCAATGCGCGGCTATTACGTTCCGCGCCGCGCTGGCTGGGACACGCACGGTCTGCCAGTGGAGATGGCAACCGAAAAAGCGCTGGGCTTGAAATCCAAAAAAGACATAGAAAAATTCGGCATTGAGCTCTTCAATAAAAAAGCAAAAGAGCAGGTTTGGATATACAAAGATGAGTGGGGGAATATGACCCGCCGCATCGGCTACTGGCTGGATTTGAAAAACGCCTATGTGACATATGAGAGCGACTACATTGAGACGGTTTGGTGGACCCTGAAGAAAATTTGGGAACGCAAGCTTTTGTATAAAGGGCACAAAGTTGTCCCCTGGTGTCCGCGTTGCGGCACGGCTTTGTCTTCGCACGAACTGGCTTTAGGCTACAAGGAAACCACCGAACAGTCAATTTATTTGAAATTTAAACTAGCGAGCGGCCAGAGGATAAGCGAAAATTTTATAACCGACGACAGTACCTACATTCTTTCTTGGACAACGACGCCTTGGACATTGCCAGGAAACGTGGCGCTGGCCGTCGGTGAGAGGATTGATTACGTGATTTTGAAAAGACTCTCGGGCGGAAAGTCTGAGAAGTGGATTTTAGCTAAAGACGCTCTTCTGAAGCGGTCAGACTTGTTCGGTCCAGCTGGCAATGTAAGAGAAACCGTAAAGGGCAAAAGTTTAGTGGGTCTGGAATACCATCCCCTCTTCAATGTTAAGGCGCTTAAATCAAGAACTTCCTATAGGATTTATGTAGCCGGCTTCGTCTTGACTGATGAAGGCACTGGTGTTGTGCACACGGCTGTGATGTACGGCGAGGACGACTATAAATTAGGGAAAAGAGTCGGCCTACCACAGCATCACACCGTGACTGAGGACGGAAAATTCGCTTGGAATGTACCGGAGTTGGCAGGCCAATATGTCAAAGCCAAAAAAACCGAAGAAAATATTTTTGAGCACCTGAACAAACATGGTTATTTGCTCAAAATTGAGCCATACACGCATGAATATCCTTTTTGTTGGCGCTGTGAAACGCCAGTCCTTTATTACGTGAGAGATTCCTGGTTCATAAAGATGAGCAGTCTGAAGAAGAATCTTTTGAGAAACAACAAAAGAATCAACTGGACCCCAGCTCACTTAAAAGAGGGGCGCTTCGGCGAGTGGCTTCGGGAGGTGAAAGACTGGAACCTGTCGCGTGAGAGATACTGGGGAGTGCCGCTGCCGATTTGGGAGTGCAAGAACTGCAGCAAAACGGAAGTCATAGGAGGTCTGAGTGAACTGAGCGATAAGTCCGGCGGCGCGAGAAACAATTACTGGGTGATGCGCCACGGTGAATCGCAAAACCTTGTGAAAAGAATCATTGATTCCGGACAAAAGAATTATCACCTGACGCTCAATGGGCGGATTCGGGTTGAAAGTTCGGTAAAAAAGCTGAAGCGTGAGCTTGCCCGTGAAGGCAAAAAGATTGATTTAATCTTCGCTTCAGATGTTCCGAGGGCTAAGGAAACAGCCAAAATTGCCGCGTCAATTCTGGGTATAAAAAAAGTAAATGTGAACAAACGGATTCACGAGGTTAATTTTGGTAGGCTTACTGGCCGTCGCGAATCCGAATATCACGGCCAGTTTCCGACTTACGAAAGTAAGTTTGAAAAAAGACCGGAAGGGGGTGAATCACTGCGCGATTTGCGGAAAAGAGTTTTTGGGTTTTTGGCGGAAACTGAGAAAAAATACAAAAACAAAAACGTACTTTTGGTGAGCCACGAATACCCGATTTGGATGTTGTTTCACGTTGCTGAAGGTTGGAACGAGAGGCGGGCAATAAAAGAAAAGGAAAAAAGAGGACCGGATTTCGTGGGGCCCGCAGGAGTCATTGAGTTAAAACTTAAAACGGTCCCCCGAGACGAAACTGGAGAAGTTGACCTTCACCGGCCTTATACCGATGAAATTCATTTCAAGTGCGAAAAGTGCGGGTCGCGGATGTCGCGTGTAAGAGAGATAGCCGATGTCTGGTACGACTCTGGGGCTATGCCGTTCGCTCAAGTACACTTTCCATTCGATTACATTAAGTCATCTGAGTCCAAAATTCTGAATCCTGAGTCCTATATTGATTATCCCGCCGACTACATCGCCGAGGGCATGGATCAAACACGCGGCTGGTTCTATACGCTCCTTGCCATTGCCACCGCTTTAGGATACGGGCCGCCATACAAGAATGTTGTTTCATTGGGCCTTATCAACGACAAATTCGGCCAAAAGATGTCTAAGTCAAAAGGGAATGTCATTGATCCGTGGTACGTGATAGGCAAGTACGGCGTGGATTCTGTGCGCTGGTATTTTTTTACAATGAATCAATTGGGCGAAACGAAGAATTTTGATGAGAATGGGGTTTTAAAAACCTTCAGGCGGTTTCATCTTATCCTTTATAACTCGCTCGTATTCTACAAAACCTATGTGCACGGCGCTTCGGTTGGTTACTCGGCTTCAAGCAAAAACGTTTTGGATCGGTGGATTGTTTCGCGATTGGAAGAGACCGCAGCCGCCGTTACTACTAGCTTAGACAAATATGAAATCCGGGAAGCAGCTCTTCGTATTGAAAAATTCTCAGATGACTTGTCGCGCTGGTACATCAGGCGCTCGCGCCGCCGCTTCCAAAAACCCCGAAGTAGGAGCGATTTTATGGCAGCCGCGGCCACATTAGGTTTTGTTCTTCGAGAAACTGCGAAACTCATCGCGCCCTTTACACCATTTTTCGCCGAGGCGCTCTGGGATGGCGTCCGGGGCGGCTCGTCGGTTCACTTGGCTGATTGGCCGAAGGCCAGCGTGAAGCTTATAAATAGAAAATTACTGAAAGGGATGGAAGAAGCGAGGCGGCTCGCCGGTTTGGTGCTTGCCCGCCGGGCTGAAGCCAGAGTAAAAATTCGCCAGCCGCTCACGGCGCTCTCGGTCAAATCCGCTCTTGATAAGAAGCTTTTGGAGATTTTGGGCGAAGAAGCAAACGTCAAAAAAGTTGTACGTAACCCGAAGATAAAGGACGAAATTGAACTTGATACGAAAATTACCCCAGAACTTAAAGAAGAAGGAATTATTCGCGAGGTTGTGAGGATGGTTCAGGATTTGCGCCAGAAGGCCGGACTTGTGCCCAACGACAAAATTGTTTTGATGGTTGAACTGCCGGGTGAAATCCGAAGAATGATTGAAAGCAACGAGAGATTACTGAAAAACGAAGTTGGCGCGAAGAGCATTCAGTATAAAAAAAGCGCTAAATTTGACGCTGAAATAGAAACAAAATTTGACGGCGCAGATGTTTGGATTGGGCTGAGAAAGATTTGAAAAAGAAAGAGCGACGAGAAGTTCTCGCCGCTCGGGAATGCGCCCGGTTCATCGCTGCTTGGGATAGAGGCCGAGTTTTTTCGCTTCGGCAATCATGGCCGGTACAAGGTTGTGTAATTGCACGATGCGTTTCTCCAGCATCTCCACCGTTTCTTCTCCAACGGTTTGCTCGGGTGGGTGGACGTAGTTGACCCGAACACCGACAACCTTAAGTCCTGCGGCTATGGCTTGCAGGACGGGTATAGCAACAGAGTCCCACCTGTCCCCGTATTCTCCGTCGTATGACAGGAAATATTGCAGGGCGCGGGAATTCATCGCTTTTGGCCCCGACCACATGTCGAGCTTGAGGCCAGTAAGCCGTTCAAAGGCGAGGTTGCCGAGCGGTTCGGCCAGCCGCTGTTCAATCGGGTAGGAATCAAGCGGGCCGCGGTCGGGAATTACCATGTCGGCAGCGCCGGAAAAAGGAGAAAAGGAAAAAACCGGCTTGGCCATCTTCTCGATTTCGCTGATCAGAGTGTATTTCTCCGGCTCCATCCAGAGAACCAGCCCGTTTTCTCCAGCGATTTCGCCGGCGATTTTCATGGCTTGCCGCCTGCCCGGACCCATACACATATATGGCTGGTGCCGAACTGCTGCGTCGAATAGATCGGCACGCCGCAGCCGAAGGCCGGTTCGCAGTTCTTCGGCCGAACCGTCATCAACAACAACCAATCTGTATCCGTAAGCCTTGGCGTTTTCCGCCGTTTTAAGAGCAAGCGTAGCTCTCAAGTCAAAAGTCGGAGAAAAAGTCGTCGTTGCAATAACAACTTTATTGGTCAAGCTGCACCCCTAAGAAAGGATTTACGAACAACTGGTTATATTCTACAGCTATTTTTTATTTTTGTCAAATGGAACGACATTGTTGCTTTTTTAGCAACAATCGTTGGCGTGCAATCTGCGCTATTAGATTGATATGCCGATTTTTTCTTTGACTTCCACGATTTTCCTCTCGGCAATTCTTGAGGCGGTGCTTGAACCAAAAACCAGAATTTCTTTTAGCTCGTTTGATTTTGCAAGCAGCAGTTTTTTCTTATTTCGATAATCCTCGAAGTAATTTGAGACAAGCATCGCCAAGTCGGACTTGAAAGCAACATAGGTTTCACCGCTGAATTTCTTTTCCAGCTTCTTGATTTCCTCGCCACTTATGGCTGAGTAGATATCCAAGAGATTGCTTATACCTGGCTTTTTCTTTTCGTCATATTTTATTTCCGTGCCCGAATCGGTTACGGCGCGGCCTATTTTTTTCTTGATTTCTTCGGGCGAGTCGTCAATAAAAAGGCAGCCTGGCATGTCGGATTTTGACATTTTCTTTTTGGGGTCGGTTAAGCTCATCAGGCGCGGAGTTTTCGTCAAAATCGGCTGCGGCTCAACAAAGGTTTTTCCGAATTTTTTGTTGAACTTCCGTGCCAGCGTCCGCGCAAGCTCCAGATGTTGCAGCTGGTCGTCGCCAACTGGCACGAATTTCGCGTCGTAGAGCAGGATATCGGCGGCCATGAGAACAGGATAGTCAAAGAGACCAGCGTTTGATGATTCCCGAGCTGCATCAGCAGCATCAACATAAGCGACACCCTTTTTAAGTTCATTGTTAATGTCAGTAGTTTCTAACGGTATGCCTGGTTTAAATGTTTTTTTAAAAAGGACATCAATATTTTTTAACACGTTTCGCATTTCTAAATAGTTTTTAGATATACCAGCCTTGTCTTTGAACTGCGTTATCCGCTCAAGTTCACCGACCGGTGTTATTGTATTCAAAATCCATGCCAATTCCGTATGCGCCGGGACGAGTGACTGTAGAAAAATCGTTGATTTTTCCGGTGCCAGGCCGGCTGCTAGGAAATCGGCGGTGAGCTCCAAAATCTGCCCGGGTTTATCTTTATAGTTGTAGGCTTCAGTCAACGAATGCAGGTCGGCGATAAAGTAATAGCACTGGTATTTTCCGCTATTTTGGAGCTCCACGGCGTTTTTCAGCATCCCTAAATAATTTCCGATATGTAATCGGCCCGTGGGCTGGATACCGGAGATGAGAACCGGTTTCATAGTCAAATTCTAACACAAAAACCGCACTCTTCGCGGTTTTTGTTATTAACTTATATTTCTATTACAACGGGTAAAATCATGGGCCTTCTTCTTGTCTTGCTGTAGACAAACTGCCCGATTTGGTCGCGGATCAATGTCTTTAAGTAATCGGCTTCAAGCGGTTGGTAACTCGGCAAGCGCGCAACGAGACCCCGGATGCGTTTTCTGATTTCTTCCAAGAATTCCTGGCTTTCTTTTAAATAAATAAAGCCGCGCGAGATGATATCCGGGCTTTTGAGGAGTCTTCCCTTGTCGCGGTCAATAGTTACAATCGTCACAATCATACCTTCTTGTGCTAAAGCACGACGGTCGCGGAGGACTACTTCCTCCACGTCGCCCACGCCCAAGCCGTCAACCATAATATAAAAAGCAGGGACGGTTTCTTTTGTGACAGTGAAACTGTTCGGTCCGAGCTCGGCGACCTCTCCGTTATCCATCAAAACGACGTTTTCTTTGCGGATGCCGATTTCGTGCGCCGACTGGGCGTTCGTAGCCCGCATGAAGTAGTAGCCGTGAATTGGCACGATGAATTTCGGCTTGATTAGTTTCATTACAAGCTTCAAGTCATCCTTCGGGGCGTGGCCGGAAGAGTGTATGTCAACGATTTTTGAATGATAAACGACGGCGCCCTGGCGCGAGAGATTGTCTTTCAAAACCTGTACGCTTCTTTCATTTCCGGGAATGATGGAAGAGGAGAATATAACGGTATCGCCTAGCTTTATCTTTATGTAGCGGTGCTCGCCGTTTACAATCTTCATCAAACTGGAGTTAGATTCGCCTTGGGCGCCGGTTGAGAGAATCAGCAATTTTTCATCGCGGATTTTATGGATTTCTTCAATGGGGACAATTGTGCCCTCTTTTGTTTTGACAAAGCCGAGATTTTGGGCAATCTGCACGTTGGTCTTCATTGAATAGCCGGAGAGCGATACTTTACGGCCCATTTTTTCGGCGATTTTTATGATTTCGGCGATGCGCGTGAGGAGCGACGCAAAAGTCGCGATGATAATCCGCCCTTCAGCCTTCCTGAATATCTCTTCCAGGTTTTTTTCAACGATTCGCTCGGAGAGTGAATGCCCTTCTTCTTCGGCGTTTGTGCTGTCAATCATTAAGCTGTGGACGCCCATTTTCCCAATTTGCTCGAATTCTTCCAATCCCTGTGGTTTCTCGTCGGCATCATACTCAATCTTGAAGTCGGCAAAGTGGACAATATTACCAACCGGTGTTTTAAGGATTACACCGGCAGTTTCGGGGATATTATGTGAGACACCGAAGAATTTAGCCTCAAAATAGTTGGAGATTTTGACCTCGTCGCCGTTTTTTACAGTGTGAATCTGAAGTTTCGGGGCATTGTGGAAGTCTTCCTGTCTTTTTTCCACAATAGCGCGTGTAAGCGAAGTCGCGTAAATCGGCGGATTGCCGAGTTTTTCTATGAGATGTGGTATGGCGCCGATGTGATCATAGTGGGCGTGGGTTAGAATTATGGCCTGAATATTGGCTTTCTTCTTTTCGAGATAGGAGGTGTTCGGGATTATGTAGTCAATGCCGGGCGTTTCTTCTTCAGGGAACTGGAGACCGAGATCAATTATTACGATCTCGTTTTTATGTTCAAAAAACATGCAGTTGCGGCCAATCTCGTCAAGTCCGCCTAAAGGCACAAACCTAAGAGGTAAACCACCTCCTTCTGTTTTGTGATGAAAAGCAGGCCGCTTCATCATTGGCGGTTTAATTCTCGGTCGTTCGTGGGATTTTCTGATCATCATGTTTAATTTTTCGTTTGGTCGTCCCGCTTATAGCGGGACATAAGAAAATCTCTAATTCGCCGTCGGCTCATTAAGATTTTCTAATGTGGGTGAGAGAGGATTCGAGCCTCCACGAGATTACTCCCGCTGGCTCCCTTGTCCCGCACCTTTGTCAAGGTGGGCAGGGAGGGACTTGAACCCTCACGACCTTGCGGCCATAGGCTCCTGAAGCCTACGTGTCTGCCAATTCCACCACCTGCCCCTGATTACCATTTTATTACCAAAGGTGCGGGATGAACCAGTGCGCCTGCCTGCCGGCAGGTCTGTCAATTCCGCCATCTGCCCGCAGGCTTGAAATTTTAAAATAGAGATCGACCTATCCGATGGTTTCTATAAATCCTTTAATATAATAGCTGAGGAGGGTTTTAAATAAGAATGAAGCAATGTTAGCTGATAATTTGAAATAAGTCAAGTCGGCTAAATCAGCGGAGGACGCGCGCGGTTTTTAGATACCACTTTGGAGCTTCTCTAAATCGTTCAGAAGGGTCGGCTAAGAATCCGCTTGTGAGTCCGTGGAGGGTTTTGTTGGTTAAATAAAGATAATCTGGAGAATAAAGAAAAACCGCCGGCAAATCGTCAACTATGACTTTCTGCAGTTCACTAAACTTATCCTGTCTTTTTTGCAAATCCAATTCCTGCCTGATTGACTCAATCAAAGTGTCAGCCTTTTTGTCGCTGTATAGCGACAAGTTGTTGCCCGGATAAAAACGTTCGCTCGAATGCCAGAATGAAAAAAGATCGGAGCTCGGCCCCAACACATTTCCAAACAATAGCATTTCGTAACCACGGTTCTTGATGGCGTCATCCATGACGCCAGTAGGGGTTTCCACTACCACATCTGTCTTTACACCTATTTGCCGCCACCTTTGAGCCAGATAGTCCGCAGTTTTTTGGAGAAAATCTATTTGTGGCACCAGTAAATTGAGTTCCAGAGGGACATTTGCGCCAGCGACCGACTTTTGTCGGAAGCCCAGATCGCTCATTTTCCAGCCGGCGGCATCAAGCGTTCCGGAGGCAGCGTCAAGCGATGAAGTTTGGTTTTCTATGTTTGGGTCGTAGTAAGGCGCGCCGCTGGGCACCGGTCCCCATTCGGCTTCTCCGTGCCCGCCGAAAATTTTTATTATGAGATCCTTCCTGTCCAGAGCCGTGGAAAGCGCTTGCCGCACGGAAATATCCTGCAGCGGCAAGCTTTTACTTTGATTTAAGAAAACGGCGTAGTAGTCCGGCAGGCGGAATGAGAAAAGCTCATAAGGCCTTTTTAGTTCTATAAGATTTGACGGGTTGAGACCGGCGGCTGAATCTATCTCGCCGCCGTTGAAGCTGCCAATCAGATTAGTGGAGTTAGTGAAAAATTCAAAATTCAATTTTTCTACGAGCGGCCTAGCGCCGAAGTACTTATCCCAGGACTTGAGGTAGTAAAAGGTTATAAAGCCATCCGGCCGCTTTTCATACGATACGAACTCGTATGGTCCGCTACCCACGGGTTTCAGGTTGTAATCGGAGAGTTTCCAGTTTTGTGGCGGTGCATCGGCGAAAAGGTGCTTTGGTAAAATGTAGAGATCTTTCAGGTTGTCGCCGAAAAAAGCGTATGGGCTCACTAAGTTGAATTGAAGCTCAAGCTCACTTATGCGCTCAGCCGAAACACCCTGCCAGCGAGTGAAAAGCGGTGAGTTGGCGTCCGGATTTTGAATCTCCCCTACGGTAAATATTACGTCGTCGCTCGTTAGTTTTTCTCCGTCCTGCCAGCGAACATTTTCCTTAAGCCGGATTCTCCAGGTGCGGCTGTCGGATGAAGTGTCAATTTTGTCAGCCACGTCGTAAATATTACTGAAAACAAGTCTAACAAGACTCTTGTCGATTTCGGTTGAAGCTGTGACGGGGTTTAGGTAAGTTGGCTGACCAACAAGGCCCTCGGTGTACTCGCCGCCCTCAGCTGGCACAACTGCCGTTGATTTTGCAATGCCAATGCCAAAGAGAGTGGAGCCGCTTATAGCAGCTAAAAGTGCGGCCGCGATAAACAAGGCCCGCTCACCGTAAGTAAAGGCCCAAAAAATTTTTTTAAGATACCGCATCTTATAGCTTAAGCGGCCTACTGCTTTTTATTTAGCGGGCCTGTTGGAGCAGCTGGTAGGCTGCCAAAGCCACAAAGAGCACGACGAGGATTATGGTGGCCCGGAAAACCATTTTTTCCAAGCCGCGTCTGGCTTGATAAAAGCCGCTGCCTTCGCCGCCAAAAAGTCCCGACAAGCCAGCCGACCGCTCTTGGAGAAGTATCAAGATGATAATTACAACAGCGATGATTATTTGAATGAGTGGTATGAGCATTATTTTGTTCCAATGTGGAACATGAAGTTTATGACGCTTATTAAGATTGCGCTCCAGATGTAGGCCGGAATGGTTTCAATCGTAAGATTTTTAGAGAGTATGTCAAGAATATAAAGAATTATGGAGTTCACGACTATTATACCCAAGCCCAGAGTCAAAATTATTATAGGCCCTAAAACGAGTTTTAAAATCGGCTTCAGGAAAAAATTAAGCGCGGTAAGAATGGCTGCGATGGCCGCAATATCTTTAAAGGCGCCGCTGAGCACAAAGCCAGGGACGTAGGCGTTAGCCACCCAGAGTCCGATGGCATTGGCGGCTACGGCGATGACAATTTTTACAAGCCACTTCATGTTAAAATGTAGAGTTTATAGCACAACAATTTAATTATAATCCATTCGGCATTTAGATTAGTCTTTCAAGCAAGCTGCGGCCAGTCATTTCTTTCGGTTGTTTTATTTTCATGAGCTCCAAAATTGTTGGCGCAACGTCAGCCAAGGAACCCATAGTTTCGTTGGCCAGGTTTTGCCAGTTTTGAAATTTCCTGCCTTTAAATTCTGGCGCCACGAGGTAAAAAGGCACTGGGTTGGGATCATGCTGTGATTCCGGGAGAGCAGTTATTGGGTTAATCATCTCCTCAATATTTCCGTGGTCGGAGGTAATAATGATTAACGTCTCGTCGTTTACGCCAACTTTGAGGAGGCGGTCCATTTCCCTGTTTATGACCTCAACTGCTTTAATGCCGGCTTCGTAACTTGAAGTATGGCCGATGGTATCGGGATTTGAGTAGTTCACTAGGATGAAATCGAAGGCGCGGTTTTGGAGCGCATCAATCAGTCTGTCGGTTACGGCCGAAGCCATCATTTCCGGATGATCTTCGGGATGGGGCGAGGAAATTGAAGGTATCAGAACCCGGTACTCACCCTTAAAAGGCGGCTCTCGATGGGCGTTGAAGAAGTAGGTAATGTGGGCATATTTGTATGTTTCAGCCAGGCGCAGTTGGGTGAGGTTTGATTGACTAATTATTTGCCCCAGCGGCTTCTCAACTTTATCAGCCTCGAAAGCATAGGGGACGTTGAACTTCTCTTCGTAGCGGGTCATAGTAGCGATGTAGAGGTTTTTTAGTTTTTTCGTGGGGAAGACGTTGAAGTCTTTCAATATGAAGGCGCTGGCTAGTTGCCTTATACTGTCCTCGCGGTAGTTGAAGAAAATTAAGGCGTCATTGTCTTCTATACCGCGGCCTTCGCCAAAGCGCATCGGTGGCAAGTATTCTTCGGTGAGGCCCTTTTGGTAAGTAGCCTTAATCAATGGCTCTGGGTCGCTCGCAACCTCGCCGCCCAGACCAATGAGGACTTCATAAGCTGTTTGCGTCAGGCTCCAGTTTTGGTTTCTATCCATGGCATAGTAGCGGCCGGTGAGCGACGCCACCTTCTCTGCAGGCAGGCTTTTTAGGAATGTTTGGAGCGTGCGGGGCGGGCTGTCTTTGCCATCAGCAAAAAGTTGAAGCTTCACATTAGGAACATTTTCTTTCTTAGCCATTTCAATTAGCGCCTCTATGTGATCTAGGGCGGCATGGACGTTGGCTCTTGTTAGAAGACCAACCAAGTTTACGCCGGAGTTATTTTTTTTGGCGTGAAGGAAAGCTTCTTTTAAAACTTTGTTTTCAAAAAAGGTTTTGTCGCGGATAGCCATGGTGATTTTGGGGTAGTACTGGTAGATTACTTTGCCTGCCCCTAAGGTGATGTGCCCCACCTCGCTGTTGCCGACCTCGCCCCAAGGGAGCCCAACCGCAATGCCTGACGCTTGGAGACTCGTTACCGGAAAATTCTCGGCGAGCCACCCAAAGACCGGCGGTTGAACGACGTGGATTGGATTTGATTCATCCTCTCGTCCTATACCCCAGCCGTCCAAAATAACAAGAAGGTAAGTCTTCCTCATATATTGATTTTAACTTTTTAGGCTTAAAACCCCAATTCTACGCTGTTTCTTTTAGTGCCGGCTCTGTAAGAAATCGTGCCCGCACAAGCGTGCCAGGGCGGTTTACGAAGCGGCCTATTTCTTACGGGGTTGACTGGCATCGGCTCTAGCAGTATGATTGGGTTAATAAATGGTCACTAATTCATCTAACTTTTCCTAAAGAATTCACCCGCCCTACGCCCCGCGCGACTTAAGGCGGTGATAATCCAAGGAGTCGATTTTAGAAAATTAAAGACAGCAAACCGATGAAGAATTTAGGGAAAATTTTTCATGACCAACTACGCAATTTTGGCCGCAGCGGTTTTAGCGTTTGCCGCCGGCTATTTGGTTCGCCGATTTTGGGCGAGTAAAAAACTTGGTTCAACAGAGAGCCGGATAAAAAAAGAACTAGAGGAAGCGGAGGCTAAAGCGAAAGAAATAATTTTGGGGGCTAAAGACAGAGCCGCTTCTATTTTAGTTGAGATTAAGGACGAGGAGCGGGCCCGAAAGAAGGAAGTTGATGCCTCGGAGTCGCGGCTTTTACGCCGGGAAGAAAGCCTGGAGCAAAAACTGTCGGCTTTGGGCGTTGAAGTTGATAAACTGCGTGTCCGCGAAGAAAACCTGAAACAAAAAGAGGGCGAGCTTAAGGAATCACAGGCCGAAATTCAATCCAAGCTTGAGAAGGTTAGCGGTTATTCGAAATCTCAGGCCCAAGAAGAGCTTTTCCGGGAACTTAAAGAAAGCCGGTCGCAGGACTTGGCTCAACTTTTGCAAAAAGTTGATAAGGAAAACCGCGAAGAGGTTGAGAAAAAAGCCAACGAAATAATAACCACCGCTCTGCAGCGCTATGCGCGGTCCCACGTTTCTGAAGTTACGACAACCGCTTTCCCGTTAAACGATGAGGAGCTTAAAGGTAAGATAATCGGACGCGAGGGCAGAAACATTAGGGCATTGGAGCGGGCAACCGGCGTGGAACTTGTGATTGACGAAACGCCAGACAGCATTGTCATTTCATCGTTTGATCCCTATCGCAGAGAAATTGCCAGGATGGCGCTTGAAAAACTTATTAAAGATGGACGGATTCAGCCAGCTAAAATTGAAGAAAAAGTTGAAGAAGCTAAAGAGGAACTTCAAAAGCGGACACTCCAAATCGGTGAAGCTGCAGCCGAGGACATAAGCGTTTTTGACCTGCCGAAGGAATTGCTTCAGCTTTTAGGCAGGTTGCATTTCAGGACGAGTTACGGGCAGAATGTCCTTACGCATTCCATAGAGATGGCGCACATTGCCGGCATAATGGCCGCGGAATTGGGGCTGAGCGTCGAGGTAGCCAAAAAGGGCGCCCTGCTTCACGACATAGGAAAGGCCATTGACCACGACGTTGAAGGTAAGCACGTTGACTTAGGTGTGAAAATCCTCCGGAAGTACAGCATTGACGAGAGAGTTATTCAAGCTATGCAGTCACATCACGAGGATTATCCTTTCGCCAGTTCGGAAGCTTATGTGGTGACAGCAGCTGATATTTTGTCGGCCGCCCGGCCGGGTGCGAGGCGCGGCACACTGGAGACCTATATTAGACGCTTAGCTGACCTTGAGCGCATCGCCACCGGGTTTCCGGGCGTAAAAAGCGCTTATGCCATATCGGCCGGCCGCGAACTTAGAGTCTTTGTTATCCCGGAGAAGGTTGACGACTTTCGAGCCTTGGAGTTGGCGCGGGAAATTGCCAACCGGATACAGACTGAGTTAAAATATCCAGGGGAGATTAAGGTCAACGTTATAAGAGAAATCAGGGCGGTTGAGTACGCTAGGTAGTAGGAATTTGGCCGCCCCCGGCAATCGCACATATTGCGACCAGTCGAATTTTCACCACCTGGCACACCAGCTAGAAATTCCTAAGTGCAATAAAATGCTTCTAAAAATTTCCAAGTTTCTCCTTTATGTTTCCGTTTTCTCGGTGGTTGTTGTTTTGTCATCTACTTTCTTCCCGTTCATCGGGGGGAAAGATTATTTCTTCAGGGTGTCGGTTGAGTTGGCGCTCGTATTTTTCGCGCTTTCTTGGGCCTTTGAAAATCCCGAGGACGTGAAAAGCCGACTTAAAAAAGTTGCCTCAAAGCCGATTTTCAAGGCAGTTTCTGTTTTTGTTTTGTTGGTCATTTTGGCCTCGCTCTTTGCATACGATCTTCATGCGGCTTTTTGGTCGAACTATGAGCGTGGCGAGGGCGGCTTCCAGATGATTCACTATTACATTTTCTTTGCGTTACTTTTAGCTCTCTTCACTTCAGATCAAGATTGGTCTCGCCTTTTCAAGGCTTCGCTTGTGGCTGCCGTGCTTATGGTTCTCTATGGCCTTTTTGCCAATTTGGGCTGGGCCGATAACTTTATTGGGCCGTACTCTTCCGGCACGGCGCCAGCTTCTTGGTGGCAGAAGCTGGTTGTCGGAAGATTTCAAGGTTCGCTTGGTAATCCAGCCTATGTCGCTCCCTACCTGATATTCTCCATGTTCTATGCCTTTTATTTATGGGTTGAAAGCAGGATGTCAAAATTGCGGTGCTGGATAGTTTACGGAGGATTAACTGTAGCCTTCCTTTTCTTTTTTACTTTGAGTCAAACCCGCGGCGCCTTCTTTGGCTTGGGCGCGGCGATTTTAGCGTTTTTGCTGTATTTGATTTTTCGTTCCTGCGCGCGAGTAAGAAAAGTCTCAATAATTGTTCTGGTTTGTTTGGTGCTTTTGGCAACCCCCTTATTTTTATTCAGCAATTCGCCAGTGGTTCAAAAGATACCGGGCAGCCGGATGCTCGACTTAAGTATCCTTTCAACGGACAGTTTTAAAACGCGATTGTGGACGTGGGGCTCGGCTTGGGGAGGGTTCTTGGAGAGGCCGATTTTGGGTTGGGGGCCGGAGAATTTCAGCACCGTCTTTGATAAGTTCTTCAATCCGAATCACTTTGTGCCGGGCAGGCAAACTGAAACGTGGTTTGACCGGGCTCATAGCGTTTATTTTGACTATCTGACGGAGACCGGTATCTTTGGTTTGTTAAGCTATCTCGCTATTTTTACGGTTTTCTTTTGGCAATTTTTCAAGCACAGCTTAAAAACAGAAGATTTAAAGGTGTCAGTAAAAAATGCCCTTGTCTTTTCTTTGCCAGTGGGCTATTTGGTTCAAGGGCTCGTTATTTTTGACGTCTTGCCGATGTATATAAACCTCTTCCTATTTTTTGCTTTCTCTCAGTACTTTTTTTCTAGATACGTAAAACATGAGTAGTTCTCTCGTCAGAAAAATTTTAGGCGTATTGCTTTCCGCCTTTCTTTTATCGGTGGCTTATTACGGCTCTTATTTACCGCTTCATAAGTCGCAGATGTTCATTACTGCCTTGAGGAATTTGCGCAACATCAAATCTTTAGCCGATTTTGAACAGTCGTTTTCTTTGCCGCTTGACGCGCCCTCGCCCGTCGGTCAGGAAGAACTCGTGCGCAATACCGCAAATACCGTTTTGGGGCTGATGCAACAGCAGGGTGTAAGTAGCCAAATAGCGGCGGAGCTTATGAAATACGTGCAAAATTATTATGCCCCACTTATAGACCGGGGGCGTGGCATGAGCTTTGAGCAGAATCTGTATCTTTTGGGTGCCCTAAACGAAATAATGTATACAAGGACCGGTGACGCCAAATATCTGCAGGCGGCGGATAAGTATTATTCAGAGGGGCTACAGTTCGGCCCAAAGCGGCCACAATTCCTTTACGGGCTTTTCGATGTCTATAGGATGGAAGGCAACATCGTTGGCGTGCAGGCCATAGCCCAACAGATTCTCTCCCAGTGGCCGGATGACCAAAGGACAAGGTCGGCCTTAGCTGATTATTTAGCCTCCGTAAGCAGCAGCAGGCCGCAATAGGCGCCTTTATTGACTGATTCCCAATAAAATTTTATAAGTAACTTGATGCTAAAGGCGCTTGTTACAGGTGTTACCGGCCAAGACGGTTCATATTTGGCTGAGCTACTTTTGAAGAAAGGCTATGAGGTTCATGGCGTGATTCGGCGTTCTTCGTCGTTCAACACTGGTCGCATTGATCAGATCTACCAAGACCCGCACGCGGCTAACTATGTATTTTGCCTCCACTACGGAGACTTATCCGACGCAAATACTATCAGGAGGCTTATTTACCAAATTCAACCCGATGAGATTTACAACCTTGGAGCCCAGTCGCACGTTCGGGTCTCTTTCGATATTCCGGAATATACGGCCAATGTAACAGGAGTTGGGGTTTTAAGGGTTTTGGAGGCCATTAAGGATTTTGAAGAACACACTAGTAAAAAGGTTAAATTCTATCAGGCCTCAAGCTCGGAAATGTTCGGGGCGGCACCGCCCCCGCAGAACGAAAATACACCGTTCCACCCGAGAAGCCCGTACGGTTGCGCCAAGGTGTTTGCTTTCAATACAACAAGAAACTACCGCGAGGCTTACGGTCTTTACACCGTAAACGGGATTTTATTCAACCACGAATCGGAACGTCGCGGCGAAACTTTTGTGACGAGAAAGATAACCAGGGGCATTTCAAGGATACTGGCCGGTTTGGATGACAAGATTTATTTGGGCAACTTAGATGCCAAACGCGACTGGGGCTACGCGCCTGAATACGTGGAAGCCATGTGGCTTATGATGCAGCAGCCGACGCCGGAAGACTTTGTAATCGGCACCGGCGAATCGCACAGCGTGAGAGAATTTGTTGAAACTGCCTTCGCCGAGGTCGGGATTGTCAATTGGAAAGACTACGTGGGCACCGATCCACGCTATTACCGTCCCTCAGAGGTTGAAAACTTGGTGGCTGATACCCGCAAGGCTAAAGAAAAACTTGGCTGGCAGGCGAAAAAGAAGTTTGACGATATTGTGAAAGTCTTGTTGAAGCACGATTTAGAAAAACACGGACTCAAGGATTACGCCGAAAAAATTCAAACAGCTTAGTTCGTGCTTAAAGACAAAAAAATTTTAATCACCGGCGGAGGCGGCTTTTTCGGCACTCATTTGATTCGTAAGCTTGTGGAATATGGTGTGCCTCAAAAAAATATTTTTGCGCCGCGCTCCTCCGAGCTTGATTTAAGGAAATGGGAAGATTGCCAAAAAGCGGTTATGGGGCAAGACGTAGTTATTCACCTTGCCGCTGTCGTTGGCGGTATCGGCGCTAATCGTGAGCATCCGGGTAGATTCTTTTACGAAACTTTGCTTATGGGTATTCAGACGATGGAGGCGGCGCGCTTGGCCGGCGTGGAGAAATTCGCGGCTGTAGGGACAGTCTGCGCCTATCCGAAATTCACACCTACGCCTTTTAAGGAAGGAGATTTATGGAATGGATATCCGGAAGAGACAAACGCTCCGTACGGCCTCGCCAAAAAAATGCTTTTGGTCCAGGCGCAGGCATACCGCGTGGAGTACGGTTTCAACGCGATTTATCTTTTACTCACCAACTTGTACGGACCAGGCGACAATTTTAACCCCCGTTCTTCCCATGTGATTCCGGCCATAGTTCTTAAAGTGGATAGAGCTAAAAAGGCAGGGAAGGATTATATTGAAGTGTGGGGAACCGGCAAGGCGGGCCGCGAATTTCTATATGTTGACGACGCTGCGGAGGGCATCGTGCTTGCAGCCGAGCGTTATGAGAAGCCCGACCCGGTGAACCTCGGCTCCGGTATGGAAATTACGATTAAAGACTTGACCGAGCTTATTTGCCATTTGATGGATTTCCATGGAGAAATCCGCTGGGATCCCTCAAAGCCGGATGGGCAGCCGAGAAGGATGCTTGACACAAGCAAGGCGGAGAAGGAATTTGGTTTTAAGGCAAAGACGAATTTTAAGGAAGGATTGAAAAAGACGATTGAGTGGTACATTAAGACTTTGGCAAAATAAATTAAGGCGTTATGACCAGCGACAACTACGCAGAGTTTTATAAAGAAAAAAAGGTCGCCGTCCCCGGTGGCGGCGGGTTCTAACCTTAAAGTAAGCTGGGGTTAATATGAAAAAAACCGTAGTACCAAAAAACCAGAGGTGAGCGTTGCGATAGCGACGCCCGGGTCGATACGCCTACAGCTGGTAAATTTACTTAATTAAGTACAAATATGGCCAGTTTTTTGTTGACAAAACAGCACCATAAGCTGTAGATTTAAAAATCATGCCGGAGTCGAATATAAAGAATATTCTGGTGACTGGTGGAGCCGGTTTTATCGGCAGCAATACCCTTATCTACCTTTTTAATAAGTACCCAGATTACAAATTTGTGGTACTTGATGCCTTGACGTATGCCGGAGACATTAAAAGCATCCCGGAGGATATTCGCAAAAGCCCGCGGTTTGAATTTTGTTACGGAGACATCCGCAATGTGAGGGTGGTGGATAAGCTGGTCGGAGAATCCGATATCATCATCCATTTTGCCGCAGAGTCGCACGTAAGCCGTTCCATTCACGATGACGCGATATTTTTTGAAACAGATGTCATTGGAACGCAGCGGCTTATGAGCGCGGTGCTACAAAATCTAAACAGAATCGATCGGTTTATCCATATGTCAACAAGCGAGGTATATGGCACCGCCCTTTCGCAGTTCATGGATGAGTCTCATCCCTTGAATCCGCAGAGTCCTTATGCGGCGGCGAAAGTGGGAGCGGATCGGCTGGTTGCCGCCTACTACGCCACCTATAAAGTTCCTGCCGTCATTGTTCGCTCGTTTAATGTATTTGGGCCGCGCCAGCATCTGGAGAAGTTGTTCCCACGCTTCATAACGAGCGTACTTTTGAACGAGCCCTTAACGATTCATGGAACCGGAGACAGTAAAAGAGATTTTACCTATGTGGAGGATACGGCCAAGGCGATAGATGTCATTATGCATGCGCCCCGCGAAAAAGTAATCGGACAAGTGTTCAATATTGGAACAGGGGAAAGTCTTTCCATAAAAGATGTGGCTCATATGGTTTTGTCGGAAATGGTGCCTGGAGGCAAAAAGACAAATCCCGAAATTCTCTATGCTTCTTATGCTGTTAATGTTGGCGATAGGCCGGGACAGGTGTTTCGCCATACGGCCGATGCACGGAAAATCAAGGCTGCGCTAGGATGGGAACCGGAAATCAGTCTTGAAGATGGAATTCACCGCACCGTGGAGTGGTACAAACAGAACCGTGACTGGTGGAAACATAAGGTGTGGATGCGCCACGTCCCCATCATCACAGACGAAGGCAAGGTAGAATTCCATTAACGACGGCCAGGTTTTTATGCCGAACTATCAACAAATAGCCACGCGCGTCAGGCGCAAGACATTAGATCTTATTTACGCCGCCCAGACTTCGCATATCGGCTCGAATCTTTCATGTGTTGATCTGCTCACGGTCCTTTATACGGGTATTTTGAACATAGATAAGGATCTGAAAAAAGATCGGGACCGCTTTGTTCTTTCAAAGGGATGGGCGGCCGCGGCGAATTATATTCTTCTCACAGAGAAAGAAATACTGCCGAAAGAGGCGCTGGACTCTTATTGTCAGCCCGGGAGCCCGCTGATAGGTTTAGTTGAGCGATCGGTGAGGGGCATAGAGGCCTCTACCGGCTCGATGGGACACGGTTTGCCGATATGTGTGGGAATGGCGTTAGCGGCAAAGCGGAGCGGAGAGAAATGGCGGGTCTTTGTGCTTATGTCTGACGGAGAACAGGATTGCGGAACGACTTGGGAATCCGCGCTGCTCGCAAGCCACCATAAGCTTGACAACCTCACGGCGATAATTGATTACAATCGCTGGCAAGCAATTGGGCGGACCAACGAAATTCTGAACTTGGAGCCGCTTGCGCAAAAATGGCAAAGTTTCGGATGGGAAGTGCGCGAGATAGACGGACATAACTTCGGAGAAATAGAGGGAACTCTTTTGAAAATACCGTTCGCGAAGGACAAGCCGAGCATAATTATTGCCCACACCATTAAAGGCAAGGGCGTGAGCTTCATGGAGGATAAGCTTTTATATCATTACAAAAATTTGTCTGATGAAGAATATAAACAGGCGATACGCGAATTAGTATGAGAAAGACCTTCGTAAAAACACTTTCGGAGTTTGCGGAAAAAGATGAAAAAATAATACTCATCGTTGGGGATGTGGGATTTTCGTATATCGAGGATTTCGCCAAGAGGTTTCCGAACCAGTTTCTGAACGCCGGCGTGACCGAACAAACATTTATGGGATTGGCGGCTGGCATGGCCCTGAGCGGTTGGAAGCCCTATGTCTACAGCATGGTTCCTTTCGTAACTATGAGAAATTATGAACAATTAAGAAACGATATTTGCTACAATAATACCAATGTCAAGATCATAGGCGTGCGCGGAAATGTTCACTACAAGTTTTATGGCTTCTCGCACAATATCAGCGAAGATGAGGATATAAAAATCTTAAACCACTTGCCGAACCTTAAAATCTATGTTCCCCAAACGCCGGAGGAAGTAGAACGCGTGGTCCGAGAAACCTATGCTAAAGATAACCCATGCTACATTCGGCTCTAGAGGGCAAACGTATTTTTATCACCGGAGGAGCTGGATTTATAGGTTCTCATATAGCGAGAAGAGCGGTAAGGGACGGGTATGATGTTCATCTGTTGCTAAAAAGCTCGACGAACCGATGGCGCCTGGAAGATATTGCTTCGTCCGTTAGATTCCACGAGGCGGATTTGTTGGACGAAAAACGCTTAAGAGACATTGTTCAGAAGGTCGAGCCGCAGGTCATAATTC
>Ga0315282_10004554_pt1 | contig 24074 bp, 23 predicted proteins | sample YL17G07_20_MG_FD_203693 | JGI IMG/M metagenome (GOLD analysis project Ga0315282, IMG submission 203693) | Sediment microbial communities from Yellowstone Lake, YNP, Wyoming, USA - YL17G07_20 | ecosystem: Environmental > Aquatic > Freshwater > Lake > Sediment | place: USA: Wyoming | collected... | reverse complement strand
CAATACGCGATACGCACGACGCAATACGGAAAAAATTGTCAAATATTTTCAACCGTTTCTATACTATTTTCAAACGTTTCATATCAATTTTCGAACGTTTCTATACAGTTTTCAAACGTTTTCAAACGTTTTCAATCATATACTCTTAAACCCCCGCCGTTGACCCCTTTTAAGCCCTTTTACGATTATTTTCGCACATTTTATGGAGACAAAATTCTTATCTATTTTACCCCAATCACCCATCTTAACACTCCATTTTTAACTTAATATTTTTTCTCACTCGTATTTCTTGATTTCCGCTTTCCGCTCATATAAACTCAAGCCAACAAAATGGTTAGGCCTCAGCAAAATTCCGTTGATATCGAAAAATGGCTCAAATTAATCAGGGCTGATAGCGTCGGCCCGGTCACTTTTGCAAAGCTTATAAAGCATTTCAGCACAATAGATTACGTCTTAGGCGCCTCCGTCAGCGAACTGGCCAAAGTTGACGGCATCGGCTTCAAAACCGCCGAGCAAATTGCCGCAACTCGTGACAAATTCAATACTTCCGCCGAGCTGGAACTGGCCCGCAAGCTCGGCGTATGGCTCATCAACCTCGCCGATGAGCGTTATCCGTCTTTATTGAAGCGGATTTATGACCCGCCGCCGGTTCTTTACATAAAAGGGAGTTTAGTGGCCGCTGACAATTTAGCCATTTCGATAGTTGGTTCCCGGCGATGCAGTTTGTATGGGCAGGAGCAATCTTCTCAGCTTGCTCATTTTTTAAGCTCAGCGGGCTTTACTATTTGTTCCGGAATGGCTCGCGGCATAGATACCGCTGCACATCAGGGTGCGCTATCGGCCGGCGGACGCACAATCGCTGTGCAGGGCTGCGGCCTGGCAAATATATTTCCGCCGGAGAACAAGAAGCTATTTGAGCTTATAGCCGACTCCGGCGCCTGCATCAGCGAATTGCCGTTGCAGTATGAGCCGTTAGCTGAAAACTTTCCGCCTCGCAACAGAATCATAGCAGGCCTGTCGCTTGGGACGATTGTTGTCGAGGCCGCCCCAAATTCCGGTGCACTAATTACTGCCGCAGCGGCGCTCGAAAATAATCGAGAGGTAATGGCCGTGCCGGGCAAAATTGACTCGCCGTTAAGTAGAGGCACTCATCAGCTAATAAAACAGGGGGCCAAACTGGTCGAATCTGTGGAAGATGTGATGGAGGCGCTCGGCTATATCGGCGAGCGGCTGCAAAGCCATGTAACTGCCGCAGCGGCAGAGGCTTCTGAAAGGATTGAAAAGCCATTGTTTGATGTCAGCCAGTTGAATTTGAGCGGAAATGAAAAAACGATTTATGATTGTCTGAGTAAAGAGCCATTGCATATAGAGCAGATAATCGCAGGGACGAATTTGACGCCGGGTGGTATTAACGCCGGCTTGATATCGCTGCGGCTAAAAGGGCTGATAAGACAACTGCCGGGCAGTTTGTTTTTGCGACATTAGCTCTTTTTGTCTGAAGGATTTTTTGCAGAATATAGTAATGCTGGAAGATACGGCTGGTAAAGAAATCAGCTTGGAGAGTAGATTAAAATGTTAAGGGATTTAATAGTAAAGAACAGAAGTTGTCGGCGTTTTTTTCAGGAACAAGCAATAGGGATTGATAAATTGAGAGAGCTTGTTGACCTTGCGAGACTATCTGCATCGGCAGGTAATTTGCAGCCGTTAAAATATATCCTCTCCTGCGCGCCGGAAAAAAATGCCTTGATATTTCCGCATCTTGCCTGGGCAGGTTATCTTAAAGATTGGCCTGGGCCGTGCGAGGGGGAAAGGCCAGCCGCATATATCATCATACTCGGAGACAAAAAGTTGAGTAAGTCTTTCGGCTGCGACCATGGAATAGCAGCACAAAGTATTCTTTTAGGGGCGACAGAAAAAGGTTTAGGCGGTTGTATGATAGCGTCGATAAAGAGAAACCAGCTCCGCAAGGCTTTGGATATTCCATCCCGTTATGAAATACTTCTTGTTCTGGCCCTTGGCAAACCCAAAGAGACAGTGGTAATCGAAACAGTCGGCCCTGATGGAGACATCAAGTACTGGCGCGATAGTGAAGATATACATCATGTGCCGAAGCGACCGTTGGATGACGTCATAATCGGTTAAATGCTAGACGCTAAGGATGGTTCACATTAGTTTTTTGGGGGGAAAATGAGGATTTGGGTCCCAGATAAAGACATTCTGGGATCTTCGCTGCGCTCCGAGGGGCAGTGGGGGATTTTGTGTTGACAAGGGGGAGGTCCTTCGACTACGCTCAGGATGGTCGTGGACAACATCTCGCAGTTTGGGAATAGATTGGTTCCTGGAAAATATAGCATTTCTAAATGAAAGGGGAAAAAATGGCTGTTAAACGAATTACCGTTCATTGTATCGAAATTGAAGATAAGCCGGGAAGTTTGCAAAAGCTTTTGGCGAAGGTAGCTTCGGCGAAGGTCGATTTGCTTTGTTTTGCGGCATTTTCCGCCGGCGGCGGTCGTGGACGGCTCTATCTGAGCGCCAAGGACCCCAAGGCACTTGAAGCCTGTGCGCAGACGGCAGGGATTAAGACATCGGCAGCAGCGGGCTTTATCATTGGTGGTAAAGACAAGGTAGGAGCTGCGGGGCAGTCGCTAAAGGGCCTTGCGGAAGCCGGTATTAATGGAGTAGCCGGCACTGCGATGGTTTGCGACGGGCAATACCAGATGTTAGTTGTGGTAGATGCCGCTGATGGTGACGCTGCGGAAGAAGCGCTGGGGGAATAAGACGTTGGGTCTCCTGTTCTTGGCCAAGTGGACTGGGTCCCCGCCAACGACATGCGAGGATCTGCGCTGCGCTACGAGGTCACTTTTTTCTTACGGCGGTTGTGTAGATAGGTCTATTTTCTTTGAGGTATTTTCTTTCGAAGTTCGAGCCGACCCATTCGCTCTGGCCGGCGCCGGCGGTGGGGAAAAATTCGATTTCTTCGAGCCGGTCACTGAAAGCGGTCAGGACTTTCTGGATTTGTTCGAAATACTCAGCGTGGTCGGTAGCAATTCTGATAGTCCCAGCAGTGGTCAGGCAGCGGAGGAGCTGTTCGAGATTTGCAGGGGCGAGGAAACGTCTTTTGTGGTGCCGTTTTTTTGGCCAGGGGTCGGGGAAATAGATGTGGAAACATTCTATGGAGTTGTCCGGGACGAAATTGATTAGAAAGTGCACAGCGTCGGTGCGAATTATTCTTACGTTTTTCAGCGCCCATCGCCCGATGCGGTCGATGGCGTAGCGATAGTATTTGCGTGCCCACTCGATGCCGAGGAAATTGACGTCCGGCTGGGCTGTGGCCTGGTTGAGCAGGAAGGCGGCTTTGCCTGAGCCGATTTCGATGTGGACAGGGCCTTTTCGTCCGAAAATCTGTGCAAAGTCGATTTTGCCCTCCAAATCTTCGGGTTTTAAGGCGACCGAAGGATAGTCATTTAAGATTTTAGCCATCGGCAAACTTATCCTGCGAAATACCACTGAAACAGGCTTCGATGCCGGTATTATACAAGAAAACAGCACTTTGGGCGAAGATATAACTTGTTTTTTGAGCGTTGCTTGCGATTAAAGTCGATGCGGAGGGTATTCGATAAAACCAGTGAACTCAATTGTCTGCCGGTGCGTATTTATTATTAGGACTTAATCTTAATTGAGTTAAACTTTAAGAGGGGGGAAGGTTTAAAAAATGATTCGGCAATTGATTAAAAAGCGGCGCAGGTGGATTCTGGTAGATATAAATACGCAAAGAGATTTCTTCCTTGCGAAGGGCAATGCGTGTATAAGAAACCACAGGAAGATTTTGACCAATGTTCGCAGGATGATGGCCTGGGCCAAGCGCAACGATGTTCGTGTAATCTCGACGTGCGAGGTTTATCCCAACCATAACGGCGTCAATGAGGCCGGCTACTGCATCGACGGGACAGAAGGCCAAAAAAAGATACGGTACACATTGCTAAGCAATCGTGCCAGCTTCCCTGCGGACGGCAGCACAGATTTTCCGACAGATATACTGCGGCAATACAGGCAGATTGTTCTGCATAAGCGCTGTGTTGACCCGTTCGACGAGCCCCGGATAGAGAGACTTCTCAGCGAGGTGCGGGCTGATAATTTTGTTCTCATTGGCGCCAGTGCCGAAGGTGCTGTTAAAGCGATGGCATTGGGACTTCTGCAGCGAGGCAAGAAGGTAAGTGTTGTAATTGATGCGGTGGGATTGCTTAACAAGCGCGAGGCAAAACTGGCGTTTCGCAAAATGAGGGCGAAAGGGGCGAAGTTAATCGAGACAAAGAAGCTTGCCGGGGTTTCTCATTTGAGACAAGTAGGTATCTGCGATTGCGAAAGTTGTCGGAGACGGGTGAGAAAAACAGCGGTTAAAATCGCAGCGCAATATTAAAAGGCCTGTATTTTCAGAAACCGGCGGCTTTCAAGAATCTTTCCCATAACGGCTGCAATTCCGCTTGGGTTGTTGGGTTTCAGGGCAGTATTTGATGCCAAATCGCCGAACTGTTGATATTATCCCGGTATTATCAGAGGGTACTCGGTCTTTATAGGCGAATAAACCATCGGTAAAAGCGGAGCTAATAGGGTGGGTTCAAATAAGCCGATATTTATATCGGTTGGCTGCATAATAACATAATTATTGATAATAGCCTGGATACAAGGTATTATTTTGAAGGTTATAAAGTAGAAATCGATATCATATTTTTTGGAGGTTTATAGCTATGTTACTTTGGATTTTCAGAGCCATTTTTATTATTGTTGTTGCGGCAGTTTTACTTACCCATCTGAGTTCTCATGAGATTTCCGGGGAGGTCGGAAGGGGGAATTTTTATGCGATTCTCTGGAGCGGCGTAGGGCTGGCATTAGTCGCCTTTTTTATCGATGTTTTTACGCCGAAGAAGTCCTTAGCTGCGCTGGCGGGGATGTTTTTCGGGCTTTTAGTGGGGATATTTGTCAGCTGGGCGCTGGCACCGGTGCTGGATATGATAAACGAGATTTATCGTTTGGGCGTAAGCGAGGCAGCAATGCAGGCGGTAAAGTGGATGATGGGGGTTTGTATATGTTATCTTACAATCAGTATTGTAATGCGGACCAAGGACGATGTGCGTTTTGTGGTTCCTTATGTTGAATTTGCCAAACAGACCAAGGGGACCCGGCCGCTGGTTTTGGACACGTCGGCAATTATTGACGGGCGGATAGCGGATTTGTATCAGAGTAAATTGTTTGACGCTCCGTTGATTGTTCCACGTTTTGTTCTCAATGAGCTGCAATTGATAGCGGATTCTGCCGACAAGCTCAAGCGCAATCGCGGCAGACGGGGACTTGATATACTTAACAGGATGCAGACAGATTCTGCTATTGACGTGGAGATTGATGACAGCGTCAATCCAGATGTTGAGGAGGTCAAAGGCGTGGACCAGAAATTGATGGTCTTTACCAAGCACTGCAATGGGCGATTAGCAACGACCGACTATAACCTCAGCAAGGTTGCACGGGTGCGTGAGGTGGATGTAATGAATATAAACGATTTGGCCAGCTCGCTAAAGACGATTGCTTTGCCGGGTGAGATTATGGAAGTTAGGGTCCAAAAGCCCGGCGAAGAGGCAGAGCAGGGTATCGGTTATCTGGACGACGGGACAATGGTTGTTGTTGAAGGCGCTCGCAACAAGATTGGGCGAGACGTGGTCATTAGCATAACCAGTTCACTGCAGACTTCGGCTGGTAAGATGATTTTCGGCAGGTTCGAAGGTTTTGCGCAGAAAGGGAACGACAGAGAGCGGGCATCGTATAAAAGGCCGACGGTAACGAATACATCAGAGAACAATAAGGATTAAAATCGCAAAAGTGCACAAATCGAGAGCATCTTTCCGCTCTTTGGTTAGCCGGCGATATCGGATTCTCGGAAACTATTTAGACTGCAGGAGACATTTTGCAAACAGTGCGACGGCGGATAAAAGGCCTGCGGCGAATAACGGCCAATGGAAATGGGATTGGAAATCAGGTTCAGCGATGTGCAGACCGGCAATGCAGAAAGAGGCAACCACAACGAGAGCGGCGAGGATAAAGGTGAGCCATCTGGCCGGGGTTAGTCTGGGGACTCCGGCACGGCAGGAGCGGTAAAGTATTATTATGGCAAATATGAGCAATGTAAGCGAGATAAGGATTGGAGCCAGAATAGGACCGGCCCAGGCGGTCGGTATGAGAAATAATATGTCCCAATCCATAATTGAGCCGGGCCAGTCGAGAAGGACTTTTAGCCAGATATAGTAGAAGATGTCCCAGATGGCGAAAATGGTTAGAAAAAATGCGAATCGCTGCCGGAGATTTTGGCCAAACAGCCAGGAGGCGGTCGAGATTAAAACCAGTGTGGCGGCCTCTCTGCCGGTTTCGGTTAATAAAAGTCGTTTCCACAGCGGGGTGATACCAAATCCGGTCAGGGGGAAAGTGAAGCCGGCAGGATGAAAGATTGTTCGCAGATAGACAACCACAGCGGCTTCAATGTATGCAAGGGCAATGCCGAAGACGACAACGATGCAAAATCGTTTGAACATCGCTTTCAGAGGTTGCGGGGATGTATCCGATAATTGTTCGTGCATTTGCATTATAGATTTTGCAATTCTTTCAGCAGGGCGGGGATGATTTTGTTTTCCGGGACTACCGCTATTTTTTTACCGTTTTTGTAGAGATATGCTTTATTTTTTGCGGCGCAGACGGCGAGGTCTGCGTCGGCGGCTTCGCCGGGCCCATTGACGATACAGCCCATCACGGCGATACGCAGCGGTTTATCAATGCCGGCCAGCATTTTTTTTACTCGGCGCGCCAGCTTGACTACATCGATTTCGGCGCGGGCGCACGTCGGACAGACTATCAGCTCCGGCGCCCGCCGTTTGTAAAGGCCGAGTGCGATTAGAATCTCTTTTGCAATTTTTGTTTCCGCAATCGGATTGCCGGCAGCACTTACCCTAATCGTGTCGCCGATGCCCTCTGTGAGCAGTGTCCCCAGAGCAATGGCTGAGGGCATTTGGGCGTCTTCGGGAAGACCTGCGTGGGTTAAGCCGAGGTGAATTGGATAGTCGAAGGTTTCAGCGATACGGCGGTTGATTTCGATTGTTCGCAGGCAGTCGCTGCTTTTTGCACTGAGGACCAATTGTGTGAAGTTGCGATTTTCGAACAGCCGGACATACCTTTTCATTTCCTTCAACATCAAAGCGGTACGTTTTTGAGGCGGGACATCCTCAGCTTTCAGGTTTCTGATGCTTGCTTCGTTGACGCCGATGCGGATGGCGGTTTTGTGCATTTTGGCGGCGTCTATTATTTGATGGATGCTTTCCCGGTTTTTTATATTGCCGGGGTTCAGTCTTATTTTGGCAGCTCCGGCTTCTATTGCTTCTATGGCGCGCTCTGCGCTGAAGTGGATGTCGGCGATTAGGGGGACAGATACTTTTTGGACGATTTTTGCAAAAGCGGCGGTGTCGGCGCGTGTGGGGACGGCGATTCTGACCAACCGGCAGCCGGCCCGGACGAGCTGATTTATCTGCATAACAGCGCGGGCGACATCGACGGTGGGAACCTTTGTCATCGATTGAATGACAATCGGAGCAGAGGACCCGATTGAAACCAGCCCGACCCTGATAGTTTTCGTTTTTCTTCTTTTAATCATTGTTAAAATTGTAGCTTGTTTTAGATTGACGGGCAAATTAAAATGCTCTTGAGTTATAAAGCTGATTTTGAGGTGTGTTGACAAGGGCAGTTAAATTGCAAAACTCCGGTTATTGAGCAGGCCAAGATGAAGAACAGACACAAAATCCTGTTGGGAGTAATTGCTTTTTTAATAGGCTGGATCGGTGTATGGAGTGTTCTACCAGTTGGTACCGGTAATTGGAATGAAGAACAGATACAAAAAATCAATTCTCGCCCAGGCTCTGAGAACTTCTGTTTTGCTGTAATGGGCGATACCAAGAACGGTCTTGGCACATTTCGTAAGATTATAAAGGATATTAATGGGAAAAAGTTTTTATTTGCTATTGACGTTGGAGACTTGGTTTCTGATGGCGAGAAAGAAAAATACCGGATTTTTTACAATGGAATTAAGAAATCTGAAGTTCCTTTTTTAGTTGCTATTGGCAATCATGATATTAGAGAAGGCGGCAGGGCTAATTACTTTGATATTTTTGGCCATTTTTATTATGCTTTTTCTTATGGCGGTTCTTTATTTGTAGTTTTAGACGATGCTAACGAAGAATATATAGACAAACAGCAGATGGAATTTTTGGAGAATGAATTAAAAAAAGATTTTAAACATAAATTTGTTTTCTTGCACGTGCCGCCTTTTGACCCCCGAAATTATACTTTGGATATTTCTGAACTTATTCACAGGGATATTAAACCAGCGCACTGTTTAGCTGACAAAGAAAATGCAAAACAATTTATGGATTTAGCAAGTAAATATAGTGTTACGGCCGTTTTTGCTTCCCATATTCACGGGTATTTTGAGGAAATTAGAGAGGGCACTCCTTATATTATTACAGGTGGGGCTGGAGCAGAGTTGTTGCTATCTAATCCGGAACACTATTTCTATCACTATGTGAATGTTTGTGTAAACGGTAGTAATGTAGGCTATAAAGTTGTTAAATTTTCTTCGCCTGATACTAATTTTGTGGACAGGTTTGGTTATACAATCTGGCTTTACATCTGGTATTTTATAGTAACCAATAAAGTTGCAATTATTCTTTCAATAATAATCCTGGCATTACTTTTAGGTATGTTCTATGGGCAAATAAGAGCATTAACCGAATCTTTGCAAAGTGCGTTTTCCAAACTAATTAGTCGGGATAAATAATACCAGGATTGCGGAAAATTTTTCTGGAAGACTGGAGAGTTACCATACAAAAAGTGGTTGCTGATTTGGGAACCGCTAAACAAAAACATTGATACAGAATGGGTTTAATGGGTTCGATGCTGATATTCATTGAGATTCTTGCGGTGTTGTTTATTGCCTATTGGAGTTTGGGGCTGGTGCTCTATTTTATGCAGCCGGTGTTTTTATACAGCCCTGTGCAGGAAGTTCCTTATACGCCGGAAGAGTTAGGGCTGGACTTTGAGAAAGTGATTTTCAAAAGTTACGACGGCCTGCTGTTAAGCGGCTGGTATATCCCTGCCAAGAACTCGGAGCTGACGGTTCTGTTCTGCCACGGCAACGGGGGCAATATGACGCACTGTCTGGACACTATAAATATCCTTTATAATATGGGATTGGATTGCTTTATTTTTGACTATCGCGGCTACGGCAACAGCGAGGGCAAACCCAGCGAAGAGGGAACGTATCTGGATGCCAGGGCTGCATACAAATGGCTGACCGAAGAAAAAAAGATATCGCCGGATGATATTATTGTCTTTGGCAGGTCCTTAGGCGGAAGTATCGCGGCGCAACTGGCAAGTAAGGTCAAGGTGGGGGCTTTGATTATTGAAAGCACTTTTACATCATACGTTGACATCGGCAGGAAATTTTACCCTTATATGCCCGTGCGGTGGTTTGCGAGATTTAGCTACAGAACGGTCGATTATGTTAAAGACGTTCATTGTCCGGTGATGATAATTCACAGCCGAAACGATGAGACTATACCGTTCGAATTTGGTTTGGAGTTATATGAGGCTGCGAATGAGCCGAAAGAATTTGTCGAGATTTTCGGCAGTCATAACGATGGTTTCCTGGTTTCCAGCGAGATTTACAAAAATGCCTGGACGAAGTGGCTGAAATCCTTAAAAAAGCATAAAAGCCAGGTCAGCCACACGCACGCCTCTTAGCAACTCATAGTTTCCGGGTATTAGCAGGAGGGGAAAATAATCAGCTGCGTGCTAAAACAGCGGTTAAAGTTTTCTCACCAGCCCTACCACAACGGCCTCGATTCGGCAATTGACTGAATAAATTGGGTCGTAATTGTCATTGGCGGGCTGCAGGCGGACTGCAGATTTTTCCTTGTAGAATCTTTTCAACGTCGCATTTTCATCGTCCACAATTGCAACAACCAGTTGGCCGTCATCGGCGGTGCTGCATTTGCGGCAGATTACAAAGTCGCCGTCTACTATTCCATCGCCGGTCATACTGTCGCCTTTTACCTCGAGGGCGAATATATCGTCACTGTTTCCAAAACAAGAATTCAGGGACAACGACTCAATATTTTCGACGGCTTCTATGGGGACACCGGCGGCAACTTTGCCAGCGAGTGGTATGCCTGCGGGCGGCCGACTGCAGGAGTTCGGGATGTCATTGTTGAGGCGGTTAAGCAGTTCTTGCGCTTTTGAAGTCAGTTTCAAAGAGCGAGCCGTGGCTGGCAAAGCTGATAGCAGGTCTTTTTTTCGCAGTTCTGCGATATGCTCGAATGTGGTGCTTCGGCTTATTGTCAGCTCTGAGGCCAATTCTGCAATCGTCGGCGAATAACAACGGCCTGCCTGAAAAACGCGAATCGCTTTTAATAGCTGCAGTTGGCGCGGAGTAAGCTGGTTTTCCAGTGCTGCTTTCAACGACATATTCTAAATTCTCCTTCCGGGCTACGGCAGGGCACTTCGCCCTGACGAGTGAAGTTGAGCCGAGTAATGTGGTTATTATTTCGTTTTGCGGGCTGAGTAAAGTAACCGGCTGTTTCTTTGAGGGCTGGGATTGCGGCGGCCAAACAGAAACAAAATCACCGCCCGGTCCGAATCTGCATACAGGCTCAATTTGTTTGTTAGGTTCGACAAGCTCACTACGGGTTGGATGGCTATTCATTTTAAGGACTCGAGACACAGGGCCAAATATATTTTACTCTTACGGTAAATGCTTCTATCGGTAATACGGGGGTAAAAACCCTAACAAAAACCGAACAAAAATTGGGCAGTTTGAAATTTTTTTTGGTCTTGCGGTTCATAATCTGATAGTGGTGATAATATAGGACGGTTAGCGGCGTTAAGAAAAAGATTGTTAGAAAATTTAAAATCGCAGTATGAATCGGCAAAGAAAATCACTTATTTTCCAGGAAGGCTTTTGGCAGTGAGTCGATTATGTCGGTAGCCATTAAGCTGACCTGGCCGAATTTTTCTGCGGCGATGTCGCCGGCTGAGCCGTGGATGTAAACGCCAAGGACCGCTGCGTCGAAATTGCTCAGGCCTTGGCCTATAAGGGCGGTTATAATGCCTGTAAGACAATCGCCTGAGCCGGCTGTTGCCATACCGGGGTTGCCGGTTTTATTGATATAAACTTTTTGGCCGTCGGTAACGACTGTCCCTGCACCTTTGAGGGCGACGATGGTTTTGGTGCGCTGTGATAATTTACCCGCCTGGTCTTGGCGGTCGGGCGGCATCTGTTCTCTGAAGAGACCTGCCCATAATCTTTTTATCTCTCCCGGATGAGGGGTAACAATTAAACTGGCTTTTGTTTTGGCTGGCCAATCCTTTATCAAAGCGAGGTTGTTCAGGCCATCGGCATCTATAAGCAATCGCAGTTGTTTCTGTTCGAGGAGGGTTTCGAGTATTGAGCGCAGTGCGCCACTGATACCAATGCCGGGGCCGAAGGCGAGACAATCATTTTCGCCGACGGCATCGAGTATGGTATTGATTGCCTTTGCGGATATTCGGCCGGCGCTGTCTTCGGCCAGCGGTATAGTAGTGTAGGATGGTTCTATTGAAGCCACTATTGGTAAAACGCTTTTTGGGATTGCAACTCTGACAAGTCCTGCGCCGGAGCGCAGTGCAGACCGGCCAGCAAGGGCGGCGGCCCCGCTCATACCGATACTGCCGCCTATGATACAAACCTTGCCGAAATCGCCTTTGTGGGCATCAGGTTTTCTTGGTTTTAATTTTGGGATGTCATTTACTATTTTCATTTTTCTCTCAGCTGCTATTTTTGTTCGATTCTTTTGTTTATGAGTGTTGCTGCTACGCCTGCGGAAAAGCCATTGTCGATATTGACGACGGTAACGCCTGCGGCACAACTATTGAGCATAGTCAGAAGGGCGGCAATACCGCCGAAACTGGCGCCCGTGCCGATGCTGGTGGGAACAGCAATTACGGGACAACTTACAAGGCCTCCTACAACGCTGGCCAAAGCCCCTTCCATTCCTGCAATGACGATGATGATGTTGGCGTTTTGCAGTTTCGGCAGATGGCCGAGGAGCCGGTGCAGGCCGGCCACTCCGACATCACAAATCAGCTCTGTCCGCTGGCCCATAATCTCAGCGGTAACTTTTGCTTCTGCAGCGACGGGCAAATCAGCGGTGCCGGCTGTAACTATCGGAATAACGGATTTGGAAGGTTTGATTTTTTTCTGCTCCAGCACAATTGCTTTCGCTGATTTTTCATATCGGATATTCCGGAATTTTTTTGTTTTGATAATCGCCTTGTAAACTTGCTCTTCGGCTCTGGTGGCGAGGATATTATTGCCTTTTTCCGCGAGGTTCGAGAAGATTTTAACTATTTGTTCGGCGGTTTTGCCGGGGCAGTAGATGACTTCCGGGAAGCCGCAGCGAATCGGGCGGTGATGGTCTATGCAGGCAAAGCCCAAATCCTCAAACGGCAGATGGCGAAGTTTTTCAATCGCCTGCTCGATGTCAATTTCGCCGTTTTTGACTTGCTTTAATAGTTTTTTTAGTTGTTCAGCCCGAATATTTTACCTGCCTTTTAGAAAATCGCGAATTGTGGTTCGGTTCACTATTCACTGCACGCTTTTGGCTCAAGGGTTAAATCAGCAAAAAGTCCGGCTTTGAATTTATAATACCCCAATGAAGCTACCATAACCGCATTGTCGGTGCAATATTGTTTCGGTGCGACCAGCAGTTTTTTTGCCGGTGTTGTCGAGTTGCACATCTGTTGCAAACGGGTTCGCAGCTCCATATTGGCTGCTACACCGCCGCCGAGAAGAATGGTTTTTGCACCGATTTTTTCAGTGGCCCGCTGTGTTTTCTTAACAAGCACATTAACCACAGCTGCTTGGAATGATGCTGCAATGTCGGCTATTTGCTCGCTCGTCATCGAATCGACATTGTTTTTGCCTTTCATATCCTTGCCGTGGCAGTAATACAGCACAGCGGTTTTAATGCCGCTGAAGGAAAAATCCAGCGAGTCTTTTCCGAGCATCGATATCGGAAATTTGATTGCCTTGGGATTTCCCTTTTTGGCCGCCCTCTCGATAGCGGGGCCGCCCGGATACGATAATTTTAAGATGCTCGCGACCTTATCAAAGGCCTCGCCTGCGGCGTCGTCAATCGTGGAACCAAGCAGCCGAGGCTGCAAAGGTGAATGATAATCGTAAAGACAAGTGTGTCCGCCTGATACTATCAAAGCTACGGCGGGCAATTCGGGACTATTTTGCTCCAGAAGTGCCGACTGCAGATGTGCGTGCAGGTGATTTATTGCTATCAGCGGCTTTTCCCAGACAAATGCGAGAGTCTTGGCGGCGGTAACACCGACTATCAAAGCAACTGTTAATCCCGGCTGATTTGCGACAGCGATTGCGTCAATATCATCTTTGCCGACATTTGCTTGTGTAATTGCTTCCGCTATAACCGGATATATTTTTTCGATATGGGCGCGGGAGGCGATTTCGGGGACAACGCCGCCATATTTTTCGTGCAGCTTTGTCTGCGAGGCTATTATAGAGGATTTGACGAACCGGCCATCGGTGACTACAGCCGCGGCCGTTTCATCACAACTGGTTTCAAGCCCCAGGATATTGACAGACTTTGCGGACATAGGACCGATATTAGCTGGATAAAGTAGATATGTCAATACAGCATAACAAGACAGGTAAAATGCCAGGAACTACTGACCGTGAGTTTTCATTTTAACCGCAGGTTAACTATTAATGTGTCGCCTGCTTATATCGCTCTATCGTATCACGCAGTCGGCTGACCAATTCATTATTTTGGGCAGCGCTGGCCAAGGCCAATGCTTCTTGCGCGGTTTTAACAGCCAACTCAAACTGGCCCGTTGCCGCGTAGCCGGCAGCTAAGGTCTCAAGCACTTCCGGGTCTTGATATTTTGTTAACTCAGCCGCATGCGTAGCAATTATGACCGCGTTATTGGGGTCGCGAACCGTGGGATCCGGATATGTAGCTAAAATCCTTGCCATCCAAATTGCCGGTTCGCTCCAGGATGGCTTCAGTTGCATTGCCTGCTTGAGATGTTCAATCGCCTTGCGAGGCTTGTCTGTCATCGCTAAAGCCATCCCAATATTATAATGAGCCTCAGCATTGTCGGGTGCAAGACGAAGGACCTGACTAAAATGACCAATTGCTTCGTCAAATTTATTTTGCGAGGCAAGCAAAGTTCCTACCTTCAGATGAAGTTCAATATCGTTGGGCTTAAATTGCATCGCCTTACGATAGTGAATAACCGCTTCCTCAAGCTCACCCTGTGCTTCAAATAACGAAGCCAGGTTGCGGTAAGCCTCGACAAAATCCGGTTTTATACGCAGTGCCCGGCTGTAGCAATCGATTGCCTCATCGAGTTTACCTTGCATTTCCAGTGCGGTACCAAGGTTGTTGTACGCCTCTGCATTCGAAGGCTTGATTTTCAAAGTTTGACGGTAGTGGTCAACTGCCTCGTCAAGCTTGCCCTGCTCTGATAACGCATTAGCCAGGTTGTTATGTGCGTGGGCATGCTCGGGGTTGATTTTTAGAGCTTCATAATACTGGCTGATTGCTTCGTCAAGTTTACCGAGTGATTGAAGGGCATTGCCCAAATTATAGTGTATGTTGGCATCTTTCGGTGCAGCTTGTGAAGCTTTACGATAATAGTCAGCTGCTTCGTCAAACTTGCCTTGTAATTTAAGTACCAAAGCCAGATTGTTGTTTGCATCGATATAACTCGGTGCAAGTTGAACAGCTCGTCGGCAGTAGTGCTCTGCTTCATCAAGCTTGCCTTCTCGCTGAAATGCATAACCCATCATTAGATTTATCTGTGCCGCATCCGGAGCCAACGCCAAAAAATGTTTACTGAGACTCATCATACTGCGCCAATGCACCAGGTATCCGCGTGTGCCGACTGCCTCAGCACCTGCTGATATTAACACGACAATTACAATCACTATACGCCATATCAGAGTTTTATTTGCGCTGTAAAACCAAGCCGCGAATGCAGCCAATACCATCAGTAATCCTACAGAAGGCAGGTAAGCAAATTTGTCCGAAGCAATAACAATACTAAAACCTATAATCTGCATGGTAGGCAACAATGCCACAAAGAAAATCAGCCACCCCGTCAGTGCTGCTCGTGTCCAGCGCAGCGAGATTATCAATAAGAGAATTAATACGCAGCTGCCAATGATACCGGCCATCAACATTGGGTTAGACAATGAAAAAACCGCCGGGTATGCGTAATAGGATGATAGATTTACCGGCCAAATGATTTTGTAAAGATAGAAAACAATGTTATGACAAATTACTAATGGAATGCGTTCCGGGCCGTACTCTGCCGGCAGCCCTACGGTAGCAGTTCGGCTTTGCGAAATATAAGTTATAACTGCAGATATGTGTCCCAACGCAAGAAAGGGAATTTTCTCCAAAACAGCCTGCCGATTAAGACGCTTTAGGGGCCAGTAATCCATCAGAAGCATCATTATCGGCAGCGGCGTACTCGTCGGCTTCGACATCAATGCCAGTATATACATCGCCATACAGCCAAGGTAAAACCGCCGGTTTTTTTTGCGAGCGTAACAAACATAAAGAGTTAAACACCAAAATGCGAAGAATGCTGCTAAAAGTGTTTTGCGTTCACTTACCCAGGCTATGGTTTCAACCGTCATAGGATGAATACCAAAGAGCAGGCCGGCCCCGGCTGCCGCCCAGGCATTACCGAATAACAAGTAAAGCAATACTATTATCAATACAGTATTTGCCATGTGCAGAGCAAGACTGGTACAATGAAACGGCATCAGATTATCAGCCCGCCCGCCCAGAGCATAATCAACCATCAGCGAAATCATTGTCAGCGGCTGGTAGTATCCGCTTACCGTTGATGGCTCCAGAACCTCAGTGAGAAATCGCCAGGCCGACTTCCAGCCTGGGTTCTGTACCAATATATTCTCAACGAAATACTGGTCGTCGTCGATTGACCTCGCCTCGGCTGATAATGAAGTCCGATGCACTACAAAAACTGCTGTGCAAACAATGATAATCAAAGCCGTCAGCAGCCTGGCTTTGGAACCCGACTCCCTGATTTTCTCTTGCATAACAAACCTCTAAATGTTCCGCTTATTTAGTCAATTCTATTGTCTGATACCAAACAATACAAGAGCCCACATTACCCTGCTAACAACTGCACTTAGACCGTCACTTTCCACCTCTGCCAAATTTAGTTAGTATTAATATCTGTTTACAGATGCTTTTGCAGACGTGCGGCAGGGAGAACCTGATTGGAATTAGCTGGGGCAGTTCGAAATCCGTACACGGACTTTGCGGTAATGAATCGCCGAGGATTTTTATGCTATCTGCGTCCGGGCAGTTTAATCCCATCTGCTTTGCCGTTTTGATAATCGGCACGTTTTCAGGCTTGATATTTACCAACCTGGAGCAAATAACTTCCAGCGCGAATGGTTCGGTTCCACCGAGAAGATAACCGAGAGGCCTCGCTCTGCCGCGGATTGGGCCGGGGCCGTCCATTACCGTAACGGCTTCGATGATGGTCAGGGCGGGATTCAGGAATTTGTATATTTCAATGAGCAATTCGCAAAACTCGTCGGCATTTTTGCCTTTCGCAAAGTGCCAGAGGGCTTTTCGCTTGCCGCTTACACAGCCGAACATATTCTTAACTGCAAACGTTGTTACCAACTGCTGATGTGTTTTGAACTTCGGCATGTTTATAATAACATCTGCATCAAGAACAATTGAACTTATGCCGACCTTGATGTTTTTTGTTCCTATTCGACACTTTTTCGGTTTATTGAGCTGCTTTACCGGCACGGATAGTTTTTTTAAGGCCTCTTCCAGTTTTAACGCTTTTATGCAGGTGAACACATTGCCCCAGGCAGGGGAATCGCCGATGAAAGGCCTTGCACCGAAATCTTTTAAGAGCCTGGCGACCTCGAGCAGTACCGCCGGGTCGGTCTGTGTGGCACAATGGCGGGACCTTGGGGCAATGAAATTCGGTTTAAGCAGGACGGTGTCGCCTCGCGTTACAAATTTTTTCAATCCACCGAGAAGTTCGAACTGTGTTGCAATCGCCTGGGCGATTTTGGCCTGGCTGTAATCGCTGCATCGAGTTAGTGTCACCGTTGGATTGGGCATACGGCGGCTCAGTCAATTATCCCGGTACAAACAAGCAGGAACATTCTGACAGATGGCTTGCGTCCGGGCCTGCTAAAGAATAAACTGCCTAATGTTATTTGGTGGTCGATGTATTTTTCCGGTCCGAGCAAGACAAAGTCACCGGGGCTCATTTTCAGGCCAAAGCCGGCGGAGGTAAAAAGGAACTCGGCTGATTTTGCGCTGGCGGCCAATTGCGGAATTGGGCTTGTTATTGGTGATGGAAATACCGGCTGGGCATTAACCTCACATACACCTCTTGAGCCGGGGATTTTTTCAACTTTTATTCGCAGAGCAAGCTTGCCCGGGCCGATGGTCGCACCTTCCATTGAACCGGCGGTTGAGATATAGAAGATGGTCTGTTCCTTCTTTAACCTTGCAATAGTAAAGTCGTTGGTCTCGCCGTCGGGCAGCAGTAGTGAAACTGTTTCTATATGTTTACAGCCGGCATCGCGCAATACATTGGCGATTGTATTCCACATTTGGATTTGGCCGAAGCCGATTGAAAATGAGTTGGCTTTGAAAGCGTCATAATCGTTAAATTGCAGCGGCTTTGTGTACATCATCTGCCAAACAACATTCAGTACGTTGATGTCTTCAATCGGCATTTCGAAAATGTGGATGTCGAGATTTATTGTCTTTAACAGTCGGCCATCGGGGTTATTTGCGTCAGAAGAAGTAGCTAAATCGCTTAACTTGACCTGCTCCCATATAGGTTTTTCCTTTTCAGGGGCCTTACAGCTTGTAAGTAAGGCGGCCGTGCAAATTAAAACCATAATTTGGAAAAGCCGAATCATAAAGATAAGTTAGCGGTTGTGCGGGTGGCTGTCAAATCAATTGACAATTCACAATTTACATTTTACAATTGGAAATTGAGTTGGGGAATAGTGTAATGGTAGCACAAATGACTCTGGATCATTTAGTCAAGGTCCGAATCCTTGTTCCCCAGTTGCTTTTGACTCCGTCTTTTAGCTGATTCTGAAAGGGCAAAGTTACATAATGCAACCCAAAATAATTTCTCTGGCAGTCTTTGTTTTAGCGTACATCTTATTTGTATTCTTCTCAACGAAAAGGACTTTGATTGCCGTTTGTGGTTCAGCGGCTCTTTTGCTCCTCAGTGCAATTTCACCTAAACAAGCCTTCTTTGCCATTAATTGGAATGTTATGGGGATATTCATCGGAACACTAATAGTAGCAGACATCTTTATGGAAAGCCGGATGCCTGCACATATTGCCGAGGTCATTGTCGATAAAGCGAAAAATACCGCCTGGGCGATACTGTTTATTTGCCTCCTGACCGGCTTTATCTCCGCTTTCGTGGAAAACGTCGCCACCGTCCTGATTGTCGCTCCTATCGCCCTGTCGCTGGCGAATAAATTAAAAATAAGTCCGGTGAATATGATGATAGCTATAGCTGTTTCGAGCAACCTTCAGGGCACCGCTACCTTAATAGGCGACCCGCCGAGCATGCTTTTGGGCGGATTTGCTAAAATGAATTTCTGGGATTTCTTCTTTTATAAAGGCCGACCCAGTATCTTCTTCGCAGTTCAAATCGGGGCAGCAGCCTCGTTTGCAGTTCTGTATCTTATCTTCAGAAAACATAAAACAAAGACACAAATCATCGCTGTCGAAAAAGTAAAATCCTGGACGCCTTCGGTTATTTTGATACTGCTGATTATCACGTTGGCCCTTTCTTCTTTTTTTGATGTCGGCTTCTCGTATCTGGCAGGCGTAATCTGTGTAATATTCGGCATTATTTCAATATTATGGGAAAAATTCATAAACAAAGGCTCAATCCTCGAAGGCGTAAAGTCTTTGGATTGGGATTCTACGTTTTTTCTTATGGGCGTTTTCATCCTCGTAGGCAGCATTACCGTAAATGGCTGGATTAGCACAATTTCTGATTCCATGTCGGGGTTAATAGGTCAGCATATATTTTGGGGTTATACATCGATTGTATTTATCTCCGTTTTTCTCTCGGCATTCGTGGATAATGTTCCCTTTTTGGCTGCTATGCTCCCTGTTACAATTTCTCTGTCGGACAAACTCAATATCAATCCATCGCTTTTACTTTTTGGTTTACTTATAGGTGCAAGTTTAGGCGGCAACATCACTCCCATAGGCGCTTCTGCCAATATCGTCGCTTGTAGTCTCCTTAGAAAGCAAGGCCATCACGTAAAGTTCGGGGAATTTATGAAAATAGGCCTGCCTTTTACTTTGGCTGCGGTAACCGCCGCTTATTTGTTTGTCTGGTTCGTTTGGAGCAAATAAGCTTTATAAATTTATTTGTTTCCCCTCGGCACGCGTAGTACCGGTTTTACCCAATCCGAGAGTTAATCGACAAGGTTTCATTTGACCTGTTCCGGTGGGCAGGATAGGATGTTCGCTGATATAACACCAAGATGTCTTATCAGGAAACCATTTAATACATAGTTGGGTGGCAAAATGGCGCGATACGTCGAATTAGTACCAGTGGGCAAGCTTGTTTGGTCAACGTATGCCAAGGGTCTGCGTAACTTCGTATGGCTTCGCTATGCCAATGAATTCCATAATATTGCGATTAAGGCAGGCTCTCTGATTGTTCGGGCATTTCTTCTTGGGCGTGCACTTGAGTTATATTTTAAAGCCTTCCTTTTCTCCCGCGGTTATGGCGAGACTGATTTGAAAAAGAAATTTGGGCACAATCTCAAACGGCTACTAGATGAGGCAATATCACATGGTCTCGACACAAAGATACATATCTCACATAGGGTTCGCACTGACATTGAAGCATTTAATTCTGTGTACACATCGAAAACATTGGAGTATTTTTCAACTCAGTATCTTCTAACACAGCCTAAGCTTCCTGAGTTGGGGCGATTGTTACGCTTTGCAGTAGCGTTAAAGAAATTCTTGGGAACACATATTCGTAAACCGACCTAACATACCCTTTGAGGTGGATGCGCATTGACGGCCTTTTTATGGTATAATTTTTTTAGTGAGATTTGCAATAAAAGGCCGGTCGAGAGCGTCTGAATTGGTGAACAAAACGGCTGAACATAAAGAAAGGAAGGGTAAAAAAATGAAAGCGTTAAGATATATGTTAATAGCGGCAGCAGGTTTGCTGATAGGATTGTCAAACGCGGCTTTAGCACGCCCCAGTGTGTATATAGGCGTTGGTATTGGTGGTCGTCCGGGTTTTCATGGCGGTAACCGCGACGATTACAGATTTAGCCATCGTCCCCGGTATTTTGAACCGGCCTGGGGTTGGCGGGACTATCGTCCGCGCCGGCAAACCATTATTCTCGGCGGCGGATGCTGGTACGACCGTGGGCCGGATTATTATGTTGTTACTCAGCCGACGATAATTGAAAGAACGCCGGTAGTAATTGAAAAACAAACGGTGGTGTATTCGGTAAGCTCACCACAGGTTGTGCAGCCGCAGCAATTCGATGAAAGCACGCTGCAACTAAATATGAACCTGCAATACAAAAAAAGCGAGCTTCTCAAACAGCTCCAGGCGCCAAACAAAGAGCAGCGCAGGGAAGCGATAGATGAATTGGCTGGATTTTCTTTTGATGATAACGTTAGAGCGGCCCTTGAGAATGTTCTGCTTTCAGACCCCGACCCAGAATTGCGGAAAGAAGCCGCACAGGCGTTCGGCAAAGTAAAGAACACAGGAGCCCGCGCTGCCTTGGAAAAAGCAAGGGTGGAAGACCCCAGTGTGGATGTTCGCAAAGCAGCCGACGAGGCAATCAAGAGCATAGCGGGTAATTGATTCTTAAAATAAGCGGGTTGTATGTCGTCACTAAAAAATGTGACAAGTTTTCGGGCTAATTCAATTCTTATCAGGCAAACTCTGCGACAATAGGTGTGTGGTCGCTGGGCTTTTCTGTGGAGCGGGGCTCTTTATCTATATAGCAGGCGGTGCACTTTTCGGCAAGCGGTTTTGTGGCCATAATGTGGTCTAAGCGCCAGCCGAGATTGCGCTTAAACGAACTTGGCAGTCTGTAATCCCAGAAGGTATATTGGCCTGGTTCTTTGCAGTGCATTCTAAATACATCAACAAATCCCCACCGGATAACTCTATTCAGAGCCTGCGTAACTTCCGGACAAAAGCAAACGTGCCCCAGTAAGTTTTTAGGGTCATATACGTCGATTGGTTGCGGCGCCACATTGAAGTCGCCTACCCACACGACAGGGTCGGTGGGATTGAAGTTCTTGTCAAAGAATGCGAGCAGACGATTAAACCAGTTCAACTTGTACTGGAACTTCTCGGATTCAGGCGAATCGCCCTGTGGAACGTAAGTATTGACGACGACAATGCCGGCGATTTCAACCGTAATCAGGCGAGCCTCGTCTTTAGGCTCACTGCTGAAGCCAAATCCTGCGTTTTTGATTTCGGTCTTACTGAAAATAGCTACGCCGTTATAACTTTTTTGCCCTTTGAAGACGTGTTTGTATCCGGCGGCCTCGAACGCATCTGTTGGAAAATCGGCATCCTGAACCTTGGTTTCCTGGACAGCGAGGACGTTCGGCTGATGCTCAGCGAGCCACCGAATCACTATGGGCAAACGAGAGCGTAGGGAATTGACGTTAAAGCTGCCGATTTTCATTTTTTTTAGTTTTGGTTTTGACTGCCGGGCCGGCAATACTTTCTATTATGGTCAGCAAACTCAGTAAGAAGCTCAGTGTGCTTTCTGCGCCCTGGTTGGGATTAACGCCGTCTGACATAAGGCCGTCACTGCATCCTTTAGTTCTAAAGTCATAGAGCGGAATGTGCAAATCGTTTTCACCGAGAAACCACTCAAAAGCTTTTCTTTGGAGTATTAGGTATTTATTGTTTTGTGTTGCGTCATAGGCAGCCATTAGCATCATAACTGTGCTTGCGGCCTCTATTGGCTGCTGGTCAAATGTGGCTTTTGTCCCTCCGCGTTTATACCATCCCTGACAGCCGATAAAACTGAAATGGTTACCGTTGAAAGTATTTGCCAGCAGGAACTCACACGTTTTTTCTGCGACTTTGAGGTATTTATTCTCAAAGACAGACCCTGCGACAAACAGGGCGTACGGCAAAATGGCGTTGTCATACGTCAGGACGCCATCGAACCATTGCCAATCAGGGAAATTGTTTTTTTCGTATTGGGCTACGAGACTGTCTGCAGCTATTTCCATTTGCCTTTTGATGTCGCCGGCTTCGTGGAACTGCTTGAGATAATCACTCATTCCGAGTATCGAATATGCCATACCTCTTGGAGATTGCTTCTCCACACATACTGCGGAGTTTTCAAAATACTCTTTGATTATCGGCAGATAGGCTGGCGAAGGCGGCTTTGCCAAAACCATCCCTAATGCCCACAATACTCTGCCCAGAGCATCGTTGCCGGACTCGTTCTTTCGCCAGGTTCTGTCAAAGTTCATAAGGTTTTTGACCGAGCCGTCACTATTTTGAGAATGCAGGATAAAGGACAGATATGTATTAAAAAGCTCAAGAGCTTCTGGCTCAGGGTGCCGGGCATAATACCTGGTCACCGCAATCACGGCCCTTGCGTTGTCGTCCGTGCAGTAGCCGTCTGCGCGATATGGTATCGTGTATCTGGCGTGCTGTAAAAGCCCCGTATCGTCTGTTAGTTTTTTTAGATGTGCCAGCGATGGTTCAGGCAGTTTGCAGTTTGCCCGCAGTCGGTTTTTGCGGGTTATTTTTTTTGTTCGACGTTTTGCCATCTTTATCACTATGGATAGCTATAGGTTATCGTAGAAGCATTATAGGGGGATGAAGCGGGTGCGTCAAGATTATCGGTTTTTTCATGGGGTCAGTGTAAGTTTTATTTCAGGGGAGAAAGAAGACGCTCGATGCCGGCGGGAACATCTTCGGCGAAGAATACATCATCAGCGATGGCTTGGCGGTTATCTGTCCCGTTATGACCCCCGGTGAACACGCGGTAACACTCAGTTGACCGGCCGTCACGGTTTCGCCGCAAACCAATCAGCCCAATATCGGCAACGGCACTGTGAGCGCAACTGTTTGGACATCCGGATATACTTATTCGCACTGACGGACAATTCTTACAGGCAAGTGCCTGCCTTATCCTGTCAGCGGTAATTTGAGTGTCGGCAATCGCTTTTGGGCAGGTCTGAGAACCGGGGCAGGCAATTATTATTGGGTTGCTCTCAAGTTTCGCCAGTATTTCGGGAAGTTGAACGGTTTCCTACCAATTAGTTCTGTCATATCCTTAGCGATGTTCATCTATCAATCCTCTGGTATCAAAATGAATCTCATTTTTTGCAGGGGGCTTTGGATTATCAATAATTTTATCCCCTAATTCATTCCGCAATGTCTCAACAAATATATTCCATCTTTTAGGAATCTGTAGGATGACACCTATTCTTGTTCTGCCATAATCCTTACCATTAATTTTGTACCAGTTTATTATGGTATTGATGAAGCGTGGTACATCTTCATCAGCGATGAATTCAGCAATTTTGTGGCCGACGACAGGATGTCTTCCGTGTTTGCCTCCGACGCGTACTATCCAACCTTTGGTTCTTTCCTGCCAGCTATTGGTTGGACAGGCGCGGATACAATCACCGCAATATAAGCACTTTTCGGGAAAATACTTTGGTTTTCCGGTTTCAGGGTCAGATTCAATAGCGCCTTCCATACAAGCCTTTGAGCATATTCGGCAACCTATGCAGGTCAGTTCGTCCCACTGAGGCTTCACCGCACCTTGAAATCCCAGGTCCATCTCGCTGGTTCTGGCGCAATCCATGGGGCAACCTGAAAATGATATCTTAAAT